>OCZU010002048.1_pt1 | contig 12977 bp, 13 predicted proteins | sample 1539001 | NCBI WGS metagenome assembly OCZU01 (sample SAMEA3539306, study PRJEB22396) | soil metagenome | biome: tundra; feature: field; material: soil | place: USA | collected 2010-05 | depth 0.15 m
GGCGGAGCAGGAACTCGATCTGGGCGTTGGTGCTGCGCAGCTCGTCGTTAGCCCATCTGGCCAGCGCGTCGTGGACGGCAGGGTCGAGCCGCAGGAGTACGCCCTTGCGCTCGGTCACCGCGTCACCATGCCCGCTATCGCTAGCGCTGCCGTCACTGGTACAGGGAGCCGGTGTTGACGACCTGCTGGGTGGCCTGCTCGCTGCACAGCACCACGAGCAGGTTCGACACCATCGCCGCCTTGCGCTCCTCGTCCAGTTCGACGACGCCTTCTTCCTGCAGCCGCTCCAGGGCCAGCTTGACCATGCCGACCGCCCCCTCGACTATGCGCTGCCGCGCGCCCACAACGGCGTTGGCCTGCTGCTGCCGCAGCATAGCCTGGGCGATCTCCGCCGCATAGGACAGCCGGGTCAGGCGCGATTCGATGATCTGCACTCCGGCCGGCCGGACTCGGTCGGTCAGTTCGGCCGACAGCCGCTCGGTGATCTCGTCGGCGTTGTCGCGCAGCGAGAGCTGACCGTCGCCGCCGCTCGTGTAGGGGTAGCTGGAGGCGATGTGCCGGACGGCCGTCTCGGTCTGGATGGTGACGAAGTCCGTGAAGTCATCGACGGAGTAGACGGCACTGGCGGTGTCAGCGACCTGCCAGACCACCACGGCCGCGATCTCGATCGGGTTGCCGTCCGCGTCATTGACCTTGGCCTGCGCGGACTCCTGGTTGCGGATCCGGGTCGAGACCACGATGCGCTCGGTGAACGGGTTCACCCACTGCAGGCCAGAGTCGCGGATGGTGCCCCGGTACCGGCCGAACAGCTGGACGACGCGGGCATGGCCAGGCGTAATGGAGGTGAGCCCGCGCAGCATGAGGACGGCGGCGAGGAAAACTAGAACGCACAGCACCAGCATCGCTGTTGCCGCAAGGTGATGCAGATGCGCGGTCAGCAAGGCCAGCGCCGAACCCGCCAGCAGGAGCGCGATGGCCAGCACCAGTATGCGCAGCCCGGGCAGGAAGCGGGCCACGCGCTCGGTCACCGGCTGGCTGGGCAGTCCGGGGACTGCGGCTGCATCCTGGGTAGCCATCTGAGGCCTCCTACAGTTGACGGATCCGATAACACAAGTTTAGCTTACTGATATCAGTTTATGCGGGCAAGAGCCGCCGCGCGAGACTGGCGGCTGCCCCGCACCGCGGGCTCGTAGCCGGTCTCCCGATCCTGATCAGCTGGCTGTCGAGACCGGGCCCGGGCTACAGCTTGCTGCGGATGGCGACCTGGCAGAGTTCTGGCAGCTTCCGCTCGGCCGCCCTGGCCGCGATCCGCACGCCGGCCCACGCCAGCGCGAAGCCATACACCGCGGCCAGCAGCACCAGCAGCGGCATCCGGACCACCGCCGGATCAGAGCTCGTGAGGGCCGCGGCGACGATCACGGGAGCCGCCGCCACCGCGACACTGGCCAGGGTGCCGAGGGCGGCACCGACCCCGGAGGACGCGTATCCCTGAGAGGCCTGGCGCATCGGATTGCCGGCGCGCTTGTCCATCGGATAGGGCAGGACGGCCGTGAAGATGTTGCTCAGGCCCAGCGCCGCGCCGATCCCGGCCAGGTCCACCGCCGTGCCCAGGAAGCCGTACTCCGGCCAGCCGGCCAGGGCGGCGAGGCCGAAGGAGATCGCGCTGAGCAGCGGTACCGCGATCACGGCGAGAGCGATGTTCTGGCCGGAGAAGTAGGAACGCATCCCGTGACGGCCGGTCAGCGCCAGCGCCTCGAAGACAAAAGGCGGGCCGGTCAGGCCGACCGCGTTGGCATGGAAGACCCCGACGAAGGCGGCGCCGAAAACCGCGCTCGCCAGGAGCACGGCGGGATGCCCGCCCGGGCCCAGGATCACGCTGACCGATACGGCGACCATGATCACCGCAGTGAAGCCCCAGAAGATGAGCGACGCGGGCTCGCGGCGCTGGTAGAGCCAGCACCGCGCGGCAACGGTGCCGCGCGATCCGTACCTGGCCAGCGGCAGCGCCCGGCCGCGAACCCGTGATGACTGAGTGGTCGTGTCAGCGGTGACCAGGGCGCGGTCGAGTGATCGAATCCACAGCCAGCCGAGCACGACGATGATGACACCGAGCAGCGCCAGCCGGAGCAGGGCAGTGCCGGGGCGCCCGTCCGAGGCGTCCTGGATCGCGTGCGCGGCCAGGCCCGGCGGAAACCAGCGCAGCCACGAGTCGACGCCGGTGAAGCTCGCCGCGGTGATCCTGCCCTCGGCGGCGGCCCTCGGCACCACCTGGGTAAACAACTCGTACAAGGCGAAGATCGGGATGACCAGGAACGCGGCGAGATCCTTGCCGCGGCGTGAGCGCAGCAGACCCGCCATCCCCGTGGTCACGAACCGGGCCAGCGTGATGCAGAAGAGCACTTCCAGCAGCACCGCCACCAGCGCGACGAGCAAGCCGAGCCCGCCGCTGGCCAGCCCGACCATCACCCCGAGCAGTCCGAGCAGGTTGGCCAGCGGCCACGCGCCGGTCGCCGATGCGCCGAGCAGCCCGACGGCGAGCGGCCGGATCCGCAGCGGGTAGAGCGCCAGCGAGGCGGGGTCAAGGGTGCTGTCCAGGCCGAAGACGAAGATCGGCAGGATCAGCCAGCCGAACGCGACCGCGGTGAAGATGACGGTCGTCAGGTCCACCGACGTGTTCTGGCCGCGCAGCAGCGCCAGGACCACGAAGCCGCCGAGCGCGAACAGGCAGGCGAAGGTCGTGCTGACGATAAAGGAGACCTTGGCCGCCGTGGACGAGCGCAGCGCGTTGCGCAGCAGGCGCAGCTTCAGCTGGACGAGGAGCCAAGCCATGACAGTCCCTCCTCGCCGCCGGACCGCGGGCCGACCAGGTCGATGAACGCCTGCTGCAGGGTCTTGCCGCCGCGCACCTGGTCGGTGGTGCCGGTTTCGACGATCCGGCCCTTGTCGATGATGGAGACGTGGTCGCAGACCTGCTCGACCAGTTCCATGACGTGGCTGGAGAACAGCACGGTCGAGCCCGAGGCCGCGAAGCGGGTCAGCAGCCGGCGGATAACGTCAGCGGAGACCGGGTCAACGCCCTCGAGCGGCTCGTCCAGGAACAGCACCGAGGGGTTGTGGATCAGCGCGCAGCCGAGCGCGGCCTTCTTGCGCATGCCGGTGGAGTAGTCCGCGACGAGCCGCTTGGCGTCCGCGGTCAGGTCGAGCACGTCCAGCAACTGCGCCGCCCGCGAGCGCGCCGCACCGGCCGGCAGGCCGCGCAGCCGCCCGGCGTATTCCAGCATCTCCGCACCGCTCAGCCGCTCGAACAGCCTGGCCTCTGCCGGCACCACGCCGATGACCCCCTTCGCGGCGGGCGGGTCGGACCACACATCCAGCCCGTTGATCACAACCTGGCCGGCATCCGGCCGCAGCAGGCCAGTCATCATCGACAGGGACGTAGTCTTGCCCGCCCCGTTCGGCCCGACAAGCCCGGCGAGGGAACCAGCGGCGATCTCCAGATCAATCCCGGTCACCGCCTCCTTCGCGCCAAAGCTCTTGCGCAGCCCCTGCACTGCGATCGCTGGCTCACCCATGCCCGCCTCCTCGGCAGCGAGACCGCCGGCCCAGCAGACGGCTGGTCAGCTGCTTATCATCACTATATCATTGTGATATCTTTTTTCAAGAATCAAGGCCGCGCGCCCGGAAGAAAGGCCGCGCATCCGGAAGAGTAGTAGCCGCCGGGTACCGCTTGCTCTTACTCCTGCCCGCGCCCCGACGTGTCTTCGGCGGCATCGCCGTCGCTCGTCATCGGCTCGGTGTAGTAGATCGCGTGGCCCGCGTGCTTCGAGGACATGGGGCCTCCCGTCTGCGGACCCACCCGAGCGCATACTCGGCGTGATTGGTCACAAAATAAGACGCACGGCGCCGGTGACGCAATCGGCAATGCGTGCGCTCGACGCCATCCATCCGGGTCGCGTCCACTTCGATCTTGAGGGCGGCGTGGGCACACCGAGCCAGTTGAGCACCCTCCGCGCGCTGAGGGTGCTCAACTGGCGGGACGGAATCGCCTGACGGCCGGACGCCTGGCTCGAATTCAGGGAGTGATCACGATATCCTGCGGCCCCTTGCATACGTGGATGGGCTTGCCTGCCTTATTGGCTGCGATATCGACAGGCCAGATCGTGTTCGTCGGGTAGCTGGCCACGTAGGCCAGCTTGCCGTCGGGCGTAATCGCGATGGTCCGTGCGCCCTTCCCGACTTTAATTGGAGTTTCGGCGGTATTGCTCGCTGTCACGATAGGCGTGATCGTACCGTTCCCGTAGCTCGTGGCATACGCCATCTTTCCGTCCGGCGTGACCGCGACACTCCAGGCCTCGGGACCTACGTATATCTGCTTTCCAGCGGTGTTGGTCGCGGTGGCGATCGGTGTAACCGTCCCCGCCTGCAGGCTCGCGACGTAGATGGTCTTCCCGTCCGGCGACACGGCGAGGGACCAGGGATCCGTTCCAACCCGGATGGGCCTGCCTGGCTTGTTCGTCGCGGTCGTGATCGGCGTGACAGTGTTCCCGGCGCTGTTCGCAACGTAGAGGGTGGCGCCGTCCGGGGTAATGGCCGCCGCCAGAGGCCCGCGTCCCACCTTGATCCGAGGTCCCGCACGGTTCGTTGCGGTCCTGACCGGGATAACCGTTCCGCCCTGATTCACGACATACGCGGTCTTGCCGTCCGGGGTAACCACCACGGCCCTGGGCCGTTCTCCGACCCGGATGGACGGCTCGGCAGTATTGGTCGTGAGGTTAATCGGCGTCACCGTATTGCTGTTGATGTTAGTGACGTACGCCGTCTTTCCGTTTGGCGTGATCGTGATCGTGGTGGGAAACTTCCCGACTCTAATCGGAGTTCCGGCCTTGCCTGTTGCCGTCGCTACTGGCGTGACCGTTTCCGGATTATTCTCACTGGGAACATAAATGTACTTGCCATTCGCCGTGATGGCGATGTCGACAGTGGATTCTGGCCCGGCCACGCTGGCTCTCGATGCACTGCCGGGCCTCGTCGCGATCGGCACCGGCCGACTGCGGCACATGACGTACACGGTCGACGCGAGCGGGCGGCCGGTCAGGGATCCTGATCCCGGCGGTCCCGATGTGTTCACCTGCTGGGCGACGCCACCGAACGCGCCAGTCATGGTCGCGATGCCCGCAGCGACGGCAGCGACGCACGCCGTACATGCGCTCGCGCTGATGACTCTGCGCCGGCGGCGCAGGCCCATGGCCCTTCGCAGCGCGCCTTGAGCGATGGCGCCGATGGGCGGCTCGTCGACGAAGACAGATCCCAGCAATGTGCGCAGCCTCGTCTCATTCATGCCGGGTGCTCCCGCCTTCGTGCCGATGTTCCACGAGGCGACCAGGCGGCTCGTCGTCCGCCATGGCCTTGCCAAGAACCGTCCGGAGCTTGTCCAGGGCTCGTGCGCTCTGACTCTTGACGTTGCCTGGCGAGCAGCCAAGGACTTCTGCCGCCTGGTCGACACTCAGGTCGGCCCAGTACCTGAGCACAATCACGGCCCGGCTCCTGCGCGGCAGGGTAGCGAGGGCGTCGAGTACCAGCATCCGCACGTCAGGGTCAGCCGACGCGGCCGGCCGCTCAGGAAGCCGCGCAGTCAGTACCTCGCCAACGCGTTTCAGTCGCTTGTCCGCCAGATAGAGGTTGACGAGCGTACGCGTGGCATAGGCGTGTGCCGCATCTTGCCGCCTGATCCTGCGCCACGCCACGAACACGTTCGCAAGGGCCGCCTGAGCCAGATCCTCGGCGCCGTGCCAGTCACCGCACAGCAGGAACGCCGTCCGCCGCAGCCGAGGCGCAGCGGCTTCGGCGAACTCGACGAACTCCTGCGCCGCCGCTGTCACAGGCCGGCTCATCCAGGCCGTCGCCGGTCGGACTTGGCCGCCGGCACCTGCGAGCTCTACGACCGGGCGCGCCGGAGGCCAGCGGATCAGTCTGGCTCGTCAGATGAAGGGTCAGGAACTCGCGGTCCTGAAGCCAGGGCGCTTGCCTGTGCCGCGGCGGCGAGCCGCTCGCCCCTGCGCTTGGCCCGCAGGCCGTAGGCAGCCATCCAGGCGACCAGAACGCCGGCGACCGCGTAAGGCATCACCTTGGAGACGGTGAATGCGGTCGCCGTGCTGGTCGTCTCGACGATGATGACCCTGACTGCCGCTTCTGCCAGGTAGGCGGCACCCCAGGTCACCGTCATGACCCGGAAGGTGCGGCGAAATCCCGGGTAGCGCCAGCGAGCCTCGAAGTCGCGTCCTCTTGGCGTGTCCGCGCCCATGAACTCAAGGGCGAAACGGAATATGAGCGGCCGGCTCGACCACAGCGAGCCCAGACATAGAAGGCCGAACACGGCGGTGGGAACTGAGCCTTCGACCAGCACCAGCCGGGCGTCGCCGGTGGCCAGCCCGAGCAGCGTGCCGACGGCAATGCCGGCCAGCACGAGGCCGCCGATGGCATCCAGGCGCCGGTCGCGCACGAAGCCGAGCGCCACGCCGAAAGCGGGGAAGACGCCGCTCAGGACGAGCGCGGACACCGCGCTGTGCCCGGCCGAGCGCAGCAGGGAGTAGGCCACGAGCGGTCCGGCGATGTCGAACACGGCGATCATCGCCAGTGACTGCACGCGGCTGCGGTTGCCGGGGGCGGCGGGGGCAATCCCGGAGTCTTGAAGGTCCACGTGATGTATATTACTTCACGAACGTATGTATGTATGCGCGATATTCGGGAGCTGTGGTGCCGACCGACAGCCATGTGGACATAACACCGCGGTTCGGCATCGTCTGCTTCGCGTTCGGCATAGCCCAGACGCGTCCGGACGAGCCCGTGGCTGGCCCGGTCCTGATCAGGCTCCTGGCGGATCTCGGGATCTCCGGCCCGGCCGCGCGCTCTCTGCTGCTGCGCATGCGCCGCGAGGGGCTGCTCAGCTCCGAGCGGGCAGGCCGCCAGGCTCACTATCGGCTGGCGCCTGTCATCGGCGCCGCGCAGGCCCGCCTGGAACGCCAGCTGCGCGGGGAACGTCCCGCCTGGAATGGCACGTTCAGCGGCATTCTCTTCTCGGTTCCCGAGCGACACCGATCTTTCCGTGACCGGCTCCGGCGTGCAGCCCAGCTGCTCGGCTACGTCACATTGCGCCCCGGCCTGCTCATAGCGACCACCGACCGGTACGAGGAGCTGACTGCGCTGCTCCCGCCCAGACCGCCAGGCAGCCAGCTGCTTCGCGTCCGGCTGACACTCTCGCCGCAGGACAGCCGCCAGACAGCCGCCCAGCTCTGGAACCTCGGCGCGCTCGCCGCCCGGTACCGCGGCGTGCTCGCCAATGCCGGTACCCGCACAACTCAGGCCCGGCGACAGCCGCCCAGCGGCGCCGCCGCGTTCGCCGCGTTCGCCGCGGCAACGCTGCCGATCTACGAGGCGAGCGCCGACGATCCTGACCTTCCGGCGGAGCTCCTCCCGGCCGACTGGCCTGGCCAGCAGCTAAGCGCCGCCCTCAGCCGGGCCTTCCAGACCTTCGGCCCCTTGCTCAGCGACTACCTCACCGCCGTCATGACCCCCGGCCCCATGAACCAGTGACAGCCCCAGCTCGATGTGTCCGTGGGCCCGCACGAGAACGTGCTCGCATACGGCCAGACTGCGCTAGACATTTATCTCGGTCCACCAGGCTTCGCCGAAGTAGCGGCGAGGGACCGGCGGTTGGTCGGGCGCCCGGAGGCCGTGCCGGCGGAGGTAGCCGGAGAACCACGCGGGGTCGGCCAGGATTTCGCCGTACAGCCAGGAGTAGTGCAGGTGCTGGGCCAGCTCCGCCTCCGCCGCGGGCCGGCCGATGATCTCAGTCAGACTCTGGAACTCCAGGGCGCAGACGCTCATGTGCAGCCACGTGGACTGGGCATCGCGGCAGCCCGCCGGAGGCGGCGGCGGGTCAGGCCACCGTTCGCTCGCTTCGGCGGTTGCGCTGTCGGTACCCGGGCCTTCCAGCCAGTGCAGCTCCTCATGCAGGAACGTGGTCAGGGCCAGGGCGGGACGCTTGATCAGCCGGGGCGGGCTGATCGTCAGCGGGTGGCTGAAGCCGCCCCGGATGGTCTCGTCGATCAGCACCAGGTCGGTGAACATCCACCGCCGCAGATCATGGCCGGCCACAACGTTGCGCAGGGCGCTCGCTGCGGCGTTCTCGGCGTCCGTGCCATGAGCCGTGCGAATATCGACTCCGCTGGCCTGGCCTGAAGGCGGGTCGAGACCAGGCTCACGCACCGCGCCTGGCTGAGCCGTCAGGCAGCCTGCGCATCGTGGCAGATGTGGGAGGTAACCGGCGCTCCACGCCAGGCCGGTCGCAATGAGCTGGTCCCGGTCGTGGCCGCACCGAGCGTGCCCGTCAGCGTCCAGCGCATGGAGCAGTACGCGGCCCGTGGATACGTCAATCTGGCGGCCTTCGAATACTTCGGTCCTGGCTTGCCTGTCGATGCATTGCTCAGCAATGGTCAGGTTGCTTGTCATCACGACCGTCCGCATTGTCCGGCTCAATCCGATCATTGCACGCCGGTGCTACCCCCTAAGCCGCATCACTCGCCGGCGTGCCGCCGACGTGCGGCCGGCGTGCCGCCGCGGGGCGGATGGATGTGCCATCCATCACTCGCTGCCGGGATGAACGGCACATCCATCCCGGCAGCCGCGGGAGGCGCGGGGAGGAGCGGGCACGCGGGGCGCGGGGGCGGTCGCCAGCTCTGACTCACTCATTCGCTAATGGCGGAGTCCCACAGGCCATGCTCGGTGTAGAACCGGTCGACCTCGATCAGTTCGACATCGGCGTCCTCGGCCCGGTCAGCGGTTCGGCCGGCAACCCACCACTCGGCACCGGGCAGACCTGCGGACAGGTAGGCGCGAGTCCCGGAATGATGCCGCTGCTGCGGTCGACGAGGCTGAGCAACGACCTCGCCGTGGGCCGGCTCCCACAGTCTGATAGACCCCGCCTCATGGGCGAGCACCACGGCGTCGTACCAGCGCCACACCACCGCATCGGAGCCGCCCGGCACCTCGGCGAGAGCTACCAGGTGACCGGGCGAGACCCGCTCCGTCCGGGGCTTCGGGAACTGCGATGCGTACCTGACGGAGACAACCTGACCCCCGGCCAGGACCTGGCAGACATCCTCTTCGACCCGCAGCACGATGCCACAGCGAAGCCGCGGGGTGGCGAACGCGTCCCTGGTTGAAGCAGTCACTCAGCGAGTATGCCTCGGCAATCTCGCCCGCGTCATGAGGCGCTGGATCACAGCGGGTCGCTGAAGCCGCCCCGGATGGACTTGCTAGTGCCGGTGCAGGGTGAGGAGAAACTCCGCCACGCCATGACTAGCGAGCGAGCCGAGGAAGCCCGATCCGGCTGGTCCCCTGATGCCCCATTCGGCGAACGGCACCGGAATCGATCCGGCGGCCTGCAACACTCGTCCGTCTCGGCGGCCCGAGATCCTGACGGTCACCAGGTGCGATGCACCGTGCATGGTCAGCTCGCCGGTGGCCGTCACCTTGATGGTCGCACCCGAGGCGAAGGCATGGCCGAGGAGGACGGGGCGAGTGAGCGTGAACGTCGCGGCGGGGAATTGCCGGGTGCCAAGGCTCCTGGCGAGCTGCGGCTGGGTCTTTCCGCTGACCTTGATGCTGGCCAGGCCGATGCGGAGGGTGGCCCTGGTGACCTGGTCGCCGACGATGACGATGGCACCGGTGACGCTGTTCGTCCTGCCGACGACCTCGTTGCTCAAGCCGAGGGCGGTGTCCGGGATTCGGAAGCCAGCCACCGATCCGGCCGCGACCTGCCAGGTGCCGCTGGCCGGCCCGACCGGTGCGGCGGCGGCACCCGGGGGCAGCGACAGCGGCGGCGGGGCTGGCTGCTTGATGAAGACCGCTACCGCGACGACGACCAGTATCACGAGCGCGACAACGGCGGCGAGAATCCACCACAGCGGACGGCGGCGCCGCGATGACTGCCCGTGCGCGTTCCGGATACCTGTCCTGGGGTCTATCTGGCGGGTCATCGCTGATCATCTCGTTCTGCGTCGGGCGCGGGGGTGGCCGCGCTGATTTGCCCGCCGATGGCGGGACGAGTTTCTTGCGGCACGACCAGGAAGACGGGGTACCGCGGTGAGATGGCCTCGATGTCGGCCGTCGCCGCGTCACGGCTGACGGGGATATGCGGCCGCGCGCCGGGCACCGTGTCCAGGTAGCGCCTGATAATCGGAGCGCGCTCGCTGACCGGCACCTCGATAAGCCGGCAGGCGGTGGCCCGCCGATGCCGGAGAATTGCCCGGCCGTCCGCCGCGCGCACGTTCTGGACCCAGTTGCACTGCTCGCCGAGCATCGGCACCAGGTACCACTGGCCGTTCCAGTCGGCCATTCCCAGCGGGAAGCGGACAGTCCGGCCCGACCTGCGTCCGCGGACTTCGAGGGTGACCCAGCGCCTCGGCGCCAGCCCAAGCGCGAAGACGAAAGCCCACAGGCGGGCGAAGCGGCGTGCGGTGGCATCGGCCTGGCCGGCCACGTACATGGCACGCAACTCGTCGTCCGAGTACAACGGCCAGACTCTCATGCTCGTCTCCTGTCCGCCGCGGGCCCGGGCTTTCGTACTACAGTTATGGCAGATATAGAACTTGAAACATAGAGTCTAAAGTCCCGAGAGGTAGACGCACGTGATCAACGAAGGACAGTCAGACACGGCACCGACCGGCCTGGCCCGCCGGGGCCGCCGGCTCCCTGATCGGGAGACGAAGCGGCGCATGCTCAACGCGGCCGTCGCGAGGGTGCACCGCACCGGCCTGACCGTGAGCCTGGATCACATCAGCTTCGAAGACGTCATCCGCGACGCAGACGTGTCGCGGAGCTCGGTCTACCGCCACTGGCCACACAAGGACCTGTTCTTCAGCGACCTTGTGAAGGAGCTGGCCAAGGATGCCACGCCGTCGATCGTCAGCGAAGAGCTGGAGCTGATCAGGCGCATCGTGGCCGCGCACCCGGGCTGGCTAGCCACAGCCGAGCTCCGGCGCGCGCTGCTCGCCGAGCTGTTCCGGCAGCTGGCGCTGGCTGATTTCCAGACCCTCTACGGGTCGGCAGAATGGCGGACCTATATCGCCTTGAACGCGACGTTCATGAGCCTGACCGACAGCAGGCTCCGCGACCAGGTACAGGCGGCCTTTGCCCAGTCCGAGCAAGGCCGCATAGTCCGGATAGCGCACGCCTGGGAATACATGGCGGACCTGTTCGGCTACCGGCTGCGGCCCGAGCTGAGCGCCACGTTCCAGTCTCTTGCCACACTGCTCAGTGCCACTATGCGCGGGCTGGTCATCATGGCCTTGTCCGTGCCCGACATAGCCACGCACCGGGCACAGGCGAGCCCATTCGGAGCGGCGGGCACCGACGAATGGGCCCTGCCGGCCGTGGGCCTTGCCGGGATCGCCACGACATTCCTCGAACCCGACCCCGCGATCACGTGGGACGACGAGCGGCTCGCCGGCGTCCATGGCGCCCTGGCTTCCCTCAGTCTTCCGGACGCGTAACCCGCCGCTCATGCGGCAAAAGTCTGCGTCATCCCCACTCGATGTCCCATAATGCATATGTCCGCGCTGGCGGCACGTCGGTCATGCTCGGCATCCAGGGCTGCACGGGCCCGCACGAGAACGTGCTCGCAAACGGTCAGCTGCCCTAGTTGTCCATCGTTGTCGCTGTTGACGTTGATTGGCGGGCCAGTGATGAACCGATCATGGTGGCGGGCGTGAAAGTGAAGAGCAGCACTCACCTGACCGGGCAGGCGAAGCATCGGGGTTCCATGCTCCGGAGCGTGGCGCGAACCGCGTCGCTAGCCGGGTTGCTGGTCGCCCCCGTGGCCAGTGCCCTGCCTGCCTGGGGCGCGACATCAGCTGGACCGCCCACGATGGAGCGCGTCCAGGCTCGTCCGGCCGTTCCGGTGGGCGCGAAGGCAACTGGCGCGGTAGCAGCGTCAGCAGCGGTCTCCGGCGACGTTGTGCTGAAGCCACGCGACAACGACGCGCTCACCAGATTCATCGCGCAGGTAAGCGATCCGAACTCCGCTCAGTTCCATCGGTACCTGCCAGCTGGCGCCTTCGCAGGCCGATTCGGCCCGACGCGAGCGCAGGTAGGCGCCGTGCGATCGCGCCTGATGGCCGATGGGCTGCGAGTCAGCGCCGTGTCGCGCGATGGGCTGATCGTGCATTTCACCGGGACGGCTAAGGCAGTAGAAGGCGCCTTCCACACCGGCCTCGAGAGCTATCGGCTCAGCGACGGGTCAAGGGGCCAGGCGACCACGTCAGCCATTACGCTGCCGTCCAGCATCGCGGGCTCGGTCACCGCCGTGCTCGGCCTCAACACACTGGTGCGCGTTCGGCCGATCGGAGTCCGGCGGGCACCGGCCTCGGCGAAGGGTACGATCACCGCGCCAGGCAAAGTGAGCTTCACCCACACCAAAGGCGCCCCCGATGCCTGCCCGAAGGCAACCGCGGCCGCCACGGCGTTCGGCGGGCTGACCGACGACCAGATCGCGCACTCCTATGGAGCGTTCGGGCTCTACGGCGCCGGTGATTCCGGAACGGGCCAGCACATCGCGCTCTACGAGCTTGAGCCGTTCGCGCGGTCGGACATCAAGGTGTTCGACACCTGCTACTTCGGCGCATCGGCGGCCGGCAGGATGCTCAGCCGCCTGCACGTGATCAAGGTCGACGGCGGTCAGCCAGCCGGACCGGGCAGCGGCGAGGCCAACCTCGATGTCGAAGACATCTCAGCAATCGCGCCAGGTGCGACCATCGACGTCTACGAAGGGGCGAGCCCCGGGTCGAACGGCCTGATCTACGACCCGGTCGACCCCTATGTGGCGATGATCAACGCCGACCGCGACCAGGTCATCAGCACCAGCTGGGGTCTGTGCGAGCAGGCCATCCAGCAAGGCCAGCCCGGATTGCAGCAAGCCG
>OCZU010002050.1_pt1 | contig 12973 bp, 19 predicted proteins | sample 1539001 | NCBI WGS metagenome assembly OCZU01 (sample SAMEA3539306, study PRJEB22396) | soil metagenome | biome: tundra; feature: field; material: soil | place: USA | collected 2010-05 | depth 0.15 m
TCCCGGAACTGGAAGCCAAACGTTACGAGGGCAAGATCAAGGACGGCAACATCCTTATCTCGGTGCACACGGATAGTTCCGAGGAAATCACGCGGGCCAAGGACATCTTCACCAAAGCCGGGGCGCAGGACATCTGCACCACGGGTGAGACGTCCACCCCCAAGGATTCAAAGGCAACCGACCAGGCACCGCGTCCCGTCAAGGCTACTTACGTCCAATCTCGCTCCTAATTCCCGGAACAAATCCTGCGGCCAGGCAACTTGGCCGCAAAGCCACCTATGATTGCACTATTAATAGCACCAATGTTCGCCGCCGCCGGTTACTCCTTGATATATCTCCTCGGAGGGGGAGGCCTCTTCGGAGCGGTCGTCATTTTCATCGTGGCGAAAATGCTTGGCAAATGAGTTCCGCCAAAAGACAAACTAACTCACAACCATGAAACACAACCATAACCATGACAACGCCCCGAGCGCGGGCCTTCAACTCGTGCCCGTTCGTTTTGAATTCACTCATCCGACCGCCACCACTGTTTGCATCGCTGGAACGTTCAACCATTGGCAGCCCGAAGCCAAGACTCTGCATCCCACAGGAGGGGGTCGCTGGTGGAAGGAAACGGTTTTGGCGCCCGGCACGTACGAATACTGTCTCGTAGTCGACGGCCAATGGATGCCCGATCCGCTGGCGAAGGATTATGTGCCCAACCCGTTCGGCGGAAGAAACTCGGTTCTGAAGGTGGCCGGTTCGTCCGAAGCGGCCCATCTCGGCGCCGCGGATAATTTACCACTGAAAAACGCAAACAAACAGAAAACAAAGAAAATATGAACAAACATACACAAGCAACCGGTAATGACATGGGCACGCTCGCCGAAGATGCGCGCGCCTTGATGGCCGCCACCGCCGACGTGGCCGGAGAAAAAGTCGGGGACGCCCGCAAGCGTCTCGCCGCCGCGCTGGAAAGCGCCAAGGAAATTGCGGGCCGTGTCCGCGACAAAGCGGTCGAAGGCGCGAAAGCCGCGGACGAAGCCGTGCGTGAACATCCATATCAAGCCATTGGCATCGCCCTCGGTGTCGGTGCGCTCCTCGGCTATCTTGTCTCGCGCCGGTGCTCCCGCAACGGCGACTGATCCGGACATGGAAGCAGCCACCGTCAACTTCCAGCAACTCGCCGCGACCTCGAAACGTTTCGCGCGGCGGATGATGACCGTCGGGGAAAACCGCCTCGAATTGTTGATGGTGGAAGTGCAGGAGGAGCGCGAACGCCTCCTGCACGCCATTCTGCTCGCCCTTGGCATCGCGACCTTTGGCCTGCTCACCGGAATGGCGCTTACTGCCGCCATCGTGGTCTTGCTGTGGGGATATTCGCATGTTGCGGTTCTCCTGACCGTCGCCGGCCTCTACGCTGCGAGCGCGGTTTTTCTCTACCGGCGACTCACCCTCCTCCTACGCGACTGGCAGACTCTGTCCGCCACCCTCGATCAACTTCGAAAGGACCGCGCATGTTTGGAAAAAAATCTCTCGTAAGCCCGTTGGAATCGCGGAAGCGGCTGTTGATCGCCGAGAGCGAAATCAACCGCAACCAAATGGTCGAGGAATGGCAGACGATAGCCAGTGGAGTTCATTCTCTCGCCGCCCAAGCCAAATCCATCAGTTCCTACGCGTCAGCGGGTGCCTTGCTGGTGGCGACTGTGGCGGCCTTCCGGCACAGAAAGGCCAAGCCCGCGGGCGAAAAACCTTCCTGGTTTCAAGCGGTCCTCAAAGGAGCGAAGCTCGCCGGCTCGGTCTGGCTGGCATTCCGCGCGCGGCCACGGTGATGTCGCGGCAGACGGAATTTTGAATATGGACGCAGCCACAGCAAGTCAGTCCGTTGCGAACGAGGTTGCATGGGCCGTCAAAGCAGCACCGGGCACAGACGCGCTCACCAGCAAACCCCCGCCCGCCCCGTTGAGTGCCGCAGTGGCGAGTAAAACGGCACACCTGCAATTCGTCCTTATTGTGCTCGGCACGATTGCCTTCCTTTACTTCGCCCGCCCGGTGGTCTTGCCCGTAGTCCTGGCGTGTGTGATGGGAATAACTCTGAAACCGCTTATCCGTTGGTTTTCCCGCTGGCATATTTCGCCGGTTCTCTCCGCCGCAGTCGTGGTTTGCCTTCTGGTGGCCGGTGGCGGGGTTGGTTTCTTTCAATTGGGCCGCCCGGCGTTGACGTGGATGAATCAAGCGCCGCAGCACATGACCGAGTTAAGGGAACGGGTTCAGAAAATTTTCCCGGGTGCCGTACGCTTCAGCCAGGCGGCGACAGCGCTCAACAACCTGGGCGCGACGGAGGAAGAACAAAAGAAAGCGCCTGTAGTAGAGCTCAAAACCAACCGGGTTCCCGGCACATTCATTAATTGGACTGGAACCTTCCTCGCGGGAGTCGGCGAGACGTTGGTTTTGCTTTACCTGTTGCTTGCTTCGGGCGACTTGTTCCTGCAGAAACTGGTTCGCGTGATGCCCACATTGCGCGACAAGGTGCATGCGGTCCGGATCAGCCACGAGATTCAGCACAACATTTCCAATTACCTGTTCTCGGTTTCGTTGATCAACATTTGTCTGGGTGTGGTCGTGAGTGGCGGTCTCTACTTCATGGGCGTGCCCAATGCCGCGATGTGGGGAATGTTCGTGGCGGTGCTGAATTTTGTTCCCTACTTCGGCCCTGTCGCCGGAGTCATGCTGCTGGCCATCGTGGGTCTGCTCACTTTCGACACGCCGTGGAACGGGCTCCTGCCACCCGCCTGGTATCTGATGCTCCATCTGTTGGAAGCGAACCTCATCACGCCGGTTTTGCTGGGACGCCGCTTCACGCTCAATCCCGTCGTTATTTTTGTTTCGTTGATCTTCTGGAGCTGGCTCTGGGGTGTACCGGGAGCTTTGCTGTCGGTGCCGATCCTGGTTTCGATCAAAGTTGTTTGTGATCGCGTGCCCACCATGTCGCACGTCAGCGAACTGCTCTCACGTTGAGCCGAACGACATATTATTTTATGCAGCCGTATCCCTCGCTTTGCGCTCAACTCACGACCAAGGACAGGGCTGGTTCCGCAGGATGCCCTGAATTCCGGAAATATTCGGTAGGGTTACACCCCATAGCGGCCTGAAATCTTGTTGGACTACTCTTACGCCATGAATATCGAAAAGCTTTTGTTCAAAACTGACAAGGTTGGATTCGTGTTATGCGCGGCGCTCCTGGGAACGCTGACCGGATGCATAACATACGCGGATCGTCCGCGCCCCGGAAGTGTGTATGCGGCGCCCCCCGCAGCGGAGACTGTAGTCGTGATGCAGGACGACTATGTTTATTACCCCGGCTATGATGTCTATTACAGCAGCAACCGACGCCGATACGTTTATCTGGAAGGCGGCGCGTGGGTTTCGCGGCCAGCACCGCGGGGTGTCTCGGTTAACGTGCTGCTGGCTTCACCGTCAGTGAGGATGGATTTCCACGACTCCCCGGCAGGCCACCACGCGGCAATGGTTCAGAAGTATCCGAAGAATTGGGCCCCGCCCGGCCCAAATCAGGGCCACAAAGAGAATCGGTAGGATCACCAGCGCGATGAGCGCGGCGGAATATAACGGAAGATAGTACATGCCCATCATTCTGGAATGCTTGTGAGCGGCGAACGTTAAGGCCTCTCAAGAGGCGTATGAGTTCTGCATGAACCCAGTGAAACCTAGTGAGATCGGTTGAGCCAACACCAGTGGCGCATTCAGTTCCGTGTTCGCGGACCACATCACCGGCGCGGCGCGGCCCACCTCGGTCGGTCTGCCAAACCAGATTATTTTTATGTCGAAAACTGTCAGCCGCACTTACCTATGAATTGGACTCCTCTGAATCTCACCGTCCGCGTCGGTTGCAACCTCGCTTACCAAACAACCGTGCAGACGCCAGTTCTTTTCGTGCTCAAGCCGCGGCTGGAAGGCAGGGTGCTGGTGATGCAGGAGAAGCTTTCGTTCGGCATCGGTCTGCCTTCGTATGAGTTTCAGGATTCCCACGGCAACATCACGTATCGCTCGATGTTCATGCCGGGCCGCAACGAAATTCGGCATGATGCGCTCGTCGCCGTTTCTTCGCTGCCTGACAGCCGCGAGATCCGGGGTAACCTCGTGCCGGTGGGACAACTGCCTTCCGATTTGTTGCGCTACACGTTGCCGAGCCGTTATTGCGATTCGGACAAATTGATGAATTTTGCGTGGAATCAATTCGGGCAGATCACCCATGGCCTGCCGCGCGTGCAAGCCATCTGCGATTGGGTCCACAACAACATCGAATACCGCTTCGGGTCCGGGCGGCCCGACCTCTCCGCCTCGGAAGTGATTGCGCGTCGTCACGGCGTCTGCCGCGACTTCGCGCATGCGGCTATCGCGCTGTGCCGCGCCTTCAATCTGCCCGCCCGCTACGTGACCGGACACTTGCCGGACATCGGTTACGTGGATCCAGGCACGCCGATGGATTTTCACGCCTACTGTGAGGTTTATTTGGGACAGGAATGGCTCACCTTCGACGCGCGGTACAATGTCCAGCGCATTGGCCGTGTCAAAGTCGCGCACGGTTCGGATGCTGTGGATGGCGCGTTTGCGACGATCTACGGCGAAGCCAATCTGACCCATTTTCAAGTCTGGGCCTATCAGGTGAATCCACAGGAAGTTTCCGTGGGCGATCCGATTGATCTATCCAAACGGCTCGATGGCACCCAGACAGTGCGTTTAAGCTGAGACTTTGCTCCGGTGGCTCTCCACCGCTTTCCATCTTCCTTACGCCGCGCCGTCCACGATCTGGCAGACGATGGGCTTCATCTTTACGCCGACGGCTTTTTCGTACTCCCGCTGCATGTGTTCGATGAAGCTTTCGGCTTCGTGATGCTTCACCAGGTTGATGGTTGCGCCGCCGAAACCGCCGCCGGTCAGACGCGCTCCGAGGCAGCCGGAATGTTTGCGGGCCAGTTCGACAAGCACGTCCAGTTCCTTCGTGCTGTTCTTCAAAAAGTCCCGCGAACTTTCGTGGCTTTGGAACATGTATTGGCCGAATTGCTGATGGTCGCCCTCGCGCAAAGCCCGCGCACCGGCCACGACCCGGGCGATTTCGCCCGTCACGTGCCGCGCACAGGCATATTCGCGTTCGGACAGTTGTGACTTGGCGGCTTCGACTTGTTTCAACTCCACCGTTCGTAAAAATTTTGCGCCGAGTTTTTTCGCGGCCTTTTCACAGTTCTGCCGCAGCTCGTTGTATTCGCCGCCGACCAGTTCGTGCTTCACGCCGGAGTTGCAAACGATGATGGCCTCGCCGGGCATCGGCGGGTTTTCGACCGTCAGCGAGCGGCAATCAATGTCAATGACGCTCCACGCCTTGCCGAACAGCGAGGAGATTTGATCGAGGATGCCGCACTGCACGCCGACGAACTGGTTTTCCGCCGCCTGACTGACTTTGGCAAATTCAAGCCGTTCTTTCGGGCCGATGGACGGCAATTCACCCTTGGCGTCGCGTTGGGGCGCCGCGCCGAGCCCGCCGGGCGTAAGGCTGAACGGAAAAAGTTTACGCACGGCGAGCGCGGTGGCGACTTCGAGCGCGGCGCTGCTGCTCATGCCCGCGCCCATCGGAATGGTGCCGTGAATCGCGGCGTTGAATCCGTTGAAATGCACGCCGCGTTTCTGGAGCTGGTCCAGCACACCTTTGACATAGTTCGCCCACGGCGCGGCGGGGTTTTTCTTGAACTCATTCGCGGGAAAAATCTCCGGTTGCGGAAACAGGGAGGAAATCAGTTCGATCTTCCCGTCTCCGCGCGGCTCGGCGGCGATGGTGATGTAACGATCCACCGCGAGCGCCATGACGAGGCCGTCGTTGTAATCGGTGTGGTTGCCAAGCAGTTCGAGCCGCCCCGGCGCGCGGACGGTATGGACGGGCGTGTGGCTGAAATGCTTTTTGAAAAGGTTTTGAGCGTCGAGAGTTTCGTTGGCCACCATGGGAAGAAATTTCCAGTTGGTATGTCTTAAGGTAAGACGGCTCAAAGTTGGTCGAACTTTTTGGCCAGGTCAAAATCTTTTTTCGTCAGGCCGCCCGCGTCGTGGGTGGTGAGCGTGAGCGTGACCTTGTTCCAGCGGATGTCTATGTCCGGGTGGTGCCCCGCCTTCTCGGCGAGGCGCGCGACGGCGTTCACGAATTTGATCGCCGCCGGAAAATCTATGAATTGATACAGCCGCGTGATCGCGTTGCCTTTTTTCTTCCATTCCGGCGTGGCCGCCAGCGCGGCTTTAATTTGTGCAAGATTGAGTTTTGACATGAACCAGAATGGTCACAGTTGCACCGCCAGGTCACGCCGAAACTTTCGGCCTGGATCAAAACGGGAAGCCGCGCTCAGAGGCGAGCGGAGCGCGGCTGTATCCCGCGCCGCGCGAGATCAGCCGCAGCGCGTAAAAATGTTGGACATATCCCGGCCCACTAGTCTGACGCGACTGCTGCGGCTGGTCTGCGACACAGCCGCGCTCCGTGGGCGATGCCGGGGTGCGCCGGTTCAAAACCATTCCTTGCGCCCGTCCACGTACGTCCGCACGAATTCCTCGTCCGATTTCGTGAGGTAAATGATGCCCTCGATCAAGGCGATGAGATGCACGAGCGGCGATGCGATGAAACACGTCAACAGGGTGACGAGCAGCATGATCAGGCCGGCGCCGGTGTAGCCCAGGATGAATTTGTGAACGCCAAATGAGCCCAGCAAAATGCCGCAGATTCCGGCGGCAATCTTGGTCGACGCCCTGGCCGGGAGCGTGGGCGAGACCGGTCCGATGCCCGGCGGGACAAAGGAACTGGGGGGCGCCAATCCAGCCGCGAGTTCGGCGAAGGAGATCAGCGGTTTCCATTCCTGGGCGCCTTCGGCTTGAACGAGCGTTTCCGTGCGCGCGCGGCCTTCCGCAATCCAGCTCTTGATTTGCTCCGCGCTGGCCGGGCCATAAGGCCGGCCGTCTGCTCCGATTATTTTATACATGCTGTGCCTTTCGGTTTACTGAAAATTATTTTTCCAAGGTGCCGCCGGCCACATCGTCAATTCGGGGCGGAACATTTTTCTGACTGGTCTGTTCCAGCGTTTTCGCCTGTCGCAACAAGCCGAGGCTCGTCACCAGCGACCAAAGCCAGGCGGCGGCGAAAATCAGGGCGCCCGCTTCGCCAAACCGGGCATGGGATTTTGCCGGAGCGTCTTCGGTGAACTGTTTGTAAGTTTGAATCATGGTCAGGACAAACCACACGACCACCAGCGCAAAACCCGCGACCGCCACGATGACCTGCCCCAGACCCGCGATCATTCTTCCCGCCATGAGCGAGCCGAGTCCGGGCGTGGCAAATTGATTCACGAGAAAACAATTTCGCGCGCGAATCCTGTCAGGTTGCCCGGTTGCTGAAAATATCTTCATACGCATACATGAGGGCCACCAAAGCTATTGGCACAGTCACAAAAAGCCCGATACAGCAGGCAATTACTCCGGCAACACTCACCAGCCCCATGACCAGCATAAATCCGAATGCAATAAACCAATGTTTGGCAATCACCTTGCGACTCAACTCCATCGCCTCCCAAAAACTCAGTTGCCTATCGATCAAGAGCGGCAGGGCAAAATACCATGAGACGGCCAAGTAAATTCCAGGAATGACGCAAAGCACAAATCCAATCATGGTGAGAAATCCTTGCGCCAAACCAAGCAGCACCAATTGTCCGATTGACGGCCCAAATCCAGAAAAGGCGTCGCCGAGAGTCGGATTTTCATTGCGAATCAATTTAAGATAATACTTTAACAATCCAGCTATGAGCACGGTGTAAACGGGTGTGCTGAGGATTGAAACGATCAGAACAATCAAAATCCCCCTCGGAGAAAACCGGTGATTAAGGATCATATCGTTCAAAGCAGAACGCGAGAAGAGGCCGATGAGTTGATTAATGACCCCGTTTATCACCATGATCAGCAGTGAAACGCCGATCACCGGCCAGAAATTGTTTTTAACCAATTCCCAACTGCGCTTCAGGCAGCCGCCAATGTCCAGATTGTAATCGCGTCCAAGAATATCCTCCGCGGATGCCGGCGCGCCAGCCGGTGCGCCGCCGGAAAACGGCGGCGGTGTGGACGGCACGCCCAGCGCGCCCGCAAACTCCGCAAAAGCGGAAAGTGGCTGCCATTCCACTGCGCCTTCGGCGCGCGCCCGGGTGTGGGCATTGACCCGGCCCTCCGCGATCCACTGGCGGATTTGGTCGCCGGTGATCGGCCCGTATTCCTTTTGATCGGCTCCGATGATCTTATACATGCTGTGTCTTTCGTTTTGACGGTTTGCCAAAATTTATTTTTGCGATACGCCGCCGGAAGCATTGATGATGCGCGGCGGAACATTGCTTTGAGCTGCGCGCTCGGCGGCTTTTGCCTGTCGCCATAGACTGATGCTCGTCACCAGCGACCAAAGCCACGCGGCTCCAAATAGAATCACTCCGACCTGCCACATCCAGTCGCGCGGATTTACCGTCACGGGCCTTTCCATCGCTTCGTTGAACTGGCGGTAAAATAGAAGGCACATCCAGGCGGTAATCAGAAGGAATCCCGCGACCGCCAGCACCAACTGGCCGCAACCAGCAATAACCCGGCGCGCCATTATCGAACCCAATCCGGGCGTCGCGCACAGGTTGGTCAAAATGCACGTCCACACCCGGGTTAGGCTTAAGGGATTGGACGGCTGCATGGCTTGGTTCGCAACCTAGTTGAACTGCGACTTGACGTCCGGTTTGTTCAGGACCACCAAGGCCCAAATCCCGAAGGGCAAACCCAGAATGCAACAACATGAGCAAGGGAGCATGGCCACAATAGATGCTGCGAAGGCCATTTGATGATTCCGCAAAGCCATCATTCGGATTGCGCCAAACAAAATGAAAACCGCAAAGCCCAGCCCCAGCAAACTCCCAATTGCGCCGACAGGTCCCGAAAGCACTTGAACCAGCTTCTGCACCTGCGGATCCAGGTTGAACTGTTGAAATTTTGAGAGGTCGGGATGAAGAATTAACGCCCGGACAATTCCCCAAACGCACGAAAGAGCGTAGAGGACAGCCGTCACAATCAACGCAATGGCCGGACCTTTGACGGCCTGCAACGCCGCCTCGCGCCCGCCGCCGGCTTGGAGCGGTGCGAGGATCGGGGCTTGGGCGGAGGTTGTTGCTATGCCGAATGCATCCGCAAACTCCACAAAAGCGGAAAGCGGCTGCCATTCCGCCGCGCCCTCGGCCCGCGCCCGGGTGTGGGCATTGACCCGGCCCTCGGCGATCCATTGGCGGATTTGGTCGCCGGTGATCGGCCCGTATTCCTTTTGATCGGCTCCAATTATTTTATACATTTTGCCTTTCTTCGTTTGGTGAACAGTATGGGTTTCAACTACGGATCCCAGCGCAAAGTGTTGAGCCGCGATTCATTGATTTGCTGCACGCTGCCGTCAGCCAGCGCGACCACGAACACACGGCCATGACGCGAGTGGTCCAGCATCAACTCCGGCCCGCCGCTGAGATTCCATCCGCCACCCGTTTCAAAAATCAACACGGTGTCGGGGGCGACTTTGCTCACGTCCAGGCCGGCGAGCCTGGCATTGAACGCGTAATGGCAACGCTGGGCTTTGTCGTCGGCAGCCGGGCATTGGAAAATTCTCTCCGATCCGGCTTTGGACTGGATGGCATCACACCAGGTTGCGGCCGGCGGAAATTGGTCCTTATTGTCGCCGGAATAAATTCGGACAGCCAGCGCCAGTTGCTTCATGTTGTTGACGCAATTGATCGTCTGGGCTTTCTGCTTCGCCTTGGCCAGCGCTGGCAGCAACATGGCCGCCAACATGAAAGGGACGATGAGCAGAAAAACCCCCGAGACAATCGTTCCGGCGAGAGCGATTCCCGACCCGCCCAATTGCCCTTTGCTCTTTTTGATGTTGTTCAAGGAGATGATGCCCAGGACCAGTCCGACAATGGCTGTGACGCCACAGAACAAACCGGAAATTCCACATACCAGCGAGGCGATGGCCAGGCCGCTGGTTTTGGCCGGAGCGGCGGCGGGGGTGGTGGGCAAAGGGGGAACACGATTTTTCAGCACGTCGCCAAACTCAGGAATGTCAGCGAGCAACTTCCAATCGGCGTTGTCCCCGACCCGCACCTTGGTTTGGGCGTTGATGCGGCCGTCGGAAATCCACCGGTGGATTTCCTCGGCGGAGATCGGTCCGTACTCCTTTTGATCCGTTCCGATGATTTTATACATGGTGTTGCCTTTGCTGGGATCATTTCTTTAGGCGATTACGCGCGGCAGCGCAAGCCTCTCCTGATAAACTCTCCTGATAAACTACGGCGCGAACGCCGCGAAAAACGGCACCGGCAGATCGCGCAAAATTCCAAACGTCACGAACGCCGCGAGGTAAAGCCACAGCCAGACCGGGCGAAAAGTCGCGACCGGTTCGTTTTTCATTCTCCGCGCGGCCAAACGAAAACCCAGCCACGCGAAAACCGGGAGCGACAAAACCAGAAACGCATTGAAATGCAGCGCGGCGGCGAAGTTGCCATGCAACAATTCGTGCAGCGCCCGCAGCGAACCGCAGCCGGGACAATCCAGTCCGGTTACCCGATGAAAGAGGCATACCGGATAAATCGGCACGCGCACGGGATCGCAGAAAAAAAGGACCGTCGAAACGGTGATCCCGGCCGTGAGGCAACCTGCCCAGAAGAATTTTTTGGTCGCGGCTGAGTTCATGTCACGCGCGATCAAAGCCGGTAAGCGTGCCGGCCCGATTCACCCAAAATCGAGCCAAGGGAGAGAAAGAATATCACCCCGATCCAGAAAATCAGGCCGAGGATCGCAAGCACCAAACCGGCGATGGCGATGCCTTTGCCCTCGTACATTTCCGGATTATTTTTGATCTGCACCAGGCCGATGATGGAAAAAACCAGAGCAAGAATAATGAAAAGATGGCCGAAACAACACAATCCACCGGTGATCGAAAGGATTCCCAGTATCAAACCGGTAACGGCAAAAGAATTCGTTTTGCGCACCGACACAAACAGCGGAGGAGTTGTCGAACCAAAAACGGGCGGAGCGGCGGCTGCGAACAGAAAGGAAAATTCCGCAAATTGCGCGAGTGGCTTCCACTCGGTTGATCCCTCGGCGAGCGTCCTGGTTTCAGCGTTCGCGCGGCCCTCGGCGACCCAACGGCGCAGTTGTTCGGCCTGGATGGGGCCATACTCCCTGCCGTCGGCTCCAAGAATTCTATACATGCCCTGACTTTGGCCTGATTTTCCCGCCCCCGTCAAGCCGCTGCTGGCTCTGTTTGGAGTTCCGCCTTCAGGCGGTCTGGACGGCGTTCGCATCCAAGCCGCCTAAAGGCGGAACTCCAAGCCACGATGCCCGGACGCCCCTAAAAATATGAGAAATTTCATCCGCGAGTCAGGCACGGAGTCTCCCTTCTCGACGCGGCGCGCGCGGGTTGGTAGGCTGAATTGCAATGGATCAAAATACGCTGGTTAACGGCCTGATCACGTATCTCGGACTGGTGGTGCTGCTGACTTTTCACGAGTTCGGCCACGCCTGGACGGCATGGAAATGCGGCGATGACACCGCGCGATTGCAAGGCCGCGTGTCCTTGAATCCACTCGTTCATATTGATCCCATCGGCACGGTGCTGCTGCCATTGCTGATGTTGCTGGTGCCGGGCGCGGGGCGATTCATGGTGGGCTGGGCGAAGCCCGTGCCGGTCAATCTCAACAACCTGCCCAACCCGCGCGTGGACGATGTGTTGATCACCGCGGCGGGACCGCTGATGAACTTGATTCTGGCCGTCGCGCTCATGGCGCTGGCGCGCGCAGGTCTCACGGCCGGATCACTGGGCATGGCCGACATTTGCGTGCAGTTCGCGTATCTCAGCCTGCTCTTGTGCTTCTTTAATCTCATTCCGATACCACCATTGGACGGTTCCCGCGTACTGCGCGTGCTCATCGGCATGAGCTACGAGGCTTACCAGGAAATCGCCCGTTATGGAATGGTCCTGCTTATTTTAGTCCTGCAAGTTCCGCAGGTTCGTGCCGTCATCAGCTATCTGACAGATCACACTGGCTACGCGATTGGGAAAATATTTGGCCTGAGTTAAATCGCTGGCGCGCGCCAAACGTCCGCGCCCAAAAGCTCCCTGACCTTTGACTTGATGTCACCATGCTTGATGAGCGACTCTCCCACGAGGATTGCCCCGGCCCCGCACTGGGTCAGACGCGCAACATCCGCGGGTGTATGAATGCCGCTCTCGGCGACGAGCAGTGAGGCGTGACGCGCGACGCGTGATGAGAAAAGTTTCGCCGCCACCCGCTCCGTCGTCGCCAGATCCACCTTGAACGATTCCAAATCGCGGTTGTTCACACCGATCAGTTCCGCTCCGATTTTCTGCGCGCGCTCCAGTTCGGCTTCATCGTGAACTTCCACCAGCGCGGCCAGACCGGCTTCGGTCGCCAGCGCATGAAAACGCTTCAACTGTTCATCGCTCAAAATCGCGACGATAAGCAGAATCGCGTCCGCGCCCCATTCGATGGCTTCGAGTATCTGCCGCTCGTCTATGATGAAATCCTTGCGCAGCAAAGGCAGCTTCACCGCCGCGCGAATCTGCCGCAGATGATCGAGCGAACCTTGGAAAAACTGTTCGGGAGTAGGTAGATAACCGTTAACTCAAATCTGACAGTTTTGTTTAATTTTTGAACCGCACTAATAGCGCATCCTAAGTGCATAATTGCCACCTCTATTGTCATGTTTGACAGAATGGTCAAAGGGTGTGAGACAAAATTCTTCATTCAAGCTGCCAGCGGCAAGGCATCGTTGCGGGCCGCGTGTTGATTGAGCCTGTATTTCCAAAAGTCGTCGAGGCGACTGCTGCTGTGAATGCAGCGCAGGGCGAGGATGTTTTCGGCTC
>OCZU010002051.1_pt1 | contig 12972 bp, 12 predicted proteins | sample 1539001 | NCBI WGS metagenome assembly OCZU01 (sample SAMEA3539306, study PRJEB22396) | soil metagenome | biome: tundra; feature: field; material: soil | place: USA | collected 2010-05 | depth 0.15 m
ATTCACAAGCGAAAAGATGGCGGTATTCGCGCCGATGCCGAGCGCGAGGGAAAGCGCGAACCTGCGCGTTTTGCAGGACCTATGCTGCCGTTGGATGTCGGCCTAATGCAGAAACCGAACGGCTCCGCCAGAACCCGGAGCCCAAGCCGCCGATCCGACCAGGTTACAGTGCGGGCCCCGAGAACCGGCGAAAGTCCCGGGATATCTCTCCGGCTCAGAACTGATACTTCATCGCGCGGATCGGGCGTAGAGGAGCCTGTTTCGCGCGCGCTCGTGATCTGGCCGCCGTACGCGCGCCGTCGTTGCTGTACGACGGCACGGCGAACCACGGCGTGTTCAGCTTATTTGAGGGCGAGCCTCAATTTCGTGTCCTGCACACCGGCACCTTTTACGGCTCCCCGATCATCGAGGTCCGACGGTAGTGCTGCGTTATCCCTAAGCGGCTCAATCTCCGTTAACGGCTCCCGCTCCCAGGGCTCTACCTTCAAGCGACCGAGAACGGGACCAGTTCCATCATCCTTTTTTTTACCCCAACCCATTTCTTGCACCTCCTTTATTGTTGGCTCGATGCCACAATTCCAGCCCGACAGCTTTTGTGATACGTCGCCCGTGCTCCATATTACCACGGCAGTACTCCGCAAACAACTTCCGGATGAGATCCCAATCAACTCCTTGAGAGAATGTCGGGTGTGCCAGGAGAGCCTCCACGGTTGGACGGACCTCTTCGCTGAGCCATGTGTGTAGCAAAGACGTCGAGCTTGCCTTACCAACCCGCAGCCTCACCTTTTCGGGAAGAATCCCGGCCATACTCCGCCGCAACAGTAATTTGGTTTGGTAGTGTCGGCTGAGCTCAGCTGAGGGAACCGCCAAGCAGAACTCCACGACGCGTGTATCCAGATATGGGTAACGAGCTTCGATCCCCACCTCACGGCACAGTAGGTTGAACGCCTCCATACCGTAGCCTGCAAGCTCTCCCGTTGAAAGTTCGACATAGGTCTGCTCCTGAGAGACGCTGAGGGCCCTTGGCTGTCGGTGTGCATCCGTTGACCACCGGCCGAATAAGGAATTCAGGAGGGGCCAGCATCCATATCGCCAAAGCAACCCTACAACGTGATTCCATGGGTAGTACTTGTGGGCATGCCGTAAGTCCTCCACGAGCTCCCATGTATTGCCGCTTGAAAGAAGATCGGCATATCTAAGAAGATAAATACTGGAGCCTGCTCCTAGGACCTCGTCGCCGCCGATACCACTCAACATTATAGTGACGCCGGCCTCGCTTGCACTCCTGAAGATCCTGTTGAACACACCCATGCCTGGCGGAATGGGTAGGGCTCGTTCTCTAGGCGCAGAAAATTCATCCTCATCGAGGAAATCTTCGTATCGAAAGAAGCGTGCGTCGATCCCATACGCGCCCACAACCTCACTAATATATGAGGTCTCGTCGAAGACGTCGCCATCTGGATCGGGCCTACAGTGATCAGAGGTGGCCGAAAAAGTCAACAGGGAAGCGGCGCCCGGAGACTCGGTAGAGAGAATTCGGCTGGCAACGCAGGCAATCGACGAAGAGTCCAAGCCGCCGCTGAGCAACAGGCCCGCGGGGCGCGCGCCGCTGAGCCGGCAACGAATGGCATCGAAGAAGACATTCCTAAAATGCTCCGCATAATCTTCGGAACGAGCATAGCGGACGGGCTTGATGTCGGAAACTTTCCAGTGCCTGAATGTGCGCTGAGCTCCATCATGAGCAGAAACTAAGAGCGTCGTGCCCGGTGGGAGCTTGACGACACCCTCGTAAAATGTGTCTGTGGTTAGCGGGTCTCCCGAGAGATATGCGGCAACGGCTTTGGGATTTATGGGCACCGCCCGCTCGTATAGGTTCAAGAGGAATGTAAGATCAGAAGCAACTATGAATGAATGAGCCGTCTTGTAAAGGTAGAGCACTTTGATGCCGATCGGATCGCGGGCGCAAAGGAGACGCTTGGCGCGCAGATCCCAAACTATGAGTGCGAAGTCCCCGCGCAGCCGACCCACGAAGGTCTCACCCCAACGCGCGTAGGCTTGGAGCGCGAGGTCGGAGTGTGCCTGGCCACTAAACGCCCCTCCAAGATCAGCCCTAAGTTCGGCGGCATTATGCAGTCGCCCTTCAAACGTGCAAACGAGATCAAGTGACGGAACTGCCGCAAGAGAAGGTTCTGGCCGACCAGGTGTTTCAACTGTGCTGAGCGACGATGCCAGAGCTACGAGAGTGTCATTCCATTGTTTGGCTGGAGTACTGGAATGCGCTTGGTGGCTTGCATGCAGCGCGATCAGTTCTCGCGCATCGAGAACTCTTCCACCCGTCGCAAGAACTGCAACTATTCCGCTCACCGCAACCGTTGCCTCCTACGTATAGTAGCGAAAGTTGGTTCCCCGCCGCTTCCGGAAGCTCCGGCGCCTATTTCGCCGCGGCTAGCACCGAGACCCGGATGGGGCGTCATGGCCTCCTCCTGCTGCTTACAAGGAGACGCAGTGCGGCGGTGAGGTCGGCGAAGCGCTCCTCGATATCGGTCAGGGTGCCGATGGTCGTGAGGTTGCCGCCGCCCAGGCCTAAAGGAATCTGCCATTTTCGACAAAAGCGTTGTCATCCAGACGATGGTCAGAATCTGGAGGTGGAGAATCCGCCGAGAGACATGCGACGCTTCGGATGGCCTGTCCACCTCGGCCACCCTGGCCCCGTCCCGAAGCGTCCTTGCATCCATGACAGCACCTCGTGTCCGCTAGTTTAGCGGGATTCGTCGTGTTCTTGGAGGTCAAGCAGCTCCACGAATGCCTCCGGCTACGTCTTGTCCCGGTTCTTGATGATCCAAAGCGTAAGGTCCCAGGCGCCGTAGATGCCAGCGGCCAACAGGAGCGCGCTCGCGCCCGCGATGACATAAGGGGCGAAGGATTTGTGAGCAATCAATCCGGCTCCGCCGGCGATTAGGCTCGCATTGCCCAGCACCGGAACGCCATTGTAGGCAATCCAATCGAGCCGGTCGAGAGCCACGAAATCGAGCTTGCGCTTCACGCGGATTCCATTGATTCGATAGGCAACGCCCGCCACTCCACCCAGGATGAGAATCAGACCAATTGGCCAATCGGACGGCCACGGCGCCAGCACGACCATGGCCTGAAACAGCACGCCACTGAAATTCACCAGCGTAGGCGTCAAGAAAGCGCGGATACCGTCTACCGATTGCGATGAAGACAAGCCAGTGCCGAGCGTGACGGCAACGAAGAGCAGCCCGATGAGCGTCGCGCCGGACCAACGCGATGTCCCGGAACTGCTCGGTGTGATTAGGCGAGCTTCGCTCGCCGGCGGGTCCTGGAGGACCCGCGCAGACCTGGAGGTCTGCCCCACAAGAGTGATGGAGTATAAGAGAACCGGGTATAATGCTTGCGGAGGCTCTTATGATGGTGGCCCGAGTCGCCGGAATCGCGCTGGTGCTGGTTTGGGTAGTGTCACGGGGGGCGGCCCGCAACAACGAAAGCAACAAGCCGCCGGAAGCCCGCGGCGAGAACGAATCGGTGGTAATCACCGCAACGGCGTATACGAAGCCCGAAGCGGTGAAGGAATTGCTCGGTTCGGACCTGGGCGGGCATTATATCGTGGTCGCGGTGGAAGTGGCGCCGCGCTTTGGCAAGGAGGTCGCCATCAACCGCGACGATTTCGTATTGAAAACCGACAAAAATGGCGAGAGAAGCGGGCCGTTCGCGCCCAGCCAGATCGCGGGGCGCGGCGCCATGGTGATCCGGCAGACCGGCGGTGCGGGCGGCACCGGCATGCACGATAACGACGGGCCCATCTGGGGAGGTTATCCCGGTTCCCCCGGGCCGCCGCGCAGGGTGGGCGGCGATGGCGTCGGCAGCGCCGGCGCTCCCGCGGGCGCCGAGGCCAAGACGCGCACCGGGTCCCACGAGAAGGAAGATCCCATGCTGGGCGTGCTAAAGCAGAAAGAACTGCCCGAAACAAAGACCGGTAAACCTGTTTCGGGGCTTCTGTACTTCCCGATGGAGAAGCAAAAGGTCAAGGATCTGGAGCTGCGCTACGCCGTCTCCGACGACAAGATCACGATGCGCTTCCGCCAAGAGAAATGATGCGGGTTTCGGACATCGATACACCCGCGCTGCTGGTGGATCTGGATGCGATGGAGCGCAACCTCCGGCGCGTGGCGGATTACGCGCAGAAGCACGGACTTCGGCTGCGCCCGCATACCAAGACTCACAAATCGCCGCGCATCGGCCGGCGCCAACTGGAGCTGGGGGCGGCGGGACTGACCGTAGCGAAAGTGGGCGAGGCGGAGGTGATGCTGGACGCCGCGCCGGCCGATATGCTGGTCGCCTACCCGGTGATCGGACGTGCGAAGCTGGAGCGCCTGATGGCCGTCGCGCGGCGCACGCGTGTGACGGTTTCGCTCGACAGCCTGTTCGCCGCGCAGCAGCTTTCCGAAGCGGCGCAAGCCGCCGGCGGGGGCATCGTTAAGATCGGGGTGCTCGCCGAAACCGATGTGGGGCTGGGACGCGTGGGCGTTTCGCCGGGCGGGGAACTGCTCGACCTGGCGCGCGGCATCGAACGCCTGGCTGGCCTATCGTTCGAAGGCATCGCGTTCTATCCGGGCCACATTAAGGACAACGGTGCGGCTGGCAGGGCGGCCCTGGCGGCGCTGGGCGGCCTCATTCAGTCGATGCTCGCCGATTTCCGCCGCGAAGGCATCGCGGTGCGCATTGTCAGCGGCGGTTCTACGCCATCCCTTTACCACTCGCATGAGTTGGCGGGCCTCAACGAGATCCGCCCCGGCACATACGTCTACAACGACTGGAACACGGTTGCGAGCGGCGCCTGCACGCCGGAGGAGTGCGCGGCCGCGCTGCTGGTAACGGTGGTCTCGACCGCGCGGCCCGGCCAGATCATCGTCGACGGCGGCTCCAAGACGTTTTCCTCAGACCGGTTGGCGGGATCGACCGAATCCACCTTCGGCCATGTGGTGGAAGCGCCCGAGGCGGTGTTCCATAAAATGAACGAAGAGCACGGTTACGTGGACGTAAGGCAGTGCGGCCGCAAGTTTGAAATCGGAGAGCGGCTGCGCATCATCCCGAACCACATTTGCGTGGCCGTGAATCTGCACGAGCGGGTTTACGGAATCCGCAACGGAGAGGTGGAGGAAGTGTGGGAAGTGGCCGGGAGAGGCAAGCTGCAATAGCCCGCCTTTCCCGCAGCCGATTTACTTCACTTCGCTGACCGTGATATTGTCGGCGTCGATCTCGCCAACGAGTGTGACCTTTTCGCCGGCATGGTCGACAACTTTGTCCTGATTCGCGATCTGAAAGACCTTACCGTCCCCAGTGACCAGGACGGCTTTGTCGCCTTTTTTGATGCAGCTCTTCGCACAGCCCGCATGGCTGTCGGCGGCGACTTTCGCCACGCCTTGCTTTGTGGTGCAGCCGGCGTCGGAAATATACCCGCTCCACTCGGCCGCCATGGCGGTCATGGCAAGAGCCGAGACAAACGTGAAACCCAATACAAACTTTCGCATGCAACCCTCCTTGGGATGGTGCTAGTCATAACGACTATACTCCACCCGAGGGTGTGCGGGCAAGTAAATTTGGGGTGCTGCGGCGCGGCCCGAAGCTCTTTTGTGATGGAAAACACCCCCGGTGTGTCGATATGGCATACGTCCGCGCGCCATGGGGCCGCGATTCTCGTCCAGGACATCAAGCAGGTCTGTGTACCCCCGATTTGAGGATGGCCCTGGCAAAACGGGCGTGCGCGGACCGTAAGAACGCATCGCGCAGGGGGAGAAAGTATCCAGGTCTTTGCGATTCGCCCTGAATCTGCGGCAACGTGGCTGGAGCTTGCAACTTTTCACGAGGCGGCTGCGGGAGAACGCCGGGACTTCATGCACTTGTGCGCCAGCGCCGAGCGCTTGTTCAAACCTTATAGGAAGGCGGCCGGATGCCTTTGTCCCGCAGATAGATTTCAGCTTGGCCGCGGTGATGCGCCACATGAACGTACAGGGCGAGCGGGATTTCTCGCCCGATGAGCCGTCCGTCCGGAGAGTTATGGGGCTTGTTGCGATCCTCTTCGGTAAGGTTTGGAATTATAGCGGAGCAATACTCGAAGGAGGCGCTGAGGAACTTGACGATAATGTCCTTGCCGGCCGGGGAAGGCAGAGCTGGCGGGGTGGAGTCTTTCAAACCGGCACAGAACTGGTAGTTCGTTGTCGCGATATTCGCGATATGAGAGATCAATTCGCCAAAGTTCATGGATTCGGGGTGAGGCCGGAAACCATACTGTTCGAGGGTGTAAACTTTTTTGTTGTAAACGTTCTCCGAAGCCGACAAGGAGAACGAGTGGAGATTAAGACTGAGTTAATCGGCGAGCTGCTGAAGGATATCAGACGCCGGAAGACATCATCGGCGAAAACGGACTGCTGAAGCGTTTCGTCAAGGCTGTGCTGGAGCGAGGCGGTCAACTACCACCGGAGATGCAGCCGGATCAGATGGCCGCTGCGGACATCCGCCACGCCCTGACACGAGAAGAAAGGAGGCAAAAGATCGGCGCGAACCGACCGATATGAAATTCAGCGCCCGCCGCGAGGCAGCGGGGGGCAGGTCATCAACCAAATAGCTGCGGAGAAACGCAAGCCGCTCAAGCGCCGGCCCCGTACCCCGACCATCTGATGTCAGACGCCACAGAGGACCATCCCCTCTTTCGCGCCCCCGCAACCCCCGATAGCCGTTAGCAAGCTGCCCCCCCTGATCTTTGACAACCGGACCCCACGACACAGCGGATACGCGATCACGGTCTTCCCACCAGCCTCCAAACACGACCCGGCCCCCGACCCCTGCCCCCGCGAGCAAAGCGCGCACAGCCACCCATCACCCACCACCTTCTTTAAATCCACCCGTTTGGGCTTCGATCGTTCAGGTGGGACGGGCCTCCCGGCCTGTCCGCATTTGACAACCCTTCCCCGGCCTATTTAGAATGATGGTTCACACGCTCATCCATCTGGTTGTTGCGCGTCCTTCAAGGGCAACTGTATTTGTCTTGTCTGGAATCAAACTATGATCAAGGTACTGGGTTTGACGAAGCGATACGCCCGCACTGTCGCTGTCGACAACATTTCCTTCGAGGTGGAGAAGGGCCAAATCGTGGGTTTTCTGGGGCCTAACGGCGCCGGCAAGACCACCACCATGCGGGTCCTCACTTGCTTCCTTCCGCCGACTGCCGGCACCGCCACCGTGGCCGGGTTCGATGTCCTCGAGAATCCCCATGAAGTCAAGAAACGCATCGGATATCTGCCCGAAACCCCTCCGCTTTACCCTGAAATGGAGGTGGTCGAATACCTGACCTTCGTGGGCAGGCTTAAAGGCATCTCTAGCGCCGATATCGCTCGCCGCGTGAGCGAAGTGACCGAGCGTTGCGCGGTTGGCGACGTGCGCACCAAACTGATCGGCAAGCTCTCGAAAGGTTACCGCCAGCGCGTGGGTTTGGCCCAGGCCATCATTCATAACCCCGACGTGCTGGTTCTCGACGAACCCACCGCCGGTCTCGACCCCAAACAAATCATCGAGACCCGCGAGTTGATCAAGCACCTGGCCGGCGATCACACCATCATTCTGAGCACCCACATCCTGCCCGAGGTCGAACACTCGTGTCAGCGCGTGGTCATCATCAATCAAGGCAAGCTGGTGGCGACGGACTCCGTCGAGAACCTGACCAACCGCCTGCGCGGCGCGGAAGCCGTGGCGTTGGAGGTGGCCTCGTCCAACGGACCGTTGGATGCGGCCGTAGTCCAGCAGCGCCTGGAACAGGTGGCCGGCGTCAGCCGCGTGCTCCCGCGCGAAGTTAAGGACGGGCGGTTGGCGTTCGAGGTCGAAAGCCTCCAGGGCCGCCACATTCGCGCCGACCTCGCGCGCGCCGTGGTCCAGGCCGGCTGGAACCTCAACGAACTGCGCGCCGTCGGACTCAGTCTGGAAGAGATCTTCCTGCAACTAACCGGCGGCGAAAAAGGCGAAAAGAAGGACGCCACGCCGCAAGCATGAAATCGGCCTGCCAATTTGTGGGGCAGACCTCCAGGTCTGCGCGGGTCCTCCAGGACCCGCTCTTCGCGCAGAGGACTCAGCCGTATCCGAGCACGAACAGGCCGACGTGGACGTCGGCCGCAGGACTGGAGTCCTGCCCCACGAGCTTGCTTCAGGCCAGCAATGCCCCGCAACCAAGGAACGATAACCATGAAGAACGTTTGGATTATCTGCCGTAAAGAACTCAAGAGTTACTTCGCTTCGCCGATCGCCTATCTGCTGATGGCGTTTTTCGCGCTGATCTTCGGGTTTGGCTTCTTCACCGCCACACGCGACTTCGTGCGCTTCGGTTTCATGGCCGAAATGCAGGGCCGTAACATGCCGATGAATGTCAACGAGCAGGTCATCCGGCCCTTGCTGGGATTCGCCAGCACGGTGGCGCTCTTCCTCATCCCCATGATCACCATGCGTCTGTTCGCCGAAGAGAAGAAAACCGGCACCATCGAGCTGTTGATGACTTCGCCCGTCTACGATTGGGAAATCATCCTGGGCAAGTGGCTGGGCGCGCTCCTTCTTTACTTATGCGTGCTGGCTATGTCCGCCCTCAACATCGCAGTGCTCTTCGCGTTCGGCAAGCCGGACTGGAAGCCCATCCTGATCGGCTATCTGGGCTTGATCCTGCAAGGCGGGACCTTGCTGGCCATCGGCGCGTTCATCTCCACCACCACCAAGAACCAGATCATCGCCGGCGGCGTCACTTTCTTTGTGTGCCTGCTGCTGTGGTTGCTGAGCTGGTTTACCGCCTACGATACCACCGGCTACGGGCAGGTGGTGAATTACTTGTCCATCGTGACGCACTTTGAAGGATTCCAGAAAGGGGTACTCGACTCAAAGGACGTGATCTTCTACCTCTCCATGATCTTCTTCTCCCTGTTTATCACGTCCCGTTCCATGGAGTCGCTGCGCTGGAGAGCATAAATGAAAGCAGACTGGATTAAAGCAAGACAAACGAAGTACGGCGCCTATGTCACCGTCTACATCCTGGTGATCCTGGCCGTGTTGGGTGTGGCTAACTTTCTGGCCAATCGCTACGACAAATCTTACGACGGCACCGCAAACAAGCAGTTCAGCCTTTCCGATCAGACCGTCAAGGCCATAAAAGGGTTGAAGAGGGACGTTACTGTCACCTACTTCGGTGAGACGACTCAGTTCCCCCAAGCCCGCGACCTGTTGGGCCGCTATGCCACTCTGTCTCCCAAGCTGAAGGTCGATTACATCGATCCGGTGAAGAAGCCGCAGTTGGCGCGCGCCGCGGGCGTCCGGCAGTTAGGCACCATAGTAGTGGATACCGGTGAGCGCAAGGAAGACGCCAAGAGCCTCACGGAGGAAGAAATCACCGGCGCGATGATCCGGTCGCTCAAGGGCGGCGAGCGCAATGCGTGCTTCCTCGCCGGTAGCGGCGAGCACGGCTTGGACGACACCGCGGGCGGCGGCTTCTCCACGTTGAAGGAAGCCCTGGAACATAACAATTACAAGACGCGCTCCGTCAACCTGGCGCAGCCGGCGACGCCCTTGGGGGCTGGCGCCGCGCCCGTGATCGGCCAGGTGCAGCAGGCTAAAGTGGAAATCCCCAAGGATTGCACCGTGCTTGTCTCCGGAGGTCCCAAGCTGGCCTATTCTCCCGCGGCAGCCGCGGCGATCAAAGCATTCGTCGAAAGCGGCGGCAGCGTGCTGTTCCTGATGGATACGCCGTTGCGCATCGGCTCCGAGGAAGGCACTGAGAACCCCGAAGTGGTGAAGATGCTGGCCGATTGGGGTGTGACTATGAATAACGATCTGGCGCTCGATACCAGCGGCATCGGCCAGATCTTTAACCTGGGGCCGGAAGTAGCCATGGTGACCAATTACGAATCGCAGGCCATTGTGCGGGACTTCAAAGAAGGTGTGCCCACAGCCATCCCGCTTTCCCGCACGTTGAAGATCGCTGGAAATACCAAGGTAACCGACGACAAACTGATGTCCACGACCGATAGTAGCTTTGCCGCATCCAGCGTACAGGGTGGTCACGTCGATCCGAAGAAAGGCGTCAAGGGACCGCTGGTGCTGGCCGCCGCTGGAACCTACAATACCGGCAAGCCGGGTAGTTCGGGCCGCTTCGTGGTATTTGGGTCGTCGCAGTGGGCGGTGAATAACTTACTCGGTTCGCGTTCGGTTGCTAACCGCGACCTGGCCCTGAACACGTTCAACTGGCTCACCTCCGACGAAGACCTCATCTCCATCCGTCCGAAAGAGCCCGAAGACCGCCGTCTGAACATAAGCGGCAACCGCATGAACCTGATTTTCTGGTGGAGCGTGGTGCTGCTTCCGCTCACCGTGGTCGGCGCCGGGCTCATGGTTTGGTGGCGCAGGAGATAGCCCATGAAACCACGCGGACTGCTTGCGGCGGTGATCGTGCTGGCGGCTTTGGGCGGCGCGCTCTACTGGTCCAACCGGAAACAGAAAGCCGAGGCCGCCAAGCCCGCCACCGATACCACCACCACCACGAAAATCCTCTCCATTCCCGAGGATCAAATCAAGGAAGTCACACTCAAGAAGACCGGCGCGGAAACCACCGTGCTGCGCAAGGGCGACGACGGCAAATGGCAGCTCGCCGAACCCAAGCCGCTCCGCGCCGATCAGGACACGGCTAAGTCGCTGGTCGCCTCGCTGGCGACGCTGAATGCCGACAAAGTCGTGGAAGACAAAGCCGCGGATCTCTCGCCTTACGGCCTGAACGCGCCCACACTCGACGTCACCGTTCTCAAGAAGGATGGTAAGTCGCAAGACTTCCTGGTGGGCGACGACACACCCACTGGTGGCGGCACCTATGCCAAGCTGGCCGGCGATCCGCATGTATATACCATCGCCAGTTACGTCAAGACCAGCCTCGACAAGACTCCCAACGACCTGCGCGACAAGCGCTTGTTGACCTTCGATCAGGACAAGCTCACCCGCGTGGATCTGCAGCCTGCCAAAGGCGAGACCATCGAATTCGGCAAGAACAATCAGAACGACTGGCAGATCCTGAAGCCCAAACCGCTGCGCGCCGATGGCTCGCAGGTCGAGGAATTGATCCGCAAGCTGAAAGACGCCAAGATGGACGCCACCATCTCCGATGAAGATGCGAAGAAGGCCGCCGCCGCGTTCGCCTCGGGCGTCAAAGTCGCCGTGGCGGGAGTGACGGATGCGAGCGGCGCCCAACAACTCGACGTCCGCAAAGACAAGGACAAGAATTACTACGTCAAGAGCAGCGCTGTTGACGGCATATATAAAGTCACCGCCGACCTGGGCGGTGGCCTCGACAAAAAAGTCGACGATTTCCGCAACAAAAAGCTTTTCGATTTCGGCTGGACCGATCCCAACAAGGTGGAAGCCGGCAAAGCCACTTTCGAAAAGAGCGGCGACAAGTGGATGAGTGGCGCAAAACAAATGGACGCGCCTTCGGTGCAGAACGTGGTCGATAAGCTGCGCGAACTGACAGCCGCGAAATTTCTCGATAGCAGTGGCGGCGGTGCGCCCGTGTTGGACATCACGGTGAGCTCCAACAGCGGCAAGCGTGTGGAGAAGGTCTCCATTACCAAGCAAGGCGATACATATTTCGCGAAGCGTGAGAACGAGCCGAGCATCTATCAATTAGACAGCAAGGCGGTGGAAGACCTGCAAAAGGCCGCAAACGAGGTCAAGGAATTCCAGCCGCCCAAAAAGAAGTAGGTGGCACAGGCTTCAGCCTGTGTGGTGGCACAGGGTTTAGCCTGTGTGGTGGGACAGGCTTCAGCCTGTCGTGAGCACTTCGTGAATGGCCTTCTAACCGACCTCTACGAACTAACCATGGCCGCCGGCTACCACGACGCCGGCAAGGTCAATCAGAAGGCCACCTTCGAACTCACCATTCGCCGTCTCCCCGCGCATCGGAATTTCTTGATCGCCGCCGGCCTCCCCCAAGCCATCGATTACTTGCTTAATCTGAGCTTCGCTCCCGAGGAAATCGACTACCTACGCACCCTGCCCGCCTTCGCCAGCGCCTCTGCCAGCTTCTTCGACTACCTGCGCGGCTTCCGTTTCACGGGCGATGTCTTCGCCGTGCCCGAAGGCACGCCGCTATTCGCCGGTGAGCCGATGATGGTGGTGCGCGCGCCCATCGTCGAAGCGCAAATCCCGGAAACCTACCTGCTGTCCGCGCTCACTTTCCAGACCCTCATCGCCAGCAAGGCCGCGCGCATGGTGGACGCCGCCGCCGGCCGCGCGGTGGTGGAGTTCGGCACCCGCCGCGCCCACACTCCCGAAGCCGGCGTGCTGGGCGGCCGTGCGGCTTACCTGGGCGGCTGCGTGGGCACCAGCAACACGCTGGCCGGCTTCCGCTACGGCGTGCCCGTGTATGGCACGGCGGCGCATTCCTGGGTCCTGTCATTCTGTGGCGAGACCGAAGCCTTCCGCAAATTGCAGCAGATTCTGGGCCCCTCCACCGTGCAACTCGTGGATACCTACAACACCATCGAAGGCGTCAAGAAAGTGGCGGCCTTGGGCCAGCCGTTGTGGGGCATCCGCCTCGACAGCGGCGACTTCCAGCGTCTTTCGCGGGAATCGCGCGCGATTCTCGACCAAGCCGGGCTGCCGGAAGCCAAGATCATGCTGAGCGGCGATCTCGACGAGTATGCTATCCGCGATCTGGTCGCTTCCGGCGCGCCGGTGGACGCCTTCGGCGTCGGCACCCAACTGGCCACCTCCGCCGATGCGCCCGCCATGGGCGCGATCTACAAGCTCGTGGAACTCGACGTGGGCTGCGGCATCAAGCGCTTCACCGCCAAACTGAGCCCCGATAAGGCGACCCTCCCCGGCGCCAAGCAACGCGGCCGTGGCGAGGACCACGAGAGCCGGGCGCGCGCCGGCGAAGGC
>OCZU010002052.1_pt1 | contig 12972 bp, 14 predicted proteins | sample 1539001 | NCBI WGS metagenome assembly OCZU01 (sample SAMEA3539306, study PRJEB22396) | soil metagenome | biome: tundra; feature: field; material: soil | place: USA | collected 2010-05 | depth 0.15 m
CCGAAGCGGGCTTCGTGCCACCATTTCATGCGGGCCTCGCGGTCGGCGTCGCCGCCGGCGGCGGTAAGGGGAGTTGCCGCGGCGGCGGCGCCGGCGGCCATGAGTTCCAGATAATCGCGTCGCGTCATCGTGATTTTGCACGCTCCTGACCAGACAGCATATCACGCCTATGTTTAGCGATAAAGGAAGATTCGGCGGCCCAGGCCGGCGCCGCCCGGTACAATCGAAAGATGCGGTTGGGAGTCCAATGACAGCTCTCGATGTTTCCAGTTTCGCCGGACTCGGCGCCATGGTGCTGCTGACGCTCAACGTCCTCCTGGGCGTGCTGGTTTCGCGCAACTACAACCCCAGGCGCCGCTGGCCGCACCGTAAGATCCCGCTCTTCCGGATTCACAACTGGACGGCGTACGTGGCGCTGGCGCTGGTTCTCCTGCACCCGGCGCTACTGCTGCTCAACGCCACGCCCGCGTTCCGGCTGGGCGACCTGCTGTACCCGGTCCACTCACCCGGCCAGAGCCTCTACAACACGCTTGGAGCGGTGACCCTCTACGCCTTGCTGGTGGTGGTGGTCACGTCGTACTTCCGCGCCAGGCTGGGCAGCCGCCGGTGGAAAAAGATCCACTTTACGGCCTACTTCGCCGCCGGGGTGATGTTCGTTCACGGCACGCTGATCGATCCCAATCTGAAGGGTCAGCCCCCGGACCCGATTGACGGCGAGAAGGTGCTGGTGGAAGGATGCTGCCTGGCGGTAGTGGCGGCTTCGGTGTGGCGGGTACGGCAGAAGAAGAAGTTGCTGTAGCGCAGAGCGTTCGGCGCGGAAATTTCCGTTTTTTCCGGAACAATCCCGCCGCGAACGCGTCTTTCCCTGAAGACAGTGTCGGAAACCCGCAAATTTCGCCTTTCGGCGTCGTTCTGGGAGGCCACCCGGATCGCCCTCGATTCGCTGCGCAAGAACAAGCTGCGCAGTTTCCTGACGCTGCTCGGCATCATTCTGGCCACCACCACGCTGATCGCCGTCACCGCCCTGATTCACGGTATGAACCTGTACATCGCGGAGAAGGTGTCCAACATGGGTTCCGACGGTTTCCGCGTGGTGCGCATGGCGTGGTTCGGCCCGTGGGACCCGAAGAAGTTCATGGAGATGCAGAAGCGCAATCCGCAGCTGCGGGCGGACGAGTATGAGTTCATCAAGGAACGCGCCACGCTGATCAAGGACGTCGGCATGATGGCGTCGCGCAACGCGCGGGTGTCCTCGAAGGGCGACAGCGTCCTGGGCGTCGATGTGGAGGGTGTTACCGAAAATATCCCGGCCATTAATAACGTGCAGGTGGATGTCGGCCGCGGCATCACCTACGAAGAAGTCCGCCGGCATGCCCCGGTGGTCTTCCTGGGCAACGATCTGCGCACGCGCTTTTTCGAAGGGCGCGACCCGGTCGGCAAGTTCATCGAGATCGAAGGCATCCCTTATGAAGTAGTGGGCGCGGCCAAAGCGCTGGGCAGCGTCTTCGGAAATTCGCAGGACAATTTCGTGATGATTCCGATCGAGAGCTACTTCAAGACGTACGGCAGCCACAACGGCATCCGCATGCTCGTCAAGGCGCGCACGCAGCAGGAACTGGCCGAGGCCGAAGACGAGGTGCGCGTGCTGCTGCGCAGTTACCGGCATCTGCGTCCCGGGCAGGACGACAACTTCAGCCTCTTTGCCTCCGACACCATCGTCAGCCTATGGGAGCGGCTCACCTCGGCCATTTCCGGCATGGCGATCGGCATCGTCAGCGTCTTCATGATCGTAGGCGGCATCGTGATCATGAACATCATGCTGGCGGTGGTCTCGGAGCGTACGCATGAAATCGGTATTCGAAAGTCGCTGGGAGCGCGCCGCCGCGACATCCTCAATCAGTACCTGGTGGAATCGAGCGTGCTTGCCGGAACGGGCGGATTCGCCGGCGTGTGCATCGCCTGGGGGGTGGCGGTGGTGGTGCGCAGCTTCACCAGCGTGCCGATGGCGCTGCCGTGGTCGAGTGTGGTGATCGGCGTGGGGCTTTCGGCGGTTGTGGGGCTCTTCTTCGGGATCTACCCGGCCAAGCGCGCCGCTAAACTTGACCCCATCGAAGCCCTGCGGGTGGAGCGCTAATCCATGACGAAACTGGCCTTCACCAACGGATTCCTGCTGGCCGTCCAGACCATCCGCTCGCACAAGATGCGCGCGTTTCTCACCGTGCTGGGCGTGATCATCGGGACAGGGACGATCATCGGCGTGGCCGCCATTCTCACTGGTTTCGACGCCAACATGACGGCGGTGCTGCGCAGTTTCGGGCCGAATTCGATCATCGTCTTCAAGTTCCCGGTGGGCTTCCACACGAACAACCTCAGCCCGGAGGAGCGCACCCGCAAGAGCCTGACCTACGACAACGCCATCCACCTGCGGGAGCGCTGCCGGAGCGTGGAGAACGTATCCGCCATGCTCTTCGTGGACAACAACATCGTGAACGCCAAGTACATGGGGAACGACATGTACGACGTCAACCTGATGGGCGTGGAAGAAGGCTACGCCACCGGCAGCGGACAGGTGGATATTCACCTGGGCCGTTTCTTTACCGAGGAGGAGAGCCACCGGCGCATGCCGGTAGCGGTGATCGGCGCCGATATCGAGAAGGGACTCTTCGCCAACCTGGACCCGATCGGCAAGCTGATCCTGGTTGGCGGCCACGAGTTCACGGTGATCGGCACCATGCTGCGGCCCGCCGCGTCCTTTTTCGGCGATACCGACAGCCGTGTGCTGCTGCCCTACGGCACGATGCAGAAGATGTACCCCAACGCCCGCGAGAACGCGATTGTAGTGACCGCCATCAACGGCCGCCTGCCGCAGGCGCTGGACGAGGTCCGCACCGTGCTGCGCATCGACCGGCGCGTGCCCTACGATAAACCAGACACCTTTGCGCTTTCCACCGCCGAGCAGATGGTGTCGGACTTCCGCCAGATTACCTCCATGACGTTCCTGGTGATGGTGGTGCTCAGTTCCATCGGACTGCTGGTAGGCGGCATCGGCGTGATGAACATCATGCTGGTTTCGGTGACCGAGCGCACCTACGAGATCGGGATTCGCAAAGCGCTGGGGGCCAAAAAGTTCGACATCCTGGTGCAGTTCCTGATTGAAGCCGCGGCCCTCACCGGCATCGGCGGCATGCTGGGCGTCGTCTTCGGTTGGGCGATCTCGTTGATCGCGCGCCTGGTCTTCAGTTCCCTGCCCGCCGCGGTGCCCTTGTGGGCGGCGGTGACCGGGATCGTGGTGAGCGTGGGCGTGGGATTGTTCTTCGGCATCTGGCCGGCGAACAAGGCGGCGCGGCTCGACCCGGTGGTGGCGCTGAGGTACGAGTAGCCTGCCGGGCTTCGAGAGACGATATACTCAGCTCAGAAAAGGAGACCGCAAGGCATGAGAAACCGCATATTGATTTTTGGCGCAATTCTGATGTTGGCCTGCCTGACCGTGGCCAACGCCGCCGACCTGAACGGCAAATGGAAAGGCGACATGAAGACCCCCAACGGGGACGCGTTGGAGATCAACTTCAACTTCCACGTGGATGGCGACAAGCTGACCGGAACGGTGGCGAATACCTACGGCGAAGAGCAGATCACCGAAGGCGTGGTGAAAGGGGACGAAATATCGTTCATCATCCTGGCCGGGGGCGGCCAATTCAAAATCACGTATAAAGGTAAGGTTGTGGGAGAGGATTTGAAGTTCAACGTCACCATCGGCGACATGGGCGAGGGAGAACTGACCGCCAAACGCGTGAAGTGACTTGTGCCACCTGCCTATTCAGGCCGGCCGGCGGCCTGACAGTTCGCGTTCGGCGCGGTACCAGTCTTCCTCGGAGCAGCCGTGCCCGTGGCCGCCGGCTTCCCAGTAGGCATAGGCAAGTTGGGCGATTTCCTCATGGGACGGGTGCGGAGTAGCGACCGCCGGCCCCTGCCAGGGATCGCGGCGCACGCGGCTCATTTGAGGTCTTGCGCAGGAATGGGTCATCGAATTCGGACACCCATAGTTATACCAGAAGTCATCGCGGAAGTCGCTGGTGCAAGCCAACCATCCCTGAGCGGTTAGCCGTGAGCGGCGCTCAACCCCAACTTCTTCAGCAGCGTCACGGCCTTGCCCCGCTCTGCCTCCGTCAGCCCGCTGGTCGCCGCCTCCATGGCCGCCGCATGCTGGCGGAACGCGCACTCGATCAGCTTGCGTCCGCCCTGCGTCAGATGTACCACCCTCGCCCGCCGGTCCGCCGGATCGGTGCAGCGCTCCACCAGCGACTTCCGCTCCAGACGATCAATCGCCGCCGTGATCGATCCGCTGGTCAGGTGCACCAGTTCCCCGATCGTGTTGACCGGAGTCGGCCCTTTGTGCAGCAGCACCTCCAGCACGGCAAAATCCGAGAATCCGATCCCCAGCGAACGGATGTGTCGTTCGGCGTGGCTGTGCACCGCCTCGTAGGCCCTCCACAACACCAGCCACAAGTGAATCCCGGTCGCTTCCATGTTGAATCCTTCGCCTCAGTCTAGCATCAATTATCTTGACGTGGAGATATATTCAATGACGCAACGATCCGTGACCAAGGTTTTCACCGCCGCCCCATCCCACGATGGCGATGGCGTCGATCTCCGCCGGGCCTTCCCCGGAGCGGACCTGATGGACCTGGACCCGTTTTTGCTGCTGGACCACTTGGGGCCGACAGTGCTGGGACCCGGCGAAGCTCGGGGATTTCCGCCCCATCCGCATCGCGGTTTTGAGACCGTGACCTACCTGCTGGATGGCGAAATGCAACACCGCGACTCCTGGGGCAACCACGGGACGATCCACCCGGGCGATGTCCAGTGGATGACCGCCGGCAGCGGATTGGTGCACTCCGAACTGCCTGGCGAAGTCCTTGTACGTGATGGAGGTACCTTGCATGGCTTCCAGCTTTGGGTGAACTTGCCGAAGCAGGACAAGATGACCTCGCCGCGCTACCAGGACACGCCCGCCGCCAACATCCCGGTGGCGCGAAACCCGGAGGCTACAGTGACCGCCAAGGTGGTGGCCGGCGAGACCCTGGGCGTCCGCGGTGTGATCGAAACACGGATACCGATTCTGTACCTGCACGTCACGCTGGAACCGGGCTCCCGCTTCGAGCAGGCGATCCCCAAGACGCGCAACGCTCTCGCATATGTGATTGAAGGTACAGGAGAATTCAACCAGGTCGAGGCCAGGGAGCACCAGGTTGTCGTGTTTGACCGCGGAGGTGAAGGCGTGCAAATTACCAACCCTGGTGCCGGCAGGCTCAGTCTCCTGCTCCTCGCCGGCGAGCCTATCGGTCAGCCGGTGGCGCGCTATGGCCCATTTGTTATGAATAGCAAAGAGGAGTTGATTCAAGCGGTGGATGACTACCAGCAAGGCCGTATGGGCGTACTAGCCTGAAGCCCGCGAGCGTGGGCGGTATCGCTAAATTCAGACCAATCTACTGAAAAAAAGGGTGAAAATCGCTTATTCTCGGTTACAGTATACCTAGATACACGATGCGAAAGGTACCCAGCTTGCTTGCCGGCAACAGCGGTTCCGGCAGGGCGCTCGATCTGGCCCGAGTTTTACTGGTGCATGGCGATCTTGCACCGCGATTGGCACTACAGACCATTCTGCAAGCCGGCGGATACTCGGTGGACGTGGCCGCATCTCCGGCGGAAGCCTTGTCGAAGTTGGACGAGGGCCGGTATTCCCTGGTCCTCAGCGACACCAACGTGCCCCGCAATGTGTTGGCCTATGCGCGTGTCAAAGACTACCGTCCGGCAACCGCCCAAGTGACGTCCTACGAGCCGTCCCGCAAGGGTCGGCCCGCTCCCGGGCGCCACAACCTGTCGATCTATACGGAGAACCTCCCTAACCTGTTGGAAGAAGTAGCCGAATTGATCGGTCTCCGGGCCTCCCGCCGCTACCGGCCGCTGCGCACTGCGGTGTAGTGGGACAGACCATCGCTTGCGTGGTCTGTCGTGGATGACTAAGGGAAAACTAAGGACAGACGACAAAAGGCGATCGTCTGTCCCACTTGCCTATTTGTGTCCCCCGCCGCCGCCGGACGAGCCGTGTCCGCTGGACGCGCTGCCCGCCGAAGAAGAGACGCTGGTGCCGGAGGAAACCCCCGCCGTGGAGGAAGAGACGGAGCTGCTGGGGGCTGACATGGCGCCCGAGTATCCGGCGGAGGTCTGCGACATCCCCGAATAGGCTCCCACCCGGCCCGTGCCGCCGCCATATCCACCGCCGCGGAACATCGGCGGGGGCATGTAGAAAGCCTGCATGACGTTGTAGGGGCTCCAGTAACGGTAGCCGTACGGGCTATAGATGTTGGCGCCGCACGGAATGTAAGTGATCAGGCCGTACCAGGGATTGTAGCGCCAGCTATTGCAGGGGTTGTAGCAGGGGCTGGTGGTTGTGCCGTTGTTCACCACCGCCGCAAAGTTGCCGGGCGCAAAGTTGCTGGCGGGGGCGCAGCCGGCATCGTGCACCTGCTTGGCGGAAGAGGCGTTCGCCATGGCGACCAGTTCGGCGCGGCGTCTGGCCCAGTTGTCCAGCGCATCGGTGGCTTCCTTGTCGAACTTGTCCACCTGCGCGGTGGCCGTATCGATCATCTTGCCGGCGCCCACCAGGGTGCTCTGGCCATTCACGGTGACGCCCAACACGCCATCGAAAACCTTGATGCGGGATTGATCGACATCGAAGCGATACAGCCCGCGCTTGGTGATCACCACCGTCGCATCCTTGACCGCCAGGGTGAGGTTGTTGTCCTTCTGGATCTCCGCCACCTCGACGATGTGGGTACCGCTGAGCAGGTCCACCCGCGTGTCGATCAGGCGGTTGGTGAGCATCTTGAAGCTGGAGTTCTCGCCAGTCCGCAGGATAGTGCCCAGGGTCAGCAGGACTTCCGCGCGGCCGTCTTCGGTGCGCAGGACGGCGTTCTCCTTGACCTCAGTCAGTTTGGTTTCCGAGGGCTTTACCTCCTGATCTCCCACCATCACCTTGCCGATGACGTAGGAGACCACGCCGCTCTTGGCGGAAATCACGGGTTGCGCAAGTGCGGGTAGCGCGCCGAGCGCGAGGACTGCCACGGAGAGAACTGCGTTCCAGACCGGTTTCATAACCACCTCGCTAATCCTTCATCTATAGGGTGCGGTTTTTTCGGACTGTTGTCAACAGGGGACAGGTGTATCTTTGGGGCTGCGGCGGGAATCCACAAGATGTTACAAACGGACGATTTTAGTTGAGTTTACGCCCTTGAGCGCATTGCGCGTGTCGACGATCAGGCGGGAGCGCTCCACCAGCCCCCGATAGTCGAAGGCGGCGTGGTCGGTGACGATCACCACGCAATCCGCATCGGCGGCGGCGGATTCGGGCAAGGCCTCCAGATCCACCCCTTCCAGATGAAGACGCGGGACGTACGGGTCGCTGTAGGTGACGGTGCCGCCGCGGCGCTGCAGCAGCATCATCACGTCCAACGCGGGAGATTCCCGCAGGTCGTCGATATCGCGCTTATAGGCGACGCCCATGACGTGGATTTTCGAGCCCTTCACCGGTTTGGCGGCGTCGTTGAGCGCGTTCTGTACCTTGTCGGCGACAAACTGCGGCATTTGCCCGTTGATGTAGCCGGCCAGTTCGATGAAGCGCGCCTCGATGCCGGCCTGTTTGGATTTCCAGGAGAGGTAAAACGGATCGATCGGGATGCAGTGCCCGCCGAGCCCCGGGCCCGGATAGAACGGCATAAACCCAAAGGGCTTCGTAGCCGCGGCGTCGATCACTTCCCAGACATCGATGCGCATGCGGTCGCACATCAGGGCGATTTCGTTGACCAACCCGATGTTGATCATGCGGAAAGTGTTCTCCAGCAGCTTGACCATTTCCGCCACCTGGGTGGAGCTGACCGGCACCACCTGTTCCAGCGCCTGCGCATAAAACAGGCGTCCCATTTCGGTGCAGGCCACCGTGCAGCCGCCCACCACCTTGGGGATGTTGACGGTCTGGAACTTGGGATTGCCCGGATCCACCCGCTCGGGCGAGAAGCAGAGATAGAAATCCCGCCCCACCTGGAGCCCGCTCTTGGCGAGCATGGGGAGCACCAGCTCGTCGGTGGTCCCCGGGTAGGTGGTGGATTCGAGGATCACCAGCATGCCGGCATGGAAATAGCGGCCGATCTCCGCGCACGCGGACACGATGAAGCTCATATCCGGGTCCTTGGTCTTGCGCAGGGGGGTAGGCACGCAGATATTGATGGTGTCCAGCTCCAGAACCGCCGAAAAATCCGTGGTGGCGCGCAATCTGCCCGATTCCACCAGCGGCGCCAGGGTGGCGCTGGGAATATCTCCGATATAGGAATCCCCGGCATTGACGCGGCGCGCCTTCTCTTCGCTGATGTCGATGCCGGTGACCGTAAAACCGGCCCGGGCAAATTCCACCGCCAGGGGAAGTCCCACGTATCCCAGTCCGACGACGCCGACGCGGGCGCGCCGCGTGCGGATCTTCCCGGCCAGGATCTGCGCGGTGGCCGCGAGCAAAGTGTCGAGCGGTGACTCAGTCATGGAACCTGTATTTTCGCATAGTGCCCGGGGACAGGGTCGAATGGCGGAATCCGTGAGATCGATGCGCCGGACGGCATCGGCCACGCCACCGCCAGCGCAGCCGCCTTGCTGCGCGGCGAAATGCCAAGTGTCTCAGTTCAGGGTGCCGATCACCATAATCTCGCCCAGCCCGGCATTGCGGCCTTGGGCCCGATCGATACGGAAGGTGACGGAGTGGATGGTTTTCGGTGGAAAGACGACCCGCTGGGGAGCGCCTTCGGCGGGCAGGGCGTGGACCACGATGACGCTGCCATCTTCGAAGGTCAGGGTTCCGAGGAGCACGTTTTCGACGGGGTCGGGCCGGTCGTAGAGGTCGATCTCGGAGACGGTCGCGGGCTGATCCCAGGTCAGTGTGATCCACGCGCCGGCGCCTTCGCCGGCGGTGGTCCAATCGCTCGCGTCGGGCAGGCCGTCCGCCACACCCGCGCCGGTTTGCCCGCGGCTAGCGTCTTCCGATGAGACAGTTACGGTGGCCAATGGTGCGATGTTGCGCGGTTGGCGCTCGGCTGCCCGGGTGAGGGGCACCTTGTTGGGACGGCGGACGATCACGCCCGCCCGGCCCCAGCGCAACGCCTTGGGTGCAAAGTGCAAAATCATTACGCCGGCGATGCAAACCAATACCCCAGCGACCAGCCAGACGTAATTCCGACCCGAGCCAGACATCGGCACACCTCCCGCACGGCGTGGCAAGCCGCGGCGTCCCGGTGCGCGGCGGCGCCGGAGACGGTTGTGAAGTAGGATGCAGGAGCGCACGGAAAAGTTACACAACCCTCGCTGAATGGACCGGCAATTGCATGTTTAGACGAACATAGGCTCGGCGACGGGTGGCTTTCGAGTAGAAAGAGTCACTTACACGGAACTGGGGCCTTCGGCATCGCGCAGTACGCAATAGCTACACTGTCAAGACCTTGGAAGGGAGATATTTCCATGCAAAACAACGGCAAGATAGGTTTAGGGCTGGTCGCGGGAATCGGTTTGGGTAGCGGTTTGATGTTCTTCCTCGACCCGGGTCGCGGGAAGCAACGCAGGGCAGTCGTGCGCGACCAGGCAAAACGCACTTCGCGGCAGGTCCAACGGATCGCAAAATCCGTCGACCGTTCGGCCCACGATCTTGCCAGGGGCGCCGACCAACTCACCAAGCGCGCCTTCCTGTGGAAGCGGAAGGCACTCAGCCTGGTGGCCTAGCACGCGACCTCAACGCCAGGAGCGGACAGCGCTTCGCATTTCCTCCCGAGCCTGGCGCATTTCGTGCGCGAAATCCGCCTGGGCCTGGCGGAATTCGGTGCGCCACTCACGATGCGCGGTGCACATTTCGCGGCGCATCTCCCGGCGGGCCTGCGCCATCTCACGAACGGCCTCGGCGCGCGCCCGGCGGCCTTCGGCCATCGCTTCCCGCACTGGTTCGCGTCCTTCCCAGCGCCAGTCCGCCAGAGCCGGTATCACCGCCAACAATGCAATGGCAACGTATTTCATGGCTTCTCTCCTTCATTCATATCGCAATGCCTGAATGGGGTCGATCGTGCTGGCGCGCCGCGCCGGCAGGTAACCGGCGCCCGCGGCCACAACTGCCAGAATGACCAGCGCCACGGCCGCCGAAGCGACATCGGTACCCTTGACGCCGAACAACTGCGTGGAGACATATTTGCTGGCGAGGAGCGCCGCCGGAATCCCGATGGCAAGCCCGGCGGCCACCAGCAGCAGGGTTTCCCGCATCACCATCCAAACCACCTGCGCCTGCGGCGCGCCCAGCGCCATCCTGAGCCCGATCTCCTTGGTGCGGCGCGCCACCATGAAGGCCATCACGCCATACAGCCCGAGCGCCGCCAGCACCGTGGCCAGCAGACCGAAGGCCGCCGAGAGCACGGCAATCAGGCGCTCCGTGCTCAAGGTCTCATCCAGTTGGCCCTCGAGCGTCTTCATCTCGTAGACCGGCATGCCGCCATCGAGTTCCTGAACCTTGCGCCGCAGCGCGCTGAACATGCTTTTGGAATCCATCGATGTCCGGACGTAGAAGGCCACGCCGGCGGGAAAGTCGGATTGCGCAAAAGGAACGAACACCTGGCGGTGGACGCCCTCGCGCGGCCCTTCGTACAGGGAATCCTCCGTCACACCGACGATCTCCATGTTGAGCTTCGACTTGGGCCCGTCGCCGAAGCCCACGTGACGGCCGAGCGGGCTCTTGTCGCCGAAGAAGTGTGTGGCGAATTTGCGATTCACAATCGCCACGGTAATCTTCTTGCCGGCGTCGTGATCGTTGAAATCGCGCCCCTCCACCAGAGGCACGCCCATGGTCTTCCAATAGTCGCTGGACAGGCCGTTCATGAAAGCCTGGTTATCTTCGTTGTCCTGGTTCTTGTGGCCTTCCACCGACATGGTGGAATCCCACTCGCCGCCGCTCAGCACCGGCACTATGGCGAAGCCCGCCGATTTCACGCCCGGGGTGGCGCGCACATTATCGAGCAGTTGCCGGTAGAAGGTCTGCAACCGGGGCAACGTGTACCCGCTGAGCGCCGGGTCCACCTGAAAGGTCACGAGGTTGTCGAGACCCTGAAAGCCCGCGTTGGTTTGCTTCAGATTGGCGAGAGTGCGCACGAAGAGTCCGCTACCAACCAGCAGGAGGAAGGAGAACGCCACCTGCGCGGTGACCAGGGTTTTGCGGAGCCTCACCGAGCCGCCGCCGCCGGAGACCGCGCCGACTACGTCCTTGAGCGTGTTCCACAGGTCCACCTTGAGCGACTGCAGCGCCGGGGCCAACCCGAACAGCGCGCCGGTCAGCAAGGCGAGCGCGCCGTTGAAGGCCAGTATGCGGAGGTCCGGCTCGGCGCGCAGCATCAGCGTGGAAGTGCTTCCGGGAAGGAAGTGCAGCAATCCGCGAATGATGGCCACGGACAGAAACAGCCCTGCCGCGCCGCCCGCCAGCGACAGCACCAGGCTCTCGATCCACAACTGCCGCAGCAATTGCCAGCGGGAGGCGCCGACGGCCAGTCGCACGGCCACTTCCTTCTGCCGCGAGATAGCGCGGGCGATCATCAGGTTAGCCACGTTGAAGCAGGCGATCAACAGCACCAGCCCCACCATGGACATCAGCACGGTCAGCGCGGTGGCGTAACTGCCCCGCATCTCCGAGTACCCGTTGGCGGCCGGCTCCATGCGGATCTTTCGCCCCAGGAAGCGGTCGCGGTTGTAGGACGAGATGTCCTTCAATTGCGGCTGGGTCAGTTCCTCGCGCAGAATCTGAGTCAGCAGCGGCTGTAGCGACGCCTGGGCGGAGCTGACGCTGAAGCCCGGCTTCATGCGCGCGAAGATCTGGATCCACTGGCTGCGCCGGTCGCCGATATCGTCCCACCCCGGCGTCATCAGCGGCTTCATCTGGATGGGGATGCGGATCTGCGGCGAGCGCGCCGGGTCGAGGCCCGTGAAGCCCGGCGCGGAAACGCCCACGATGGTCATTGGGTAGTTGTCCACCAGGAGTTTCCGCCCGATGACATCGGGACTGCCGGCGAAGCGTGTCACCCAATATTGGTGGCTCAGGACGATGGAGGGATGGCCTTTGTAGACGCGATCGTCCTCTTCCGGAGAGAACACACGCCCGATGGCCGGGCGCACGCCGAGAGTCTGGAAATAGTTGCCGGATACCAGTTCGGCGTCGACGCGCTCGGTCTGCCCGCTGAAGCTGAGCGAAACGGCGGTGCCGAAGCGGCAGAATACGCTGGAAAATGCCTGCGCCTTCTTCTGGAGGTCCTGGTACATCGGGTAGGACGCCATGCGCGGTCCGCGATTGCTGCCCATGTGCGGACCGGTGGACCAGATCATGACGAGTTGTTCGGGCTGCGCCACCGGCAGCAGGCGCAGCATCAATTGGTCGATCAGGGTGAAGATGGCCGTGTTGGCGCCGATTCCGAGAGCGAGGGAAGCCACGGCGACCAAAGTGAAGAGCGGACTGCGCCGCAGGCTGCGCAGGGCAAATCGGAGGTCAAACAGAAATCTGGCCATGTCTTACCTACTAAGTACGCCGCATAGCCGAAAAGGTTTGCAGAAAAATGTAAGACAGGCCTCCCGGCCTGTCCTACCGCCGCGAAAGATCGCGCACGGCAAGGTCCTTAAACCGCATATTGCCTTCCCCGCCGGAGTGCAGTTGCAGGGCGATCCCGCCATCGAACGATTTGGGCTTCGGGTCGGTGAAATCGATCACAGTGATCCCGTTGAGGATGCAAACCATGTGATTGCCTTCCACCTTCATGAGCATGTCGTTCCAATCCGTGGGCCGGATGACGTACTCATATTCCGGTGAAGGCCACGCGATCCAGCCGCGGTCGTCGCCATACAGGCCGCCGACATGGTGAT
>OCZU010002053.1_pt1 | contig 12968 bp, 10 predicted proteins | sample 1539001 | NCBI WGS metagenome assembly OCZU01 (sample SAMEA3539306, study PRJEB22396) | soil metagenome | biome: tundra; feature: field; material: soil | place: USA | collected 2010-05 | depth 0.15 m
CCAGGACCCGCTGGCCGACGTGGACGTCGGCCGCAGGACTGGAGTCCTGCCCCACGTCATTTCACCGCCGCGAACACCCGGTACGATCCCCTCTCGAGCGCCGTCGTAAACACCGTTCCACCCGCCTGCTGCTCCCCACTCAACTCCGCACCGCTGACCACGTCGCGCAGCTTCGTAATGCGCTTATCGGTAACGATACGCGCCTCCACCGGATTCTCCTGGAACGATTCCACGATGAACCTGTCGTTGTCATACACGAACAGGCTGACCCGGCTGGGCGCATCCAGGCGTACATACATGTCTTTCGCCATCACATCGCGGATGGCCTTCAAAACGCCGGACGGGTAGCTATACAGATCGCCCAGCGCCTGCGGGATCGTCAACACATACAACACGCCCTTGGAGTACTTGGCGGAGAGCAGAACGGGCGTGCCAGAAGTCTTCGTTGGGGAAGTCAGGGCGCTGACGATTTCCCACGCATCGTTGGTGGCGTAGCGGATCTGTGGAATCAGGATGTCGGACTCGGCCTTGTTCGCGCCGCCCAGCCGAAACCCCTGAAATTCGCGCGTCGAGACCGTCTGGCCCGTATATTCCAGCTCGACGATGTCCGCCAGCCCCTTCCCTTGAAGAGCCTTGAGCAGGCCGGATGTGATAACCACGTCCTTTCCGCCGGCTAACTGCTTCTTGATCTTAGTGACAATGTCCGGATCGTATTTAGCCTGCTCCGTAAGCAGGATGGTCTTGGCCTCGGTAGGGAATTCCGGAACGATGTCCATGGGAATCCCGATCATCCCCAGGTAGCTCGGCAGAAAATCCTCGCCCGACGAATGAAACGGCTTATAGGTCTTCACGCCAACCGGTTTGCCAAGCTCTCCCAGAAATCCATCGACCTTCGCAAATACCTCTCCCGCGATATGCGCCGCCTGCGACTCCGGTGGGGCCGCGGGCTGGTAGAGCGACCCTATATTGAAGAGCGTGATTTCCGGCGCCTTGGCGAAGAGCGTGAGCCAGAGCTGTTCCGCATATCGGCCTGGTATCTGCGCGCCGCCTTGATCGACCCATCCGCCCGCGTTGCCGCCCGGCTTGACGTTCTCAAAGTAGCGGAAGATGGAATATCCGTGGTATTGCTGCAGGTGCTGATTACCGGCCGGGTCTCTGGTTTCCGTGCCCGTGTAGATCTTATCGAAGTACTTAGGCTCCGTCTCTAAGTTGAAGCCGAGATATTGGAAATGGTCGTACCAGTTAGGATACTTGATAATGACGCGGACTTTGGGATTCACCGCCTTGGCCGGATTGACGACCAGGTTGCGCCCGGCTTCGTCCATCAGGGCCAGGCGGTAGGCGGTCCAGCTCTTATCGCCCTTGGCTTGAATCTCGCTGTCGGACTTGCAGTCTGTGAAGAAGAAATCGTCGAGGATGATCTCATCGAAATTGCGGGCCGTGAATTCGACGACTTCTTTCAGCTTCTGGCGCAACACGGGGTCCGAGTAGCAAAAGGTTTCGAACCGGTTCCGCTCGTTGATGGTCGCCGTGATCCCGCCCGAAACTTTCACGCCCTTGCCGGCGAAGAACTTCTTAGCCTGGTCCAGGGTCTCCTGATCCACCACCACCGTGTCGCGATGCGTCTCCAGGTAAATCTTGTCGACCTTCATGTTTCTGGAGATGGCTTCCCAATGGCTTTCCAGCCAGGCGGGATCTTTCATCTGCTTGGTCTCGTAGACGCGGCTGTAGATGGCCACATCGAAGTTCTTGTAGTTGTTCCCGCTAGCCAGCGCGGCGGAAACGGTCACGGTCAGCGCTGCCGCCAGCAATATCCGGCACATTAGGCGGCGTCCAGTGGATTCGACCATTTTAAGCCGGGGAAGCGCGTGAAATCACGATCATTGGTGTAAAGGACCGCGCCGTGCTCGATAGCCAACGCCGCCAGGTGTGCGTCGGTCACCAATCGTCCTTTGGCTTGTCCCGCCGGCAGCAGTGTTCTGAGGACTTCCCAATGCCGTACAGTGGGCGCGGCGATGCCGACATTGGGCCGATCAAGCCACTCTTGCACGATGGAGATGGCTTCATCTAACGCCAGCGGGCGCGTCAGGATCGCAGGCTGCGTCGTCAACCGCAGGAAGGCCAGGACGACAACCCAGGGGAGCCGGACAGGTTCGCCTTTTGTAAATGTTTCCTGCAGCCATTTTCGAGCTGCCGCGTGACGGCTCGAATTGGCATCGTAAGCGTATAGCAGGATGTTGGCGTCGATGAGGATCACCGGTGCAACGGCCCTTCGGCCTGCTCGACGAGTTCCTCGACGTTGTCATACGAAAGCCCGGGCTTGAGCCCTAAAGGGCGCGCCCGGACCACGAACGCTTTCGCCGGGCGCATTTGGGCTTGAACGTCCAGGCCAATTCGCAGATAGTAATTCACCGCCTCTTTGAAGGACTTGCCATTCTTCCGGACTTCCTGATCGAGTTTGGCTTTGATGTCGTCGTCGAGGGTCAATGTGGTCCGCACATCACGATGATAGTCGATTAGCATCATGATGTCAAACGCACGAAGAATCCTTCCCGCCCAACAGGCACGGTTATCCGATTATAATAGCCGTGGACTCCTATGCGACTTTACCACTTTGCATTCGTCTTATCCGCGCTGGCCTGGGGACATGTTCTCGCGCAGCCGGCCAAGCCGCCAAAGGTCCAAGGCCCCTGGATGGACAAAACGCTGCCACCCGATAAACGCGCCGACATGCTCATCGCGCAGATGACGCTCGATGAGAAGATCCAACTGGTCCACGGCACGGGTTGGGGCGCTATGAGGCCAGGCGCGCCGGTTCCGCCCGGATCGAACGAAGGCGCCGGTTTCGTGCCCGGAATCGAGCGATTGGGCATTCCGCCCATCAACATGGCCGATTCCGCGGTCGGAGTCCGGATGGCCGCGGGGGAAAGCCGCTATGCCACGCTGCTTCCCTCCACTCTCGGTGCGGCGGCCAGCTTCGATCCCGAGGCGGCATTTCTTTATGGCTCGGTGATCGGCCGCGAGCTGCGCGACCAGGGTTACAACATGTCCATCGGCGGGGGCGTGGATCTCATCCGCGAGCCGCGGAATGGGCGCAATTTCGAATATGCCGGCGAAGATCCCATACTGGCCGGAACCATGGTAGGCCAACTCATGAAAGGCTTGCAGGCCCAACAGGTGATGGGCGACATTAAGCACTACGCATTCAACGACCAGGAAACCGGGCGCAATATCTTGAATGTGATCCTCGACAAGCGCGCCATGCGGGAGACCGATCTGCTGGCGTTCCAGATCGCCCTGAAAATCTCGCAACCCGCGGGCGTGATGTGCGCGTACAACAAGGTCAACGGCGATTATTCCTGCGAAAACGACTACCTGCTGAACCAAGTGCTGAAGAAGGAGTGGGGCTTCCAGGGCTGGGTCCTGTCGGACTGGGGCGGCACGCACTCGACCACCAAGGCGGCCTTGAACGGACTCGATCAGGAGATGCCGGGCGACCGTTTCTTCGGCGCGCCGCTGGAGAAGGCGGTGGACAGCCGCGAGGTGCCCGAGGCGCGGCTCAACGATATGGTGCATCGGATTCTGCGGAGCATGTTCGCTTGTGGAGTGATCGACAACCCGCCGGTGCGCAGCGTGGTGGATCCTTTCCAGGGACTGGAGGACGCGCAGCACATTGCGGAGGAATCCATCGTGCTGCTAAAGAACGACAGCAACCAGTTGCCGCTGGATGCGGCGCGCGTGAAATCCATTGCGCTGATCGGATCGCATGCCGATGTGGGCGTTCTCTCCGGCGGAGGTTCGGCGCAGGTGGACCCGCCCGGAGGAGATGCGGTCACCCATCGGAAGGGAGGAACGCCATGGATGCGGCCGGCCTGGTTCCCTTCTTCGCCCTTGAAATACATTCGCGCCAGGGCACCGCAGGCGGCCGTGGAATACGACGACGGCAGCGACCCGGCGGCCGCGGCCAAGCTGGCGAAAGCGTCGCAAGTGGCCATCGTGTTCGTCAACCAATGGATGAGCGAGGGCCGGGACGCGGCCACGCTCTCGCTGCCCGATAATCAGGACGCGTTGGTGAGCGCGGTGGCGGCGGCCAATCCGCATACCATCGTCGTGATCGAGAGTGGCGGGCCGATCTCCATGCCGTGGGTCGCCAACGTGAAGGGCGTGTTGGAAGCCTGGTATCCGGGGATCGGCGGAGCGCAGGCCCTGGCCGCGATCCTGTTCGGCGACGTGAATCCTTCCGCCAGGTTGCCGGTCACATTCGCCAAGAGCGACGCGGACCTGCCGCATCCGCAGGTGCCGGGCATCGATCTGAAGCCGGCCAACCGGCCACCGCCCTTCGATGTGCCCTATACCGAGGGTCTGAAGGTCGGCTACAAGTGGTTCGAAGCCGAGCACAAGGAGCCGCTGTTTCCGTTTGGATACGGGCTTTCGTACACCACGTTCGCTTATTCGGCGCTGAAGGCGGACGGCAACGCGCGCACGGTCAGCTTCAGCGTGAAGAATACCGGGCGGCGCGCCGGCACCGAGGTGGCGCAGGTTTACGTGATGCTGCCGTCCGCGGCGGGCGAGCCTTTCAAGCGCCTGGCCGCTTGGGAAAGGGTGCCGCTGAAGGCAGGCGAATCGAAGACGGTCACGCTGCCACTGGACCCGCTCTACCTTTCCATCTTCAACGCGGAAAAGGACGGCTGGGAACTGGTGGCGGGGGATTATAAGGCATTCGCGGGGTCACTGACGTCGGCATTCCACATCGGCGAGTAGGCAGGCAGTAGTGGGTCAGTTTGGCTGTGGGACAGGATGGCATCCTTGCAGGCCGATTGTTAATCGGCCCAGCGCTGGACCACGGAAAATCCTCCGGCTTGGCCGCTAATCCTGCTTTCACCGGATTCATCTCGATATAACGGGTAATCCGTGGGAACTCCGCCTCGTCGCGGACGAGCCGATCATAGCTCTCGTCCTGCCAGAACGGCTGCCCCGTGTGGCCGAGCATTCGGTTACCCTCCCACGCGGTAAACCTCTTGAGCGACTGCATCAGCCGCGAAACCTCCACGCACGGAGTGATCAGCAGATGAACGTGGTTCGCCATGACGATATATGCGTGGATCTGGTAGTGCCCCAGACACTGCTGCCGATAGCGAATGGCGTCGACAACCATAGTCGCAACCTCTGGCCGCCGAAGGTATAGAGGACCCGTGCATGCGTTGTCAAGAATGCGGTCCATGGTCAAGGAGGGCTGACCTGAAGTGGTTGCCGAAGGGAAACTACGGTTTCCTGGAAGGCTGCCGTGCAGGCGCCATGTGAGGAAAATGGGTTGGTCGACGGCGTGATAATGTGGCAAGCGACGGGTGTGGAAGGCGGTCACGATGATAGAGTGCCGCTTGGGACGAAGATTCTCGCCGCGCAAGTTTGCGCCGATTGGCAATCGGCGCGCAGGTTACCAACCTGCCCCACAAGCTTCCACTTGTCCGGAACAAATCCCGCCGGATTCTCGTCAAGCAGGTTATGAAAACGCTGATCTGCCTTTTACTGTTGACGGGATTGACCTTAAGCGCCGGAGAGCTTGCCGGCAAATGGAGCGGCAAGTTCGATATCACCACCGCCGACGGGGAAGCCAAGCCCGACTCGGCGGTTATGAACCTGAAAGTGGATGGAACCAAGGTCACGGGTACGGCCGGCCCGAACGAAGACCAGCAATGGGCAATTCGGAACGGCAAGCTGGAAGCGGGCAAGCTCACTTTCGATGTGGTGCTGGAAGGCAACGGGGACGATAAGGGAACGCTCGTATTTGACCTGGTGTTCGATGGCGAGACGATCCGCGGGAGCGCGGTTGGAACCAGTCCAGAGGGCGAGAAGATGTCCGCCAAGGTGGATTTGAAGCGGGTGAGTTGAAGGGCGGCAACATGCGAGGCGGCGGGCGCGCTATACTGGATAGTTTGAAATAAGATGCCGAAACGTACCTTTCAGCCAAACAATCGTCGGCGCGCGAAGACGCACGGGTTCCGGTCCCGCATGGAAACCAAGAATGGGCGGGCAGTTCTGGCGCGGCGCCGCGCACGGGGCCGCCACAAACTCACGGTCAGCTCCGAGAGGTAAGCATCCCTGGTTTCCCGAAACGTGTTCGTCTGTTGCGATCCACGGATTTCCGCAGAGTCTACGATAGGGGGTCCCGTTTTTCGAGCCCCTTCTTTGCGGCGTTCTGCGTGCGGGAGCCGCAGGCCAACGGTCCTCGAATCGGTTTCACCACGCCGCGCGCGCTCGGCAAGGCGGTGGTGCGCAACCGGATCAGGCGGCGTGTGCGCGAAGCCGTGCGCCTGCATCTCGAGCAATTGAGTCCAGAGTGGTCAATCGTTTTCAATCCCCGGCGCAAAGCGATGGAAGCCCCGTTTCCGGATCTGGAGCGGGAGGTGGAACGTCTCTTTCAGCGGTGCAGTGGGCGGTGATCGCGGCGCTGCGTTTCTATAAGCGGTGGCTCTCGCCGCTGCTGCCTTCGGCTTGCCGGTTCTACCCGACCTGCTCGGAATACATGTTGCAGGCCGTCGAGCGGCGTGGAGTATTGCGCGGCGTTTGGATGGGGACCAAGCGGCTGGCGAAGTGCCATCCCTTTCACGCGGGCGGCGTCGATCCCGTCCGGTAAACACAAAACAGCATGGCTGAACCTAATAGCGGCGGAACGGGCGGTCCGGGACAACCCAAGAAAGAGTTGTCCATGGAGCTGCGGCTCCTGCTCGCCTTCATCCTGATGGGCGTGGTCCTGTTCGTCACGCCGTATTTCTACAAGACCGTGGCTCCGCCGGTGAAGAAGACGGCGCCGGCCGCCACCAAGAGCGAGCCTGCGCCGGCGGCGCCCGGCGTCGTTACAGCGCCGGCGGAAACGGCCCCGGCGGCTGATTCTGAAACCGCCGCCTCTGAAACCGCCGCTCCGCCGGTTGTTGCGGGGAAGGAAGAGACCCGGGTCATCGAGACCGATAAGTTCCGGATCACGTTCAGCAATCGGGGCGCCGTGGTGAAGAGCTGGCTGCTGAAGGAACACAAGGAACATAGCGGCGCGCCCCTGCAACTGGTCAATACCGCGTCGCATGCCGATCCGCCGGCGTCGCTCTACTTCCCCGCGCAGAAGCCCGCCGTCGACCTCAACCTGGCGCTCTACGAGGTGCACACCGATGCGGACGGCCTCGCCATCAGCTTCGATTATTCCAATGGAAAGGTGGTGGCGCACAAATCCTTTCAGTTCCGGAAATCCAGTTACTTGCTGGATGTTTCGACGGAGGTGACGGAGAGCGGCAAGCCGCTTCCGCATCAGATCGAGTGGCGGGGCGGGTTCGGCGATCTGGCTGCAGTGAACCCGGCCGGCGAGCAGCAGACCCTGTACTTCGATGCGACCGAGGCCAAGCTAAAAAAGAGCGCAGCCAAAGCGGCTAAAGACGGTCCAGTCACGGTGACCGGCAACTATTCTTTTGCCGGCGTCGAGGACAAGTACTTTGTGGCGGCGTTCCTGCCGGAGCGGGGCGCTACGGTCGCCATAACCACCTTCAGCGATAGCGAGCCCACCCCGCGCGAGTCGAAAGAGGTGTCTTTCGCCGGCGCCGCGGTCAGCGACGGCCCGGTGAACCACTTCTCGCTGTACGTCGGCCCCAAGGATATCGACATTCTGCGCGCGGTCAATCCGAAGCTGGAGCAAGTGGTGGATTTCGGCTGGCTCGGCATTCTGGCGAAGCCGCTGTTCCTGATTGTAAATTGGGTTGCCGACCGCGCCATTCACAACTACGGCTGGTCGATCATCCTGGTGACCATCGCGCTCAACTTCGTGCTGTTTCCGCTGAAGATCACCAGCATGAAGTCGATGAAGAAGATGCAGGCGCTGCAGCCGCAGATTGCCGACATCAATAAGAAGTACAAGGACGTCGGCCTCCGCGACCCGAAAAAGGCGGATCAGAACCAGGAGGTCATGGCGCTATACAAGAAGCACGGCGTGAATCCCATGGGCGGCTGCGTTCCCATGCTGCTGCAAATCCCGTTCTTCATCGCGTTTTATAAAGTATTCTCGGTATCGGTGGAGATGCGCGGCGCGAACTGGCTCTGGGTAACCGACCTTTCGCAGCCGGAGACGCTGGCCATTCACATACTGCCCATCATCATGGTCGTCAGCCAGTTCGTGATGCAGAAGATGACTCCCACCACCACGGGAGGCGATCCCAATCAGCAGAAAATGATGCAGTTCATGCCGCTCATCTTCGGTTTTATGTTCTATAACCTGTCGAGCGGGTTGGTATTATACTATTTGACCAGCAACCTGGTGGGCGTCGCGCAGCAGTGGTTCTTCAACAAAACGTCGCTGGCAAGCGTGGCCGCACAGTCGGTGCAGCCGCCGAAAAAGAAAAAAGATGGCAGGAAGTAGACGGTGAATCCTCGCAAGTATTCGGTATCGTCGGTAGGCGACCGCATCGAGCAATTCGTGCGTCCCGTGCTGGAGCAGGCGGGCTTCCGCATGGAGTACGAGGTGGCCGACGGGCAGGCCACGGACGACGACTTCGAGACTCCGGACGTGGTAGTGAAATTCAGCGGGCCGGACGTGGAGTATCTGCTGGCGAACCGCGCCGAACTGCTGCTGGCGCTGGAGCATGTGACCATGGAGGCGCTGCGCATGCCCTCCGAGGATCATTCGCGCATTTCGTTCGATGCCAACGACTACCGCGCGCTGCGCATCGAGGAATTGCGGATGAGCGCCGCGGCGGCGGCCGAGAAGGTGAAGCGCACGGGGCAGCCGTTCCGGTTCAATCCCATGAACAGCCGCGAGCGCCGCGTCATCCACCTGGCGCTGCGGAACGAAACCGATCTGCGTAGCGAATCGAGCGGTTCGGGCGGTTACCGGCAGGTGGTGGTGTATCCGGCGGGCATGGCCAGCCTTCCCGAACTTCCGCCGCCGCCCTTTGCGCGGCGCGACGGGCCTTTTGGCGGAGGACGCCGGGACTCCGGACGCGATCGCGGCGGCCCCGACAGGGGTGGCCGCCCGCAACGCCGCGGGCGATAGGATGTCTTGTGGGGCAGGCCCCCGGCCTGCGCGGGTCCCCCGGACCCGCTCTTCGCTCGAAGAATCTTGAACCTCACCGACACCATCGTTGCGATTTCCACGCCTCCCGGACGCGGCGGGCTGGGCGTAGTGCGGCTTTCCGGCGGGCGGGCGCGCGAAATCGCCGCGCGGATGGTCCGCTTTGCGGGAGCGCCCGACTGGCGGCCGTGGTCCTGCCAACTGGCGGACTTGCTGGACACGGAAGGCCGGGCGGTGGATCAGGTGGTGGTCGCCTTTTTCGCGCGCCCGCGCTCGTACACCGCTGAAGATGTAGTCGAGATTTCGTGTCACGGCGCACCGGTGGTGCTGCGGCACGCCGTCACACTGGCGCTGGACGCCGGCGCGCGGCTCGCCGAACCGGGCGAGTTCACGTTGCGCGCGTATCTGAATGGCCGCATCGACCTGCCGCAGGCGGAAGCCGTGCGCGACCTGATCGATTCCACGACTCTCTACCAGGCGCGCATTGCCGCGCAACAAGCCGGCGGTTCGGTGTCGCGCCGCATCGAACCGCTCAAGGAGCAGCTTCTGGAGCTGATCGCGCTGCTGGAAGCGGGCATCGACTTCGCGGAGGACGATGTGAGCGTGGCGCCGGCCGCGGAGATCCTGCGGCGGCTGCAGCCGGTGATCGCGGGCATTTCCAGGCTGGCGGAGAGCTTTGCGTTTGGGGGCCTCGTGCGCGCAGGCTTGACGCTAGCGATCGTCGGACGGCCCAACGTGGGCAAGAGCAGCCTCTTCAACCGCCTGTTGGAGCGGGACCGCGCGATCGTCACGGACATTCCCGGCACCACGCGCGATGTGGTGTCGGAGGTGGCGGCGATTCACGGCATCCCGGTGACGCTGTTCGACACGGCCGGGATTCGCGAGGGCCAGGGGCTGGTGGAGACGCTGGGCATCGAGCGCAGTTTCCAGGCGATGGCGGATGCGGATCTCACGCTGGTGGTGGTGGATCTATCGGCGCCGGTCGCGGTCGAGGACCGCGAGTTGATGGCGCGGGCCCGCGAGCAGGGCCGCTGGATCCTGGTGGGCAACAAGTGCGATCTGCCGCGCCGCGCGGAGCCGCTGGAGCGAATGCAGCCGGTTTCGGCGCTCACGGGCGAGGGAGTCGAAGCCCTGCGGGAAGCGGTGTTCCGGGCGGTGGCGCCGGCGGGCGGCGGGGAACTGGAGACGGGTTTCATCACCAGCTTGCGCCATGAGCGGCTGCTTCGGGAATCGCTCGAGTATCTGGAGAAGGCGGCCGCAGCGGTGGCGGGAAACGTGCCGCATGAGATGCTGCTGCTGGATCTCTACAGCGCGCTACGGCCGATCGATGCGATTACGGGTGCGACCACGGCGGACGATATTCTCAACCGCATTTTCTCGACGTTTTGTATCGGAAAGTAATTGGGCGCTTACGGCGCTACAGCCGACTGAATCACAGGGTCAAAGCGCTGAGGGCCTGGCCCCCCCGCCAATTGTGGTGTTCCGCACGCTGTCCGGCCGGTACTTGTAGCCCTCGAAATTGTTGCGCTGCATGACCTTGTCATCGAGACGCCCGGTTCGCGGTTTCAGCCAAACCGTAGCAATTATGTTTGTAATGGAATCTCTCAGCAGGACTGTGTGGGCACCGTGGGATGCCGATCCGTGGCTCACAATGACCCAATCCGGCGGCAAAGTGAACTGAACGCCCGTCTTGTCTTGATAGATACCGTTCTCGAGCGTACCCATCGAGTGGGCGTTACCGGAGGGTCTGTGGCTGAACTGGTATCGCCCCCGCGATCAGCGAAACAAAAGCAAAAACGAGGAACCGCTTGGCCATAATCAAGGCTCCCTTCGAGGTTTATGACGCCAGATCTCGTGTGGACGTTACAGGCTCGGTCCGCGAGCGCTCTTCAGCGAAGTGTGCGGCGGGTGCTGGCGCCGGCTGGTCCTCGGTCTGCACACAAGTTTCCGTGTGAATGACGCGATTCCGGCCCAGGCGTTTGGCTTCATAAAGGGCATGATCGGCGGTCTCGATGATGCGCACCGCGGATGCTCCCACCGATGGCCAAGACGTAGTAACACCCGCGCTGATCGTAACAACGCGATCAATCGGACTACCCGGGTGGGGGATTGCCAGCGACGCGACGGCAGCCCGCATCGATTCGGCGATCTGCAGCGCACCCTCCCGATCCGTCTCGGGCAGAATGATGGCGAACTCTTCGCCGCCGTAGCGCGCCACCAGATCGGCGCTGCGGTGAATCGATGTCTCTAAAGCGCGTACGACCTGGATCAGACAGTCATCTCCTTTCTGGTGGCCGTATATGTCATTCAGGGATTTGAAATGATCGATATCGACCATGACCAGGGAAAGAGGCCGTCCGGATCGCCCGGTTCGACGCAATTCGGATTCGAGGATTTTGTCGAACTGGCGGCGATTGAAAGCCTGTGTCAGCGGATCCCGGGTGGACAGTTCCATCAAGCGCTCATTTGCCTGACGCAGTTGCCGTGTTTGCATGGCTACCTGGTGGCGCAGGAAGGAAATCCAGGCGGAGGCAGCGAGGCAGACTAGAGCCAGCAGGCACAACGTCCAGATCGAATGCTTCAGGGTCCACCAGGAAGGCCGCGCTAGAATGACGACGTCGTCCGGACTGCGCAGGAGGATGCGGAAGAATTGGGCCCGGTGATAGGGATCGTAGGTGACCAGGCAAATTCCCGTCAATTGCAGACGGCTGCCGGGCTCCAATTGCGGAAGTTTCCGCTTGCCGATAGCGGGGAGCGTCGCGGTGAAGTCTTGTCCGGCCGATTTGAGCAACAACGTTTCAGCTTCCGGATTGGAAGAAGTTTCGAGCAGAGCGCCTTCCAGCCGAACCAATCTGCCGTCGTAACGGGTACCGGCGGCAAAACCATAGCCGGAGGGGTCGGTGCGCGCCTGCGCCGGAATCACCTCCTTCGCTTGTATCGCTACGACGGGAATTGGCGAGCCACGCCCAACCTTTCGGCAAAGCGAATCCTGGAGACCCAGCCGTCCCTCGATCACCCCTGGGAATCCCACCACGTCCACCAAGTCTCCGGGAAGCGCCCCGCAACCGGGATTTGACTGTATTTCGAGGTTTGCGGTGGCATCGGCTACGTACATAGCCATGCCGGGGTCCAGCCCGACTACCGTCGCACGCACGCGAATGCGCCTCGGCAGTTGCTCCAACGGGTGGAACCGGCCCACGGAAACGGCTGGGGCCTCCGGCAAACGGAAGACATCCGGCGGCGCAGCCTCTTTGATGTGAACGAAATCGGAACCAGGCACGAACATGCGGACACCCGCCGACTGGCGGCGCTCGTTGAAGATGGGGGCCAGGTTGCCCCGCATCACCACCCTGGCATCCACCCATTTCTGGCTCCAATCCTCGGGAAATCCGGGTGTTACCGCCACAAAGTTGCCGCCCACGGCAGCGACGTTGAGCAACAGGCGGCCGCCCTTCGTCTGCCCGGACCGCACTACACCTTCCAGTTCAAACCACTGGCCATCTTCTTTGCCGCCCACCAGCTCCTCGAACGGCAGCCGCTTCGGCTCCGGCAGGGGGGCAACCCCCAAAACTTTGATATGCGCTTTGGTAATACAAGGCGAGAAGTCGGCGGGCGTTGTGATCCCCGTGAGGTCCACGAATTGCCCGGTAGCGAGCGGTGCGTCGCTCACCGATTCATGCACGAATACAAAGATGCCCGCGGTTTCGTCCTGCACGAACAGCTCGCCGGGACCAGTGTCCACGAAGGTGACGATCGCGCGCAGATGCACTGGATAGGAGCGTTTCGCCTCCTCGGGCGAGAGGTTCCGGATGTCTCGCGCATGCGTCAAGACTGTTAGACCACCGCCCGACTCAGGGCCGGTAGAGGCCGCAAGGCCGGCAAACAGCAAGCCGAGCGGTAAGAACACCGAGAAGAAACGCAC
>OCZU010002054.1_pt1 | contig 12962 bp, 14 predicted proteins | sample 1539001 | NCBI WGS metagenome assembly OCZU01 (sample SAMEA3539306, study PRJEB22396) | soil metagenome | biome: tundra; feature: field; material: soil | place: USA | collected 2010-05 | depth 0.15 m
CGCGGGCCGCCGGATCGGCCCGCCTGGCCGCAAGGTCTGCGTCGGCCAGCATCTGGGCCGTGGTCGCCGCGTCCGGGCGCCGGGTCGGATCCGAGCGCAGCAGCGCGTCGATCACCGGGCCTAGCGGCCCGGCCGACGGTGCACGGGGAGCTGGCTCGGTCGCGACGCTGGCGACAATCGCTGCGGAGCCCCCCGCCCGGTCGAACGGTCCCCTGCCCTCCACAGCCGCGTAGAGGGTCGCGCCCAGCGACCACAGATCCGAGGCCGTCGTGGCCGGCTCGCCGCGGACTCGCTCGGGCGGGGAGAAACCGGGGGTACCGACGACCATGCCAGCCTGGGTGAGCCCGGGATCTCCCTGCATCGTGGCGATCCCGAAGTCGGTCAGCACCGCCTTGCCGTCGCTGCTGATCAGCACGTTGCTCGGCTTGACGTCCCGGTGCAGGACGCCAGCCTCATGCGCGGCTACCAGCGCCTCAAGCAAACCCCGTCCGAGCTGCGCGGCCTGGGCCGGCGGCAGCGGCCCGTCCTCGGCGATCATCTGGTCAAGCGGCCGGGCGCGGATCAGCTCCATCACGATCCACGGTGTGCCCTCTTCCTCGACGACGTCGAAGATGGTGACCAGGCCAGGGTGGCTCAGCCGGGCAGCCGTCCTGGCCTCGCGCAGCGTGCGCTCGTAGCTGGCGCCTGTCTCGGTGGCAGATGCCATCGGCGGCAGCAGGATCTGCTTGACCGCCACGTCGCGGTCCAGCAGCTCATCCCGGCTGCGCCAGACAATTCCCATCGCGCCGCGGCCGACCTGATCGAGCAGCCGGTAACGTCCAGCGACCAGGCGGCCGGGACCCAGGACAGATTGCATGGGGTGCAATCTACGCGGATCGGCTGGCAGATTTCTGAGAGCCTGATGGGAATTCCGCTAGACGTTATCCATCTGCGTGCGATGCGCCGCCTGTCTGCGCGCCCTCGTCATCGCCAGAGTGGCTGTCCCCGCCTGGCCGTGGCGCCTGGCCGTGGTCCTAGTCGTGGTCCTAGTCATGCCCTTGGTCGTGCGGCCTTGCCATCGCGAGCACGTCGAGCGCCCGGTCGAGCTGATCGCCGGTGATCGCCCCGCCAGCGACCAGGCCGCGGCCGACGACGACGTCCCTGATCGTCTGGCCGGAGGCCAGCGCCTCGTGCGCGACGGCGGCCGCCTCTTCGTAGCCGATGAACGGATTCAGCGCGGCAACGATGGCGGGCGAGGATTCCGCGTTCGCCCGCAGCCGCTGAACGTTGGCGGTAATGCCGGCCACGCAGCGATCCGCGAGCAGGTGGCTGACGGCGGCAAGCAGCCCGATGGACGCCAGCAGATTCCGCGCGATGACCGGCATCATCACGTTCAGCTCGAAGTTGCCGGCCGATCCGCCGAACGCGACTGCCGCGTCGTTGCCGATCACCTGGGCGCACACCTGGCAGACAGCCTCGCAGATCACCGGATTGACCTTGCCGGGCATGATCGAGGAGCCTGGCTGCAGGTCGGGTATCGTAATCTCGGCCAGTCCGGTGCTCGGACCCGATCCCATCAGCCGCAGGTCGTTGGAGATCTTGAACAGCGAGACGGCCACCGTGCGGAGCATCCCGCTGGCCGCTACCAGCGCGTCCCGCCCGCCTGCCGCCTCGAAGTGATCCCGCGCCTCGGAGAGCGGCAGCCTCATGTCGGCTGCCAGCCTGCCGATGACCGTCTCGGCGAAACCAGGTGGCGCGTTCAGCCCGGTACCAACCGCGGTCCCGCCGAGCGGCAGCTCGCCGACATCGGGCAGCGCGGCGTCCAGCCGGCCGATGGCCTTGCGCACCGCAGCGGCGTAGCCGCCGAACTCCTGCCCGAGCGTGACCGGCGTCGCGTCCATCAGATGCGTCCGGCCGCTCTTGACGACATCGGCGAACTCGGCTGCCTTGGCCTCAAGCGCGTCCGCCAGCCCGGCCAGCGCCGGCCGGAGCGTCCGGGCGAGTGCCCAGCAGGCAGCGAGGTGGATCGCGGAAGGGAACACATCGTTGGACGACTGGGACGCGTTCACGTGATCGTTCGGATGCACCGGCCTGCCGAGGCGGCGGGCCGCTAGGGTTGCGATGACCTCGTTGGCGTTCATGTTCGACGACGTTCCCGAGCCCGTCTGGAACACATCGACGGGGAACTGGTCGAGGTAGGCGCCGTGCGCGATCTCGGCAGCCGCGTCGTGGATGGCAGCGGCCAGGTCCGGTGCTAGGACGCCAAGCTCGCCGTTGACCCGCGCGGATGCTCCCTTGATCGAGACCAGCGCCCGGATCAGCTCACCGGGCAGCCGCTCGCCGGAGACCGGGAAGTTCTGCACGGCCCGCTGGGTCTGCGCGGCCCAGAGCGCGTCCGCGGGCACGGCGACCTCGCCCATCGAGTCATGCTCGATCCTGAATCCGGGTGGCGGCTCGCTCATCTCCGACCTCCGATGGTCAGTACCGACGTCCCTGGCGCGGTCACCTCGGCGAAGAAGTCGTTGCCCTTGTCGTCGACCACGATGAACGCGGGGAAGTCGCGTACCTCGATCCGCCAGACCGCTTCCATCCCGAGTTCGGGATACTCAAGGACCTCGACCTTGGTGATGCAGTCCTGCGCCAGCTTGGCGGCGGCCCCGCCGATCGAGCCGAGGTAGAAGCCGCCATGCTCGTGGCACGCGGCCGTGACAGCGGCAGAACGGTTCCCCTTCGCCAGCATCACCAGGGACCCGCCCGCCGCCTGGAACTCGGCCACGTACGAATCCATCCGCCCGGCCGTGGTCGGCCCGAACGAGCCAGACGCGTACCCCGCCGGGGTCTTGGCCGGCCCGGCGTAGTAGACCGCGTGCTCGCGCAGGTAGTCCGGCATCGGCTCGCCAGCGGCCAGCCGATCGGCGATCTTGGCATGGGCGATGTCCCTGGCGACCACCAGCGGCCCGGTCAGCGACAGCCTGGTCCTGATCGGGTACCTGGACAGCTCGGCCCGGATCTGCGGCATCGGCCTGGACAGGTCGATCCGCACCAGGTCGGCATCAAGCTCGTCGTCGACGGTGTCGGGCAGATACTGCGCGGGGTCGGACTCAAGCTGCTCGACGAAGACGCCGTCGCGGGTGATCTTGCCCAGCGCCTGCCGGTCGGCCGAGCAGGACACCGCGATCGCGACCGGGCAGGACGCGCCGTGCCTGGGCAGCCTGATCACCCGCACGTCGTGGCAGAAGTACTTGCCGCCGAACTGCGCGCCGATCCCGGTCTGCCGGGTGATCTCAAGCACGGCGCGCTCGAGCTCGGTGTCCCGGAACCCGTGCCCGCCCGCCGAGCCCACGGTCGGCAGCGTGTCCAGGTACTTGGCACTGGCGTACTTAGCGGTCTTGAGCGCGTACTCGGCGCTGGTCCCGCCGACCACGATGGCCAGATGGTACGGCGGGCAGGCGGCCGTACCCAGGGACCGGAGCTTCTCTTCAAGGAAGGCGCCCATCCGCTCCGGATTCAGCACCGCCTTGGTCTCCTGGTACAGGTAAGACTTGTTCGCCGAGCCGCCGCCCTTGGCCATGAACAGGAACTTGTACTCCCCGCCGCTGGTCGCCTGCAGCTCGATCTGGGCCGGCAGGTTCGTGCCGGTATTGCGCTCGTCCCACATGGTCAGCGGCGCGAGCTGGGAGTACCGCAAGTTCAGCTTGGTGTAGGCGTCGTACACACCGCGGGCGATGTGCTCGGAGTCCCGCCCGTCGGTCAGCACGTGCTGACCCCGCTTGCCGACCACGATCGCGGTGCCGGTGTCCTGGCACATCGGCAGCACCCCGCCCGCCGCGATGCACGCGTTCTTGAGCAGGTCGCTCGCCACGAAGCGGTCGTTCGGGCTTGCCTCCGGGTCGTCCAGGATCGACCTGAGCTGCCGCAGGTGGGCCGGCCGGAGCAGATGAGCGATGTCCTGCATGGCCGCCGCCGTCAGCTGGGTCAGCGCACCAGCCTCAACCTCAAGAAATTCGCGGCCGAACGCACTGCGCACGGCCATGCCGTCGGCACGCACCAGGCGGTAGTCCGTGGTGTCAGGACCGAGCGGGAGCAGGTCGGTGTAGCTGAACTCAGGCATGGAAGGCACGTCCTGAAGCGAGATTGCGGATCAGTCCATCGTAGATCGCCCGCCTGCCCGGTCGGTCGAGAGGCAGGTCTCGGGGAACGGCGGCACGCCCCGCGGTGCCGGCTGCTTGCGCAACGCCCTGCACCGCCGGCCTGCCGTCCGCCCCGAGTCGTGCGTCGGCGCAGGGCTACCCGGTCCACGTAGCAACTTTCAGTAGGACTAAAAAGTGCGAATCGGCGCTCACTCGCGACCAGCCGGTCCTAGTGCTCCGCAGATCGATCACGCCTGGCGCCTCCATATGGGCGATCTCGGGGCGGTCGGCGAACAATGCGGGCTTGTCGCCGTAGCGGGAGCGAGACTCCCGAGCCGGGCCGGACTGGCGCATGACAGTGACGAATGCCTCCCACAGGCAGTCGCCCTGACGCAGGCTCATGTCCCAGATCGTAGCCAGCAAATCCCGCGAGTTGCGCCAGCGCGCGGTGCTGCTGGGAGGCTGTCGATGTGGAGGAATGGACGGGGGAACGTGGGTTGCTCGACGACGCTGCGCTTGAGGCCTCGGGGTCGTAGCCAACTGCGGCATGAACCGGGAACGCGTCCTGACCGGGGTCAACAGCTATGCACGTGAACTGGGCTTTAATCCGCTTGAGGTGCTCAGGTCCCGGCTCGCCGAGGCGGATGAGATCGGCCAGCCTGGTGCGCTGCAGGTCGGCTGGCTGGACTTGTGCTGCGGCGCGGGCCATGCCCTGATCGAGGCCAGCCGGGAACTGGAGCTGGCGGGCCTGGCCGGCCGCATTGACCTGGTCGGTGTTGATCTTGCCGGTGTCTTCGCCCGCACGTACGTCCCGGTGCCGGACGTGGACCTGATCCGCGGCCCTGTAGCGTCCTTTGAGCCAGCCCGACGGTCGGCCCGCTGGGCGGCGCCTCGTCTCGCGGCCAGCCCGCCGTACGCTCCTGCTACGAGGACCAAGGGTGACTTACTGACTGCACTGAGTGACCAGTGGGTACGCTCGCTGGGACCGGCCGGGGGCGGTCCGGGGCTGCCGAGGGCAGGGGCTTGGGGGCGGGGCAGATGGCCGAGGGTCTGGATCCGATCGAAGCCGGCAAGAAGCTGCATGAACACGGCGCGAGCCTGCACGAGCAGACCGAGCGAGGAGACGGCGACGACGGGTCCGGCGACCGTCATTCCCGGATTGTTCAGATCTGCGAGGCCCTGCTGCTGGCACTCGTCACGATCACGGCAGCCTGGGCGGGCTACTCGGCGGCGAGATGGGGTACGGCATCGCGCGTCGAGATAGCCAAGTCCTCGACTTTGCGCAACGTCGCAACCCGAGACGATCTCATCGCCATCTCGCTCCGGAACTTCGACTCCTCGACCTTCAACGCGTGGTACATCGCGTTCACCCTGAACAGTCCGCAGAAGGAGGCGATCGCAGTGCGCCGCTTCCGGCCCGCGTTCCGAGTCGCCTTCAACGCGTGGCTGGGGACCGACCCGCTGCACAATCGGCATGCGCCCCCCGGCCCGACCTATATGCCGCAGTACAAGCTGCCGACGCTGACGAAGGCCAATGCTCTGGACAGTGCCGCGGACGCGAGGTTCAACGCTGGCAGCGAGGCGGGGTTGGTGGGTGACAACTACGTCCGGATCACGGTCTTCCTCGCTGCCGTCCTGTTCCTGGTAGGGATCGGCAGCACGTTCAAGCTGTACGGGGTGCGCTATGCGCTGATCGCGTTCGGATCGGTGCTGCTGATCCTCTCAGTCGTTCTCATTCTCCGGCAGCCGGGACTTCCTGCCTGACAGCGAGCCTTCAGGCGATCGCCGCGCCCGCTTCCAAACGCTTGATCCAGGCCCTCGCGTCCGCCGACCAGGCAGCCGTGCCGGACAGGCTGAGCAGGCCCTGAACCAGGATGGCGGGCAGCACATCCGCCATCCGATCGGCCGGGCCGTAAGCGCTGATCACCTCGTCCCACCGGGCGGGCTCCGCCGACGACACCAGCAGCCAGGCGAGATCGAGGACCCCTGGAGCGGCCGACGTGTCCTCCCAGTCCAGCAGGACGACGTCGTCGTCCGGCCCGGTGCGCATGTTCAGCGCCGACGCATCCCCGTGCACGAGTGTCACGGTGCCGGCGCTAGCAACCGCGCGGACAGCCTCGGTTACCTGGCCCTTGAGTCGTTCGCCTGCCGCCCGCACCAGCTCAGTCAGGTCCCCGCGAGCGGCTAGTTGCGGCCAGGTCTGGTCGAACAGCTTCGCTACCAGATCGGCCGCGGCCCCGGCTGGGCGCAGCCACGGCCATCGCTCGGTCGCCTGACCCTCCCAGCGCTGGTGCATGCCCGATAGCAGCCGAGCGGCAACGGCAGGGTCAGCCCCCGGCCGCCACGCTGAGAGATCCTCCAGTACCAGGACCGTGCCCTCGGCAGTCTCGTCAGTCCCATAGCAAGCCGGCACCCGCACGCCGATCACCGGCGCAATCTCCCGGTAGAACCGCACTTCAGCGCGGAAAATGTCCAGCGCGGCGGGAATCGAGCCCGGCGTCGGACGTCCCCGTCGCTTCACAAAGCACTGCACCGGGCCATGCTAGAACGAGTACCGCTGACAGTGAGCTCTGATCGGAGGGCAATGAATGACTGAGCGATTCGCGGCGGATTCCGCTGGCCCGCCAGACGTGATCTATATCATCCGGCACGGTGAGAAGCCGGCTGATCCGGCGCCTGCAGGCACTGGGCAGGCCCCGCCCGGGCCGATCGCGCCCTTTGGGGTTGATGACCAGGGCAATCAGGACGCGCATTCCCTGTTGCCGAGAGGGTGGCAGCGCTCCGGTGCGCTAGCAGCCCTCTTCGATCCCGCCACCGGGACGCCGCAAGCAGGACTGCGAACCCCCGGGGCATTGCTCTCACCGTCATACGGGGAATCAGCCAATACGGCTGTGCGTCGGACATATCAGACGATCCAGGGTCTCAGCGATCGCCTCGGACTGCCAATTGCCTGCGCCTTCGCCGAGGGCCAGGAACCGCAGCTGGCGGCTAGCGTCGTCAGCGGCTGCTCCGGCGTCGTCCTGATCTGCTGGGAGCACGGCCACATCCCGTCGATCGCCTCGTCCCTGCCAATTGCCGCGGGAACGATCATGCCGCGGCGGTGGCCAGATGACCGTTTTGATGTGATCTGGACGTTCACGCTCGTTACGGGAGCCGCCGAGGTTCAGTATTCCTTCGGCCAGGTCCCGCAGCAACTCCTTGCCGGAGACACCGACACGGTTATCACCGCGCCCTGAACGACGGCACTGAGCTGAACCGGAATCTAGCTGATCCGGCAATCCACGGCGAAAAATTTCTGGTCACTGGTCAGGTCACGCTCAGATACTGGTTCCGCAGGCACGGCTGGTCCGCCGTTAGCCGTGGCAGCCGTCCGTGCCAGAGGGAGCAGGTTTCGGTGCGGATCACAGCTCGATCGGCTTCCTGGCGATGGCCCGGCAGTTTCCTGGCCTGGTCGCGAAGGCAGTCCGGCTGGGCTGCCAGGCGAGCCGCCGGGATATGGTCGCGGCGATCATGCTTAGCCTCGGCTCCGGCCTGTTCACCGGATACGCGCTGTTCGCGACGACAGGTGTGCTGCAGGCCCTGTTCGCCGCTGGTCCGACTCCGGGCCGGGTACGTGCCGCTATCCCGTCGTTAGCAGTGGTCGCGGCGGCTGTCGCCGCGCGGTCCGGTCTCCAGGCAGCGACGGGCCGCCCCAGGTCGTGGCCACGGTGATCAACTGCGTGACCGGGATCACTGGGATTGTTTCCGCGGGCGTCGTGGTCGGCCTGCTGCATCCGGTCCTGCTTGTGCTGCTGGCGTCCCAGTACAACTCCGTACCCGACCTGATCCGGGCCGATTAGGCGGCCCGGCCGATCATTGGGGTCCAGCGGAGGCAGGCGCGGTTGCCGAAGCCCGGCGACGGCTAACGCTGGTGTGCGGCTCGTAGTGATCTGCCGATGTGTGATCATCGGTTTGTGGCCGATGTCGGGAAGGTCGAATCGAGGCTGATGGCCGTCAGTGATCTGCATGTCGGCTATCACGAGAATCGCGAGATCGTCGAGAACATGCGGCCGCGGTCGGCTTCGGACTGGCTGATCGTGGCCGGTGACGTCGCGGAGATGGCCGCCGACATCCAATGGGTGCTCGGGACGCTCGCCGGGCGGTTCGGCACGGTGATCTGGGTACCAGGCAATCATGAGCTGTGGACGCACCGCCGGGATCCAGTCCAGCTCAGAGGCGAGGCGCGGTACCTGCGCCTGGTGGAAATCTGCCGGGAGATGGGCGTCCTGACGCCGGAGGATCCGTACCCGGTCTGGGACGGTGCGGGCGGACCGGTTGTGATCGTGCCGCTGTTCTTGCTGTACGACTATACGTTCCGGCCTGAAGGCGCCAGCACGAAGGCCGAGGGACTTGAGGTCGCCTATGCGACCGGGGTGGTGTGCACCGACGAGATCTGGCTGAAGACTGATCCGTATCCGAGCGCGGAGGCGTGGTGCCTGGCGCGCGTGGCGGCGACCGAGCGTCGGCTCGCTAGCCTGCCAGCCGCTGTCCCGACCATCCTGGTGAATCACTTCCCCCTGATCAGGGAGCCCACGCGGGTCTTGCGCTACCCGCAGTTCGCGCAGTGGTGCGGCACCATCCGCACCGCCGACTGGCCGCTGCGCTACAACGCCACGACGGTGGTCTACGGTCACCTGCACATTCCGCGGACCATCTGGCAGGACGGCGTCCAGCACGTGGAGGTGTCCCTCGGCTATCCCAGGGAGTGGCAGCCACGAGGCCCGGCACCGGCCGTCCCGCGCCAGATTCTCCCGGTGCCGGACCCGGCGACCTGAGGTCGAGCTGGCACCTTGGCGACCTCAGGTCCGGTCGGCCGCGCATCCGGCGGACCGGGAAATGGATGCCGCGTCGATGATCCGCATGCCGCGGGCTGCGCGGGGTAGATGGCCTGCATCAGGATCAAGATCGGATAGCCCTTATCGCAATCGGATGGCCATTACGCAAAGGACAGGCTGATGGAGAGCAACTTTGAGGCAGGCAGCGTCGGCTTTGAGGCAGGCAGCGTCGGCGTCGACCTGAACGAGGCGGCTCGTCAGCTGGAACAAGCTGCTCACGATGCGCGAGTCGCGTTCGACTGCATCGGGCTGGATGAGCTTGATCGGGCGCATACGCACGCCCTCACCGCACGGGCGGCCGCCGACGCGGCGGAGAACGCGCTGCGGGTCGCCCTGGGCGGGGAGCGGACCACCGCTGGGCGCTGAGGCGCGGGCACCGATGATCCCGCTGTTCCGTCCTGAGCACTACGTAAGTTAGTGTGTGAGTCACACACTTTTACTAGGACGCCGGGAGACGGCATGACGGTACAGGCGACGGGAACGTTCGAGGTCTCATCCTGGGATGAGGAGACCTATCAGGAACTGGCTGGCGGGGCGAAGCTGACCAAAGCGCGGGTGACCTTCGGATTTGCCGGTGACCTGGAAGCGGAAGGTGGCTGGGAGGCCCTGATGTGCTACCGCGAGGACGGCACGGCGGATTACACCGGTCTGCAGCGCACCGTCGGCAAGCTAGCCGGCCGCGAAGGCAGTTTCGTGCTGCGGGCGGACGGGACCTTCGAGGGCGGCGAGGCCAGAACAAGCTGGCAGGTCGTCGCAGGATCGGCGACCGGTGAGCTGCGCGGACTGCGTGGCACGGGATCGACGGTATCCGCCGGCGGCACGGGCGGGACCTTTGCTTTCGACTACGAGCTTGACTAGCCGCTGCCGGATCGATTCGGCGAGACCACGGTGAGTCTCGACCGGGCGGCCAACGTCTTTGGCGCCCTGTCCTTGGTGATCGCTGACCAGGCGGCTGACGCAGTGTCGCAGGCGGCGGGCCGGTCAGAGTCAGCTCCGGCAGCGCTATCGGCTCTGCTGCACTTCCTGGATAAGCCGTCGGTCGATCTGCTCCGCCAGGTCCTCGGGCTGACCTCCTCAGGGACCGTCCGACTGGTCGACCGGCTAGAGTCCTCTGGCTATGTAGCCAGGGGAGCGGGAGCGGACAAGCGCGCGACCTCGGTATCGCTGACCGAGCAGGGCAGGCTCGCCGCGGTCGCCGTATCGCAGGCCAGGGCAGCCGTGCTCGAACGTGCGCTTGGCGTGCTCTCACCGGCCGAGCGCGAGACATTCGAGCAGCTCGCGGGGAGGATCCTGGTCGGAATGATGCGCGGTCCTGGCGCCGTCCGCTGGATCTGCCGGCTGTGCGACACCGGCATCTGCCGTGGTGCGCAGGGCGGCTGCCCGGTGGGCAATGCGGCCCGCGAACGCTATCTGCAGTAGTAGAAGAATCTGCTACCTGATTTTCCAAGCCCTGTCCGGTAAAATGGCGGCTACCAGGCGATCCGGGTCAATCCCGAAAAGACACCAATCGAAGGGCGAACACGATATGGTCACGCCATGCTGAGCTGGCTTCGGCGCCTGGTCGCCCGGACGACTGGACCGACTCAACCGACCACACCGACGACGACGCCGACACCACCTGTGCCGGAGACACCACCTGTGCCGGAGACGCCCGAGCAGTCGCCTGAAGCGGCTGCACCGAGCGTGATTCACGGTGTGGACGTGGCCAGCTACCAGGGACTGCCCAGGGCCTGGCGCACCGAGGCTGGCAAAATCAGGTGGGCCGCGGTCAAGCTGACCGAGCTTCAGCCGAACAACGTGCGTTACGTGGATCCGGACGCCGCGGCCGACTGGGCTTACCTTGCCGAGCAGAAACTAGGCCGGGTGGCGTACCTGTTCGCTCATCCGTCGGTGAACGTCGCCGACACCGTGAACTTCTTCATTAGTGAGCTGACAAAACTCGGCCTGACCGAGTGGGACATGGTCATGCTCGACCTTGAGGTGACCGATGGACTCGGCGCGGCCCAGGTCGACGCCTGGGCGTCGAAGGTCATGGCCAGCCTGCAGACGCGGCTAGGCCGGATGCCGATCCTCTATACCTTCCTGTCCTTCGCGGAGGAAGGGAACACCGCGAGCCTCGGCGGCTATCCGCTGTGGATCGCCGACCCGTCTAGTCCGCAAGGTCGGCCACGGGTGCCGTTGCCGTGGCAGCAGTGGACCATTCATCAGTACGATATCTCTGGCCCGATCGATCACGATGTAGCCGATTTCCCGAATCTGCCCGCCATGCAACTGGCACTCGGGAAGCCGAAGGAGCCGCAGGTGCAGGATCTTGGCGGGACGATCGCCGGTGACGTGACCGCAGTCCGGTGGGAGAATCAGGTCATCGTCGTGGCCGGGCTGGGCGCGGATGGCTTCGTGCAGATAAGGCGCTTCCACCCGGAAGAGGGGATCTGGGGCGCATGGCGGAACGTCAGCCCGACCAAGGCGATCGGCGCTCCCGGCCTGGTTGCCTGGGGCACCACCAACGGCCAGCTCTACTACACCAATGAAGCTGGTGCCGTCATCGAACTGGCGACCGTGGACACGGGCTTTACCTGGACCTGAGACCGCGCAGCGGCCGGACGGTGCGCTCGGCGCTCGTCCGGTATCGTCAGGCTGTGAGTTCCCGGCCGGGCACTGGTGACCTGCGCGCATCTGATGCGGATCGCGAGCTGGTGATTACCTTGCTGAGCCAGGCAGCCGGAGACGGGCGGCTGACCCTGGCTGAGCATGCCGAGCGGTCCGAGCAGGCGCTCGCCGCCCGAACGCTGGGTGAGCTTGCCGTGCTCACGACGGACCTCACCGCGCCGTCCGGCCAGCCGATCAGGCTCTACGCGAGGCGCACGGTCACCGCGATCTGCTCTCGGGAGCGCCGGGAGGGCCGGTGGGTGGTTCCTGATTCCTTCGCGGTCACTGCTGTCTTCGGTGATGTGGTCCTCGACCTGCGACAGGCCACGCTGCAGAGCCAGCGGGTGACTATCTTCGCGACGGCGATCGCCGGCCAGATCCGGCTGATCGTTCCGGCCGGAATCGCTGTCGAGATGGCTGGCCGGTCCTTCATGGGGACCCGGAGCGTGCGCAGCGCAAACCGGTCGTCCGCGTCGGCCCGTACCGGCGGCGTGATCGAGGTACGCACGCTCGCGCTCGGCGGCAAGGTGACGGCTACTACGCCGCGCCAGTCCCGCTGGCGCGCACCGCGGCGTGGCCGGTAGCGCGGGCCACTTCCTAGTAGGGAACGACCGAGTAGCGGTTCACTTTCCACAGGGCGTGTTCGCTGCGGATACTGCGGATTGTCCCTGACCTGGCGCGCATGACGAGCGTGTGCGTCGTGGCACCCCCGGAACGGTAGCGCACGCCCTGCAGCAGTTCGCCGTCGGTGATTCCGGTAGCAGCGAAGAACGCCTCATCGGAGGAGACCAGATCGTCCGTCGTGAGCACGCGGTCCAGGTCATGGCCGGCGGCCAGGGCGCGGTCGCGCTCCTGCTCGTCGCGGGGCGCCAGCTTGCCGAGGAAAATCCCGCCCAGGCACTTGATCGCGCAGGCAGCGATAATCCCCTCCGGGGTTCCGCCGATGCCGAGCAGCAGATCCACGCCAGTGCCGCGGGCGGCCAGGATAGCCCCGGCGACGTCGCCGTCTGTGATCAGCTTGATCCGCGCGCCGGCGGCGCGGACCTGCGAGATCAGCTCGGTGTGCCGTTCCCGGTCCAAGATGATGACGGTGACATCGTGCGGCGAGCAGTGCTTGGCCCTGGCCACGGCGGCGATGTTGGCCGCCGGTGACGCGTCGATGTCGACCACGTCCGCGGCCTCGGGTCCGGTGACCAGCTTGGTCATGTAGAAGACCGCGGACGGGTCATACATGGATCCGCGGGCGCTGACCGCGATGACCGCGATCGAGTTCGGCATGCCGTTGGCGGTCAGTCTGGTGCCATCGATCGGGTCGACCGCCACGTCGCAG
>OCZU010002055.1_pt1 | contig 12961 bp, 12 predicted proteins | sample 1539001 | NCBI WGS metagenome assembly OCZU01 (sample SAMEA3539306, study PRJEB22396) | soil metagenome | biome: tundra; feature: field; material: soil | place: USA | collected 2010-05 | depth 0.15 m
CTCCTTCAACTTGTCCAGCAAGTGAAACAGGGCCACGCCGACCACGGCATTGAGCCCGGCAAGCATGGCGGTGCGCTGCCAATCGAACGTCAGTTGCTGCCCCAGCAGCGCGCGCGCCATCACCCAATAGAGGAACTGGTGAAACAGGTAGAAGAAGAAACCGAGCAGCAGGCGGATCAATCCGTGCTCCACGTCGAGGCGCACGCCAACGGATGCGGCGAAGTATCCTACCAAGGTTTTCACGATACCGAACATGCCCAGCGGGTTCTTGGAAAGCGAATCCTGCGCCAGGCCGACCAACGCGCCCACCATGAGCCCGCTGATCTGGCTACGCCTCATGATGGCGAAATAGACCACCACCAGCAGGGGCATTTCCAGGAAACCCAGAAACGGGAAAAACATGGGGACGTAGACCTGGAACAGGATCGCCATCAGCGGGACTACCAGGAATACCCACTTATGAAACCGCGAAACCTGTCCTTCGCGCTGGCTGCTGAGGAGAATGCGCTCGCCCGAGTAGGTCATTGGCGGGGCTGCCCTCCCGGGGGTGCGACGCCGGACTGATTCAGGCGCCGCCCGGCATCGGGAGGATTCTTGGCCGGCGTGCCGGCGGGCGGCGGCGCGCCTCTGCCCGGTGGGGCGTCCGGCGCCACGCGCGGCGGACCGGGCGCCGGAGAGGGATTCTTTCCGGCCTCCGAATTGGGCGGGGCAGCGCTGTTGGGGGGAGTGGCGGCCGGCGCCGCGGCGCTCTTGCCGGCAGGACTCAGCGGGTACCCCCCTTTGCCCGCGGCAGCCGGGTTCGCCAGTCTGGTGAAATCGGGCGGCTTGGTGCCCGGCGGATTGTCGCCGTACGTGTGGTTTTGTTCCTGACCGAGCGTCTGATACTGCGAGCGCAGACGGTCCGCTTCGGTCCCCAGGGGCGCCGGCGAGGCCGTGGCGGGCGCGGACTCACTGCCTGGCGGGGGAGCGGCGATGTAGATGGGCTGCATCCCCGAGGGCGCGTCCGGAATCCGCTCATGGACGCCTTCGATCAGGATCAGTACGTCCTCCAGTCCTCGCTGCATGCCGCTGGGCTCGACCACGATTTCCTTAAAGGGCTGCCCGGGACGCACCACCCGGACGATGCCAACCCGGAAGCCGCGTGGAAAAATCCGGTCGTCGCCGGACGTGTACACCCATTCGCCCGGCTCCACTTTCTCCTCAAACGCGACGTAGTCCACCTTGCACTGCGGCGTGCCTTGGCCTTTGAGGGTGCCGTGCACCTGGTTTTTTTCGGTGACCACGCCGGCGGCGAAATCGGGGTCCGTAATCAACAGAACCTGGCTGGCGGTGGGGTAAGCCGCGATCACCTTGCCCACAATGCCATCGGGCGTGACCACCGCCATGCCGCGCTGCACGCCCGATACGGTGCCGCGGTCGACGAACACCACTTTCGAGTTCGACCCGGCGCCGGTGGCGATGATGGTGGCCGCGACGGTCTTGGACGGAGTATGCGCCTGAAATACCTGCAGCGCCTTGGCGCGTTCCGCCGTGTTCAGCTCATTCTTGAGGAACACGTTCTCCATCTTCATGCGGTCCAGGTCGGAACGCAGGCGCTGGTTCTCCTGGTTGGTATCGTGCAGCAGGATATAGTTGTGCAGAAAACCCGTGCCGCCGCCGCGCAGGCCTTCGATGATGCGGGCCACGGGAGTGACGGCGGTGACCGTCCAGATGCGGATGAAGCGCACGTCCTGATCGTTCTTGGCGGAAACCGCAAGCAGCACCAACTGCGCCATGATGACCAGGAGCAGGACAGTGATATTGCGATACCGGTTGAGCAACGACTCCACAGCCGCCTTCTTTGACTTCAGTCTATCGAAATCTTACGCAGCAGACGGAAATCGCTGAGCATGCGGCCGGTGCCGAGCACCACCGATGCCAGCGGATCGTCGGCAATCGACACCGGCAATCCGGTCTCTTCCCGAATGCGTTTATCCAGATTCTTGAGCAGCGCGCCGCCGCCGGTGAGCACGATGCCGCGGTCGCTGATGTCGGCGCTCAACTCGGGCGGGGTCCGTTCCAGGGCCACGCGGATCGCGTTGATAATGGTGGCAACGCACTCGCTCAAGGCTTCGCGGATCTCGGTGTCGTTGACGGAAATCGTGCGCGGCACGCCTTCGATCAGATTGCGCCCCTTGATCTCCATGGTGAGGGGTTTATCCAGGGGATAGGCCGAGCCGACTTCCATCTTGATGGCTTCGGCGGTGCGCTCGCCGATCAGCAGGTTGTACTTACGCTTCATGAACTGCATGACGGCGTCGTCCATTTCGTTGCCCGCCACGCGCACACTGCGCGAGTAGACGATGCCGGAAAGCGAGATGACGGCCACGTCGGTGGTGCCGCCCCCGATATCCACCACCATGTTGCCCGAGGGTTCGGTGATGGGCAGCCCGGCGCCGATGGCCGCCACCATCGCCTGTTCCACCAGGTGCACTTCGCTCGCCTTGGCGCGGTAGGCCGAATCCATGACGGCGCGCTTTTCCACCTGCGTGATTTCGCTGGGGACGCCGATGACGATGCGCGGATGCACCAGCATTTTTCTACCGTGCGCCTTCTGAATGAAGTAGTTCAGCATGCGCTCGGTGACTTTGAAATCGGCGATGACGCCGTCCTTCATGGGTTTGATGGCGACGATGTTGCCGGGGGTGCGCCCGAGCATCTCTTTCGCCTCCTTGCCAACCGCCTCCACCTCGCCATTGTTCTTGTTGATGGCGACGATGGAGGGTTCGTTGACAACGATTCCCTTACCTTTGGCAAAGACCAGCGTGTTGGCCGTTCCCAGGTCAATCGCAAGGTCCGAAGAAAACAGACTGAATAAAGAGCGTAAATTCATCGAAATAAAGGTGATTCGCTTCGGAAGGGACGTGCCCCCAGGTGAGGATACAGGTCCACCTGAATGGTAACACAGGGAGGCGCCGCGGGGTGTCGGATCACCCCGACCAAGACCCGAGGGCGAACTGGAGGATTCCCCGGTATCGTGGTCCAGATGTCGCCACGCCGAGGAGACGGGTTATGGCTGGTCAAAGTCCATCTCTGTCGACGCTGCGCCCAGGGCGTCTTCAAGATGAGTCTCTTCCGCGGCGGCCTTGCCGGTCAGGCGCTTGAAATAGGCGGCGGTCTGAGGCTCCAAAGTGGCCCGGTTATCCAGCCTGCGGGCAGTTTCCACTGCCTTGCCGCCTGACGCTCCGACGCTTTTGGCCCTGCCAGCCTTTACCATGATTTGCTTTTTGGCCATGAACCCTGGCGAGTTAGATGAAAACGTTTGCCGAGACCTTGAAAAACTCGGCAAGCTGCTTGGCATGCACTTTACTGATGGCGCGTTTCGCGTTGATGACGTCGGATACGTAGCCTCTGGATTTGAAAATCGGAAGGAGGTCAGCTTGCTTCAAACTCCGTTGTTCCATCAGATACACCAACATCTCGTGCGGACTCGGATCCGGCAGTGGATAGTGCTCCTCTTCGTAGTCCTTGACAAGACGAACCATCAAGTCAAGGGCGGCGTCCTCCTCCGCGGTGCGATGCTCACTCTTGTCCATCAGCTTTTCAACCTCCGCCAACATGCGTTCATGCTCTTCGTCCGTTGCGATCACGCGCGGCAGGATTTTCGCCAATACTCGAGCGTATTTCTTGTTGTCAATGATTAGTGTGCCCATTTTTTCCAACCTCCTCGTGAGTATTCCTTGTGAGTGACGAATTCTTTGACCATCAGAAGCTTTGCACGATAGTCGACTTTCACTATCAGGCGATAGTAGTTATGCCGGATGTTGAAAATCAACAGCGACTTGTACTGGTCGCAATCAGGAAAGTGCAGGCGAACTTCATTAACGTCCCGCCAAACGGCGTGGCTGGCTGCCTTGTTCCACCGCAATAGTTCTTCGGCCGCATCCGCGTGAAGAGCCGCGTACCTCTTAATGGTGGACGAGCTGATCACGTTCACGACTCCATGCTCGCATAACGCGAGTATGGAGTCAATTATTAAAAGTGTACTCTATGGGCTGGGCGCGCCCGGATGCACAAGGCGGAGCCTTATGCCACGGCCTCGCCTTCGTCCGCTGTGAAGTAGGCGCAATCGGGATGGTGGAAGACGATGGCGCTGACGCTGGCCTCCGGCTCCATCATCATGCCCTCGGTCAACTCGACGCCGATATCTTCGGGCCGGAGCAGCTTGAACACGCCCTGCTGATCGTCCAGGTTGGGACACGCCGGGTAGCCGAAGCTGTAGCGCTTGCCGTGATACTTCGACGTGAAGCGGTCGTGCATGGTGACGGTGGGCGCATCGGGGAAGCCCCAATCTTCGCGGATGCGGCGGTGCAGCCACTCGGCGGTGGCCTCGGCGGTTTCGATGGCCAACGCCTGAATGGCGTGGGCTTTGAAAAACTCGCCGGCTTGCTTCCAATCCTCGCTTCTTTCGCGGATGCCGGCTCCCGCCGTCACCACCATCAGCGCCAGATGATCGCGCCCGGCATTGCCGCCGTCCGGGTCGCCCTCAAGGATGTAGTCGCTCAGACAGAGGCCGTCTTCGCGGCGCTGCCGGCCGAAATTGAAAGTGTGAATGGGCGTCAGGCCCGCCGGCGCGAACAGGTGAATGGAGTTGCCGTCGCGTTCGGCTTCGAAGAATTGCCATACCGCTTTCACCTTCATGAAGCGCGCGGCTTCGCGCTTGACCTCTTCCACGTGGTGGAACAGTTCCAGGGCCTTGGCTTCGTGCTCCGCCAGGGCCTTCTCGAAATTGCCCTTGTATCCGAGATGCCGCCCGTAGATCATAAACGGGTTGATGTAGCTCCATACTTCGGCCAGATTGGGCACGTCGCGCACGCGGCGGTCCAGATAGGGCGCGGGCGGGATGGGCAGATCGGTGCGTACTTTGCGGCTGCGGCGCGCGGTCATGGGCGCCAGCGGTTCCAGCGGAGCATCCACCGCCGCGGGCGCTTCGGCGAACGTGTGGGCCTGCAGCGTGGCCGCGCGTTGCGCCGGGTCCATCAGGCGATTCATCAGGCTCAAGCCGGTCATGGCGTCCTTGGCGTAGCACACGGCCTCTCCGTAGGCGGGAGCGATTTTGCCGCGCGTGAACTTTTCGGAGAGGGCGGCGCCGCCCACCAGGATCGGGGCAACGATGCCCGCCGCCTTGAGGTCGCTCGCCGTGATCACCATCTGCTGCGTGCTTTTGACCAGCAGACCGGATAGCCCGATGGCGTCGGGGCGGTGCTCCAGGCATGCCTGAATCAGCACGTCGGGCGGCACCTTGATCCCGAGGTTGACCACGTCGTAGCCGTTATTGGCCAGGATGATCTCCACCAGGTTCTTGCCGATATCGTGCACGTCGCCCTTCACCGTGGCCAGAATCACCTTGCCGCGGGCCGCCGTGTCGGCCTTCTCCATGAACTGCTCCAGGTGGTTGACCGCGGCCTTCATGGCCTCGGCCGATTGCAGCACCTCGGCCACGATCAGCTCGTTGTTGTTGAACAGGCGGCCCACCTCGCTCATGCCGCCCATCAGCGGTCCGTTGATGATTTCCAGCGGTGTCGCGCCCTCGGCCCGCTTGCGGTCCAGGTCGGCGACCAGGCCGTCCTTGGTGCCTTCGATGATGTAGTTGGCCAGGCGTTGATCGAGCGGCAGATCCTCGGCGTGCTGTTTGACGCGCGCCCCGGTCTGGCGGAAATGCTCGGCGATCCGGGCGATATGGAACTGATTGATGGCCGCCTTCTGTTCCGCCGTCTGCGCCCGCCAATCCTCCGGTGCCGTGCGCAGCGCTTCGTCTTCCGCATCGGCCGGCGGCGTGTTGAACAGCAGGTGCTCGGCCAGCCGCCGCTCTGCTTCGGGCAGCGACGCGAAGCGCTCCAGCTTCTCCGCATTGACGATGGCCAGATCCAGCCCCGCCTTGGTGCAATGGTAGAGGAACACCGAGTTCACCACTTCGCGCGCCGACGCCGGCAGGCCAAAGCTGATGTTGGAAATCCCCAGCACGGTCTTCACATACGGGATGTGTTCCTTCACCAGGCGTATGCCTTCGATGGTCTCCACCGCGCCGCCGATGTAGTTGGCGTCGCCGGTGGCGCAGGGGAACACCAGCGGGTCGATGATGAGGTCTTCCGCCGGAATCCCGTACTTCTGGGTCAGCAAGCGCACGCTGCGCTCGGCCACCGCCAGTTTGCGCTCGCGCGTGAAGGCCTGCGCCTGCAATTTGTCTTCGTCGATGGACCCCACCACCAGCGCCGCGCCGAAGCGCTTGGCAATCGGGCAGAGCCGCTCGAACTTCTCCTCGCCATCCTCCAGGTTCACCGAGTTGACGATTGCTTTCCCCTGGCACCAGGTGAGCGCCAGTTCCACCGCTTTGGGGTCGGTGGTGTCGATCATGATGGGCGCCTTGATCTTGCGGATCAGCTTCTCGAAGAAGGGCGGGATGTCCTCCATCTCTTCGCGGTCGGTGCTCTGCAGGCACACGTCGATCACGTGCGCGCCGTTGCGCACCTGGCGCCGCGCGATATCGGTGGCCTCTTCCCATTTCTCGGCGGCCACGAGGTTCTTGAAGAGGCGCGAGCCGATGACGTTGGTCCGCTCGCCCACCAATAGCGGCCGGTTGCTGTCCTCCGCCTCCACCAGCTCGATGCCCGAATACCAGGCGCGATGCCGACGGCCCGGCAGCACTCGCGGGCGCTTGCCCTGAATCATCTCCGCGATGGCGCGGATGTGCGCCGGCGTGGTGCCGCAGCATCCGCCCACGAAATTCAGCCAGCCGCGATCGGCGAACTTCTCCAGCTGCGCCGCCAGGGAAATGGGCGTCTCGCCGAATTTCCCCTCGGAGTTCGGCAGGCCGGCATTCGGATAGCACGAGATGCGGTGCCGCGACATCTCGTGGAGGGTCCGAATGTGGTCGGTCATCAGGTCCGGACCGGTGGCGCAGTTCATGCCTACGGCCAGCAGGTCGTGGTTCTCGATGGAAGCGTACAGCGCGTCGATGGGCTGCCCGCCCAGCATAGTCCCGGTGCGTTCGATGGTGACGCTGGCCACCACCGGAATCTTTATGCCGAGATCGCGCCCCAATTGCTCCACGGCCACCAGGCCCGCTTTGAGGCTGCCCGTGTCGAAGCAGGTTTCGATCAGCAGATAGTCGGCCCCGCCTTCCACCAGGCCCTTGGCTTGCAGGTAATAATCGGCGCGCAACTCGGCGAAGGTGGTGGTGCCGGTGATGTTGAGATCCTTGTTGGTGGGGCCCATGGAGCCGGCGACGAAGCGTGGCCGGGCGGCGGTGGAATATTCGCCGGCAATCTCGCGCGCCAGCTTCGCGGCGGCGAAGTTGAGCTCGTAGGCGCGGTCTTCCAGCTTGTTGTCGGCGAGCGCGATGCGGGTGCCGCCGAAGGTGTTGGTCTCAATGATGTCGGCGCCGGCTTCCAGGTATTGGCGGTGGATATCGCGGATCACGTCGGGGCGCGTGACGTTGAGGATTTCCGGACAGTTCTCGCGCCCCAGGTAGTCGGTCTCGATGGAAAGGGGCGCCTGATGGATCATGGTGCCCATGGCCCCGTCGAGAGTGAGTACACGTTGTTCCAGGCTGTCGATCAGCGCCTGTCGACGCTCCAGGGGGTTGGTCATAGGGGGTGTGCTTTCTTTAGTTTAGCAGGGAAGTGACGGTGTCACCGGGCTTCGGGTTGGCTTGAAAGCGCAGAGAAAACCAGGCAAAGTGAACCCAAGTTCGTTAGACTTCGGTTAGGGCGCGAACGACTTGTGGTACCGATCCGGCCAGACTTCCCACAATTGCCGTTTTGGGCCAGCCCTGCGTGCCGGGCAAACGGAGCGGGTCCAACTCGAGCTTTCCGGTGTTTTCCGTGAGCCCAGCCCAGCAGTTTGGTCCATACTTAGAGAGCGCGCCAATGGCGTGCAAAGTCCTTGGTTCAGGTGGTATTCAGTTTAAGGAGAGTTTCATCATGGAGTTAGCGGCATTTATCCGGGCAAAAGAGGGAGCCATCGTCGCGGAATGGGAAGCATTCGCACAAACATATTTGCCGTCCGCCGCGCACATGGACCGGTCGGCGCTACGCGATCACATTATCGGCCTGCTTCGGTTCATTGCAAACGACCTTGAGACCTCCCAAACCGAACGGCAGCGGAGCGAGAAAGCCAAGGGACAGGGCCCGAAAGAGGGAGGATCGCATGAGAGTGCCGCCGAAACCCATGCCGACCTTCGGTTTACGGGAGGCTTCGATACGGTCGAGATGATCTCCGAATTTCGCGCCCTGCGTGCAAGTGTGATCAAATTGTGGAGAGCTGAGTGGGCTAAAACCGAAACCGTGGACATTCTTCCGGACCTGCTGAGGTTTAACGAAGCCATCGACCAAGTCATGACTGAATCGCTCTCCCGCTTCACCAACAAAGTTAATCATTCCGGAAGCCTGTTCATCGGGACTCTTGTTAACGATCTCCGCGGTCCACTGGTGGCATCAAACAACTCTGCCCAGGCACTGGTAATGCGGGGCAAGCTCGACGACGAACAGGCCAAACTGGTGTCCCAGATCGAAACCGGCACTTCCCGCACCACCCGGCTCGTTTCCAGCCTGATTGATGCCGTCCTCATCCGTCTCAACAAGGGCGTGCCGATTGCGCCCGCTCCAATGGATATGGGAACCGCTGTTCAGGAGGCCGCAAAAGAAGTTCAGGCAGCGCACCCCGGCCGGAAGATCTTAATCGAGACGTCCGGCGACCTTAAAGGGGAATGGGACAGCGCCCGCGTCGGGCAGATCCTGTCAAACCTGATCGGCAACGCGGTCCTGCACGGATTGAAGACCTCTCCGATCGCCGTTGCGGCGAAAGGCGCGGGTCAGGAAGTTATCCTGTCCGTTCATAATGAAGGCGCTATTCCCCCCGGTGTTGTCGCCACGGTTTTTGACCCGCTGCCACGCGGGGAAGATGAAAATCAGATCCCAGACGAGAAGGCCAGACTCGACCTCGGGCTCTTCATTACCCAAGGAATCGTGACCGCCCACGGCGGCAAGATCACTGTGACATCGAGTGAAGAGGAAGGAACAATCTTTACAGCGCATCTTCCGCGCAAGAACAGTAAATTATGAAGGTCAGGACGGTACTCTCTTCAGGTGCACTGTGAACGTTGAACTTGCGAATCAAAAAGGGGTGGGAACGAGCAAATGAGTCCTTTCGCAAAAAATTTTCCTATCGTTTGTGTGGGCGGCTCCGCTGGTGGCTCCGCCTCCTATGTACAGTTACTAAGACATCTGCCGCCTGAGATGGGTGTCGCTATCGTCATCGTTAATCACTTAAGAAAAACGGCCGCCACTCTCCACAAGATTCTTCCCCACCACACAACAATGCCCGTTGACGTGATCATGGAAAGCTTACCCGTTCAGCCTAACCATGTCTTCATCATCCCGTCAAATCACGACTTATGCCTGCTTGATGGAGAGTTCCGTATCAAGCCGATATCAAAACCCAAGGGATGGCCCGACGTGATTACACGTTTCCTGCATTCTCTGGCGCAGAATTGGGACGGAAAACTAGTCGCTGTCATTGTCTCCGGCCTGGATGCGGACGGGGCAGAAGCGCTGCGCAGCATCAAGGAGGCCGGCGGCATTACTTTCGCACAGACGCCCGAGACAGCCGAGTGGTCCGATATGCCGGAGAGCGCCATAAAAACCGGGTATATAGATTTTGTTCTTTCAATGGAGGATATCGCTCAGAAGATTGTGCAGATTGCGCACACATTCCCGGGGAAGGCGACATGAGCTTCCGCGCTCCAGGGCGCCTCGGCGCGGCTCTCCTGATGCTTGGCGCCGCTCTTCCCGGGCTCGCCGACACGCACTTTCAGGTGCGCCGCACGGCGCCGGGCGACGTGCCCGCCGGCAAGGGGCAATGCGATATCCGGCTCCTGGTGGACAAGGAGGTGGAGGTGTCCGTGCGCGGCGATGCGGTGGCCATCCGGACCATCTCCGGGCGCGACGCGCGCGATGACGGGAGCGAATGCAACGCTCCGCTGCCCGACCGTGACGTGGTCGGCTTCAACTTCGACGTGGTGGACAGCCGCAAAGAGGTGCGCCTGCTGGGTGAGCCTTCGCGACACAACGGGTTCGCCGCCATCGTGCGCATTCGCGACAGCGCGAGCGGCGAGGGACGGTATCACTTCCGGTTGGTCTGGACAATCACCGCCAGCGATTACGGCCGCCCCGGTGGCGGCAGCGACCGCTCGCCCTCGCGCCGCGAAGACAATTTCGACCGGCCCCCGGGCGGTACCGGTTTCAGCTGGAACAACAACGTGAGCTTCCACGGCAAGGGACAGGGTACGGCATCCATGAGCGACGCCGGTGGATTGGGGCTGGGCGAGGTGGCGATTGAGATCGATCGCGGCGGCAAACTGGTGGCATCGTTCCGCACCGACGGCGGCGGCCGGCCGATCTCCTTCACCGGGCAGGTTATGGCCAGCGAAGGCGGCCGATGGAAAGTGGATGCGACGACCGGCGACCACCGCTTGCGCGGTCCCATGTACATCTCGGTAGACGATCGCCAGACAGTCAACAAGGTCACCGCGGAAGTAACCGACGGGAGCGACCGTATGCGCCTGAACTGGGCCCGCCGTTAGCTTTTCGTCCCGCGCGGGAAGTGAAGCCGCGCCTGTTACTTGGCCCCGGACGCCACCGGCGGGGGAGCGCTGGCCGGCGGAATCACGCCGTTCATCCGGGCGTAAACCGCCATCTGCCCGTAGTGGTCAAACGAGTGCCAGATGGTCAGGTTGGCGATGCCCGCGCGCGCCATCGGCGGCATCCCGGGGAAAGGCGCCGGCACCAGTTCGAGCTGATTCGCCGCCGTCAGTTTGGCCATCGCCGTATGCCCGTAGGCGAATGAGTCCTTCAGGTACTGCACGGTCTGGGCCTTGGTCTTCACCGCGTCCGGTCCGTTTTCCCCGCTGCCCAAATCCACCGGCGGCTTCTCTTTGGCGGACGCCGCCGCCGCCATGTAGATGACGGTGGCGATGTGCTTCACTTGTTCCCCGAAGGTGCGCACTTTTTCGAAGGCGCCTTTGGTGGGTGCGAAGCTGTAGGCCGATTCCGGCATGGCTTCGGCCAGCGAAACCACCTCGCTCTCCGCAATCCTCAACTGTGAGTCATAGAGCGTGGCAACGTTCAGATCGGCGGCGCACAACGACATACACGCCGTAACGGCAAAAACACAGAATCCCCTCATGGTGGAAGGCTCCTCCTCCTTCTCGTGGGGACCAGTATATACCATCCGATTCCGCGTTACAGTGGAATATCCTGACGGGGAGATCATCCATTGGCAACCGCCCCACGGAATAGTGAGGCCGCTCTCATCGCCGAACATATCATCGCCGCACCCACGGGACCGCTGGTCGTTCCGGCCGCTGCCGCCGGCGGCGCGGAGCCCGTCCTCTCGCTGGTAGTGCCGACGTTGAACGAGAGGGAGAACATCGCCGATTTTCTGGGCGCCGTCCGCCACACCCTGGACCTGGCGCTGCCCGGCCGCTACGAGGTCATCGTGGTGGATGACGACAGCGCCGACCGCACGTGGGAAATTGCCGCGCGTCTGTGCGAGGGCTTCCCGGAATTGCGCGTGGTGCGCCGCCAGAACGAAGGCGGCCTCGCCGTGGCCGTAATTCGCGGCTGGCAGGTCTCGCGCGGGCGGATCCTGGGCACCATCAACGCCGATTTCCAGCATCCTCCGGACGTTCTGGGCCGCCTGCTGGAGCGCCGCTCCGGCGCCGACCTGATCGTTGCCACGCGCCATGGCGATGGCGGCGGCCTGGGCGATTGGGGACTGGCCCGCCGCATCAGTTCCTGGGGCGCCGCGCAGATCGGCCGCCTTCTGCTGCCGCAGGTCTACGCCCGCGTTTCGGACCCGCTGAGCGGCTGCTACCTGGTGCGCCGCGAAGCCGTGGCCGGCGTACCGCTCAGGCCTCTCGGTTACAAGAGCCTGATGGAACTGCTGGTGCGCTGCAACGTGGGCGAGATCCACGAGTGCGGCTATGAGATGCGCAAGCGCATCCGCGGCCAAAGCAAAGTCCACGTCTTGCATCCGTTGCAGTACATCCGTCATGTGCTGCGCCTGCGCGCCGCGGGCCGGGAGCGAGAATGAAGTGGCATAAGGCTCCGCCTTGTGCATCCGAGCGCAGCTCGGAGTGGGCATCGGGGCTACGCGGCGGCGTGGAGGAAGGAAGTCCGAGCTGCGCTCGGATGGACAAGGCAGAGCCTTATCCCACTGGGCCTTTATGAGCCGGCAGGAGAAGTACGCCGACCCGAACCCGGTCGTCAGTTTCGTTATCGGGCGGTTCTTCCGCCGGCTGCGCGCCGTCCTCGCCGAACTCGATCCCCACTCCGTGCTGGACGCCGGGTGCGGCGAGGGCGAGATGCTGCGCCGCGGCGTGCTGCCCGCCGCCGTCCAGCCCGTCTGCCTGGATCTCCGCCCCGCCTCCCTGGCCGAATTCGCGGCTTCCCGCCGCGTCTGCGGATCGGTGATTTCGCTGCCGTTCGCCGACCGCACGTTCGACGCAGTTACCTGCCTGGAAGTCCTGGAGCATCTGGAAAACCCCGCCGCGGCGGTCCGCGAGATGGCGCGTGTGGCGCGCCGCGCGGTGGTAGTGTCGGTACCGTTGGAACCGTATTTCCGCATCGGCAACGTCCTGTGCGGAAAACATCTCCGCCGCCTGGGCAATCACCCCGAGCATGTGCAACATTGGAATCTCCGCACCTTTCCCGCCTTCCTGTCGGGCCTGGTGGCCGAGGTGCGGATTGTCGAGGCCTTTCCTTGGATTATCGCCTGCTGCCGTCCAAACCAACTCTGATTTTCCTGCTGCTGGCCTCGATCGGCGCAGCGCGCATCGCGGCCACCTACCGCGGCATTGCGCAGACTTCCGATGAGACCCCCAACATCGCCTGCGGAATGCAATACCTGGACCTGGGCCGCT
>OCZU010002056.1_pt1 | contig 12960 bp, 10 predicted proteins | sample 1539001 | NCBI WGS metagenome assembly OCZU01 (sample SAMEA3539306, study PRJEB22396) | soil metagenome | biome: tundra; feature: field; material: soil | place: USA | collected 2010-05 | depth 0.15 m
TGGGCAGCGCGCAGCAACGTCACCGCAGTGCACCGCGCCGATAATCAGGTCATGCCGTACTGGGTGAAGGTGCAGTGACGCAGATGGCCGTGAACCGGAAAAGGTCTGAGAAGAACGACGACGCCGGCTTCATTCGGCGCCGGCCAATGCAGTCGTTTTCGCGCCGGGGTGCAGCAGATAACGCGTCGCGGCCCAGGCAAGCGTAAGCACGGTGGCCGCAGCGACCAGCGCCAGTATCGTTGCCTGTGCGGTTTGCTTTTGCAACGCCTCGCCGGCGAAGCCGACGACGAGCTGAACCGCGACCAACGCCGGCGCGATGCGCAGGTCGAAGCGAAGAACGGTCGCGTAAATCACGGTCGCCAGCGCACCGCCAACGACGCCCGCTGTGATGATGTCCATCCATTGGTCGGCATTGGCCGCGGCGACGCCGGCCTGAGCGAGCACCAGCACCAGCACTCCGAGCGCACGCCGGCGCGTCCAGCCCGCGGTCAGGCGGTCGATCCAGTAGAGCGTGATCACCGTGACCGTCATCACCATCAGGGCCGAGCTCGCCGTTCCCGCGATGCTTCCCAGCCACGGCACCCACAGCTGCTCGGTTTTGTACGACGGCCACGTCGGGGCCATGTCGGTGGAAAAACGTCCGAGAAGCGCGTCGACACCCAGGATGAACAATGCGGCCGCGGCGCCGCGCATCCAAAGCGTCGCCTGCGTCAATCCCGGCTCGACGTGCGCTCGCGCCGCAAATGACGCGACTCCGGCGAGGAGACCGCAAAGCAGCGCCGAGAGCACTGCGGACAGCAGCGTGCCCGCCAGATACACGCTCACCTGCGTCGTCACCGGCTCGGTGGTCGACAGTCTCATGCCGAGCAGCGGCCACTGGTTGACGACATTGATCGCCGCCGCCGAAAGCATGAGCGTCGCCGCGATCCAGAACGCGCGCCGGTCGAAGCGCCCGCGGCTCCAGGCGACGATGGACGCGATCAGCGCGGCGATGACCACGACGACGACCGCGATCGCGACCATATTCTTGGCAACGCCGAGGCGTCCCGCGCGATCGGTCTCGGCGCGTTGCCACGCTTCGGGAACGAAAACATAACGGCCCGAGCCCACGACTTCATCGCCGGCGATGTCGACAGCGACCCGCGCTTCCCCGCCCTCACCCACATCGACGCGAGGATCGGAATACGTGAATTTCCAGTCGTTGCGCGCCGGCTGCGGATCATCCTTCACCGAAACCTCGCGCAGCGCCTCCGGATCGAGCCCGAAGCGCTGGGTGATCTCCCTTCGCGCGAGGATGCGAGCCTCGTCGCGCGACAGCTTCGCTCCCGCTTGCCGCTCCGGCAGTTGATGTCTCACCTGCCTTACCGAGCCGTCCGCCGCGACCGTAACGCGCCATTCCTCGGATCGATCGACCACGTCGCCGCCCTCGAATCTCGCATAGCGCACTTCCCATAGCGGTGGTGCAAGCCAGCCGCCGATCAGATGCGCGTAGGCGTCGCGCCCGCCCTCGCGCCAGACGAACTTATGCCAGAGCCACGCTCCGTCATCCGATGCCAGCCGCGTCGCTGCCGCCTGCTTCCATTCGGGGCCCAGCGTGACACCGCGACTCTTTAGCGCGGCATCGGCGGCGGCTTCGGCCGTGGCACGATCGATCTGCAACGGTGGCGCGTCACTGTGAAAGTCTCCGCCAAACGCGATGGCCAGCAAACCCAAAACCCCGAGCACCGGCAGCGCACGCTGCACCAGTGTGGTCCAGCGTCCCGCTCGCGCGCGAACACGTGCGGCGGCGGTTCCGGTCACCGCCTCGCTGCTCCGCCAGGCGCCGTTTCGGAGCCTTTGCGGCAGCTCGAGCCAACGCCCGGCGCGTGCCCGATGCAACAGGACGATCGCAAGCGGCACCAACCCGGCGGCGATGACGAGCGCCTGGTTCAATCCGCTGCCGGAACCGTTGACGAGGAATACCGGTATCGACATCAGGACCAAGTCGAAAACAGCGTGCAGGATCGCGGTAGTCAGCAAACCGAAGCGCAAGAAAATGAGTCCCCAAATGAATGCCGGGCCCACCAATTCGATCAGTCGCGAGTACGCCGGAAAGCCGGGATAGTTCGCGTGCGCGGCGCCGAAGATGACGGCTTGCAGAACCAGCGCCAGGCCGATCAGCAGGCCGCGATGACCGAAACGCTTGCCCAGCAGCGCGGCGATCGACAAGGGCACTGCGCGAAAAAGACATTCCTCCATGAATCCGGCCTGCAGGGCCATGCCTATGGGACCGAGCGCCGGCAAGGCGCTGCCGAGAATGTTGGGATCGGTCAGCGACTCCGAAGGCTGCCACCATCCGAAGTAACGGTTGGTTACGAAATAAAATGCCGCAATCAGCGCCAGTTCGATCGGGACGAAGAGGTAGCCGCCCATGGTACGGCCCAGGATCGATGGGGTCGGCGCGGCCTCGGTCGACCAGACGCGCCAAAGCTGCGGGTGATCGGGAAATGCCTGGCGGGAGAGTCCTTCGGCGGCCATGAAGACCAGCGCCAGGCCAAGCGAGCCGACGATAAATACAAGCAGCGCAATGCCGAATTGCGAGCCCCAGAAAATCCAGACCGGCTGCGCCGTATCGTACGAAAACCACGCCTGTGGTGCGTTCGCAAGGGCCGCCAGCGCATTGAGGCCGCCGACGATCGCGCCGGCAACGAGCGCACGCTTCCACAGCAGCGCACGCCGGCGCAGCAGCCACAACGTTCCGACAATGCAGCCACCGATGCCATACAGCGCAGCGGCAGCGAGCGACGCCACCTTGGCGATCGTCTCGTTGTCCGAGCGCATCTCCTGAAATCGGAGCGAGAACGCATCCGGAACGAAAACATAATGCGTGACGTCGCTCAGGCGGTCACCGGCGACGCCCAGCCGCAGCCGGAACCGGCCGTCGCCGAGCGTTTCGTGCTCGCGCTCGTAGACAAACGTGTGATCGACCCGGCCGCCGGTCCTCCGCACCTCGGACTGCTCCTTCAGCGTGTAGGGCGCCAAGTCGATCGCCCAGTCTTCACGGGCTCGGGTTTCGGCGATGGCACGCGCCGTGGTCGCGTCGAGCGCAGCGCCAGGTTGCGCCTCGGGCACCTTCAACTGAAATCCGTACGATGTGCCGTCGGGCCGGAAACGCAGGCGCGCCTCGGCTGTCTCGTTCGGTTTGAACAAGCGCACTTCCCACGAATACGGCGCGTAGATGTCTCCGGCAATGAGCTCGGCAAACCGGGGCTTCCCACCCGCATCGAGCTCGACAAAGTTCTGGGTCGCGCCGTCGTGCCTGAACAGCACCGCGCGCTTCGCATCCGCCGGCGCGAGATTGAATTTGCCGGACAGCGCGCTGGCGCGGTCGAGCGCCTCGTCGCGCGTCATCTTGACGTCGAGCTTGATCAGCGGCAGCGCCTGCGGAAAGAAACGCCAGGCAAATACCGCCGATAACGCGGAAATCGCGGTGAACGCGATCCAGAATGCGGGCTTGCGTGTGATTGTTGTCATCGGAGCTCGATCGCCAATGACGTCCGGAGCGGCGTCCGATCAGGCGCCGCGGCAAACGGTCCGTCGCCGTGCCCTCCCGGCAGCGGCCTGCCGGACACTGCTCGCCTGACCACGGCGTGGTCCGCGTTCGCGAGGTTCCTCAGTCAACCGCCTTGACCAGATCCTCGACAACTTTCTTGGCGTCGCCGAACACCATCATCGTCTTGTCCATATAGAAGAGCGGATTGTCGAGCCCGGCATACCCGGACGCCATCGAGCGTTTGTTGACAATGACCGATTTTGCTTTGTACGCTTCGATGATCGGCATGCCGTAGATGGGGCTGCCCTTCTGTTCCGCCAGTGGATTGACGACGTCGTTCGCGCCGAGAATAAGCGCGACGTCGGCTTGCGCGAACTCGCTGTTGATGTCTTCCATTTCGAACACCTGCTCGTAGGGAACCTCGGCCTCGGCCAGCAGCACGTTCATGTGTCCCGGCATCCGCCCGGCGACCGGATGGATCGCATACTTGACGGTGACTCCTTTGGCCGTCAGCTTCGCCGCAAGTTCCTTCACCGCATGCTGCGCGCGCGCGACCGCGAGTCCGTACCCCGGGACGATGACCACGGTGTCCGCGTTGGACAACAGGAAGGCCGCATCCTCGGCGCTGCCGGTCTTGACCGGTTTTTTCTCCCCATCGGCCGCGGCCGCGCTCGTCTCGCCGCCGAAGCCGCCGAGAATCACGCTGAAGAACGAGCGGTTCATCGCCTTGCACATGATGTACGACAGAATCGCGCCGGACGAGCCCACCAGCGAGCCGGCGATGATCAGCATCGGATTGTCGAGCGAGAATCCGATGCCCGCGGCGGCCCATCCGGAGTAGCTGTTCAACATGGAGATGACCACCGGCATGTCGGCGCCGCCGATGGGAATGATGAGCAGAAAGCCCAGCAGGAACGCGAGCGCGGCCATGACGATGAACGGCATCCATTGCGCGTCCGGCGGCACCATGCAGAACCAGATGCCGAAGCCGATCATCGCGATGCCGATCGCGAGATTGACGAAGTGCTGACCCGCGAACGTGACCGGCGCGCTGCGGATGCGGCCCGACAGCTTGCCGAAGGCGATGACCGAGCCGGAGAAAGTGATCGCGCCGATGAAGGTGCCGATGAACAGCTCCAGCTTGTGGCCGAAGGTAATGGGAACGTCGAGCCCCATCGCGGCCGGATTGTTGACCGCCGCGACGGCGATGAACACGGCCGCGAGGCCGACCAGCGAGTGCATCGCCGCGACCAGCTCCGGCATCTGCGTCATCTGCACGCGGCGCGCGACGATCGCGCCGATCGTCCCGCCCACCGCCATGCCGCCGAGAATCGGGAGCACATTCCTGCTACGCGTATACACCAGCGCCAGCGTGACCGCCAACGCGATCGTCATCCCGATCATGCCGTAGAGATTGCCTTTTCGCGCCGTTTGCGGGCCGGACAGCCCCTTAAGCGCGAGGATGAAGCTCACCGCGGCGACGAGATAGGAAAGTGCGAGGTGGTTGGCGCTCATGGTTTCTCGCTACTCCTTGACCGCGCCGGCCTTGGGTTCCTTCTTCTTGAACATGTCGAGCATGCGCTGCGTCACCATGAAGCCGCCGAAGACGTTGATCGACACCAGCGTCACCGCCGCGACGCCGAGCCAGCCGCCCCAGTCGAGGTCGGCGGCGCCGGCGGCAAGCATCGCACCGACCAGGATGATGCTGGAGATTGCGTTGGTAAGCGACATCAGCGGCGTGTGCAAGGCCGGCGTGACGCCCCAGACAACGTGATAGCCGACAAAGATTGCAAGCACGAATACGGTAAGGTTGATGACGATCGGGTCAACGCCTGCGGTCATGATTCTCTCCCCACTAGCTGCATTCGAGACAAAGGTACCCAAACGAACGACCGGATCAGGAACGAAACTAAGCTTTCGCGGTCAGCTGGCCGCCCTCGCAAATCAGCGTTGCGATGATGATCTCGTCGTCCTTCGGCACGTTGAAATCGCCGGTCTTGGCGTTGAGCGAAAGCGCCAGGAAATTGAGCACGTTTCGCGCATAGAGAGCGCTCGCATCCGCGGCCACGAGCGCCGCAAGGTTGCCGATGCCGACAATCTTGACGCCGTTTTTCACGACCACGCGGTCGAGCTCGGAACCTTCGACGTTGCCGCCCTGCTCCACGGCCAGGTCGACGATCACGGCGCCGGTCTTCATCGCCGCGACAGTGTCGGCCTTGATGAGCTTGGGTGCGGGACGTCCGGGAATCAGAGCAGTCGTGATCAGAATGTCGACGGTCTTGCAACGCTCGGCGATCACGCCCGCCTGGCGCGCCATCCATTCGGGAGGCATCGGGCGCGCGTACCCGCCCACGCCCTCGGCGATCTTTTTCTCTTCCTCATTGACGTACGGCACATCGACCCATTTGGCGCCCAGCGATTCGACCTGGTCCTTGACCGACGGGCGCACGTCGGACGCCTCGATCACCGCGCCCAGCCGCTTCGCCGTCGCGATGGCTTGCAGGCCGGCGACACCGACGCCCATGATCAGGACGCGCGCGGCCTTCACCGTACCGGCGGCCGTCATCAGCATCGGCATGAATCGCCCATACTCGTTGGCAGCCAGGATCACTGCCTTGTAGCCGGCGATGTTGGCTTGCGACGAGAGCACGTCCATGGATTGGGCGCGCGTGATTCGCGGGAGCCGCTCGAGCGCGAATCCGGTTACTCCCGCGCCGGCGTACGACTGCACCGCCGCCGTGTCGAAAGGATTGAGCAGACCGATGAGCAGCGCATCGCGCTTCAGACGCGGCAATTCATCGGCGCTAGGGCCGCGGACCTTCAAGACGATATCCGCGCCGAATGCCTCCCCGGCATCGGCGATGCGCGCACCCGCGACTTGGAAGTCAGCGTCGGGAATGCTCGACAGCGTGCCGGCGCCGGATTCGACGACGATCTGATGCTTGCCGCTTGCTGCAAGCTTCTTGACCGTCTCGGGTGTGGCCGCGACGCGAGTCTCGCCAGGGCGGGTTTCGCGCGGAATGCCGATTATCATTGCGATGGCTCCCTACTTCAGTCTCGTTCTCGGTCTTGTTCTTTTGGCGGCTATCTTGCCACAAAAGCCTCTGCGGATCGGGCTGTTACGAAATCGCCTCCGCGATTGCCTTGCCCAGGGCAGCAGTCGACGCCTTCCCGCCGAGATCGGGCGTCCGCGGCGCGCTGGCGTCCGCAAGCACCCGTTCGATCGCGCCGACGATTGCCGCTGCGGCCTCGGCGTGCCCGAGGTGCTCGAGCATCAGCGCAGCCGACCATATCTGACCGATGGGATTGGCGATACCCTTGCCCGCGATGTCGGGCGCCGACCCGTGCACGGGCTCGAACGTCGAAGGATAAATGCGCTCGGGATTGATGTTCGCCGCCGGTGCGATGCCGATCGTGCCGCACACCGCGGGTCCGAGATCGGAAAGGATGTCGCCGAACAGGTTGGAGCCGACGACCACGTCGAACCAGTCCGGATGCTGCACGAACTGCGCGGTCAGGATGTCGATGTGGAACTGATCGGTTCGAATGCCGGGATATTGCGCGGCCATCGCGCGAAAGCGCTCGTCCCAATATGGCATGGTGATGGAAATGCCGTTCGACTTGGTCGCCGAGGTCACATGCTTGCGCGGACGCGTGGCGCCGAGCTCGAACGCGTACTTGAGAATGCGATCGACGCCGGTGCGCGTGAAAATCGTCTGCTGAAATACCGTTTCGCGATCGGTGCCGTCGAAGACGCGTCCGCCGACCGAGGAGTATTCGCCCTCGGTATTCTCGCGCACCACCACGAAATCGATATCGCCCGGCTTGCGGTTGGCGAGCGGCGATGGAATTCCCGGCATCAGACGGCATGGCCGCAGATTGACGTACTGGTCGAAGCGCCGCCGCCACTGAATCAGCGAGCCCCAAAGCGAGACGTGATCGGGCACCAGCGCCGGCCAGCCGACGGCGCCGAAGAATATGGCTTCGTGGCGATGGATCTGCTCGAACCAGTCCTCGGGCATCATGCGCCCGTGCTTGACGTAATAGTCGCAGCTCCAGGGAAGCTCGTCCCATTCGAATGCGATGCCGAATTTCTTGCCGGCCGCCTCGAGCGCGCGCAGGCCTTCGGGGACGACTTCCTTGCCGATACCGTCGCCGGGAATGACGGCGATACGATGGACTTTTGCCATGTGAGAGACCGGAATAAGTTTCGGAAAGGATCGCTTGCGACGGCGCATAGTGTAACTTAACGGGCCGCAAAGTCTGCGCCAAGCCCGCGCGAAGTTTACACATTACAGCTGCATGATGGCCTCTGAAATCGCCTGGCAGTGGAGTCGGTTCGCCGAGCTCGCGCCGCATGCGCTGTATGCGGCGCTTCGCGCTCGCAGCGAAGTGTTCGTCGTCGAGCAGAGCTGCGTATTTCTCGACATGGACGGCGCGGACCAGAACGCGTTGCATTTGCTTGGCTGGGCGGAACGCGGTGGCATCAGGACGCTCGCTGCCTATTTGCGATTGCTGCCGCCAGGATGCAAGTTCACCGAGGCGTCGATCGGGCGCGTTCTCACCACGGCCGATTTTCGACGTACCGGCGCCGGGCGCGCGCTGATGGCCGAAGGCGTGCGAAGGTCCGCGGCGGTCCATCCGGAGCACGGCATCAGAATCGGCGCGCAGCGTTATCTCGAAAAGTTTTACGCCGACTTCGGCTTTCGGCCCGCGTCCGAGCCCTATCTCGAAGACGACATCGAGCACATAGAAATGCTGCGCCCTGCCACGATCTGATCCACGATGTGCGCGAATGGCGCATCATGGCGGTGGTCCTCGGCTTTACGCTATGATGCGGGCCTCTTGCACTCGACGCATTCAACCTGACCCGATGAAACACACCTTTCTCGATTTCGAGCAGCCGATCGCCGATCTGCAGGCCAAGATCGAGGAGCTGCGCTACGTCCACGAAGACTCGGCCGTCGACATCTCCGATGAAATCAACCGGCTCACCAAAAAGAGTCAGCTGCTGACCAAGGAGATCTACAGCAAGCTCTCCTCCTGGCAAATCGCACAAGTGGCGCGCCATCCGCAGCGACCCTATACGCTCGACTACATCGCCGGCATCTTCACTGACTTCCACGAGCTGCATGGCGATCGCAGCTACGGCGACGATCAGGCGATTGTCGGCGGCATGGCGAGATTCAACGGCGCGCCGTGCATGGTGCTCGGGCACCAGAAGGGACGCGACACCAAGGAAAAAATCCACCGCAACTTCGGCATGCCGCGCCCGGAAGGCTATCGCAAGGCGCTGCGCCTGATGAAGCTCGCGGAAAAATTCGGGCTGCCGCTGTTCACGATGGTCGACACGCCGGGAGCGTTCCCCGGCATCGGCGCCGAGGAGCGCGGACAGTCGGAGGCCATCGGACGCAATCTCTACGAAATGGCCGGATTGAAAACGCCGATTATCGTGACGGTGATCGGCGAGGGCGGCTCCGGTGGAGCGCTGGCCATCGCGATCGGCGACCTGACGCTGATGCTCCAGTACGCGACATATTCGGTGATTTCGCCGGAAGGCTGTGCATCGATCCTCTGGAAATCGGCGTCGCACGCGGAAGAAGCCGCCGAAACGCTCGGCATCACCGCGCCGCGGTTGAAGACGCTGGGTCTGATCGACAAGGTTGTCAACGAGCCGCTCGGTGGCGCGCACCGTGATCATGCCGCGATGATGGTGACGCTGAAAAAGGCGCTGACCGAGGCGCTGCGCCAGTCGCAGGAGCAGCAGCTCGACACGCTCCTCGAAGCAAGAGAGGACAAGATTCTCGGCTACGGCAAATTCAAGGAACTCAGCGCCGGCTGACAAGCCGGGCCGCCAACTTTGCCGCGTCATCCTCCCAAATGCCTTCAACGCCGCCGCCGCGCCGCGGGGAGAGCGGACACTCCAGCGGCTCCCCTCACCAAACTAAGCAAGCTAACCACGCAACCGGAGCGAAGGTTCTCGAACAGCCTTCCGACACTAACGACCGCGCTGACCTCGACATAACTTCTGCTATTTCCGACGCGCTGGACGCCCACGTTGCTTCAGACGCAAAGCTTGCGATTGCGATCTCGGGGGGCATCGACTCGATGGTGCTGCTCGAGGCGATGGCGCGCGTTGCGGCTGACCGTCCGCTTCGGATCTCGGCGATCCACGTCCACCACGGCCTGTCCCCGAACGCCGAGCACTGGGCGCGCTTCTGTGGCGAGCAGTGCGCGGCGCGCGGGGTGCCGCTGACGGTTCATCGACTGCACCTCGCGCGCAAGCCCGGTCAGAGCCTCGAAGCGCTGGCGCGGGCTGGGCGCCGCGAGCATTTCATGTCGCGCGAAGTCGATGTGATCGCGCTGGCGCATCACGCTGACGATCAGGCCGAAACCGTTTTGCTGCAGCTGCTGCGCGGCGCCGGCCCGCGAGGATTGTCGGCGATGCCTGCATTCGCGCGCGGGTTTCCCGCGCTGCTCCGTCCCCTGCTCTCGCTCACGCGCGAAACGCTGGTCGCTTATGCGAAGCACCGCGGCCTCGACTGGATCGAGGACGAGAGTAACGCCGACACCCGGCATCGCCGGAATCTGCTTCGGCACGAAATCGCGCCGCGGCTCGCCGCGGGCTTCGGCGGTTATCCCGCAACGCTCGTCCGCGCGGCGTCGCACCAAGCCGAGGCAAGCGTCCTGCTCGATGAGCTCGCCGCGCTTGACGCCGACGGCGCGATCGATCACCTCGGATTGGATCGAGCCCATCTGGCCGGCTTGTCGAATGCCCGGGCCGCCAACCTGCTGCGCTGGTTCCTGCGCCGCGAGGGCTTGCGTCCGCCGACCGACGCGCGCCTCGCGGATGTGCTGCGGCAACTGCGAAGCGCGTCCGGGGACGCGCGGACGCGCATCGCGCATGACGGCGCCGAGATCGGCTGCTATCGCGGCCGCGTCGTCGTGCACTCCCCCACGGTGGCGCCATTCGCGGTGCCCTGGCAGGGCGCGCCGGAAATTCAACTGCCGGGAGGAGTCCTCGCATTCGAGCCGGTCGACGGTGAAGGCATCGCTTCTGCGCGGCTTGCCCGCGCGCCCGTGACGGTCCGTTCGCGTGCCGGCGGAGAGCGCATCCGGCTCGCAACCAATCGTCCGCGGCACGTGGTCAAGAAGCTGTTGCAACGCGCGGACCTCACGGTGTGGCAGCGCCAGGCGTTGCCGCTCGTATGGTGCGGGGACGAGCTCGTCGCGATTCCCGGCGTCGGCGTCGATGTCGCGTTTCAGGCTGACGCCGGCGAGAAGGGATGGCGCGTGACCTGGAATCCGGTGCAGTGACGACCGGGCCATCCGACCGATCCTCGGCCGATCTGAGCAACAGCTCGAACCATCCCCGAACGACCGTCCGTTCTCCTGCAACTCACGCATAAAGCGCTGATTGACAAGCGACCCCAACGCGCGGCTAAATTGCCCCCCTAACTAGAATACGATTCAACGTATTGTTTGTTCCTATTGGAGGCATCAATGAAGCTCGGATTTTCACTGGCACTCGCCGCCGCGGCAATGCTCGTTTGCGGCGGCGCATCGGCGCAGCAGCCGATCGTCATTAAATTCAGTCACGTGGTAGCGCTCGACACGCCCAAGGGCAAGGGCGCCGAGTATTTCAAAAAGCTCGCAGAAGAACGCACCAAGGGCCGCGTCAAGATAGAGGTGTACCCGAACAGCCAGTTATACAAGGACGGCGAGGAAGTGGATGCGCTGCAGCTGGGATCGGTGCAGATGCTCGCCCCGTCCGTCGCCAAGTTCGGGCCGCTCGGTGTTCGCGAGTTCGAAGTGTTCGACCTTCCATACATATTCGACGACTTCGGGCAGCTGCATAAGGTGACCGAGGGTTCGACCGGAAAACTTCTGTTCCAGAAACTCGAGTCCAAGGGAATCGTCGGTCTTGCTTATTGGGACAACGGATTCAAGGATTTCAGCGCCAACAAGCCGCTCCGGCTCCCCGCTGACGCCAAGGGCATGAAGATGCGAATCCAATCCTCGAAGGTGCTCGACTCGGAGATTCGCGCACTCGGTGGCATTCCGCAGGTGATGGCGTTCTCGGAGGTATACCAGGCGCTGCAAACCGGCGTCGTCGACGGCACGGAGAATCCACCCTCGAACTTCTACACGCAAAAGATGAACGAGGTGCAGAAGTACCTGACCATGACCGATCACGGCGTCATCGAGTACGCCGTAATTGTCAACAAGAAATTCTGGGATGGACTGCCGGCGGACATCCGGACGATCCTCGAAGGCGCGATGAAGGACGCGACCAAGTACGCCAACGACATCGCCAAGGAGGAAAACGACAAGGCGCTGGCAGCGGTCAAGGCCACCGGCAAAACCGAGGTCATTGTGCTGACGGCCGATGCCAAGGCGGCGTGGAAGAAGGCTTTGGTGCCGGTCCATCGCGAAATGGAAAGCCGCATCGGCAAGGACGTCATCGACCAGGTCTACAAAGAGACCGGATTCAAACCGTAAGCGCCGCCGGCATAAGCAAGCTCGTGTCGGGCTGAAAAAGCTGAACGCCACTGCCGTGCAAGCGCCCGGAGTGGCAGCGCCGCCGCGGCCGGAGACGACCTCTATCCGCGTGAGGCCGGCGCCAAAGGCGGTCGATGAATTCCATCATCCTCTTGGGCTTGCTTATCGCCCTGATGATCACGGGCATGCCGATCTCGATCTCGCTCGGCCTCACGGTGCTGACGTTTGTCTTCACCATGACCCAGGTGCCGATCGAATCGGTGGCGCTCAAGCTTTTCACCGGCATCGAAAAGTGGGAGATCATGGCGATCCCGTTTTTCATCCTCGCCGGAAATTTCCTCACCTACGGCGGGGTGGCGAAACGAATGATCCAATTCGCCGTGTCGATGATCGGCCACTTGCACGGTGGACTCGCGCTTGCCGGCGTCGTCGCGTGCGCGATGTTCGCACTGGTGTGCGGATCGAGCGTCGCGACCGTCGTGGCGATCGGCTCTATCGTTCTCCCCGAGATGGTCAAGCATGGTTATCCGATGCGCTTCGGCGCCGGCGTGATCACGGTTGCTGGCTCGCTCGGCATCCTCATGCTGCCCTCGATCCCGAAGGTGATCTACGCCGTCGCCACCGGCACTTCGATCGGCGCGCTATTCGTCGCGGGACTGCTGCCAGGGATCATGCTGACGACGATGCTCTGCACCGTCACCTGGTACATCGCGAAGAAGAACAATTACGCGCGCATGCAGCGGTCGACCTGGGGCCAGCGCTGGAAAGCGTTTCGCGAGAGCGTCTGGGGCCTGATGCTCGTCGTGATCATCATCGGCGGCATCTATTCCGGAATCTTCACCGCAACCGAAGCCGCGGCCATGGCGGCGGTCTAGTCGTTATTCGTATCGGTGTTCATTTACAAGGCGATGCCGCTCAGTGACACC
>OCZU010002057.1_pt1 | contig 12960 bp, 9 predicted proteins | sample 1539001 | NCBI WGS metagenome assembly OCZU01 (sample SAMEA3539306, study PRJEB22396) | soil metagenome | biome: tundra; feature: field; material: soil | place: USA | collected 2010-05 | depth 0.15 m
TCAAGCAAATGCTACGCCCTGAAACATATTACCGATTGTTAATGGGAAATGGTATAAGCGTACGATGCCGGCTGATGGAAATTTGTGGCGTTGCCCCGATTTGGTGGACAGGAGTTGTGTAAATGTGTGATTGTGCGGCCAAACGGTTTTCGCGGAACTACTGCCATTTGTACACGAGCGTCGCAAAAACGCCTTGCGCGGTGAAGTTGTTCGCGCTGCCGCTGCTCGGTTCAGAATATTGAGAAAATTGGTAATGCAGCGCGCAGGACAGGCGCGTGGTCAACTTACGGGTCACTCCGAAAAGCACCTCGTCCCGGGTGAAATTAATGCCCAGCGGCAATCCATCGACCCCGTTGTTTTGCCCATAATTGGCATACGAAAAAATGTAGCTGACCTGCAGCTTGGTCTTCGGGTTCAACGCATAAGTGGCCGTGGTGTTGAGCGTGTAAAGGTCTCCGCTGTAAGGAACGATGGACGGGTCGCCATAGCTGGCGGTGACGGCGCGTGAATGGGTGTAGGTGAACGCGCTGTAAAAGTATAGCCGCTGGATTGGCGTGAGCGTGACGCTTAAGCCGTAAGTCTGGGTGTCGAAAGTTCCGTCCATGATCGAGCCGCCAGGCGGAGCCTGGGCCGGATCGGTAATTGATGAATAATCCGTGCCGGCGATCTTGTAAGACAGCGTGGTCTTCACCCAATTCGCCGGCCGCAGGTCGAGCTTGGTCTCAAACCCGTCGGTTTTGATTTTGCGATTGAGAATGAATCCCGGATAAGCATCAATACCGCCGTGAACGTCGTGAGACTTGTCAATTGGATAGTTGTAGTCGGTGTCGCTGGACTGATATTGAAACTGTGCGTTCAATGCGAACCAGCGCCACGGTGACGTTTTGAAGCCGGTCTGGAAATTGTAGCGATAGTTCGTGGCGTCGGTCTGGGTCTCGACAATGTGGTTGGGATCATCCGGGTCTTGTTCCTGAAACTGGCTGACGGTTTCCTGGTCGAATCGTCCGTCGGCAAAAAGAACGGTGAACGGAATTCTTGTGTAACGCAGACTGGCATTCTGGCTGGCCTTGAACAGATCCGAGTTTGAAGAGGCAGACGCATTGGCTCCATCACCATTATTCAGGTCAAGATCTGGAATGCTGTTGCCAAAACCGTCTTCGGTTGTCCATTCATTTTGCGTGCCGAGCGAGAAGGTCAAATATGCCAGCGGCGTGAACAGGCTGGCAATGCTGAAGATTTCCGATTGCTGGCCGAACGTGATCTGCTGGCTGCTCAATTGATTTGTGGCATTAAAAAATTGCGAATAGATGGCGGTGGTCTGGTTGAAAAAATCGCTGGCTTCCAGCTTTGAATAATAAAAACCGCCCGACAAAAACCACCAGTCGCGGATTTGTTTTTCCAGCATCAGCGTGTCCATGCCTTGCGTGGATTGATAATTATCCCGCGTATTGACGATCGTATCCTGCGAGGTGCCACCCAAATTATTCTGCGATTCCACGCTGAGATTATTTGCGCTGTTGAATTCGAGGCGCGTACTGTTCTCCAAATGCCAGTCGTCGAATTCATCCGTCACATCCAGCTTGATGATATGCGTATGTTCGTTCACCGCCTGCATCGCCGGATAAATCGATTTGAACGCGGGGTCAATGTTGGTGTAACCAACCGAACCCCAGTCCAGCATGGATTTATTGCCATTTTGGAATTGATATTCGTAACCGAGAACAACCTGGGGCTGGTGCGGCAAAGTCAAACCGAAGTCAATCCAGGCATGACCGTTGTCCACATACAGATCGCGGTTCAGGCTGAACTCTTGCGGCGGCGGCTTCACAACCGGATCGTAGCCGCCGATGTCATTGTAGTAGGTGCGCCATTCGTCAAAGCCGGCGTGGACAAAGCCGAGGTCGGTTTTATCCACCGCGAGCTTCACGTCAATGTCCTGGTTGGGAACAATGACATGCCCCGTCACGGAGACTTTTTCGTCGGGACTGGTTTGTTGCATGAAGGAGAACTCTTCCGCCCCGCCCGAAAATCCGGGGTTCACCCCTTCGAGTTCGCGAAATTTTGATTGATTGCCCTGCACATCAATCCAACGAAGCATCGGCGCGAAAGTCAGGGCGGCTTGCGGCAATTGATTTGTCGTGGTCCAGTCCGCACCCTGGTCAATCCAGGCGCGCAACAGGGTAATTTGCTGCGGTGTCAGCGGATCACCCTTGCCAACCGGCGGCATCTCCATGTCCGGCACAAGGCGGGCGACGTAGTTGATGAGCAAACTTTTGGAGCTGTCGCCGGGAACAATGTCGTTGGTGTTCTCATCGCCACCTTTGAGCGCTGCTTCATGATTGACGAGGCGAAAATGGCTTTTCGGCATTTCAAGCCCGTGACAACGGATGCAGGAAGTTGCCAGGATTGGCTGGATGTCGCGGTCAAATTCAATTTTTACATTTGCGGACGGGGGAAGCTGGTTGGTCTGGATTTCATCGGCTGACAATACCGGGCAAGCCGCCAGCAACATTAATGCGCACATTCCGAATTGATTTGATGAAAAGAAAATCATTCAAATTTGCGGGGTTGCGCTCAATACCTCAATCGCGGATCGACGTTTGAGCCGTGAACCGCCGTGTGGCAACCGGCAGCCCAGCAGGTTCCGATTCGCAGCCTGTTATAATGATCCACGTTGCCGATCAAAAATTGCCCGCTCGTCGTCTGAACTTGTGCATGGCAGCGCATGCAAAGATTCGGATCGCTGTCGATGAGCATTTTCTGGTTGATCGAACCGTGCGGAGCATGACAGGTGATGCAGCCTTCGCGCATCGCCTGATGTTCAAAAACAAACGGGCGCGTCTGGTCGCGATGGCATTGTGCGCAGCTTTCATTATGCCGCGCCATGGCCAGCCCGCCCGCCGGTTTGAAAATATCGCCGCCATGGGGATCGTGGCATTGCCCGCAATTCATGTGGCCTTCGATGACCGGGTGATGCTGTGGCAAATTAAATTCCGCGTTGACGTCGAGGTGACATTGAAAACAGGACGCCGGGTCCTTGCCCGGGTTGATGATGAACCTGGCGCCGCCACCGGCCTCGATGTGCTTGCTACCCGGCCCGTGACAGGATTCGCAGCCGGACTGGCCGACCATCGCCGCATTGTCAGGATGAATCCGCGCGTGCGGGCTGGCGGGAAACTTTCGGACGATGTCCTTGTGACAGTCCGCGCAGGCCTGGTTGCCGACATAATGCGCGCCAGGAATTTCCAGCGGTGCCACCACGGCGTCTGGCGTGGTGGAACAGGAATTCAAAAGCAACACCATCGTTCCGGCAACGAGGCACAATCCGATTGTCACGGCCAGTGTCCGCTTCAATTTCATTGTTTTTAGTTTTGTGAAAAGGTCTGGCCGGTGTCAGCCCCCGCTTTGATGATTTCAGCGACGGTCTGGTCGGAAAGATTTCCACCGGATGGAAAAAACTATCTGCAAATGGCCGGTGGCGTCAACCTTGACGATGATGAACTCATTACCTCATGATCAAACAGTGGCGAATTATTTTTTGATAAATTGTCACAACCATCTGCAAGTGTGATGATTGAAAGTAGAAATTGTTCCGTAAGAATTTCGTGGAACAAATTGGCAGGCGGGAATTCAGTACCAACAACAAAGAGATCAAGTTGCTATCACTCACAGATTTAGTAATAATATCCCAACCAGACCGAAATACCGGTCCGATTTACTTGTGAAGCATTGCCTGTGGCCAATGGTCGCTTCAATTTTCAGGAACCTTTTGCCACTTCCAGCCTCTTATTAGTGGTGAACGAAGAATATTCTGGTTGCCGAACATTGGTTTGTATGTTGAGCAAGTTCATGTTTGTCCTGGCCTTGGCGTCTATGCCATTGGCCCATGCCGCGACGGTCTGGAATGGCCCATTGATCACCTACAACCAGCCGTCGCCCGACCCCACGCAGGCCGCCAACCAGGACCGGATTACGCCGGATGTCTGGCTGACGCGGGCCACTTCCAAGGGTCTCTTTAACGCCTTCTCGGAAACCAACGCCACCGCGTTCAGCCCGACGAACATGGAATGGGCTTTTGGCACGCTCACTAACTATGCCTCGCTTCCCTATACGAACTGGCTGGCGTGGCTGAATGGCGCATCACCCGTCACGCTGGTCGGCCAGCAAGCGGTCGTGCATCTCATCTCCGATGACATTTATATATCCATTCAATTTACCTTTTGGGCTGCCGGGGGCAGCGGCGGGTTTGCTTATCAACGTTCCACTCCAACCCCGGCCAATCTTTCCGGAGCAAGTATCAACAACAGCCAATTCTCGTTCACATATACCGCCGATGCCGGAGTTTCCTATGTCGTCCAAGGTTCATCCAATCTGGTGGATTGGGTGTCGCTGGCGACCAATGTCGCTCCCGGCAGCCTCGTGCAGTTTACCAACACGTTAAATCAAGACGGTGCCAATTTTTTCCGCGTGGGCCGGTTGCCAAACCCTTGATACCGCCTATGTTTTCAACAGTTTCAACCAAACAAAAAAACCGAGAACTAAAACCGTTTCGGAACCTCACATTTGCAATGAAAATGTTTAAATCATCTTCGACTTTTTTTCTAAGAAGAGCTGCACTGGCTTGGCTGGTGGCCGTAACTTCTTTGGCACAGGCTACCACCATTTGGGATGGACCAACCATCGACTTCACTCATTCAGCCGCGACGGGCGATCTTCAGGATCAATTGACACCGGGCGTAAGAATAACCCGCGCGATCTCCATTCACTCCGTTGGAGGATTGTATAATTCTGTGACTGAGAGTGGCCCCACCAAAGGCATCAGCCCTGCGGGTACGAAATGGGCCGTCGGAGCGCTCTCCAATTATAAAACACTGACTTACGGCCCGTGTCCATTGGAGCAGTCAAATCGTCCGCCAAACTTGGTGGGTACAAATTATGTTGTACATTTGACTAACGAGGATATCTACCTTTCGCTCAAACTCACAGCATGGGGAGGGGCCGGCGGCTTCGGGGATAAAAGTTTTTCTTACACACGCTCTACGCCATCCCTAACGCCACCAACACCGACCATCAGCATTACCAATCCGGTCAGCGGCGCAGTCTTTGCGGCACCCGCAAACGTGAGCATCGGAGCTGATGCCTCCGTGAGCGGCGGGACGGTGACCAATGTGCAATTTTTTACCAACAGTGTTTTGTTGGGGTCCGTCTTGATCGCTCCCTTCAGTCTTACCGCCAACAATCTGGCGGCCGGGGCTTATGCGCTCACGGCGGTGGCGACGGCGGCGGGAATTTCCGCGACTTCCACGGTGGTGAACATCACCGTCAATTCGGCAGTTTCGCCACCAACAGTGAGCATCACCAATCCGGTCAGCGGCGCGGTCTTTGCAGCGCCCGCAATCGTAAGCATCGGAGCTGATGCCACGGTGAGCAGCGGCACGGTGACCAATGTGCAATTTTTTGCCAACGGCGTTTCGCAGGGGGCGGTTGCCGCCGCACCATTCACCCTTACCTCCAATGCTCTCGCAGCCGATTCTTATGCGCTCACGGCCGTGGCGACGGCGGCGGGACTCTCCACAACTTCTGCGGTGGTGAACGTTTCGGTGGTCAACCCGGTGGCGATTAATCTCGCTGGAGCAACGCTTAGCAGCGGACAGTTCTCGTTCAACTACACGGCCGATGCCGGACTGAGTTATGTCATCCAAAGTTCATCCAACCTCCTGGATTGGGTGTCGCTGGTGACCAATGTCGCTCCCGGCAGCCCGGTGCTATTTACCAACGCATTAGATCCGACCGGTGCCAATTTTTATCGCGTGGGCCGGCTGCCCAACCCTTGATCGGGCCAGCAAAAGTTGCTTGAGGTGGTCGTGCTCGAAAGCGTGACCGCCTTTTGGTTAGGCGTGGCCACGACGAATTTTGCTCCTGGTAAATTTGAGCTCGCGTTCCACGGGAACAAATGTTGCTCTGAAACCTCTCAACATTGATGATTTGTCATGGCTGACAGCCTGGACTTTGAAAATCTGGTGGCCGGTTATTACGAGCCGCTATATGGATTTGCCTTCAGCCTGACCCGCGACGAGGCGGATGCCTGCGACCTTGTGCAGCAGACATTTTGCATCTGGGCGAATAAAGGCCACCAACTGCGCGACGTAACAAAAGTGAAGACCTGGCTGTTCACAACCCTGCACCGGGAATTCCTCGGCGCGCGCCGGAAAGTGGTGCGCTTTCCGCAGGTTGAACTGGAAAACGCGGAGGCGGAACTGCCCGTGGTATCGCCGCCGACCGGCAGCCGCCTCGACGCGGCGCAGGCGCTGGTTTTGCTGGCGCAATTGGACGAAGTGTATCAGGCGCCTGTCGCCTTGTTTTATTTGCAGGATTATTCTTACAATGAAATCGCCGCCATCCTTGAGGTGCCGCTCGGCACGGTCAAATCGCGCCTGTCGCGTGGACTTGGGCATCTGCACCAACTTTTGACCGGCGAGAAAATCGGAACGTCAAAACAAACAAATCTGTGAATCGCGACGAAGCAAAAATCATATTGTTGCCCTACCGGCACGGCACGGCGGACGCAGACGACCCGCACATCGCCGAGGCGCTGGCACTGGCCGAACGCGACCAGGAATTGAAGGACTGGCTGGTGAAACATTGCGCCAGACAGTTTGTGCTGCGCGAAAAATTCCGTCAAATCGCCGCGCCCGCCGGACTCAAGGAGCAAATCATCTCCGAACAGGCCTTGCAGGAGAAAATTATTTTCTGGCGGCCACAATTTGCGCTGGCGGCGGTGGCGGTGCTTGTGCTGCTCGTAGTGCTCGTCCCGATCAGGTTTTCGCATCGCGGCCATGACGATACGCTGGCCATTTACCAAAACCGGATGGTCGGAATCGCGCTGCGTGGCTACGCAATGGATTTGGCGACAAACAGTCCGGAACAAATCCGCGCCCACCTTGCGAGCAACCAGGCGCCGGCGGACTTCGTATTGCCAGCGGCACTCCAGAAAGTTGCCCTGACAGGATGCGCGGTCGAAGGCTGGCAGGACGTAAAAGTTTCAATGATTTGCTTCCACACGGACAAGCCGCTCGCGCCGGGCGGGCAGAGCGACCTCTGGTTGTTCGTAGTTGACCGTGCCTCCATAAAGGACGCGCCTGCCGGGGATTCACCGCAATTTGCCAAAATCAACCGGCTCATCACCGCAACGTGGACGCAGGGCGACAAACTTTATCTGCTCGGCGCCGAAGGCGATGAGCGGATGATCCAGCAATATCTCTAATGCAAATCCAACTCGCCATTTTCGTGCGCGTCAGTTTTCAATGCTCATGTGTTGCAATATCCAGTCAAAATCGGCCCGTCGATCAGCCGGCGGCGCGAGAACATAAATGGGAAGTTTGGCCGCACCCGGTGCGGGCGGGCAGATGGTGGCTGATTGCAACCAGTGATGCAACGAACTGTGGCCGTCGGCAAATGAAAAAGCGGCGGAGTTGTTATGATAGGAGGCGGGCAGATCATGCCACTCAAAACTGCCACTATCACCATAGCCTCCGTGAACGACTTCGGCATCCTGGTCTAAAAAGTAGCCGTCATTGATGCTGTCGGGATGCTCATCAAGAAATACAAAAATTTCCGTCGGCTGCGGGATTTGTGTAATTTTGAAAAATTGCTTGTAGTCGGGATTGTTGGAGTTCACTCCGTTGGTTGAAAACATCCCCGCATCCCCCACCATCGCATTCATCGAGTAACTGCGGATGCGCCGGTCCCAACCGGCACCACGTTGAATGGAACTCAGCGCCCGGTCGGCGGGGCAGTGGTAAATGGCCGTGTTGCCGCCGCCGTAAGGGCCGAGACTCGCCCCGGTAATCGTGGCCGTATTGGTGTTGTCCGGACTCAAATCCCACGTCATGACATTGTTCACCCAATTGACATTGTTGCGGAATGATGAACCGTCCATGCCAAGATTATACGGCAGGAAATTTTCGTGATCATCGGTGTAAAGCTGGCATGCCAGCCCGAGCTGGCGGGTGTTATTCAGGCACGATATGCCTTCCGCCCGTGCTCGAGCCTTGGACAAGGCGGGCAGCAGCAATGCCGCCAGAATGGCAATGACCGCAATCACCACCAGCAGCTCAATCAGCGTGAAACCGACCACGGCCGCATTTTGTGGCAGATTTTTTTTGCTGGAGCACCGCTGGGCATTCATGGTGTGAGTTGGAATTACAATTTGGAGCAATGCCGTCTTCCGTGCAAATTTATTCTGTCTTCAACGGGAACATTCGACGGCTCGCCCTTCATTTTTAGGTGCGCCAGCGGCAATCGTTGCGCTCGAGATCAATGGAGGACGGTGGATGGGCGCGCCATTCCCAGCAGCCAAGTTTCTTCACTCCGCAGAATTGGGTGGTGCGACCAGAGCGGCGTTGGATGCTCTGCTAAATGAGTTTCATACCAACGTCACCCTCTTCATAAAAGGGCTGGCGCCAGCACCTCACCCTTGTTTGCCGGTGACACTTTTGCCTTCAATTGCATTGAGAATGCTTTTTATGGCTCCGTGAACCGCTTCAAATGTGAATGGTTTGGCAAGGCATAGGCGCTTCTCTTGTTCCAGAAACCCGCGCATCTGTTGATTGACAACGTCACCGCTGAAAAAAACGATGCGCCGGCATTGATCCGGGCTGCTCGCCTGAATTTTTTCATAAATCTGGCGGCCATTGAGGCCGGGCATCTTCCAGTCGCAGAACGTGACGTCGTAATTCGTCTGCCGCAACTGGTTCAAGGCGTGCTCGCCGTCGGACACCGTCTCCACACGATAGCCGCTCTGGGTCAATTTCTCGCGCAGCATTTGCAAGATGGCCTCTTCATCATCAATCACCAGAATTTTTTTCCCGGCACCTTCATTCGCATTAAATGGTTTACGTTCCGTGACGCGCCCGGCTTCGGCGATGTCGCCGGCGAGGTGGAAAATCGGCAGTTCGACGGTGAACGTCGCGCCTTCGCCCGGCAAACTGGAAGGAGTGATGTTGCCGCCGTGTTCTTTGAGGATGCCGTAGCACAGGCTTAAGCCCAGCCCGGTGCCCTGGCCGACTTGCTTGGTGGTAAAGAACGGATCAAAAATCCGAAGCAGGTTTTCCGCGAAGATGCCAGGGCCGTTGTCGTGGACAACAACGCGGACATTCTCTCCGGAAGCCTCGGTGACGATGTTGATCTGGCCACTGGATGGGTGGCCTTCCAAGGCCTGACGTGCATTATTCAAAATGTTAAGCACCACCTGTTGAATCTGATGCCTGTCGGCCAGCATAACCGGGACGGACGGATCAAGCTGCGTCACCACCTTGATGTTGCTGGTGCGAAGCTCGTAATTGAGCATTTCCAGAACTGCTTCCACCAGGCTGTTTACGGACATGGGCTTGCGCTCGGGCTGGTGGCGGCGGGCAAAACTCAGGAGCGACTGGACGATTTTCTGGCAGCATTGGGCAGATTTATGAATCATGTCGAGATAACGCCGGTTTTTGGTGTCCACCTCGTTGTCCTTGAGCATTTCCGAAAAACCCACGACGGCCGCCAGCGGATTGTTCAGTTCATGCGCCACCCCGGCGACAAATTCCCCGACCGCCGAAAGCTTTTCACTTTGGAGCAACTGCGCCCGGGTGCTTTTAAGCGTCTCGACGGTTTTTTCGATTTGAGCTCGAGACTGCTGGATGTTTTCTGTCATTTGGTTGAACACGGCTGCCAGCTCGCCGCATTCATCGCGGCTGCGCACCGGTACTTCGCGGCAGCAACTCTGTTTGCCCGCTGCGTTGTGGGTTCTCCTGCCATTGCCGAATTGCCCATCGCGTCGTTGAAGGCATACCCCGTGTCCCGGGCGCGTTTGAATTTGCAATAGCGTTGTGTCTTATCCGCGTTTTCATTTCGTAGGGATATTGAACAAATCGTTGAAGATTTCGTAGAAGATTTTTTGAACGAGGTCAAACCTTGGGCTTCATGAACTAATCAGCCGGAAAACAAATTGTCGATGAACGGGGAAAGCCGTAACCTGACCGGTGGCTTTTAAATCCGCATTTTAAATCCGCAATCTTGTTGATTACTAGGAAATACCACATTCTTGAGATGGATGACATAATTTTTGACTTTATACCTCGAGTCGCAGACTTTTAACCATCATATAATAAATTTTGCAATCGTTGGTATGCCTAAACAAATGCTTTTTGAATTGGTCAAGTCATTCCCGAGACGTGGCCGGTTAGTACCGGGTCTTACGCTGCTGCTTCTGGCAGTTGTTTTCTGCAGTCAGGTTCTGGCGCAAACCCAGATCGTGAATTGTGATGCCCCGGTGCAGAGCCGCAAGCGTGGCATCGCGGTCAATCCTCCCATGTCCGCTGCGGACTTCGAGGCTGTGGCACCGGGAGTGTCGTGGTATTACAATTGGGGTGCAACGCCGATGGCCAAACCTGCCGATGTGACGATGGATTTTCTCCCGATGGCTTGGAATGGAGCCTCAAGTTTTCAAACTGCCCTCACATCTTATCTCGCGGCCGGAAACCGGCCTTGGCGGGTGTTCGCGCTCAACGAGCCAAATCTTAGGGGGCAGGCTTTCATGACGCCATCCAACTCGGCCGTCACCTTCAAACAGGTCAAGGCGATTTGCGATCCCTATAATATTCCGGTGATTGCCCCCCACATGGCGATTGGCTCCGCGACAAGCGACAGCATCACTAATTGTTATGATCCCATAATGGGGTCGAACGTCGATTATACCTTTCAGGAACCTTTCCTCAACGCGTTTCTTTACTACTGTGGTGCGACGACGCCAGCGGGTCTATCAACCCACAGCTATGGCGGCTTCGGTGAGATTACCTGGATATTAGGCACCATGCATACGGATTATCCCACGCAAAAAGTCTGGATGACGGAGTTCAATCACAGTGCCACAAGCGATGCCGCCGCGCTCGCCAACTTGATTCCGTCAGTGGATTATTGCGAGCGCACGCCCTGGGTTGAAGGTTACTCCTGGTTTATGTCCAGGCTAAGTGGAGATCCCCATAACAGCCTGCTTTCTGGTAGCGGCGTCCTGACCCCGGCGGGCCAAGCCTATGTGCAAATGCCGGTGCATGATACCAACCTCTTTTATCGCATTCCCGGGCGGTTGCAGGCAGAGCGATATGTCACCTTGAACCAGATGAACATTGCGCCAACGGCCGACGCCGATGGACTGGCAGACATGATATCCGCGGCGACCTTTGCAAGCGTGGACTATAACATCCAGGTCGATTCACCCGGAAGCTACCTCTTGAATTTCCGCGTGGCGGGCGCCATTGGTCAGATCAAAGTCTTGGAAGGTAGCACGCTACTGGGGACAGCGAGTGCACCGCAAACCAATTGGTCGACGGTTTCGACCACTGTTTTGCTGGCGGCTGGCACCCAAACACTCCATGTAGTCCTTTTGGCGAACGCTCAAAAACTGAATTGGATGGAATTCGTGGCGACCAATCATCCGCCCGTATTGGCAGCGGTTGCCAATCAGTCCATCCTTGCCGGACGGACGCTTGCGGTCACGAATGCCGCCAGCGACCCGGATGCTCCGCCACAACTGCTGACCTACAGTTTAGTTGGTGCGCCATCCGGTGCCTCCATTGATACCAACAGCGGGGTGTTCACTTGGCGTCCGACTATTGTGCAATCGCCGTCCACGCAGATTGTCGTCGTGGTGGCCTCTGACAACGGTACACCGGTCCTCAACGCCACAAATAGCTTTATGGTGGCAGTCCTTCAGCCAGTCTCTCCGACTCTCAACGCGGCGGCGATTTCCAACGGTCAGTTCGGGTTTTGGATCAATGGTGATACCGGGCCGAATTACACGATTCAGGCTTCCACGAACCTTACTTTATGGACTCCGGTGTTCTCGACAAACTCGCCGGCATTGCCCTGTTTTTGGATGGATACCAACTTTGCATCCAGCCCATTTCTATTCTATCGCGTCCTATTGGGTCCTTGACACTCTCATCGCTTGATTGAAATTAAATTAATGAGAAAATTGTGAGTAGAAAACGGAAATCCACGGAGTTGGCAAGAATGAACGGCATGGACAATCTCTGGAAGGCCGGAAATTTATGTTGGAGACTCCCCGGCTCCCAAAAGCCACTGCTCCCGCAACAAAACTTGGAGGCGAGGGTCGGAATCGGACGAATTTCGCCCCATTTCTGGGGTGAAAAAGGCTGATTTCATTGGCAATCCGACCGTATCCAACCCAATCCGATTTAATCCGATTCTATCGTTTTGGACACCGTTTTGGACACCGTTACAGGACCGGATTTCGGCCATTGGCACCGTTTGTTCGTAGCTTTCTTTGAGCATGGATCAATCTGAACATCCGTGAGCGGACGGTGCAATTGATTTTCAATGAATTGAAAACGCCAGTTGCGATCTCATATTGAATCGTGAACGTGACAAACGCAATTTGCGCCTCGGGGACAGCATGGCGGCACTATGATTCGCCTGCGCCGGGGCAGTTACAACATCAGGATTGTAACCAGTGCGACGTGTTTTAGATCACTTCGCTCAGGCTTTTTTAGCTTCTAAACGATGACTGATGAGCCGGTCGAGCGAAACTGCGCCGGCTCCGTAAACAATCACAATGAATGCGAGGCCGATGGCGAGCAAATGATATTCAAAGCCTTCGCCTTTTTGCTGGCCGAACCAATTCATGAAAAATCCGTTCGCCGCGTGCACAGTCGCAATGGCGACTACCATGTTTGTGGCGATGCCGAACGCGGCGATGCGGCTGAAGCAGCCGAGAATCAAGCCAATGGACCCGGCAAATTCCGCCGCGATGGCGAGAAACGCCAGCGGCGCGGGAATGTGCATCTGCTGCGTGAAAAAATTCATCGTGCCGCTGAAGCCGTAGCCGCCGAACCAACCGAGCGCCTTTTGCGCGCCGTGCGGGAACATGACGATGAAGAGAGTCAGCCGCGAGATGAGTGG
>OCZU010002058.1_pt1 | contig 12959 bp, 14 predicted proteins | sample 1539001 | NCBI WGS metagenome assembly OCZU01 (sample SAMEA3539306, study PRJEB22396) | soil metagenome | biome: tundra; feature: field; material: soil | place: USA | collected 2010-05 | depth 0.15 m
CCCACCTTTATCGATTCACGCGCCCGCTCCGCACCAGCCAGTTCCGGAACATGGCTACGAAGTCCCGCGCGACGGGTGCGGTGCGCAATTCCTCCAAGGTGAATTTCATCTTGCGGCTCCAGTTCGGGTACTGCCAAGTGGTGGCGGGCAGGTTTTGCTGGGCGATCTCTTTGGTCAGGTCCTCCTGATTGACGGCCAGAAGTTGTGACGGAGTCAGCGCCAGGAAGCCGATCACCGCATTGTGCAGTTCGCCGGTCATCTCGGGCACGAGGGCGGCCGAAGTGGGGACATAGGCGGGCAGGAGCTTGAGGCTGTGCAGCAGGTCGAGCACCTTCTGCTTCTCCACGGCGCGCTCTTCCACCTGGCGGCGGTACATGGCGTCGTCGGGGAACATACCGGCGCGGCGGCGCGCTTCGATGTCCTCGCCGGTCCAAAAGCCCGCCAGCGTGGGCAGATCGTGGGTGGTGGAGGAGACCAGCGCGCGCGCGGGGTACTCGCCGTAGGTTTTGAACTTGCCGTCCGCGCGCTTTTCGAAATAGAACAGGCGGTAGCTCAGGATGCCGAAGCGGTCCAGGGTTTCGCGCACGAACGGCTCGACCGTCCCCAGGTCTTCGCCGATGATGACGACCTGCTGGCGCACGCTTTCGAGCGCCAGGATGCGAATCAGGTCGTCGTAGTTCTCGCGGACATAGGCGCCGGCGGTGGCGCCGGTACCCTCGGGAATCCAGAAAAGGCGGAAGAAGCGCATCACGTGATCGATACGCAGGGCGCCGCCGTGACGGCAGTTCTTGCGGATGGATTCGGTGAACAGGCGGTATCCGTTTTCGCGATGCTCTTCGGAATAAGGCGGCGGGAAGCCCCAATCCTGGCCTTTCGGGGCGAAGTCGTCGGGCGGCGACCCAACGCTGCAACCGGAAACGAAGAACGGCCGCTGGGCCCAAAGGTCGGCGCCGAAGCGGTCGGTGGCCAGGGCCAGATCGTGGTACAGCCCGATGGCCAAGCCTCGTTGGCGCGCGTAGGCCTGGGCGGCGGCGAGCTGCATGGAGAGCTGCCACTGCACGTAGCAATAAAACAAAAAGAGCCGCCAATGTTTCTTGCGAAAGGCCTGGGTTTCCGGTGAATCCGGGTCCTGGTAGGGCGCGGGCCAGTCGGGCCAGGTCCACAGATTGGGATTGCGCGCGTGCAGGTGTTCGTCGAGCGCGCAATAGGTAGCGAAGCGTTCCAGCAAATCGCCCTCGTCGGCGAGAAACCGGCGAAACTGGAGGTCGCGCGCGGAGCCGGCCCGGTGTTCGCGCAGAAACTCCGCGAAGGCCAGCTTCAGGAAGCGCAGTTTCCAGGCGCTGACCTGCTCATACTCCACGTACTCGGAATCCCGCAGGGCCGCGAGCTGGCGCTGGGTTCCGGGTTGCGACCACAGGCGCTGCGCGCGCCGTGACTCCCGGAAATCGGCGATGGATTCCACATCCAGGTACAGATAATTCGGATAGAAGATGCATTCCGGCAGATAGGGGCTGGTGTTGTAAGGGCGGCGGTTGTAGATGGCGTGCAGCGGATTCAGGGCGATGAAGCTGGCGTGCGCATCGTCCGCGATCCAGTCGATGACGCCGTCAAGGTCGCGCAGGTCGCCGCAGCCCCAGTTGCGCGCGGAGCGAATGCCGTAGAGCGCCAACGCAATGCCTGCGGCCTTGCCGCCGTCGGCCAACGCGGGATGCGCGTAGGCGCGGGCGGGCGCGACGATGAGCCGGGTGACCTGTTCCAGCCCGCCCAGGTGGATGTGCACATCGTGATAGCCGAGCGGCAATCCGGCCGGCAGCGGAACCTGCTTGCGCACGTAGCTTCGGCCGTCCAGGTCGGTGGCGCCGCATTCCGGATAGCTGCCCAGGGCGAATTCCAACGGGTGGGTCGCGCCGGTTTCTTCGCGAATCTCGATGTGCGCGGCTTCCCGGCCCAGATCCGCGGGCGCGTGCAGGGGCAACTCGACGGCGCTGTTCTGGGTGACGACCAGGCAGGGAGGAGCCAGGCGGGTCCACTCCTTGCGGCGGCGCGCTTCGATGGAGGCGCGCAGGCTTTCGGCGGTTTCGGCGCGCACGCCCAGCCCTTGCAGGATGGCCCGCTTGGTCTCATCCGATGTGATGTGCTTGCGGCCCCAGATATCCCAGTATTCCGGGTCGATGCGCCACAGGCGAGCGGCAAGATCGAGCAACTGCGTGTAATTTTCGGATTGCATGAGGGATATGTATTGATTTTACAGGACTGCCGATCGGAATCTGCCGGCACTGTGGAATGAGGGTGCTTAACGTAATTGAGCCGCGACCGTCAGGGAACGGTTGCCGGCGCCCATTTGACGGTCCTCCCCAAAACGGTTAGGCACCCGTGCCTTACTCGCGGAACGGATTCCGCACCACCACTTGCCCGTACTGCTGTCCATCGTTCAAATCCTCGGTATAGAGCACCTGCGCACCGGCTGCCTCGGTCGCCGCCACGATCAGAGCGTCCCAGAATGAAATCTGGTAACGCTCCTCCATCGCTAAAGCCGTCAGGATCGAATCCGCGTCAATGATAACCAGGGGAAGACTGAGCAAGCTGCGAACGATGCGGCCCGCCACCTCGCTCGCCATGCCCAGCTTTCGAGTGGCGACTGCATAAAACTCCTGCACGACCTGAGTACTCACGACCGCTCGCGCCGTGCGCGTCTGCGCATTGAATAACTCCGCCGCCTTGGCCTGTTTCGCCGGATCGCTTCCGCCGTACATGTACAGCAGAATGTTTGTATCGAAGAACGCCTTAGCGACGCTCATGTATTTCTTCCCGGCGGACCGAGCGCGGATCGCGCTTGAAATAGGGCCCGCGTTCGGCGATCGCCAGCAGCCGATCGGCCGCGGCCCGCGTCCGCCGGTCATCCGACAAGGTCTCTTCGAGCAGTTTGCGCACCAGCGCATTCACGGTGCTGTTGCGCTGCGCTGCATGCACCTTGGCCTTGCGAATCAGATCGTCGGGGAGGCTCAAGGTAATATTGCGTGCCGCCATAGCTCAAGCGTAACACACAAATGTGTGTAGGGGCTTGCAACTGCGTTAGCCTTAAACCGGTAGAGCCGAGGAAGGCACTGGCCCGTTGACAGAAGCCGCCGTAACCACTACCCTGAAGGCGTATGGAAGTCCATTTCACCCCCGAGCAGGACGGCGCCCGCTTTCGTGAAGGCGTGAAACGGGGCATCGCCGCCGCCGAGCGCGGCGAGTTTGTGGAACTCGAGGAAGTCTGGGCCAACGTCGAGAAGATATTGTAAATCCTAGCGTCACCCGGTACATCCGGCGCGATAATCCCACCGCGGCCCGCGAGGTGGCGAAGACCGTCTATGACGGCTCCGAAAGCCTCATCAACTCCCCGCATCGCGGACGCAAGGGAAAACAGACCGGAACGCGCGAGTTGGTGTTTTCTCCGCTAACTGGCGCTAACAGACAAATCTGCGGGGGTCCGTGCGGTCTCTGTGGGCCGGCCCGGCGCTGTTCAAGCCATTATTCGTCCGCATGATCGCAAAAGCCCCTGGTTGGCAGGGAGCGTCCACTGGGCAGCGCTCCCTTACGCCACTCAGTACATCGTCGCTATTGCAACAAAAGCGGCCTCTTCTTCGCGATGCCGCATTCCGGTGGATTCAGCCCTTGAAAATCTCTTCCACATGAACATCCGCTTCAAGTAAGGAGCACGAGATTGACGCCGATACGCCGTAGTGTTTCGTCACGTCGCCTTCGGTCACGGATACGCGTTTACGTTTTGGATCGACAATCCAAAAACTAACACATCCGTTCGCCATGCAGATGGACATCCTCTCGGTGATCTCATCGACCGTGTTGCTCGGTGATAGAACCTCGACGGCCAGATCGGGAGCACCCATCAAGTACTCGTCGTCCGCAACCTCATTGGCGCGTTCCGTGAGCGTAAGACCAACATCGGCTTCCCACACCTCGTACTCTGGCGTCGGACGGAACGACATCTCTTTCGTGACGTATGCCCGGTCGCCGGCCATTGACCGTAGCAGAGCTACAAGCCGATCTTGGATGCGCTGATGACCCCATTTCGGTGCGGTCATAAGGACGATCTCGCCGTGATGCAACTCATAGTGACCCGCCTTTGGCGGCTGGAGCCGATAGAATTCGTCGACAGTGACAAGTGCCGTCTCGACAGCCATGCAGGACCTCGATTTCTCATCGTAGTTGATTCGGGATGCCAGTTCAACGTTTCAAATCGTTGAAATCACGAAATCAAAGAATGTGTGTAGAGGCTTGCGATGAACGCCGCCAGAGAGCAGCGCTGGCCTATGCTGCAATTTGCCGCTCCAAAAAACCTCAGTTATCACGCCACCTTCCGCCTGTTCGCTCACACGTCTACTAAGCGTAACCTCGATTGATTTGGGAGGTCAAAGACTCGACTCGAACGCTCCATTTCCAGCGCCATCGCCGACCTCGACCGCTACCGCAAAAACCGCCTCGAACGCCAGAAGGAAATGGGGCTTGATCAAGCTGATACCTATAGACGGGGCATTCTTTGGGGCGCCTCCAAGCAGGACCGTAGCTATTTTGTGCTCCCTCAGGTCCTCGGCCTTGACGGCGTCTGGCGCAACATTCCTCGCGAAGTGTTCGGCGACTTTCCGCAACCCCCGGCCTTCGCCGATCAAACGGCACCCCCCATCACCCCGGAGCCGAATGGCCACCCGCTCCCCGGCGCGCAAAGCGCGGCCCGCGCCACCGGAATCCCCGGACAGCATAGAATGGAAGATATGGATGCACCCTTTGCCAGCGGTCCCGTCGAACTGTTCGAGCGCCTGGATAACGAGACGGTCGCCAGCGCAGCGGCCGCCGCTTCCGAAGGCCTGGTGTTGACCACCTTGGACAAGGCCGTGAACTGGGCGCGCAAGAATTCGATCTGGCCCATGTCGTTCGGCCTGGCGTGCTGCGCGATCGAGATGATGTCGATGAGCGCGTCGCGGTTCGACATCGCGCGCTTCGGCGCCGAAGTGTTTCGCGGATCGCCGCGGCAATCGGACCTGATCATCATCGCGGGCCGCGTGTCGAACAAGATGGCGCCCGTGATCCGCCATTTATACCAACAGATGCCGGAACCCAAGTGGGCGATCTCCATGGGCGCGTGCGCCACCTCTACGGGCGTGTTCAACAATTACGCGCTGATCCCGGTGAACCAGGTGATACCGATTGACGTGTACGTGCCGGGCTGCCCGCCGCGTCCGGAGCAACTCATTCAGGCGCTAATGATGCTGCAGAGCAAGATCCAGAACGAGAGCGGCACGGTCAGGCAGATTTTGAATCTGGGGTAGGACAGGCTTCAGCCTGTCGTGCGGTAGCACAGAGACTTTAGCCTGTAAGTTGCATCTGCGGGAGACCCGCCCAAGCCTGAATGCGCGGCAGAGCCTGCCGGGCGGCCTCTTCGCCGGCTTTGAGCAATTGCATGGCGCTATCGAAGGCGTCCCATTGCAGGATCCGGAAGCATCGATTAATCACATGGAACATGTTCGTGGGGGTAGCGGCGGCGCCTTGCATCGGCAGGTGCAGCGAGACCACGTGCGTGGCGCCCAGCAGGCGATCGCCACAGCGCACGGGCTGGAACAAGCCGGGATACGAGCAGCTTGCGCGGATGGGCAGCGCCACATCGCCGCGGTCGCGGAAGATCACGGCCTCGCCGGTGACCACGCCGGTGGCCACCACGCCCAGCGGGATGCGCATTTGTTCGAAGCTATAGCACTTCAGCAATTTGCGCAGGAACCGCTCCATGCGTTCGCTGCCACGATGGCTCCGGTGCTGGCACCGGTGATGCAATGAATCGGAATGCCGTTTTGCTCGAGAACGCCGATCACGCCGATGTGCGCCAGGCCGCGCGCGAACCCTCCGCCCAGCGCCACGCCGAGGCGCATGGGAGCGGGAACCGCGGCCGCGAACTTCCAACTGCCCGTGGGGCAGACCTCCAGGTCTGCGCGGGTCCTCCAGGACCCGCGCTTTTCATCACTCCGGATGGACTACCATTATCTTGGATGCGCACTCATTCCGCCAAGTCTCTCGCGCTGCTCCTTTGCTCGTTCCTGCTCGCGCCCGCATTTGCGCAGGCGCCTTTTTCCGGCACGCCGGCGATCGAGCAATCGCTGAAGAAGCTGACGGTGCTCGGCAGCGTGCTGCTGATCGCGGCGCACCCGGACGACGAGAATACCGCGATTCTGGCGTACTACGCGCGCGGCCGCCAGATGCGCACGGGCTATCTATCGCTCACGCGCGGCGAAGGCGGGCAGAACCTGATTGGTCCGGAGCAGGGCGATTTGCTGGGGCTGATTCGTTCGCACGAATTGCTGGCGGCCCGGCGGATCGACGGCGCGGAACAGTATTTCACGCGCGCGATCGACTTCGGATATTCGAAAACGCCGGAAGAGACTTTCGCCAAGTGGGGACGCGAGCGCATCCTTTCCGATGTGGTGTGGGTAATTCGCCGGTTCCGTCCGGATGTGGTGATTCTGCGCTTTTCGGGCACGCCGAAGGACGGGCACGGGCAGCACCAGGTTTCGGCCATCCTGGGTAAAGAAGCGTTTTTCGCGGCGGGCGACCCCAGCCGTTTTCCAGAGCAACTGAAATTCGTGGAGCCGTGGAAGGCGCGGCGGCTGCTGTTCAACACATTCAGCTTCACGCGCGAGCAGGAGAAGGACGCGGCGGCGGCTCCGGGGCGCATCGAAGTGGATACGGGCGCATACAATCCGGTGCTGGGCGTTTCGTACAGCCAGATCGCGGGGATGAGCCGCAGCATGCATCGCAGCCAGGGCATGGGGGCGTCGCAGCGGCCGGGACCGTCGCGGCAATTCCTGGTGCCAGTGGCAGGCGACGCGCCTGCGAAGGACGCTTTAGACGGCATCGACACGACGTGGGAGCGCGTGCCTGGTGGGGCGGAGATCGGGCGCATCCTGGCCGAGGCGGTGCGCACCTTCGAGCCCGAACATCCCGAGCGCACGATTCCGCTGCTGCTGAAAGCGCACCCCCTGATCGCCGCAATCCACGACCCGTGGGCGAGCGAAAAGCTGGTCGAACTGCACGAGGCGATCGCGCTATGCGCGGGATTGTGGCTGGACGCGAATGCGGACAGCTACGCCGTGGTGCCGGGCGCAACCGTGGAAGTAGGCTACACGGCGCTGAACCGCTCGGCGTTTCCGATGGCGCTCGACAGTCTGACGCTGGAGGGCATGGGCGGCGAGTCGCGCACGGATACGCATGACGCCACGCATGACGCCGCGCATCGCACGGCGCTGCCGCCGAACCAACCGGTGAATGCGCAACTCAAATACGCGGTTCCGGCCGATCAACCCTATTCGCAGCCGTTCTGGTTGCGGGAGCCGAAGCAGGGCGACACGTACACGATATCCGACCAGCGAATGGTCGGCCTGCCGGACGATCCGCCGCTGTTGAATCTGCGCTTCGGGATGGAGGCCGGCGGCGTGGCGTTCGACCTGGTGCGGCCGGTGCGCCACCGTTATGTCGATCGCGTGGATGGCGAGCAGACGCGGGCGTTGACGGTGGTGCCGCCGGTGGCGCTGAACCTGCCGCAGGATGTGGTGCTGTTTCCGAACGGCGACGCGCGCAGAGTGGAGATCGAGGTGCACGCGAATGTGCCGAAGGTGGCGGGCGATGTGCGGCTGGCACTGGACGCGGGGTGGAGCGCGGAGCCGGTATCACGGGCGTTCGAGCAGGCGCAAGCCGGCCAGCAGCAGCCGCTGGCCTTCGAAGTGACGCCGGCTCGAGGGCCGGATCCGCCGGCGTGGCTTCGAGGCGTGGCGCGCGTGGGTGACCGCGAGATCGGCGTGGGCATGCAGGTGATCTCGCATCCGCCGCTGCCGCCGTTGACGGTGTTCCCGCCGGCGGTGGTGAGGCTGGTGCGGGCGGATGTGCGGGTCACGGCGCGGAAAGTAGGCTACGTGATGGGCGCGGGAGACCAGATGCCCGATGCCATCCGCCAGATGGGCTGCGAAGTGACGCTGCTGACGCCTTCCGACCTGGAGCAACGCGACCTCTCGGAATTCGACGCGATAGTGACCGGCGTGCGGGCGTACAACACGCGCGCGGACCTACGGGTGAACTTGCCGCGGCTGCTCGACTATTTGCGCAACGGCGGCAAGCTGATCGACCAGTACAATGTGACGGACGGCAGTCTGGTGCCGATGGGGCCGTATCCGTTCAAGGTGGGACGCGAGCGCGTCTCGGTGGAGGAAGCGCCGGTGACGTTTACGAATCCGGGGAATCCGCTGCTGAGTACGCCCAACGAGATTACGCAGAAGGATTTCGAAGGGTGGATACAGGAGCGCGGGCTGTACTTCGCTTCGGAGTGGGATGCGCGCTATCAGACGGTGTTGGAATCGCACGATCCGGGCGAGAAGCCGCTGGCCGGCGGGATGCTGTACGCGCGCTATGGAAAGGGCGTTTACATTTTTAGCGGGTACTCGTGGTTCCGGGAGTTGCCGGCGGGGGTGCCTGGGGCGTACCGGTTGTTTGCAAATATGTTAAGTGCGAAGTAAGATCATGTCGAATCTACAAACACCGATCAGCCCCGAACTGGCGGCGTACATTCGCAGCGTCTCTCTGCGCGAGCCGGACCTGTTGCGGCGGCTGCGCGAAGAGACGGCCCCGCGCGCCGATGTGGGGATGCAGATATCGCCGGAACAAGGCCAGTTTTTGGGGATGCTGGTGCGCTTAATGGGGGCCAGGCGGGCACTGGAGGTGGGTGTGTTTACGGGGCTCAGCTCGCTGCACATGGCGTTGGCCATGCCGCCGGAGGGGCGCCTAATCGCCTGCGATGTGAATTCGGAATCCACGGCCATCGCGCAGCGTTATTGGCGCGAAGCGGGCGTGGAGGACAAGATCGAATTGCGGCTCGCGCCGGCCATCGATACGCTGGACGCGTTGCTCGCGGAGGGCGCGGCCGGCAGTTTCGATTTCGCGTTTGTGGATGCGGACAAAGAGAACTACGGGCACTACTATGAGCGGGTCCTGAAGCTGCTGCGGCCCGGAGGCTTGGCGGCCTTCGATAACGTGCTGTGGCATGGCACCGTGATCGACGGCGCCGTGCAAGACAAGGACACCTGCGCAATCCGCGAATTCAACGCGAAGCTGCACGTGGACGAGCGCGTGTGGCTCAGCCTGGTGGCGATCGGCGACGGGCTCACTTTGGCGTCGAAGCGGTAGCGGGCGCGGGCCGCGATCTGGTGCGCCAGTAAATATAGAACGGAATGCCGGCCGCGCAGACGGCGAACGCCATCAACGAGGGCTTGGGCTGATTTACCATGGCATCCACCATGTACCACGCGGAGACGATCAGGAAGGCCCACATCGTGTATGGGTATCCCCACATCTTGTAGGGACGCGGCGCGCTGGGCGCTTTGCGCCGCAGAACCCACACGGCCGCCACGCCGAGCGTGTAGACGATCCAGGATGACAGTATGGCGTAGGCAAACAACGTCTCGTAGGAGCCGGTCACAACCAAGAGGCCGGTCCAGGCGGTTTGCGCCACGATGGCGAACGCCGGCGTTTCGAAGCGCGGATGGATGCGGCCGAAGCGGGCGAAGAAGAGGCCATCGCGCGCCTGCGCGAACGGAATGCGCGCGCCTGTCAGGATGTTGCCGTTGATGGCTCCGATGATGGAGAGCAGAACGACAGCGGATAGCACGGAGGCGCCGGCCGGCCCCATGGCGCGCGCGGCGACCGCCGCTCCCACGCGCTCGGTGGCGGCGATTTCCGGTACGGTCATCACGTTCAGGTAAGCGATGTTGGCCCCTACGTAAAGCGCGATGACCCCGGCCATCCCCAGCGCCATGGCGCGCGGCAGATTGCGCTGCGGGTTCTTGATCTCGCCCGCCACGAAGCTGACGTAGCTCCAGCCGTTATACGCCATCAGGCAGGCAGTGAGGGCGTAGCCGATGCCCCGATAGGAGAGCGAGGGGAGCGGCTGCGCGGACGATGGCGGAGCGCTCGCCACATGCGGCGCGAAGGCGGCGGCGCCGATCAACAGCAGCAGGCCCGCGATCTTCAACGACGTGAAGATCCGCTGGATCCACGCGCCCTCCCTAACGCCGATGTAGTTGGCCGCGGTGAGCGCCGCCAACAAGGCCAGCGACACGATTTCGCGCAGGGCCGGCGAGAGGGGAATGAAATGGTCCAGATAGATGGAGAAGCCCACGGCCAGGAACGCCATGCCGCCCGGGATCACCGCCAGCAGGAACACCCATCCGGAGAGAAAGGCGCAGCCCGGCCCGAAGGCTTCGCGCAGATAGACGTATTGGCCGCCGGTGGCCGGCATCATGGCGCCCAGCTCCGCGTAGGCCAGCGCGCCAAAGTAGGACAGCACGCCGGCCACCACCCAGACCGCCAGCATGGCGGCGCCGGATGGCAGGCTCCGCGCAATGACATTGGGCAAAAGAAAGATGCCCGACCCGATGACCACTCCGATAACGATCAGAGAGGCGTCGATCAGACCCAGCCTGCGCGGAAGTTGGTCCATTACGGCGTAGTGCTTACTATATCAGCGGGTGGGTGCGGTCAACCGGGATGTCGGCCTAGTGCGCATACCACTTCGTTGCCCGCTATTCGGGGAAGTCGCTCTGAAGGATCGCCGTGATCTGTACGCGCAAAGCCGGAACATCCTCTGTCGCAGCGACCCATAGGATTTTCCAATCCAAATCGAAGTAGGCATGAACAATCCGGTTCCGGACGCTCACGATTTGACGCCAAGGCACTTCGGGGTGATTGTCTCGCACATCCGGCGAAAGCTGATTGATGGCTTCACCTATTACAGTCAAATGATGCAGCAGCGCCGCTTGCAAAACCTCATCCTTAAGGGATGAAATCACGCCGAATAGACAAGTTGGGCCTCTGCCAGAACTTCGGAACGCACCCGCTGCTTCAGACCGGTTTTCGTCACCAGATCCACTCTGCGCCCGACCAAGCCTTCCAGTTCTTCGCTCAGAGAAGCAAACTTGACCAGGCCAATCCGAGCGTCCGGTTCAAAGTCGACCAGGATGTCTACATCACTTTCGGGCCGCAGATCCCCGCATGCGGCAGACCCGAAGACAGCGAGTTCTCTAACGCCATACCGTTTGCATATCTCCGAGATACGATCGCTCGGCAGTTCGATACCTGAACTCAAGGTCATATGGCGCTCCCACCCGTATTATGCCGGAACGCACTGGCAAAGGACAGAGAGGAACTGCCGGGCTACTGGCGCAACCCGTGCAGGTATTGCATCAAGGCGGCGCGTTCCTCGGCATCCAGTTTGCCATCGCCGTTCTTATCGAATGTCTGGAACACTCGTTTGAAGAACTCCAGTTCAGCCTTTGGAATGCCGGGCGGCAAGTCGTCGATGCCGTTGCCTTCGGCTAGAAACGATTCCATGTATTGCGTCCGCATTTCGCGCCGGAAAGCGGGCACGTCGGCCGGCGACGGCAGCACTACGCCCAGGAACAGCACGGCCATCTCGTTCTTGGTCTCTTCACCCCAGGTCACTGGGACCGGCGGGTGCGAAGGGTTGTGCGGATTGTTTTCCGAATTATCGTACACGTATTCGAGCTCGATGCGCGTCCCTTGCGGAAGGTGCACCGGCTCCTTATAGCGGTATTGCCCCTGCCAGTTGAAATCCCAATCCTCGATCCGGATCAGGTGCTGGATGCTTCCATCCGGCAGAACCGCGTTCACCTGCATGTCTTTGCCGAGATAGTGCGCGTGGGGCGTGATGCCGAATACATCCACATCCCGCGGCACGGTCACGCCAGTCTTCACCACGTAGTGCGGATCGCCGGCGGGGATCGCGATGCGCCGGTTGGACAGAATAATGCCCGCGCGCCCTTTGGTGGGCGGCGAGGAGAACTTCAAGCCGAGGGCGGATTGATCCTCCTCGGGCTTGCCGGACGGGTGATAGTGGATCTGCACGACGATGTCGGTGCCTTGCCGGATGAGCTGCGAAAGGCTGGGCGAATCGGGCGGCGGAGAGGCGCCCGGTGCCCAACCGCCGAGCAGGCCCACGGGCGGAAACTTTGGGCCGCCGAAGCAGGCGTAGCCGCCATCCGGGGAATCGGCCGCCAGTTTGCGCGCCGTACCCGTGGAATCCATATACACGAGTGCGTGATGCACCACGCGCCGGTTGCCGGGACGAAACTCCATGCCGCTCAGGTACACGTCCTGGGCGGCATCGAGCGGCAGGACGAAGCAGCGGTATTGGTCGGGGCCATCGGCAGACACTTCGAAACTTATGGCTCATGGTCAGGACTTTATCGGGCTGGCCGGCTTCCCAGCCATTTGGAAAGGCCGGCAGCGGGGGTTTGTCTTGGGCGTCGCCTTCGGGCGCGCCGGCCTGGGCCCACTCGCGAATCAGCGCGATCTGTTGTGCGGAGAGGCGCCGCTCGTTGGCGAAGGAGCCGTAGCCGGGCTCGGCCTTCCAGGGCGGCATGACGCGCTTTTCCGTCACGGTGGCGAGCAGGCCGGCTTTCTTGGCGGCATCCGTGTAGGTAAGGAGGGAAAATGGCGCCACCTCGCCGGGGCGATGGCAAGTCGCGCAGTTTTGATACAGAATCGGCGCGATGTCTTTGTTGAATGTGGGCGTGGCGGTGTTGGCTTTAGTGATTGCGCAGCCCAGCGCGCGGGTTCGCGGATGGGGGACCGGCCGCCCGGCCAGTATCGCGTCGAGCGCGTCGCGCAGATCGAACTCGGTGGCCTGCAGGCGCGTCTTCCCGAAATCCTCCACACGATTGTCGATGCGCCCCAGATACAGCACCGCGCCATCGGCGGAGAGCACGACGGCTTCCGGCGTCACCGTGGCGCCGGTGTGACGGGCCAGAACCTGCCGCGGGTCGAGCAGAGCGGGAAAGCGGTATCCGTATTCGCGCGCGTGCCGCCGGACTTCTTCGTCGGGAATCGTGGTATCGCCCTGCACCGCA
>OCZU010002059.1_pt1 | contig 12956 bp, 5 predicted proteins | sample 1539001 | NCBI WGS metagenome assembly OCZU01 (sample SAMEA3539306, study PRJEB22396) | soil metagenome | biome: tundra; feature: field; material: soil | place: USA | collected 2010-05 | depth 0.15 m
GTGGCCAGCGCCGCGGTTCGCCGCGTCGAGCAAGACATGCTGGCCAATCTGGATGCCAGCGAACAAGATCAGATGCGGCGCCTGCTCACTGCGTGCATCGCCGCACTGACCGAACCGCCCGCATCGGCGACGTGACTCCTCCGGACCGACCGCCTGGACCAGGGCACGTGGCGCAGGCAGCAACGGGCCTGGTAGCACGCGGGTGCTAGGCGCCAGGCTTACATCTTCGCCGCTTTCACCTGATTGCCCATGGGGCTAGCTTATGGCCGCTGGGAGGAGAGGCCGTGCCCTAAGGTAATTACAGAGGTTGAAAGTCCAGGGTCTACGGTGGCGGGTCGAGGGTCAGCCCAGTCTGGCCCGGGAGCGCGTTGGACGAATCATCTGCAGACGCCGCAGGTCAAAACTTCAATTCACGACTTTGCCGTGTCCCTGTCTGCCGGGCGCATCTTGGACGGTCGGGGTACCGCTGGTTGAGCTCGGCGTTGATCAAGGGCCCGATGTCCACGCCGTTGACCGTCAGGTTCTCGACCCATCCTCCTTTCCTGCTGGTCACGGCGTCACCATAGACTCCGATGCGGACGTTCTGCTTCCGGTCTGAGATCAGCTTCCAATGTCTCGCTGATGCCGGCGACAGATCGGCGCTCGAAGATAACGCGAATCGGAACCTCTACATGTAGCTCATCGCGGATCCGTGCGATGAGCTGCAGAGCCACTAGCGAGTGGCCGCCAAGTTCGAAAAAGTCATCGTGAATGCCGATGTGCCGAATCCCGAGCAGTTCAGCAACCATCGTGGCAATTGTCTTCTCAAGGGTCTTGCGTGGTGCGTCGTCATCGGATGGCAAGGACACGACCGCTGGCAACCGTCGACGGTCGATCTTCCCAGTCCGGCTAAGGGGCATCTGGTCCAATTCAAGGAATGCCGTTGGAACCATGTAGCCAGGAAGCCGCGCGGCGAGGTGGGCACGCAGGTCACGAGGGTCGGTAGCGGCGCCGCTGGCCACAACGTAAGCGATGAGCTGGTCTCCCGCTGTGGTAGGCCGGACGGCCACGGCGGCCTGCCTGATCCCGCGGTGTGTCATCAGTGCCGCCTCGATCTCGCCCGGCTCGATCCGGAAGCCGCGTATCTTCACCTGGTCATCAGCACGGCCGAGGAAATCCAGGGAACCATCCTCCCGCCACCGCGCCAGGTCACCGGTTCGGTAGAGCCGTGTGCCGGGCGTGGCAGCGAACGGATCCGGCACGAACTTTGCCGCGGTCAAACCCGCTCGGCCCAGATAGCCTCGCCCGACGCCTGCCCCGCCGAGGTACAGCTCTCCAGGAATTCCTATCCCAACCAGAGCGAGCGTGTCAGTCAGCAGGTATGCGCGCACGTTCGCGATCGCGAATCCGATTGGCGGCCGCCCCCACGGCGGGGCGAGCGGGCCAGTCGCGGTCGCCACCACGGTATTCTCTGTGGGCCCGTAGTGATTCAGCACGGGAACGCCCGGATCATCGTCTGGTCTGGGCTGGAATGCCTCTCCGCCGGTCAGCAGCAATCGCAGGGACGTCCGCTGGTCAAGTTGCTGACCGACGAGCAGCTTCGCCAGCGGAGTAGGGACGAACGTCACGGACGTCCCGGCCTGGGCAAAGTGGGCGATCATCCGCTCCGGCTCGCCGATCGCCTCATCGGGGACGATATCCAGCACGGCTCCAGCTATCAGCGCCGGCCAGATCTCCCAACCGGCGGCGTCGAACGCGGGATTCGCGACCTGACTGACCACGTCGTTCGGAGTGATCTTGTACGTGCCGATATGCCAGGAAATAAGATTAAGCAGCGACTTCATCTCGATGGCGACGGCCTTAGGCTGCCCAGTCGAGCCGGATGTGTAAATGACATAGGCAAGATTGTCCGGGCCAGCGACCTGCGGAAGATTATCGGCCGCGAAGGCTCCCAGGTTCGCGTCGTCGATCCGCGCGATAGCCACGGTGCCGGAAAGCGCCCGGTCAAACTCCGCCGTCGTGACGACCAGCCCGACGCCCGCGTCCCTGAGCATGAACGTTATGCGCTCGGCCGGATAGGACGGGTCTAGCGGGAGATAGGCGCCTCCGGCCTTGGCGATGCCCAGGAGAGCCACGACAAGATCGATGCTACGGGACATAAGAACGGCGACTACATTCTCCCCGCTCACGCCCTGGTCGCGCAGGGCTCGCGCTAGCCTGTTCGCCTGGGCGTTCAGCTCAGCATAAGAGAGCCTGTGCTGTCCGCACCTAAGCGCGGTCGCCTCCGGTGTGCGGGCGGCTCTTTCCTCGAACAGCCCGGAGATGGTTACTCCGGCCAGGCCAGGAATGTTGGCGCCGTTACCGGGGGTCTTGCTAGGGCGGCCCAGAATCTGGTGCAGCTCGCCCGCGCTCGTCATGTCAATCTCAGACACCCGACGGCCCGGGCCGGCCCCGGCGGCCGTCAGGAAGTTCACGTAATGCTCGGCGAATCGGCGCATGGAGCTCAGGGCAAATACGTCATCCGCGTACACGAGCTCACCGCTTAGCGCGCCGGCCTGGTTGTCGACCACGTGCAGCTCGATGTCGAATTGCGTGCCGGTCGGCGGCAGCTCGATGAGATCAGCATTAGCGTCGCCGAGTCGCAGCCGTGCGCCGGGTGTATAGAGCGCGAAGAACGCCTGTGCGAGAGGATTCCTCGTGCTGTCGGCCGTCGGATCAAGCTCACCCATGAACTGGACAAGCGGGAGATCCTGGTGCGCCAGGCCGTCGGCAGATGCCTGTCGGACCTGGTCGATCAGCGCCGTGAATGACGGCCGGGACGACAGATCGGCTCGTATCGGCAGCACTTTCTCCAGCGGTCCGATCAGGTCGTCGAGTTCGCGGTGCGGTCGTCCTGGGTCGGCACAGGCGACGACCACGTCGACAGCCCGTCCGTATCGGGCGAGTAGCGCCTGATATCCGCATAGCAGGACGGTGTACAAGGTGCTGCCACAGGTACGCGCCAGCTCCCTGAGCAGGATCGTTGCCGTTTCCGGAACCGAAATCCGGACCCGTCGGCTGCGGCCGGAAGGTACCGTCGGCCGTGGCTTGTCGGTAGGCAGATCAAGTACTCTGACCGTGCCTGCGAGCTTGTCTTTCCAGTACTCCAGCTGGCCAGCAAGTACGCTGACACCCAGCGATTCCTGCTGCCATGACGCGAAATCCTGATATTGAATCAGCAGCCTCGGCAGCTCTGGCGCCTTTCCGGCTGCATAGGCTTCGTAAGTTTCCGACCATTCCTGAATAATTATATTTATCGACCTATTATCGGAAATCATGTCATGTGCAATGATCATCAGAACATGGTCATCGGGTGCCAGCCGGATCAGCCGCGCGTGCGCTAGACGACCCCCGACCAGGTCAAAGCCGCGCTGCGTCGCAGCGTGCAGCTGGTTCAGCGCCTCCTGGTACGGATCGTCATCGCTCGTGAGGTCTGTGAGCTCAAGTTCCACCGCGCCAGGTTCGTCTACGGCCAGGTGCGGCCGGCCGTCGGCCAGATCGAGCCGAGAGCGCAGTATCTCGTGCCGGTCGGCCACCGTGCCAAAGGCTCGGCCCAGGAGCGCGGCATCGAGCTCGCCGTGGATCCGGTACGAAATCCCGGAAAGGAACGGATCGGCGTAGCCAGGGCAGCGCTGCTCAGATAGCCACAGGCTCTCCTGCGTAAATGACAAGGCGGCGCGGCCTGCCGACGGTCGCAGACTCAGCTGGCCCAGACTGGGGATCCCGCCACGTGGCCGATTGTCAAGTTCGCTCAGGCGACGGGTCGACCGTGCGGCCGGCGCCGGCGGGGTGCGGGATGCGTCGGTATCATCAGCTGCCATACCGGCCTCCAGCATGTCTGACAAGGTTCTGGGTTTCCGTGGTCGTTGTGACGATCCGGTCGGCTCGCGCTAGCCGAGCTACGCTCGGTTAGCGTTTTATCCGGGGGATAGCTGATTCAGCGCCTGTTCCTGAGCGTTCGCTCACGAGGATCGCAAGGCTCGTCACTGTTCCCGCGCCGATCACATCGCGCATAGTGAGATCGGCTCCGAAGCGACGGTTGAGCCGCAGGATTATCTGCGTGGCCGCAAGCGAGCCGCCGCCGAGCGCGAGGAAGTTGGCTGCTGGCGACGGGCTGCTGTCCAGCCCTAGCACCTCGGCCCAGGTTTCAGCTACGGCTGCGACGAACTCGCCGCTTGCATGGTTTCTCGTGCGGTCCGGCTGGCGAGGTGCGCGCTGCTCGGACGCCCGCACCTGAAGCTGCAGCCGGTTCACCTTCCCGTTGGCGTTCACAGGCAGAGCGTCAAGGGGCTCGATCCTGGCAGGCAGCATCGCGCGGGGAAGCCGGTCTTCCAGGCGGGTGAGGAGCGACGCAGCCAGGGCGTCGAGATCGACCAGCCCGGTTTCGGCGGGAACCACGAACGCGACCATGCTCAGCGCTCGCCCGTTCGCGTCACGGGCCGCTAGCACCGCGGCTTCGCGGACCAGCGGGTCGGCTTCGAGAGCTGTCTGGACTTCGCCGAGTTCGACTCGCACGCCATCGATCTTTACCTGTTGGTCGAGTCGGCCAAGCAGTTCGATCTGCCCGTCATGCCGCAGCCTCGCCCGGTCACCGGTCAGGTAGCGCCGCCCGCCCGGTTTGGCAGCGTCGGGGTCAGGCGCGAACTTACTGGCTGTGAGCCCAGGAAGACCCTCATACCCCCAGGCAACTCCGGCTCCGCCGAGAGCCAGCTCCCCCGGGTGGTCGAATCCGGCCGCCTGCCCGCAGGCGTCGAGCACGCAGGCGCTCTGGTTGGCCAGGGGCCTGCCGTAGGGCACCGGACGGGTGGCCTTCTGCCCAGGCTCGACTTCGTGAATCACGCTGTCCACCGAGACTTCAGTAGCACCGCCGAGACTATAGAACCTGCTCAGCGGAAACGCAGCCCGGACCCGGGCTGGCTGGCTCGCCGGGATCCAGTCGCCGCCTACGAGGAATAGCCGCAGCGCTGACCGCGAATCCTTCGCCGCGCCAGCTGGCCAGATGTTGAGCAAGAGGGTCAGCGCGGAAGGCACGGAATGCCAGGTGGTGACCTCTTCGTCGATAATCAGCCTGGCCCAGTGATCCACATCGTATTCCCGGCCACGATCTGGCAGCACGACGGTCGCTCCCGCGGCCAGCGTGCCGAAAATGTCGTACACGGACATGTCGAAGCCCGGAGAAGAGACGACCAAGGTTCGGTCCAGCGAGGTCAATCCGAAGCGCTCGTTGAGATCGGCGATCATGTTTGTCCTGCCGAAGTGGTCAAGGAGCACGCCCTTAGGCTCTCCCGTAGAGCCTGAGGTGAAAATCACGTAGGCGAGGTCAGCGCCGGTCACTCCCGAATCGGCCAGGGCGCTGCGCGGCAGCCGGCGCATCTGGCTATATGGCGGTACGGTTACGCAGTTCTCGGTCAGCTCCGCCGCCGCGGCGAGGCTGTCGTGCTCAGCTAGCAGAGCGCTGGCGCCGCTGAGACCCAATAGCGTCTTGAGTCTGCTTACTGGCAGCAGCGAGTCGAGCGGAACATAGGCGGCGCCGACTCGGAGAATGGCGAAAGCGGCTACGACGAACTCGATGCTTCGCCGCGCGATAATGCCTACCCGGTCGCCTACGGTGATCCCCGCATCAAGCAGCTCGACAGCAAGCGCCGCGGCCGCTTGATCCAGGTCACCGAAGGTCAGGCGGTTGCCGTCCTGAATGACAGCGGTCTGGGCTGGATCGCGACTGGCGGCCGCTTCCACAAGGTGATGAATGCAGCTCTCATGCGCGCCGCTCCGCCAGGTATTGTTGAGATCAGCAAGAGCCGCGACCTCACGCGTCGTGAGATAGCTGACGTCCGCTACCAAGCGGTCCGGGCTGTGGACGACAGCACGGAAGAACGATGCATAGTGATTCGCAATGCGATCGAGGCTCGCTGTTCCGCGCGGTCGGGTCGCAGAGCGCACGGTCAGCCGATATCGCCCGTTATCGCAGCTGGCAAAGTTGTAGATTACATCGCGTGACTGAACATCCGATTCAATGACCACGCTGAACCGTGCTCCAAGCTGCCAGCCGCTGAGGACTGCCCTGGCAGCCGCCGCGCATTCGCGCAGGCTCCGCAGGCGGCTCGCTCCTTCCGCCGTTACCTGATGTCCCACCTCGATAGTGATCAGATGATCTTCGCCTGATAGCCGCACCGGCAGGTCGGCTGCCGCACCGTAGCGCGCGAGCTGGGCGATCACAGCGCCGAGCAGGAGGCTGTCAGCGGGACCGGACCGGCCTTCCCAACTTTCACCTTGGTCGCGTCGGCGAGCGAGTTCGTCAGTTGTCAGTTCGAGGAGGAGCGGCCCGGACGCCGCCGGGCCCGCCGCACCCGCCAGATCGCCGGTCTCCCATACAAGCGGCAGGCGGGGATGGGCCGCCGCGTTCATCTGGCGACCCCGCTCTGGCCTGGCGGCGCGCTGGCGAGCGGGTAGAGCGCCATGATCTCGGCGATCCGGGCTCGGGTGCGGGCAGCCGTGGCCTCAAGCACGCTCCGCGTGCTCGCATTCGCAGCTACATCGATGAGCTGGGCAAGCAGGCCGCAGCATTCGCCGAACGCATCGTCGTTCAGCCCCCGGTAACCCGGGACATTGGTCCCGAGCCTGAGTCCGCTGGCGACATTCGCTGCGGCCTTGTCACCTGGGACGAGGTTGCGGTTGGCCAGAATCCCGCCAGCTTCGAGCAGCTCCTCCGCCGCAGCGCCGGTAAGTCCGAGGCGGCGGAGGTCAATCACCACCATGTGCGAGTCCGTACCACCTGAGACAAGATCAAGGCCGCCCTGCAGGACCCGGGCAAGCAGCGCGGCGAGCTCCTTTACCCTGGCCATGACGGCTCTGAACTCGGCAGTCGCTGCCAGCTCGAGCGCCACTGCCTTGCCTGCTATCGCTCCCATGTCCGGCGACCCTTGGAAGTAGGGGAAGATAGCTCGGTCGATCAGCCTGGCCAGGCTCTCCTTGCGGCGTGGAGCCGCGGCATGGGCGTCGGGACCGGACAGAATCAAGCCGCCCTTCGGCCCGAATAGCTGCTTGTGCGTGCAGAGCGTCACGATATGCGCGTAGGGCACCGGGTTCGGGTACAGGCCGGCCGCCACCAGGCCAGCGGGATGCGAGATATCCGCGAGCAGCGTGCTTTCGTTTTCATCTGCTATATGTCGAAAACGCGCGAAATCAATGACTCGTGGATAGGAGCTGCTCCCGCATACGATGACCGCTGGCCGGTATTCCTTGGCGAGCTGCTCGGCCTCCGCCATGTCAATGCGCCCGTGGTCATCGACGCCGTAGTGAACCGCTCGGAAATAGCGCCCGGTGAGAGAACCTGAGCTGCCGTGCGTGAGGTGCCCGCCGCACTTCAGGTCCATGCTGAGCACGGTCTCGCCAGGAGCCAGCAGCGCGGTCAGAACTGCGAGGTTGGCCGTGCTGGCGGAGTGCGACTGAACGTTCGCGTACTGCGCGCCGAAGACGCGGCAGGCGCTGTCTATCGCGGCCCGCTCGATGACATCGGCGTTGTGTGACCCTGCGTGATAACGGCGACCCGGGTAACCTTCCGTGGTGAGGTTCGCGAACGCCGAGGAAGCGGCCTCGGCCGCGGCCGGCCAGGTGACGCCGCGGGATGCCACGAGGCACAGGGTCCGCTCCTGATGAGCGTGCTCGTCCGCGATCGCCTCGCGGATCGTCCGGTCGGGGTGACCGAGCTCCTTGTCAGCTGATGCCGCTGCACGGTCGGGTGTCTCTTGCATCAGCGAGGAGCCTTGGCCGGCGAGCCGCTGCTGCCGAGTTCCGACACCCGACGGCGCGGATCGGTCAGCGCATCGGCGATAACCGTCTCGAACAGCCCGCTAAGCTGCGCGACGGACTTCGCGTGCAGCCGCACGCCGCAGTAATGCAGCAGGCAAGCCAAGAGCCCGCCGCGCGCCGTCACGTCCACCTCCAGATCGAACGGTGTCTGATCGATCAGCGCGTACACTCGGCTGGCGTCGACTCCGGGCAGGTCAAGCCGGCCCTCCATGGCGTCGTCGATCAGCTGGAACGAGACCTGCACCAGGGGATTGGTGTGTGGCTCGCGGGGTGGATTAATCAATTCCACCAGGCGCTGAAAGGGGAAATCCTGATTCTCGAAAGCGTCGGCTGATGCCGCGCCAACGCGCTGCACCAGCTCTTCGAATGTCGGGTCGCCCCAGACGCTCGATCGGATGGCTAGCATGTTCACGAACAGTCCGACCACATTCTGCAGCTCAAGACGCCGTCGTGCGGCCGCGGGTACGCCTACCAGAAAGTCGCGCTGACCTGTCCACGACGTGAGCGCCGTCTGGAAGGCGGCGAACAAGATGACAAATGGCGTGACACCGAGGCTTTCCGCCAGCCGAGTGAGCGCGGTAACCAGTCGTTCGGAGATCGTGAAATCAATGGCTCCTGGACGTCCGGAAACTGTCTCGGCCGTATCGTCACCTGCGGGCATTGCTAGAACGACGGGCACCCCATTCAGTTGGCGAAGCCAGTAATCTTCCCGCGCCGCAATCGCTGCGCTACCTGTCATGGTCTCCTCCCACGCCGCGAAGTCCACGTAATCCACTGGGAGATCCGCCAGCGTAACCGTGCGTTCGGCAACTAGCGCCTGATAGATTTCCGACAGCTCATCGCAGATCACTTTGACCGACCAGCCGTCTGAAATAATGTGGTGCATGTACAAGGACAACAGACTTTCGTCCGCTGGCAGCCGGATCAGCTCGGCGCAAAACAGCGGTCCGCGATGAAGGTTAAACGGCGTCGAAGCCGCAGTTCTGATCCGCGATGATGCCCGCCGCCTGGCTGCATCTAACGGATACGCAGTGAAGTCGATCATCCGGAGGAGCGAGGAGCGCGGGTCGCTCAGGATGATCTGCTCAGGAACACCGTTCACCGCCAGGAAGCGGCTGCGCAGCATCTCATGGCGATCGGCCACCAGGGATAGCGCCGACGACAATGCATCGAGGCGAAGGTCGCCACGCAGACGGAACGTCTCGGTCATGTTATAGGCCGAATTCCAGGGTTCCAGCTGCTGCAGGAAGTAGAGCCGCTGCTGGGCAAAAGAAGTTCTGTGCGAGCGGATCTTCATTCAAACTCCATCTGGCATTGAATCAACTGGAGACGGTTCCGCCTATCGGTATTTCCAGCAATCCGAAAAACGATGCATAGCTCTTCTTATATCCTAAACATGCAGGTTTCGTCAACGGAGCTGGCGCCTGATCATCGGCCTGGCAGGCAGCGTCGTCGGCTAGCGCGGGCAGGCTGCACCGGCGAGGCCTGCCGGCGACTCCGGGGCCTGCGTGCGGGACAGCCATTGACATATGGGTCATCAGTAACCACAATGAGCCGCGTGGCCTTCGGCCGGCGCTGACGTTGGTCAGAGCTGATCTTGATCAGAGGCCGCGTGGGCGGTGGCTGACGTGGTTTGGTCGGTGAAGTAATTTGATACTGCCGGATGATTCTGCGGATGGCGCTGTCGCGCGACTCCTGAAACGCGGTGCGGACACTAGTTCCGCTGCTGCCAGTGTCCATGTGAATCGTGCTCGCGAAGCTGTAACGCGCGCATCAATGGGCCAGGAGCGGCTTCTCGGCATCTACTTTCTGCACCCAGATTACTGTCATCATACGGATGTGCTGCTCCGCCTGAACGGCGCGATTGATGTCGAGGCGCTTAAATGGGGGCTCGGTGCGATCGTATCCCGGCACGAGGCCCTGCGATCTACTTTCAGATATTCCGCCGGGGCCGCATGGCAGCGCACATGGCCGACGACGACTTTCCCTTTTGATGTGGTGGACGCGGCCGACCTAGCGCCGGGCGAGGCAGCTGAGAGCGTCTGGGACAGCGTGCTGGGCGTGGCGGGCGAATTTGTCGCGCGACCATTTGATCTGAAGCGCGGTCCGCTCCTGAGAGCCAGGCTGGTCCGCTGCGCTGATCGCGAAGCTGCGCTGCATATCGTCATCCATCACATCGTTTCTGATGGCTGGTCTTTAGGTGTGCTTCTTCGCGAGCTTAGCGCTTTCTACGCCGGTCGCGTGCGGGGGACTGCCGCGCAGCTTGAGCCATTGCCCATGCAATACGCGGAATATGCGGTCTGGCAGCGGGAGTGGCTGGCCGGCGACCGTCTTGACGTGATGCTCCAATATTGGCGCAGGCAGCTTAATGGCGCGCCGCAGATTCTCGGCCTCCCTGCGGATAAGCCGCGGCCTGCTGTGCAGAGCTTCCGCGGGACGACTGCCAGCCGGGTGCTGCCTACCGAGCTTGTGTCTAGACTCAGAGAGCTGGCATGCACCGAGGACTCGACATTGTTCATGATCTTGCTGTCCGTGACCGGCTGCCTGCTTGGCCGCTGGTCTGAACAGTCTGAATTTCTTATTGCCACCACTGTCGCGAACCGTGGCAGGAGAGAATTCGAATCCTTGATTGGGTTTTTCGTAAATACGCTGATCATGCGCATTGACTTGTCCGGCAGGCCGGATTTCCGTACTGTGCTTCGCCGGGTTCGGGAGACGTCGCTGTCGGCACTCGAACACCAGGATGCGCCATTTGATCAGGTCGTAAATGCCATGCGACCGGACCGCGATCTTAGCCGGCAGCCGCTTGCCCAGGTGCTGTTCACAATGCAGAATTTCGCGATAGACCTGCCTCAGTTCCCCGGCCTTGACACGCACCGACTGAACATTCCGGCAGGCAACGTTCAATACGATCTGACGCTGTCGGCTGACGACGACCCGGATGGGTTGCTCCTGAGCCTTACCTGCAGCGCTGATTTGTTCGCGGCCGATACCGGTGAGCGGCTCGTCGCGCAGCTCGAGATGCTAGCCCGTGAAGTTGCCAACAGCCCCGACACGCCGATTGCCCTGCTTCCCATGCTGCCAGCTGATGAGCGCGGGCTCGTGGTGCAGGAGTGGAACTCGACGGCGGCGCCTTATCCGGCGGGCCGTTGTCTGCATGATCTGGTGCAGGAGCACGCCAGGCGTTCGCCGGACGCGGTGGCCGTGGTGTCGCACGCTGACGCGCTGACCTACGCGGAGCTGGATGAGCAGGCCAACAGGCTGGCATGGCGGTTGCAGCGGCATGGCGTCGGCCCGGAACGGATCGTGGCGATCTGCCTGCGCCGGTCAACGAGCCTGGTAGTGGCGATGCTGGCCGTGCTCAAGGCGGGCGGCGCGGCAGTGACCCTGGATCCCGAGCACCCGGCCAGCCGGCTCGCTTTCATGATTTCGGACAGCGAGGCAGCCGTGCTGATCAGCGACAGCTCCCTGCGCGATCGGCTGCCATCGTCCGTCCCGCCCGTGCTGCTCGTTGACTCGCAGCAGGACTCGTTGGCGCAGGTTCCGCCGACGCGTCCTGACTCTGCCGTGACCGAGGAGAACATTGCCTATGTCATCTACACCTCAGGGTCGACAGGCAGGCCGAAGGGAGTGGCCGTCACCCATCGCAGCGTCTGCAATCTGGTCTCATGGATGACAAGGGCGCATCAGTGGGATTCGGGCCGGGTGCTCGCGCATCTGGTGTCGCTCGGTTTCGATGCGGCGGTCAGGGACTTGTTCGTGCCCTTGTCGAGCGGCGGACGGGTCGTGCTTCCTTCGTCCGACGATGTATTCGACAGGGGGCGCCTCCTAGATCTCATGGAGCTGCACGGCGTGAATGTCATCCACGGAGTGCCTTCGTTGATTCAGGCTCTGCTGAGTGACTCAGATGATCGCCCGGCCGGCGTCAGGAGCATCTGCTGCGGAGGTGAGGCACTTCCGCTCCGTCTGCTGGAGCAGTGCAGAATTCGTGACATCAGGCTGGTGAATCTGTACGGACCTACAGAGGCGACAATAGACGCGAGTTCGTATTCCTGCGATGGCATTGAGGCGGACGAAGTCGCAATTCCGATTGGCAGCCCAATATCGAACGTGCAGATGTACGTACTTGATCAGGAATTTCAGCCGGTCCCGATAGGTATGGCTGGCGAGATCTTCATTGGCGGACTCGGAGTGGCCCGTGGCTACCTCCGGCGTCCTGGCCTGACCGCGCAGCGGTTCCTGCCTTGCCCGTTCGCCGGAGGGCCGGGCGAGCGGATGTATCGGACCGGCGATCTGGCCCGCTGGCGGCCTGACGGCCAGCTTGAGTTCCTCGGTCGGCTTGATCACCAGGTGAAGATCCGCGGTTTCCGCGTTGAGCCTGGCGAGATCGAGGTGGTGCTGGCGCGGCATGGCCAGGTGCGCGGGTGCGTGGTGATCGCGGCCGACGACCACGATCACCCAGGTGCGGGTGTGCGGTTGATCGCGTACGTGGTCCCCGCCGGGGCGGAGCCGCCTTCTGTATCCCAGCTCCGGGAGTATGTGTCGGAGCGGCTGCCTGGCTACATGGTCCCTGCCCTGTTCGTGCCGCTCGCCGAATTTCCGCTGACTCCGCACGGGAAGCTGGACCGGGCCGCGCTTCCTGCCCCTCCCGCGGTGCGCCCGGAGCTAGACGTTCATTACTCGGCGCCGCAGACACCGACCGGGAGGGTGCTCGCTGATATATGGACCGACCTGCTGGGCCTAGACCGGGCCGGAATCCAGGACAATTTCTTCGAACTCGGCGGCCACTCTCTGCTCGCCATGCGCATGGTAATGAAAATATCGGCAGTCTATGACCTGAGCTTGCCTCCGACCCTGCCGTTCTTGTGCCGGACCATACATGGAATTGAACAGGTAATAAGTGAGCAGAAGTCCGAGGAAGAGCTGAGTCATATCGCGGCAAGCTACTTTCAAGCTGCGGGCCGACGGAATTGCAGACACCAGGGTGACGAATGAGAGCGCATGACGACGGCTGGTCGCCTCCGGATGGGGATGAACGCCCTGATGTAGCCGGCGATCAGTCAGCTGTCTTTCCGGTGTCGTTTAATCAGCGGCGGTTGTGGTTTGTGGATCGGCTGGTTCCGGGGGGT
>OCZU010002061.1_pt1 | contig 12953 bp, 12 predicted proteins | sample 1539001 | NCBI WGS metagenome assembly OCZU01 (sample SAMEA3539306, study PRJEB22396) | soil metagenome | biome: tundra; feature: field; material: soil | place: USA | collected 2010-05 | depth 0.15 m
CAGCCGGCCGCGGCCGTCCCGCCAGCCAGGGACAGCGGGCCGGCCGGCACCGCAGGCCGGCCGGCCAGCCCAGCCCGGGCCGACGCTGACTCGGTCAGGGAGCGCTGGCCGGAGATACTCGACGCGGTCAAGCGCGAGCGCAAGGTCGCCTGGATACTGCTCGACAAGGCTACTGTCGAGTCGGTGAGCGATGGGGTGCTGACCCTGAATTTCAGCAACGAAGGCTACGCGAAGGGTTTCTCCGCCAGCAGTTATGACCGTGACCTTGGGCGCGTGCTGGAGGCGTTCTTCGGTGCCGCGCCGCAGATCAGGTCGATCGTCGGCGGCGGAGCTGGCCGACCTGGGGCAACGGGCGGACCGGGCCGCTCCGGCGCCTTTGCCGGGGTGGGGCCCGGCGGCGGCCGGCCAGATCCCGGCGGTCCGCAGGCACGGCAGGATCCGGCCAGCCGGCCAGGCCGGGCCAGGCAGCAGGATCCCGCCAGCCCGCCTCGGGACGACTTCGCCGACGACCCCGGACCTTACGATGACGGGCCAGCGGGCCACGACGACCGCGGCGACTCGCTCACCGGCATGGACCTGATCGAGCGCGAGCTTGGCGGCAAGGTCATCGAGGAACTCGGCGACGGCTGACCGCTGGCTGGCGGTCCGCGACGCTGCCCGGCCGCGAACGGTGGTGCGATGATGCCGCGGGGTCACGGCAGGCTTAGGCTCGGAACCGACAGGCGGCCGTCGGCGCTCGCCCCCGGTGCATGGCGTTGCGCGGGCCCGCCGCGAAAGCGTGATGACAGCAGCGAGTGAGGGCAAACGTGGATCCTGGCGGTCAGCTGGACATGCAGCAACTGCTTGCCGCCGCGCAGCAGATGCAGGAACAGCTCCTGAACGCGCAAGAAGAGCTTGCCGATGCTGAAGTTGAAGGCACGGCAGGCGGCGGCCTGGTGAAGGCCGTCGTCAACGGGCAGGGCGAGCTGGTGGACCTCACCATCGACGCTGCCGCCATCGACCCGGCCAGCGCGGAGGAGTCCGCGCAGACCGTGGCCGACCTTGTGCTCGCCGCGGTCCGCGACGCCAACCGCGTGGCCAGTGAGCTGCAGCTGGAGAAGATGGGCCCGTTCGCGGCCGGCTTCGGCGGCGGCTCGGCGGGCGACCCAGGTTTCACCGGACTGCCGGGCTTTCCCGGCCTGCCCGGAATCGGCGGGCCGGACACCGGCCCTGCGGCGGGCTCCGCGGGCGGGCCCTGACGTGTACGAAGGCGTTGTCCAGAGCCTCATTGACGAGCTCGGCCTGCTGCCGGGTGTCGGCCCGAAGGGCGCGCAGCGGATCGCGTTCCACCTGCTGACCGCGGACCCTGCCGACGTGCGCCGCCTCGCAGCCGTGCTGCTCGAGGTGGTGGAGAAAGTGAAATTCTGCCGCACCTGCGGCAACGTGGCTGAGGAGGACGAGTGCCGGATCTGCCGGGACCACCGGCGTGATCCGGCGGTGATCTGCGTGGTCGAAGAGCCGAAGGACGTCGCGACGATTGAGAAGATCCGCGAGTTCCGTGGCCGCTACCATGTCCTCGGCGGCGCGATAAGCCCCATCGACGGGATCGGCCCGGAAGATCTGCGGATCAAGGAGCTGATGACACGGCTGGCTGACGGCACCATCACCGAGCTGATCCTGGCCACCGACCCCAATCTCGAGGGCGAGGCAACGGCCACCTACCTAGCCCGGCTGATCAAGCCCCTTGGCATACGGGTGACCAGGCCTGCCAGCGGCCTGCCGGTCGGCGGCGAACTTGAGTACGCCGACGAGGTCACCCTTGGACGCGCATTCGAAGGACGGAGACTGATCGATGTCTAGGGCACCGGACCAGGGGCTGCCGCGGGAGCGAGGCAGGTGATGGTGAGCTCCGGTGAGGATCAGGACACGGCCGCCAGGCCTGGTGAGGACTGGCGCCCGCTCGCGAACCAGATCGCCAGGAACGCCCAGGACTTCCTGGATGGGATAGCGGCGCTGGCCAGGGGCGAGGGCGGCGAGGAGACCGTGCCGCTGCTGCTGCTTGAGGTCGCCCAGATCCTGCTGGCCGGCGCGAAGCTCGGCGCGAGCAAGGACGTCATCCTGCCGGGCAACTGGGAACCTGACGTCGGCGCCGATCCGGATCTGGACCTGCTCCGCACCGGGCTGGCGGCCCGGCTGCTCGACTGCGACGAGTACGCGGAGATCTTTGATCCGTACGCCGACACGCGGGCAACCCCGTTCCGGCTGTCCGATGATCTCGCCGCGGTCGCCGCGGACCTCATCCACGGGCTCAAGCACTACCAGGCGGGCCGCTCGTCCGAGGCGCTGTGGTGGTGGCAGTACTCGTACGTGAACCACTGGGGCCTGCACGGGGGCGCTGCGCTGCGGGCGCTGCATGCCGTCGTGGCGCACGCCCGGCTGGATGTCGCCGAGGAGAGCCTCCCGGGCTGACCGGCCGCCCGCCTGCGCGCAGGCGGCAGCCTGCTCGTTCGCTTGGGCAGGCGACTAAAACCGCCGCTGGATAGACTTGGCCGGACGCCTGCCCGCAGCCGGAACAAAGGAGCGGCGACCCTGTGGCCCTGGTCGTACAGAAGTACGGTGGATCCTCGGTAGCCGACGCCGACGGCATCAAGCGCGTAGCCCAGCGCATCGTCGCGACGCGCAAGGCCGGCCATGCGGTCGTGGTGGTGGTGTCGGCCATGGGCGACACCACCGACGAGCTGCGTGACCTGGCCAGCCAGGTGAGCCCGCTGCCGCCCGGCCGCGAACTCGACATGCTGCTGACCGCCGGGGAGCGGATCTCGATGGCGCTGCTGGCCATGGCGATCGCCAACCTGGGCCTGGAAGGGCGCTCGTTCACCGGCTCCCAGGCCGGGGTGATCACCGACTCCGCGCACGGCAAGGCCCGGATCATCGACGTGACGCCCGGCCGGATCCAGCTTGCCCTCGACGATGGCGCGATCCCCATCGTGGCCGGCTTCCAGGGCGTGTCGCAGACCACCAAGGACATCACGACGCTCGGCCGGGGCGCTTCCGACACGACGGCGGTCGCGCTCGCCGCCGCGCTGGGCGCGGACGTGTGCGAGATCTACACCGATGTGGACGGGGTGTTCACCGCCGACCCGCGGATCGTGCCCAGCGCCCGGCGCATCCCGCGGATCAGCTATGAGGAAATGCTGGAAATGGCAGCCTGCGGGGCGAAGGTCCTGATGCTGCGCTGCGTGGAGTACGCCAGGCGCTACGCCATCCCCATCCACGTGCGGTCCTCTTTCAGTAACAGGGAAGGCACCTGGGTCACCGGCACGGCAAGGCAGGAGGACGGCGAGATGGAGCAGGCGATCATCTCCGGGGTCGCGCATGACCGGAGCGAGGCCAAGATCACGGTGGTGGGCGTGCCGGACAAGGTCGGCGAGGCGGCCAGGATCTTCCGTGCCATCGCCGCTGCGGCGATCAATATCGACATGATCGTGCAGAACATCTCCGCCGCCGCTACCGGCCGCACTGACATCTCTTTCACCGTGCCGCGAGCAGACGGCCAGGCGGCCATGACCTCGCTACGCCAGCTGCAGGACGAAGTGGGCTTCGAGTCGCTGCTCTACGACGACAGGATCGGCAAGGTCTCGGTCGTCGGGGCCGGGATGCGCTCCCATCCGGGGGTGACCGCGACATTCTTCGGTGCCCTGGCCGAGGCGGGGGTGAACATCGAGATGATCTCGACATCAGAGATCCGGATCTCCGTCGTCGTCGACGAGAACGACGTCCGGGTGGCGGTCGACGCCGCGCACGAGGCGTTCGACCTGGGGGCAGGCGATGAAGGAGCCGTCGTCTACGGCGGGACGGGCCGGTGACCGCCAGGTCAGGCGGCCCGGTGCTGGCGGTCGTGGGCGCCACCGGCGCTGTCGGGACCGTCATGCTCGACGTCCTTTCCACCAGGGACGACGTGTGGGGGGAGATCAGGCTGGTCGCCTCACCGCGGTCGGCCGGCCGGCGGCTGCGCGTCCGCGGCGCGGAGACTGAGGTCGTCGGGCTTGCCCCGGAGGTCTTCGACGGCGTGGACCTGGCCATGTTCGACGTACCCGACGAGGTATCGGCTGCCTGGGCGCCGGTCGCCGCGGCCCGGGGAGTCGTCGTGATCGACAAATCCGGGGCGTTCCGGATGGACCCCGACGTCCCCCTCATCGTGCCCGAGGTCAACCCCGGCCAGGTTGCCAGGCGGCCGAAGGGCATCATCGCCGTGCCGAACTGCACGACCCTGTCGCTGATCGTGCCGATGGCGGCCCTGCATCAGGCATTCGGCCTGCGCGAGCTGGTCGTTGCCTCCTACCAGGCAGCGTCGGGGGCGGGCCAGGCGGGCGTCGACTCGCTCTATGACCAGCTGGGCAAGGTGGCAGGCAACCGCTCGCTCGGCCAGCGCGCCGGTGACCTCCGCGGCGTGCTCGGCGACTTCGGGCCGTTCCCGGCGCCGCTCGTGCTGAACGTGGTGCCGTGGGCCGGCTCGGTCAGGGATGCGGGCTGGTCGTCGGAGGAACTGAAGATCCGGGACGAGTCGCGCAAGATCCTCGGCATGCCCGGCCTTAAGGTGTCAGCGACCTGCGTGCGGGTGCCCGTGGTGACGACCCACTCGGTCGCCGTGCATGCAGTCTTCGACCGCGAGGTGACCCGCGAGGACGCGCAGCGGGTGCTCAGCGACACCCCCGGCGTCGTGCTCCTCGATGATCCCGGCCGCGCGGAGTACCCGACGCCCGCGGACGTGGTCGGCACCGACCCGACCTGGGTCGGCCGGGTACGGCAGAGCATGGACGATCCGGCCGCGATCGACCTGTTCATCTGCGGCGACAACCTGCGCAAGGGCGCCGCGCTGAACGCCGCCCAGGTCGCCGAGCTGCTTATCCCCGAGTTCGGGACCCGCTGACCCGGCTAGCCGCTGACGCGCCGGGCCGGGACCAGGCGGAAATCGAACGGCACGTCAAGCCCGGTCCTCCAGTAGCGATTCACCGCATCAGGAATTCCGCTTAACTGCCATGGCATGTTAATGGGCTGGCAACTAACCATCCCTTCGAGGAGCGGAATACCGTCATCCCGGATTAACAGGCTGCCGTGCGGGTAAACAACTCGCCGGGCCAGCAAGCGATCTCCGGCCAGCCGGGACTAACGGAAAACGGCCGGAGGCAAGTCGCTGACCTTTAGGGGAAGCAGTTCAGCAGTCGGCTATCCCGGGGGAGGGTACGTTGACTACGCGACGCGGCAGCTGGCGCTCTGCTACTGCCCAGAATGCCAGCAGGCATGCTAAGCCTGCTGAGCTAGCCCTAGTGCTGTCGCAGTGAGGCGCATCACTCCCTAACTCTTGCCCATCGGCAACCCGCGATCCGAATATGCGCTTGCGCCGCAGTCTGCCTTGCCGCGAGCGCCGGACAAGGAGCTAACTCATGCCCACGGACTACGCCATGCTTAGTACGTATCCGCCGACCCAGTGCGGGCTCGCGACATTCAGCGCTGCACTGCTCACACACCTTCCAGTGCCTGGCGACAACGTGGGCGTCGTACGGGTACTCGATGAGCCGGCGCCGCAGAATTCCCCGCTGATCGCGGGTCACCTCATCAACGGCTCGGCCGCAAGTGCGGCCGACGCGATCGGGATAATCAACGGATTCGATGTCGCGATTGTGCAGCATGAGTATGGCATCTACGGCGGCCCCGATGGCCAGCAGGTCATTCCCCTGCTTGACGCGCTTGACGTGCCGAGCATCGTGGTGCTGCATACGGTTCTCGCGGACCCCACCCGTCGTCAGCGGATGGTCCTGCACGAGGTCATCGCCGCCGCCGACATGGTCGTCACGATGACGCAGACGGGCCGCTCGCGGGTGCTGGAAAGCTATGGCACGAGCCCGGGCAAGGTCTCCGTAGTGCCGCATGGCGCCGCGGGCACGCTGGCGGCCCGGTCGGCGTCACGCCGGCAGGCGGGCGGCCCCCGGGTGCTCACCTGGGGCCTGCTGGGCCCGGGCAAGGGGATCGAGCATGCGATCGAGGCGGTGGCGCTGCTCAGGGGCAGCGGGGTAAAGCTGGACTACACCGTGGCCGGCCAGACTCATCCGCGGGTGCTGGCGCGCACCGGAGAGGCCTACCGCCAGTCGCTGCAGGAACTGGCGGCGGCCCGTGGCGTCGGCGACTGCGTGCATTTCGACGACCGGTACCTGCCGGTCAGCGCACTGGTCGATCTCGTCGGCACGGCCGACGTCGTGCTGCTGCCGTACGACTCCCTGGAGCAGGTCACGTCCGGGGTGCTGATCGAGGCAATCACGGCGGCGAAGCCGGTGATCTCGACCCGGTTCCCGCACGCCGTCGAACTGCTCAGCGGCGGTGCTGGCCTGCTCGTCGAGCGTAAGGATCCGGCCGACATCGCGGCCGCGCTGGCCAGGGCGCTCACCGAGCCCGGCCTGGCCGGGCGGATGAGCTGCCACGCGGCGGACATGGCGCCGCGGCTGCTGTGGCCCGCGGTGGCTGCCTCCTACCGGGGACTTGCAGCCGCGCTCACCAGGACCCCGGCAGGTGCGGCGATATGAACAGCCCGCCAGCACTGAACTGCCCGCCAGCACCGTTCCAGCATCTGCTGCGGATGACCGACGATGTCGGCCTGCTCGAGCACGCCAAGGGCATCGTGCCCAGGTACGAGCACGGCTACTGCGTCGACGACGTTTCCCGCGGCCTGATCGTGGTGTGCCGGGAACCATCGCCATCCAGGGAGCTCATCGGCGTGGCGCACCGCTACCTGAGCTTCCTGGCGGAGGCGCAGGCGCCCGACGGCACGTGCCGCAACCGGCTCGGCTACGACCGGGACTGGCATGATCAGCCCGGCACCGAGGACTGCTGGGGGCGCGCCATGTGGGGACTCGGCACCGCTGCGCTGCGCGGTCCGGCCGCAGGAATCCGTTCCGAATCTCTTGACCGGTTTGTCCAGGGCGCACGCGCCCGCTCGCCGTGGCCGCACGCAATGGCGTTCGCGGCACTCGGCGCCGCTGAAGTACTCGAGAGCTGGCCGGATCATCCTGCCGCGCGCAGCCTGCTCGCGGACGCCAGCGCCGCCATCGGCGTGCCGAACGCGGACCCCGAATGGCCATGGCCGGAGCCAAGGCTCAGCTATGCGAACGGCGCGATCGCCGAGACAGTCATCGCTGCGGGCTCGAAGCTGGGTGACGACCGGACGCTGCGCGATGGCCTGCGGATGCTCGAGTGGCTGATACGAGGCGAGACCAGGGACGGTCACCTGTCCGTGGTGCCGGTCGGCGGCTGGGGCCCTGGCGAGCCCAGGCCGGCCTTCGACCAGCAGCCGATCGAAGTGGCCGCGCTGGCCGATGCCTGCATGCGCGCGGCCACGGTCACCGGTGACAGCAGCTGGCTGGCCGCCGTGGAAATGTGCGTCGCGTGGTTCCTCGGTGACAATGACGCTAAGGTCGCCTTGCTCGACGAGCAGACCGGCGGTGGCTGTGACGGCCTGACGGTCACGGGCCGCAACATCAACCAGGGCGCGGAGTCGACCATGGCCATGATCTCAGTTCTGCAGCAAGGACACTGCATGATCGCCGCGCCGCATTGACCTGCGAGGGCTCCCTGGAGCGGTTCCTGTCCCGGTCGGACGTGCGGCTCACGCCGGATCCGTCGCGCACGCTCAGCCGGCTTTTCGTGCCGGGCCAGGAGACCCTGATCAGGGGCGAGTCGCGGGCGATGGCTGTCATCAACCGCGTACTGGCGCTGCCAGAGGACGAGGTGGACCGCATGCTGGCCCGCACGCTGGCCCGGTTCGCTGATCAGTATCGCGACCTTGGGAAGACCCTGGAACGCAACTTCGGGCTGGTCGCCCACCGGCTTGGCAGCGAGATCAAGGTGGGCCGTGCGCGGCGGCGGCTGATCGGGGCGTACTTCACGCAGCAGTACGCGCTGGAGGCGGCCGCGCTGTTCAATCCGTCGATCGTGCCGCACCCGGACCAGGCTGGCTGCGCCCCAGGCGACCTCCGGTTCGTGCTGAGCCTGCGCGCGGTCGGCGAGGGCCATCTGTCCAGCATCGAGTTCAGGACCGGCACGATCAGCGGCGATGGCCGCGGCGACGGCAATGGCGCTGGCGGGATCAGCGTCGACCCGCCAGGCCGGTTTCCCGATATCGGGCGCTCCCGCGCCGTCAGCTACGACCGTTGCCTGTTCCAGGAGAAGCTGGCCGAGCTCGGCCATGAGGACGAGAACGCGCAGTTCCTCTGGAGCCTGCTGCCGCCTCGCTTTAGCATGGCCCAGCTGGATGCGGCCGTCGCAGAACTCTCCCTGCAGCAGGTCATGCGCGGCGACTCGGTGGCGCTCGTCGACTGGGTCCGCTGGATGGCCGCGTCCAACTACGAAGTCGAGTTCGATGCGCACCAGTCCATCTCCGAGCGGGTGCTGTGGCCGAGCGGCCCGGCTGAGAGCTACGGCATGGAGGATGCCAGGTTCGTGCGGTTCACCGGTGACGGCGATCCGGTCTACTTCGCGACCTATACGGCGTTCGATGGCCGGAGGGTCGCGTCGCATCTGCTGGAAACCGCCGATTTCCGGACTTTCACCATCTCCCAGCTCTCCGGTCAGTCGACAAAGAACAAGGGCATGGCGCTGTTTCCGCGGCGCATCGGCGGCCGTTTCGTCGCGCTGTCGCGCTGGGACAGGGAGAGCAACGGGATCGCGTACTCAGCGGACGGCCGCCGCTGGGGCGAGGCAGTAACGGTCCATGGGCCTGCCCGGCCATGGGACCTCATCCAGCTCGGCAACTGCGGCTCGCCGCTGGAGACGCCGGCAGGCTGGCTGGTCTTCACGCACGGTGTCGGGCCCATGCGGGAGTACTCCATCGGCGCCATGCTGCTCGACCTGGACAAGCCCGAGCGCCTGATCGCGGCACTGCCGGAGCCGCTGCTCGTGGCCGGTGAGTCCGAGCGCGAGGGCTATGTGCCGAACGTGGTCTACTCCTGCGGCGCACTGCTGCACGGCGAGACGGTGGTGCTGCCATATGGCTGCAGCGACTCCTCAGTCCGGTTCGCCATCGTGGACTTGCCGCAGCTACTCGGCCGGCTCGCCCCGGCCTGACTGCCCAGCCTGACTGCCCGGCCGGCGCCAGTCCGACTGGCGCCCCGCTGGTGGCTAGCTCTTGCTCGGCGTGACCTCTGCCATGCGCGACCAGTCGTCACCCGGCAGCTGCACGTTGATGATCTGCGGTGTCTCCGCGACCACGTCAGGCATCCACGCTGTGGCGGCCTTGAAGTGGTCGGAGTTGACATGCGCCGCGGCTGCGTCGTCCTGGAACGCCTCGACCAGCACGAACTGGTCGGGATTGTCGACGCTCCTGGACCACTCGAAGAAAATGTTGCCCGGCTCGCTGCGGGTGGCCTGGGTGAACGAGTCGACGAGGGTCAGCCACTCGCCGCTCCGCTCCGGCCTGATGGTCCACTTGACGACGATGAAGATCATGGAGCGTTCCTCCGGCTTCGGGGCTGGCCAGTGACACCTACCTTACGGACCACGGCTCTACGGACCACGGCAGGATCGCGCCTGCGGGGCTTACCCAAGGCCGTGGCGGGCAGGCGCTGACCTTAGCTCCCGGTGACTCATGACCAAGGCCCCTGGCGGTACGGCGCACGGGCGAGAGGCTGGAACCAGGAGTTATCCAGGCGGACCGGACCGTGCAGCCACCGTGCGGCCGGGCTGCCGGGTTGCCGTGAGCATCCCGGCCAAGGAGAGAGTGAAGGTGAGGGCCATGCAGATACTGGTGGTCTACGCGAGCAAGCATGGTGCCACGCAGGGCATAGCCGAGTGCATCGCCGGGCGGCTGCACGCCGCCGGACTGCAGGCGCAGGCCCGCCCGGCCGCGGCCGCCGGCGACCTGACCGGCCGCGACGCGTTCGTAATCGGCAGCGCCGTCTACGCCGCACACTGGCAGAAGGAAGCCGCGCATTTCGTCCGGCGCAACCGTGCGGTGCTGGCGAGCAGGCCCGTGTGGCTTTTCAGCAGCGGCCCGCTGAGTGCTATGGCTGCCGGCGGCCATGGCCGGGATGTGACGGTAGCCGCGGAGCCCAGGGAGGTCGCCGAGTTCAGGGCGCTCATCCGCCCCAAGGATCATCGTGTCTTCGCCGGAGCGCTTGACCCGGGCAGGCTCGGCACGGCCGAGCGCCTGATCAGGAAGATGCCGGCTGGCGCGGCGTTGCTGCCCGAGGGCGACTTCCGTGCCTGGACCGAGATCGAGACCTGGGCCGACAGCATCGCCCGGGCGAGCCCGGTAACCGTACGTCCCTAGCCGGGTCGCTGCACGTCCCTGGCCGGGTCGCTGTACGTCCCTGGCTGGCGTCGGCGATCCCGGTCCCAGTTCTCAGCGAGCCTGCTCTTCCGGCGCGGGTTCTACGGTCGCCTCCTGCTCGCCCCTGGGATAGAGGAACTGGTAGGCCAGCGCGGACAGCACGCCGCCGACGAGCGGGGCAACGATGAAGAGCCAAAGCTGGCTGAGCGCCGTGCCGCCGACGAAAAGCGCCGGCCCGAGGCTCCGTGCCGGGTTGACCGATGTCCCGTCAATCGGGATTCCGATGAGATGGACGAGGCTGAGTGCGAGCCCGATGACTAGGCCGGCGACCGTGGCGTTGCTCGCCCGCCTGGTTACCGCCAGGATCACGAAGACGAACAGGAACGTGAGGACTACCTCCGCGATGAAAGCGCCTGCCGCGTTCGCGCCGATCATCGACGACTGGCCGAATCCGTTGGCGCCGAGTCCGTCGCTGGACTTGTACTCCGACGCCAGGTGGAAGAGGCCATAAAGCCCGGCCGCGCCGGCGATGCCGCCAGCTATCTGGGCTGCCCAGTATCCGGCGGCGTCGATGAGCGTGATCCGGCGCGACGCCAGGAACGCGATAGTGACCGCGGGATTGACGTGGCAACCCGAGATGGGGCCGATGCCGTAAACCAGAACGAGCAGCACCAGGCCGAAGGCCAGCGCGGTGGCCACCACGCCCGCCGAAACGCTAGCCCCGGTGACCTTGAAACCAAAGGTCAGCGTGGCCGTCCCGGCACCGAAGAACACCAGCAACGCAGTACCGAGGCCTTCGGCAAATAGTGACCTTGCTTTCATCCTGGGAACCTCTCTCTCCTACGCGGCCGCTTGCCGAAGCATGACAAACATCATCTAAAGTAACGTAACGGCTCATCTTTAACAGTCCCGGAGGCCGTCAGTTAGCCGCCAGCCAGCGCCGCGGCATGGGCGCCGTCGCCTGGCCTGCCCAGCGGCCAGTGCACCGGCCAGTGCAGGGGCTAAGCGGGGGCCAGTGCGGGTATAGCGGGGGACAACGCGGTGGCCAGTGCGGGGGTATAGCCGGGGACAGGAGGGGGCACGCTCGCCCAGCAGGGCTCCCCCCGCGTTCTGCAAGATGCGCAGCGTATCCAGGCGGCGATCGCCGCTGCCCGGCCGGATTCTCCTGGCGTCGACGACCTGGCGGCCCTGGCGGTCGCGGCCGACGAGGATCGCAGAACCGGGCTCGATGGCGTCAGGGAGCGCATAGCCGCCGGCGATACCATTGAGCGGGCCATCGTCCGGGCGGTCAGCGCCGCCGTCGGCACGCTGGAACCTACCGGCAGTATCGTCGCCGACGTGAGCCTCGGGCTGGGCTCTCCGCGGACGTCATGCCGGGCTCTGATCTTTACGCCAGAGATCTCGGCCGCCGCCGTACCGCCCTGCTGGAGAACTGGGACCGCCTGCACGAACTGCGGTCCGCGCCGTCTGCCGGGCGAGCACCGGCACCACGCGCGCTCAGGCTGGAGATTGAGACCGCCGCTCTCAGCGCGCTCGCCGTTGCCCTGACTGATGCCAGCAGGCAGCGGGCACCCTCTGATCCCGCGGCGGCTGACGACCCCGCCCCGGCCGACCGGGATACCCGCGCAGCCGCGCCGCCGCGGCTTGGCCACCCAGCAGGTCAAGCCGAAGAAGCGCACTACAGTCACTTTCACGGGGGAGTCACCCGTCAGATTCGAGCCCGACAGCACGGCCTTCGCCGGCTCGGCTGCCGCCGTGCAGGCGCTCACCCCGATCGCCAGACGGCTGGCCGCCGATCCCTCCCGCCGTGCGTCGCTGGAGGGCACCACGGCCGATGTCGGCCCCATGTCCGGCCAGATAGCACTGTCCAGGCTGCGGGCAGACCACGTACGCGACGAGCTGATCACGCTGGGCGCCTCGCGCGCGCAGCTCACAACGAAGGGGGTCGGCAGCAATTTCCCCCAGTTCACACCCGACCGGGATTCGGCCGGCACCCTGCTCGCCGGGCCCGCAACGCTGAACCGATCGGTCCGCGTCACCCTGAAATGAGGTACTCAGGGCATCCCGGGATTGGCGTGTGGGCTGGGCGTGATGCTGGCGGCGCGCGGCTCGGCCAAGGGCTGGCTGCATGCAGGCAGGGTGAGGGTGATGCGCAGCCCGTGCGGATCGTTGAGTGCTGCCTCGGCGGTGCCTTCGTGGGCGGCGGCGATCGCGGTGACGATGGCCAGGCCGAGGCCGGACCCGGGGCGCCCAGCCGGGGCTGTGCCGCGGTAGAAGCGGTCGAAGATGTGCGGGAGCTGGCCGGCCGGGACGCCGGGGCCGTTGTCGCTGACCTCGACGATGACAGTGCTGCCGCGCTCGGCGGCGGTGATGGTGGCGACGGTGCCGGCCGGGGTGTGGGCGCTGATGTTGCCGAGGAGGTTGTCGATGGACCGGCGCAGCAGCTCTTCGTCGCCCACGGCCACGAGGCCGGCGGCGATGTGTGGCTGCCATTCCCGCTGCGGGTCGGTGATCCGGGCCCGCTCGGCGCCTTCCTGGACAAGGGCGGTGAGATCGACCGGGTCGTCCTGCTGGCCGGGGTGCTGGTCGAGCCGGGCCAGCCGGAGCATGTCGTCGACCAGCCCGCTCATGCGCTGGGCTTCCAGCGCGATGCGGC
>OCZU010002062.1_pt1 | contig 12951 bp, 10 predicted proteins | sample 1539001 | NCBI WGS metagenome assembly OCZU01 (sample SAMEA3539306, study PRJEB22396) | soil metagenome | biome: tundra; feature: field; material: soil | place: USA | collected 2010-05 | depth 0.15 m
TGCCGTATAGCTGTAAAACTGGCCGCTGCGGCACTTGCAAAGGTCATGTCCACTCCGGTTCGACCATAGCAATGCATGACGAAAGCGGTCTTAGCTCGGTCGAGCGAACGACAGGGTGGATCCTCACATGCGTTCGCTCCGTGCAAACAGATGTTGAAATTGCAGTCGACGATCTCAGCGACCTTAAGATATTTCCTGCAAAGACCTTGCCATGCCGCATCCAGGCAATGGATAGGCTTTCCAGGTCTGTCGTTAAGGTGTTACTGCGCTTACCTCCAGCGAGCAATTTCGAGTTCTTTGCCGGTCAATACATAGATGTTATAGGTCATGGTGGTCCGAGGCGCAGCTATTCGATCGCAAACGCACCGAGTTCAGAGAAAACCATCGAACTGCATATCGGCCGAGTGCCCGGGGGCGTCATGAGTGAGTATTGGTTCGAAGAATCCAAGATCAACGATCTGTTGCGGTTGAGCGGTCCGCTGGGTACATTTTTTCTGCGGGATATTGAGGGGCTTGACGTCGTATTTCTAGCGACGGGCACCGGCATCGCTCCGATCAAGGCAATGCTCGAAAACATTGCGGCATATCCTCCTCCGCTGAGGCCACGTTCGATTGCCTTGTTCTGGGGGGGGCGGATGCTCGAGGATATTTATTGGGATCCAAATACAGTAGCGTTGGATTATCGTTTTGTTCCTGTGCTTTCGCGGCCCGATGTGGGTTGGAATGGAGCGCGGGGGTATGTTCAGCAGGCCTTTCTGGCAACAGCCGCGGAATTCGATCGAACTGTCGTATACGCCTGCGGGTTGGAGGCAATGATCCATGACGCGAGGAAGCAACTGATCGAATGTGGCTTGAACGAGCGGTGCTTCTTTTCGGACGCATTCGTGTGCTCAGCTTCGACCTAAAGCAACGGCGTCTGAAGGAATGTACTTTCGCCGCAAGTCACCCGTGCGACACGGCGTTGATGATTTCTTGCTGCCGGCAAAGCAACCTGGAAGCAGCGCCTTAAAAGCCCATAATCCGACGCAACGAATTGCCTGACGCGCACTCTTACAGCTGCGGCCATGCCAGGCTCAATTCCTATTTCCCGCATTGAATTTGCATTAACGTTTTCCGGTCTGAAAATGGGTAAAGGCGAGCCAGGAAAGGCCGCAACCGAAAAGTCGAACAATAGGGCGAGTCATCGGCTATTCTTCAACCGGCACTCGTTTATGGGGGTGGCACTGGCTAGAATTATCTTTGGATTCAGGCATATAGCTGTCAAGTGTGTCCGCACGTCGGTGACATGATTACTACCGCGCACTAGCGGGCAATAAGGAAATTTAATGAGCAGTTGTGAAGTAGAGGCCGATCCGGTGGCGTTGTTACGGGCGCAAATCGCCGGATTGGTGCAACAGTTTGCCGATTTGAGTTTGGCGCCTAAGGTTTTCGTGCCGGGCGAAACGGCAGTGCCCATGTCCGGCAAAGTGCTTGGAGCGAAAGAATTGCAGCTAATGGTTGAGGCATCGTTGGACGGTTGGCTGACAACAGGCCGTTTCAATGCCGCCTTCGAAGAGCGACTGGCAAAGTTCCTTGGCGTTAAATACCTAATTACCGCGAATTCCGGCTCCTCAGCCAATCTTTTGGCATTTTCGACGTTGACCTCACCGCGATTATTGGAGCGTGCCATCAAGCCTGGTGACGAAGTCATTGGCGTGGCGGCTGGTTTCCCGACAACCGTCAACCCCATCGCGCAGTTTGGCGCGGTTCCGGTGTTCGTGGACGTCGAGATGGCAACGCACAACATTGACGCGAATCTCATCGAGGCTGCAATTAGCCCCAAGACCAAGGCGATCATGCTTGCTCACTCGTTGGGAAACCCATTCAACCTCGACGTTGTGACTGCGCTTTGCCGGAAGTATGGACTGTGGCTTGTGGAAGATTGCTGTGACGCGCTGGGTTCAACCTACGATGGGAAACTGGTCGGCACTTTTGGCGATATCGGCACCCTGAGCTTTTATCCCGCCCACCACATCACGATGGGCGAGGGAGGTGCGGTGTTCACTAACAACCCGGAACTTAAGTTGATAGCCGAGTCATTCCGGGACTGGGGCCGCGATTGCTACTGCGCACCGGGAAAGGATAATACGTGCAACAAGCGCTTTTGTTGGAAGCTTGGCGACTTGCCCGAGGGTTACGACCATAAATATACGTATGCGCACATGGGTTATAATCTCAAAATTAGCGACATGCAGGCGGCGTGCGGGCTTGCGCAGTTGGATCGCCTCGACGAATTCATTAAGGCACGCAAGGCAAACTTCAGCTACCTAAAGGAACGACTTAAGTCCTGCGCAGGCTTTCTTGATGTCGCGCAGGCGACGCCGAAATCCTCGCCGTCGTGGTTTGGGTTTCCTCTAACACTTCGGGCTGAATCGGGTGTCAAGCGGGTCGACCTGCTCAGTTACCTAAACCAGAATAGAATCGGGGCGCGTTTGCTGTTTGCAGGGAACCTTGTTCGTCAACCATACATGATCGGAAGGAATTATCGCGTAAGTGGAACTCTTGAAAATACCGATATAACGATGAACCACACTTTCTGGTTAGGCGTGTGGCCGGGCCTAAGAGAGGTGCAGTTGGAATACATGGCCGCACACCTTGAAACTTTTCTGGGTGTAAACTTCTAAATCGGACACCCGATGTCCTTGCGCGCCACCCCGCTATTCAATCCCGCGATTCTACGCAAGACCGTGCTCGACATGGCCTACGCCGGGTCAACCGTGCACATTGGCTGTGCCTTTTCCATTATTGAAGTGCTTGCTGTGCTGTATCGATCTTACCTCCGCTACCCTGACAATGATCCACTCGCGGCGGGCCGCGATTATTTGGTGCTGAGCAAAGGTCATGGGGTCATGGCGCAATATGCGTGTATGCGCGAGTTGGGTTGGCTCAAAGATGATGCGATCGCGCGATATTTTGCTGATGGCACAGATCTGAAGGGACTTTCCGATTCTAGAGTGCCTGGTTTGGAGGTGACATCAGGATCGTTGGGCCACGGCTTCTCTGTCGGCGTCGGGTTGGCGATGGGGGTAAAATTGCGCGATTCCGATCAGAGGGTTTATGCATTGGTCGGAGATGGTGAGATCAATGAGGGTGCTATATGGGAGGGCGCCCTGTTCGCTGCACATCACCAACTCGAGAATTTCATGGTGATCGTTGACGAGAACGGGTATCAAGCGATGGGTACCACGAATGAGGTTCTGCGCTTGGGTTCGATAAAATCTAAGTTCGAGAGTTTTGGTTTCGAGGTAATCGATGTGGATGGTCATTTCGAAGCGGCAGTCGAGAGTGCCATTTCGTACCTTTGGGCGGCCAAGCGGAAATCGCCAAAGGCTCTGGTTGCAAAAACCGTGAAGGGGAAAGGTGTGCCTTTCATGGAAAACAACAATACTTGGCATTACACACGGCTTGATCCCGAAACCTATGCACAAGCTCTAGCGGCGGTCGGTGTGAACCTCAAGTGAGAGGAGCTTTTTCAGGTGCGCTGGTCCGTCTGGCAAAGGCGGACCCCAACGTTCTCCTGTTAACGGGAGACCATGGGTATGCTTTGTTCGACGCGTTTCGTAAAGAATGTCCTTCGCAGTACATAAACGCCGGTATTGCGGAACAGAACATGGTTGGAATGGCTGCCGGTTTGGCGCGCACTGGCTTCAGACCGATTGTTTACGGTTTGAGCGCCTTTATACCGGTGCGCGTTCTCGAGCAGATTAAGCTGGACGTCGCTCATGACTCGCTTCCGGTAATCTTTATCGGTGACGGCGCTGGGTTTGTCTATAGCCATCTTGGCACCAGCCACCAATCTACGGAAGACATTGCTTGCGCCCGTGCAATTCCCAATTTGGCGGTGTTTTCACCAGCGGATCGATTTGAACTCGCGGCGTGTATGAACATGGCCTATCGATCGAAGACGCCAACGTATTTACGGTTGGGGAAATCCGACAGGGGAGACGTCCATACTGCCGTTCCGCAAGAAGACGTCGGCAAGCTATTGGCCGTGAAGACCGGAAAAATAAATGACATTGTTTTCATGGCGACCGGGGCGATGGTGCGTACGGCGCTCGATATAGCAGGGGATTCTTATCCGGATGCAAGTGTTTGGAGCGCGCCATTTATCAAGCCCATCGACGGCCTGCAAGTGATTTCAATTTGCCAACATAGTCGCGCTGTCGTCGTCTTTGAAGAGCACTCGATTTTGGGTGGATTCGGGTCTGTGATAGCCGAAATCACCTCGCGATTTTCGCCTGTACGAATACTTAGAGTGGGAGTTCAAGACCGCTTTTCGCAACACTGCGGCACATATGAATATTTACTCAATGAACACGGCTTGGATCGCTCAGCAATCGAACTTCTCATTAGTGGCTTCCTCGGTGGTAATTAGCGCATGCGAGTAGCTATTTTGGGTGCGACCAGCCATATCGCTAAAGACCTAGTGCTTTCGTTCGCTGCGCGAAGCTCCGACGAATTGTCGCTTTTTGCGCGACGCCCCAGCATGGTAACTGAATGGCTCGAATTCGTTGGCTTGTCGAATCAATGCGTAGTCGCTGATTTCGGCGCATTTGGTCCGGAATTGCAATTCGATGCAATCATTAATTTCGTGGGTGCCGGAGCGCCTGCTCAGATTTCAATTATCGGCGCATCTATTTTTGACATCACACTGAAATATGACGATATGGCGTTGGACTATGTTCGCCAGCATCCTGAGTGTAAATATCTGTTCTTGAGCAGTGGCGCTGCGTACGGATCCGATTTCGCAAAGCCTGCAAGCGACAGCACCAAAGCGGTTATCCCCATTAATGCCCTTCAGCCACAGGACTGGTACGGGGTTGCCAAATTACACGCCGAAGGCAGACATAGATCACTTAGCCATCTCCAAATTGTCGATATTCGTGTATTCAGCTATTTTAGTCGTACACAAGATCTCACCGCGGGATTTTTGATCACAGACATATTGCGCGCAGTTAGTAGTCGAGTGGTATTGAAAATTTCGCCAACTTATATTGTTCGTGATTACCTTCATCCTTCCGATTTCTATCAATTGATTCATTCGCTGCTCGCTGCATCGACGGTCGCTGGGGTTGTCGATTGCTATACTCTTGCTCCTATCGATAAGGTCCTTCTACTCGACGCGATGGCGAAAACGTTTGACTTGCGCTTTGAAATAATCGATGAAAGTGCCGGAGTAAATGCGACGGGCGTAAAACCATATTATTACTCGCTGAGCAGGCGTGCGTCACAATACGGATATCAGCCAGTGCTGACTGCGCTGGAGGGGGTGATGCAGGAAGCCAGCATAATTGTCCGGAATTTGCGCCCTTGAACGAATTATCGGCATTCAATCACGAGCCGCTGCAACGCGGGTCGGCCAGCAGAAGCTTGTGGGGATTCCGCATCGCAGACACTTGGTGCTTATTCGTGTTTGCCCCCAAGCAATCTCTGATGTGTAGGAATTCAGGAGCTTGTGGAACGCGTGGAAGCGAGCGCATTCCGGACATCGTGGGGCGACGATTCGACTGCCTCGGCGTCGATAGGCCCAAGAGGTCCCGGATAGCATTTCGGATCTTAGAATAACCCAAATGGCGATGTGAATGGCTTGCATCTTTGCAAACCTCCGGAATTGCCGGCGGGTGGTCGGTTGAAATTCAATTGATAACAATGTTTTTTGGCAGGGCGGCGCAATTCTTACTTGCGCTTGCGATGACGCGCGTTGCTACGACTATCTTATCGCCGGAAGAAATGGGCAGGGTATCGTTGGTCCTAACCACGACGGCGTTCTTCGCATTTTTGCTCGTTAGTCCCGTTGGTATGTTCATCAATCGTCGTCTACACACCTGGCAGGCTGCTGGGACAGCGCGTTATTACCTAATGCGTTACGTGAACCACCTTTTTTTGGTCGCGCTTACCGCGGCAATAGTCTTGGGGGTGCTTCACCTGACGGGAGGAGTGAACTTCGGAATGTCCCTCCCGTGGCAAGTATTATTGATTTGTGGATCGCTCATTATAGGTACAATTAATCTGACGGCGATTCCTTCGTTGAACCTGCTCGGATATGGCTCGATATTTGTTTTACTTTCGGTTGCGACGATTGCCGCGAGTTTTGGTTGCGCCGCGTTGTTCGTACTGTCCGTTCAACCAGCGGCGCAATACTGGTTACTCGGGTTGCTTTTGGGGCAGGCAATTGTTGGTGCTATTGGGACCAGAACGCTCTTCGGGCGACTGACCAAGCCGTTGCAGATGAGCGCGAAGCCGGGTATCCATACGCGACATCTGCGGGTGCTATTTGAATTTGCGTGGCCAGTTTCTATTGCGGCGGGACTTGGTTGGGTGCAGGGACAGGGTTACCGGTACGTGATGGAAAGTAATCTAGGATTGACTCAACTTGGCTTATTTGTGGCGGGATATGGCATCAGTGCTGGAATAATTGCGGGCTTCGAATCGCTAATCACGGGATATTTCCAACCGAAGTTGTACCATGACGCGAGCAAGGGATCCTCTTCGGTACAAAAAATGGCATGGCAGAAATACGCGTCCGCGGTTATTCCATCAATGCTTATGACTGCTGGATTCGTTGCCATTACGGCGCCGGAGTTGGCGCGTATGCTGCTTGGTACGCAGTTTCAGTCTGCTGCGATTTATATTGTATGGGGTTCTTTGGCTGAAGCGGCGCGAGTATTGGTAGTTGCCTATTCCTTGATGGCGCATATCCACATGCAAACACGTCGACTTATATTGCCGAACTTGATCGGGGCCGCGGTTTCTATATTATTGAGCGTGACATTAATACCGGTGCTTGGGGCCGAGGGCGCGGCCATCGCGTTGGTATTGTCGGGGTTCGGCATAGTTGCGACGATGCATTTCTCCTTTATGCGGGACATAGCCCGGGGAAGCGTCCTAAGGGCGCTTCCGTTGATGGGCATTTCGTCCATAATCCTCTGGGCACTGACCACCGTTCTTCGTCATGGCGTAAATAATTCCGATAAATGGTCAAGTATCTTCGTATTGCTCCCGGTGGGCGGTGTGTTCCTAGGGTTGCAGTACCTGAGTCTTCGCCAATACATTGCCGAATCAAAATCATTCACGAAGCCGACGAAATCTTCGAAGCCGTGAATTCGAGAGAAAAATCGTGAGGATCCATCATCGCGGAGAGTGTTTCATTGAAGAAATTCCTTAAATCATTGGCGGTCGAAGTTCTCTCCTATGGAAATGCCTTTCCCACGTCCATGACCGACACCAAGTCAGTGAGGAGTTTGATGAATAGACTCATGCCGATGTCCACCGGCAAGGAGTTGATTCGCTTGGGACCGAATGGTGACGGCGGCTATTTGGTGCCGAATGACCTCGCAGGAATAGAAGCGTGCTTCTCACCGGGCGTAAGTGTGATTTCCGGATTCGAGAAGGATTGCGCCGAAATTGGGGCGAAAGTGTTTCTGGCGGACAAATCCGTAGACCAACCGGCGGAGATGCATAAGAATTTCTTTTTCACGAAAAAGTTTGTTGGAGTAACCACAAACGACGACTTTATGACCATCGACGATTGGGTGGCCTCGTCTCTCACGGATTCACACGGAGATTTGATTTTGCAAATCGATATCGAGGGCTACGAATATGAGACGTTCTTGGCCATGTCCGATAAATTAATTGGCAGATTCAGAATTATTGTCGCAGAGTTTCATGCGTTAGATCAGTTCTGGAATAAACCATTTTTCCAATTGGCGTCACGAGCCTTCGAGAAAATCCTTCAAACCCATACCTGCGTTCATATTCATCCCAACAATTGCAAAGCGCCGCTCGTAAAAGGCGGGCTTGCGATTCCTCCCGTATTGGAATTCACATTCCTGCGAAATGATCGAGCAGTCGACGCTAAGCACGCGATTAGCTTTCCCCATAGATTGGATTTTGACAACACGCGAAATCGTCATTTCCCGTTACCGACATGTTGGTATAGGCGGGGATGACTGCTTAACAAGTAAGATGAATGTGACGCCATGGCCTTCGTGGGCTTCAAACCTGGTCCCTCCGGCACGGTCGCGCGGCTGAAAGGGCGTCATACGGATGATGCGAGGGTTGCAAAACGACAAAATGTCAACATCAAAGACAATTTACATAGATCCCTCATATCGAGCGTTTGATTCGGGCGGTTTATTCGATTTATCAAATCCGACCTTAAACCGGGATGATCAGTTACTGCCTTTTCATCGTTTGCGCGAAATTTGGGCATCCAGGGGCGTATCCGTCTGCACTGCAAATCAGTTATTCGCAGAGCCGGGCACCGATGCGCATCATAGTGCCTATTACTCACTCGGAATCGCTGATAATTTCGAACGCGTTTTATCGGCGCGATTGGCGCGACTTGCAGCCTTTGTCATCATGGAGCCACCGGTGGTGGCGCCGCATCTATATGCGATATTGCCGAGGCTGACCGAAGTATTTGAGAGGGTTTATGTGCACAATGCGGAAGGGGATGGATATTCGTTGAGCGGTGTGAATGAGAACAGGCTACATAGATTCTATTGGCCTATCCCGTACCGCGATGTCTTATTGCCCCATTGGGACAATCGGAGGCGACTTAATCGTATCGTAGTAATTAATGGCAACCACAATCCGCGCGGCAGAAGGCGGGAACAGTACAGTTTACGGATTAAGGCGATGTCGGAGCTTTCGAACAGCGGGATTGTTGATTTGTATGGTCGAGGATGGGACAGATGGTGGTCTCGAGCCGCTATGTGGTGGCCATACTGGCGGAATCGGGGGCCGCTCATGGCAATTTATAAAGGCCCTTGCGAATCGAAGTTTGAAGTCCTTGCCAACTATGAGTTCTGTCTTTGCTTTGAAAACATGAGAATGAACGGTTACATAACCGAGAAATTATTTGATTGTCTGTACGCGGGGACAATTCCGTTGTATCTGGGAGCGCCAGACATTGTGAGATATATGCCACCAGAAGTTTTCGTAGATTGTCGGAACTATTCCACGTGGACGGAAATGTGGCTGAGCGTGGCTGACATGTCCTCGGAAAGAATTCAGGCGATGAGACAAGCGGGTCGCCAATTCTTGCACAGTGATCTGGCGTTGAAGTTCTACGACTCCATGTTGAATGTTTGCGCGGAGTAGAGATTGATCGCCCCCGACGACAGTGTCTTTGCGTCGCGAGGCAAAACCTTGGTTTGCATTTGTGTCCCGACTTACAACGTCGCAAGTACTGTGCGGGAATCATTGGAATCGATTTTGCGACAATCGTATCGCAATATCGTTGTTCGTGTTTCAGACAACGCGTCAACCGACGATACATTGGCGATTCTCGAGTTGATCGATGATGAGCGGCTGACCATTCATCGACAAGAGACGAATATCGGAGCCGAAGGGAATTTTACGCGTTGTATCGAATTAGCGACCGGTAAGTACACTGCAATATTCCATGCAGATGATGTCTACGAACCGGGTATCGTCGCCAAGCAGGTGGAATATCTTGAGGGTAATGCGGATGTCAGTGCAGTCTTTACCGAGGCGACAACAATTGATGAGTGCGGAATTCCATTTGGAGTTATTGGCGCGGTTCCGGGCAATAGTCATGGGGTCAGGCGATTGGGGTTTGTTGAGCTCTTGCGCTCGATGTTGTTGTACAACAACTACTTGGTGTGCCCAAGCGCAATGGTTCGTACCGAGATTTATAAATATGAAATCAAGGAATGGGGAAATTCCTTATTTCGTTCCGCCTCTGATGTCGATATTTGGCTTCGGCTCTCGAAGCGCGGCCAAATTGCCGTTCTCGACGAACCGTTGATGCGATACCGGATTAGCGGCATGCAGTTCTCCTATTTAAACCGGACGAGAACCGAGCGGTTGGATTTCTTTCGGGTGATGGACGATTACTTGTCCAGGCCGGAGGTGCGCGATTTTCTAACACGTGCCGATTTTAGACATTACGGATGGTTGGAGCGGCACGAGTGCGTGGCGAGGTCAATGAACCTGTTTGCGCTGGGAAGAGTAGCTGAATCACGTAAGCTTCTTACAGGCATTCTTACGTGGGATGCCGTCCATGCGGCAGTAAGAACTCGGCGCGGATTTGTGACGCTCATGGGACTCGCTCTCCTACGCATCGCTATTCCGTTCGGAGCGTCAGCTAGGGTCAGGGCAATTGTTGGAGCCGCGAAGAGAATCTCGTGGAGATGAATAGGCATGCGACAGGCCCATGGACGCTGTGTCGCGTCTTGGGCCGATCCAGTGTCGACACCGTTATGCGTCTTCAGTCATTCCAACCTTTTAGTGTTTTTTCGAAAGACGATTGGGTGAGCGATGCAACTCCTTAATCCGGCGTTCATGTATGCCGCGACATGGAGCTTCGTTTTGCTCCTATACTCTCTGAGGCTCAGCGAATTACTTGAGCCACTAAGGCTTTCTACGGTTGTCTTGGTATTAGGGACCTCGCTCTCTTTTATCCTTGGATGGGTATTGGAGTGCCTTCCGAACGCCGGTTGGCTTGCCACTTTAAAGTTGGATACGACGGCGTTGGGAGCGGCGCTGAGTTCGCCTCGTGTGGCGCGACGTCTAAAGACAATATGGGTTATTTTTGCGCTGGGAATTTCGTTCGAAGTTGTCTATTTCCAGGGAATTCCGTTTCTCGGGCTGATCGGTATTGGTCCCAGTATTCTCTACTCGGAATTCGGTATTCACGGGTTTCATGGGTTTGTGAACGCGCTTTTTTTCGCCGGCTGTATAGTGCAATTTACCCGGATAATGCTGGGGGGGTCGAAGGGCTGGGTCCTTCTCGGGGTCGTTTCCGTCAGTTATCCAGTATTAGTTATTAGTCGGCAAGTATTGGTATCGTTGATGCTGCAATATTTGATCGTATATTTCAGCATCAAGCGGCCTTCGCCTATGGTGTTCGTGCGAGCGGGGATCCTTTTCCTGGTTACAATACTCATTTTCGGTTACGTGGGAGATTTACGTAGCGGCCGGGATGCGATTATACAGCTGGGAAGCCCAACGTTCGAATATCCCGAATGGTTGCCAAGCGCCTTCATTTGGTTTTATATCTATCTGTGTACGCCGCTCAATAATGTCAATTACAACATCGACATCACGCCGAATTATTTTCCTCTCGAAACGGCCGGGACATTGATTCCTTCGTTTGCACGGGACGCGTTTATGGACGCGTTCGGTGGAAGGCGACAGTGGGATCTCGTGACGCAAAATTTAAATGTAAGTTCTCTCTTGCAGTCATTATTGACTGATTTCGGGATCATCGGGTCGATAGTATTCACATTGTTGTGCGGCTTTTGTTTTTCCATGCTCTTGCGTCGCGCGAATAAGAGTCCGGGCGCATTCTTTGCGGTTGTAATTATACTGCATGGGATTGCGCTTTCTTTTTTTGCGAATTTATTGTTCCAGCTCGTATTCATTTTTGAGATCCTTGCGGTGACTTGGATTCTGTCGCGGGAACGCGGCCGGTGAATCGGGAGACATACTCAGTCGTAATTCCGGCCTATAACGCTGCGAAGACTATTGAGGGATGTCTTAGGTCGGTAGTTTCCCAATCTTTGGCGCCGCTGGAAGTGCTAATAGTCGACGATGCCAGCTCTGATGACACGGAGTTGGCGGCGCGGCGATGCGAGCTGCAACTCAGGAATGCAGGAATTGACTTCAAATATTTTCGATTGCCTTGCAACGCAGGGCCGTCCGCCGCGCGCAACGAAGGAATCCGTGAGGCGAAAGGAACGTACATCGCGTTCTTGGATGCGGATGACACCTGGGCATTGGATAAGCTCGCGATCGTTGACCAATTCGCTTCCAAGCCGAATACGGACCTAATTTGTCATGGCTATACAGTCGCTGACTTGCCGAGCGAAGTTACACAGATGGGGGCCTACGCGCACGAGCGGATATCGTTATATCGCATGTTAATCCGCAATCCGGCTTCAACCTCTTGTGCCGTTGTTCGCCGGCTGCCCGGATTGTACTTTGATGAATCCATGCGTTATTGCGAAGAGTATGATCTGTGGATGCGAATTGCCGAGCATTCTCCGGTGCTATTTATTTCTGGAAGGCAATTGACTCGATTAGGGCGCCCACAACTCACCCGTGGTGGGTTGAGCGGCGACACGATAGGAATGCGTATTGGCCAGATTCGGGTGTTTTACAATTTTTGTCGGCGCTCTTTTCTTTATCGTGCGTGGCTATTGCCTGGGCTGCTGATTTATTCGGTCTCAAAACATGCATATTCTTGGCTGAGAAGGCGCCGCCGCGACCGGTGAGCTGACGTTGGCCCGATTTTTGCGCTCCCTTTTTAATCTAAATTATCGCATGCGAGTTTCAGGATTTAGATTGTTGCTGGTGGCGCCAATAGGAAGGAAACATGCTGAGGCGTGCCTTTTGCTGATTGCTAAGACGGGCCTCGAATCGACCGACGCGGTAGCCAACGTACTTGCAAACGGTTCGCACCAGTGCTGAAGGAATGCTTGTAGTCTCGTCTTCGAGGAGATAATTAAGTTCCGATTTCACAAAGCGCAAACCCTCTCCCTCGGCTTTTCCGAATTGATCCAATATCCACGGATTTCGCGCGTGATAAACCCCGACGTCGAAATACCGCTGAAAATCCTGTTTTGTCGAATATCCGTGGGAATGTATTACGCAGGCATCGGCGGCGTAGGCAAGCTTGTACCCAGCCAACAATAGGCGCCCAGCAACGATCTGGTCCTCGGCGAAAAAACAGTCTAACGGGAATCCTCCGACGTCTCGGAGGCTGCTCGCGCGGTACGCGGCAAACGAATCTGACGCAAAGATCGTTTTAACGCCATATCCTGTCGAACAAGACAAATCCCTCACCTCGCTTACTGGCGGGTAATTGAACAGGCGAGCGTGGCGTTCAATCGCGCTTGCCCCCTCGCGTGGGGTTTGCCGTCCGTAAGCCATGGCAACCTT
>OCZU010002064.1_pt1 | contig 12945 bp, 10 predicted proteins | sample 1539001 | NCBI WGS metagenome assembly OCZU01 (sample SAMEA3539306, study PRJEB22396) | soil metagenome | biome: tundra; feature: field; material: soil | place: USA | collected 2010-05 | depth 0.15 m
GGACCGGGCGGGCGCAGCCGCCCGGCGGGGCTGGCCGCCGAGCACCAGCCGGAGCGGGGTAAGCGTGTCGTTGGTGAGCAGCCCGGCCCACACCAGGTCCCAGATCGCCGCCGCGACCTCGTTGTCGCCGGGCAGCGCCGGGCTGGCCTGCTCGCCGGCCAGCATGGCCGCGACCCGGTCGCTGAGCATGCGGAAGAACAGCGCTCCGCCTCCGCCGAGCACGGCCAGGACCGCGGCGTGCACCGGGGTCATGGTGACCTCGCCCGGCTCGGGCAGCAGCAGCGCCGCGCTGTCGGCGGGCGCGAGCACCAGCCAGCCGTCGCCCCCAGGCAGTGCGCCCGCGCCGGACCAGACGATCTCGCCGGCTGAGGTCAGCTCGTCGAGCAGGGCGGGGGAGTAGCCGGGCACCCGTCCGGGCAGGATCAGCGTCTCCAGCGCGGACGCGGGCACCGGCACTCCGGCCAGCCGCTCAAGCACCTCAAGCACCGATCCCGCGTCGGCCCGCCGCCGCGAGCCGCCGGAGCCTGACGTCCCGGCTGAGCCGCCGTGCGTGCCGATCCCATGCCAGGCGGGCAGGAACCGGGCCAGTACCTCGGGCGGCACCGGCTCCGCTTCCTTGCGCAGCCGGGCCAGGCACCGCCGCCGCAGCAGCCGAAGCACCTCGGCGTCGCACCACTCGGTACCCTTCGCAGCGGCCTGCCCGGCGGGCAGGAACTCACCTTCGACCACGCGGCCGCTGGCCGTGAGCCGTCGCAGCGTCAGCGTGACCACCGCCACGCCGAGCCCGTACCGCCCGGCCAGCGCGTCGGCCGTGAACGGGCCGTGCGTCCGCGCGTACCTGGCCGCCAGGTCGCCCAGCGGGTCGGCGACCGGCTCGGTGAAGGCCTCGGGGATCCCGGCCGGCAGCGGCACCCCGAGCGCGTCCCTTAGCCGTCCGGCGTCCTCGATAGCGGCCCACATCGGCTGTCCGGCGACCCTGACCTGAATGCTGCGGCGGGCCGCGGCCAGTTCCGCGAGCCAGTCACCCGCGGCGGCACCCTCCGCGCACCTGTCCGCTACCTCCTCAGCCGTCAGCGGCCCGCTGGTGCGGAGCAGGTCGGCGACCCCCTCCACGTCCCGGCAGCGCCGGGACGCCGACAGGTGCTGCAGGTCGCGTTCGACCTCGGCCATGACGGCCGGGTCGAGCAGCTCGCGCAGCCCGTCCTGGCCGAGCAGTTCGGCCAGCAGGGCGGGGTCGAGCGACAGCGCCTGCGCGCGGCGTTCGGCCAGCGGCGCGTCGCCCTCGTACATGAACGCCCCGACGTACCGGAACAGCAGAGACTTGCCGAACGGGCTCGGGGTGGCCGTCTCGACCTCGACGATCCTGATCCGCCGGGCGGCGATGTCACGCAGCAGCCCGGTCAGCGCCGGCACGTCGAAGACGTCACGCAGGCACTCCCGGACCGTCTCAAGCACGATCGGGAACGCCGGGTACCTGCTCGCCACCTCGAGCAGCTGCGCGGAGCGCTGCCGCTGCTGCCACAGCGGCGTGCGGCGGCCCGGCTGACGGCGCGGCAGCAGCAGCGCCCGGCTGGCGCACTCACGGAACCTGGAGGCGAACAGCGCGCTGGCGCCGACCTCGGCGGTGATGAGATCGCCGAGGTCGTCCGGGTCGAGCAGCGCGATCCCGCTCGGCGGCGGCTCGTCGGAGTCCGGCACCCGGATGATGATGCCGTCGTCGGTGTGCAGCGCCTGCACGTCCATCCCGCCGTACCGCTCCCGCAGCCGGGCCGCGATGGCCAGCGCCCAGGGCGCGTGCACCCGGTCCCCGTACGGGCTGTGCAAGACGACCCGCCAGTCGCCGAGCTCATCGCGGAACCGCTCGAGCACCAGCGTCCGGTCGTCGGGCACGTATCCGGTGGCCGCGCGCTGTTCGGCCAGGTACCTGATCAGGTTCCGGGCCGCCAGCTCGTCCAGGCCTGCTTGCTCCAGCTTCCTGGTCGCGTCCGGTTCGGAAGCCGCGGCCAGCTCGCGGCAGGCCTGGCCGATCGCGCGGCCAAGCTCGGCCGGCCGTCCCGGCGTATCGCCGTGCCAGAACGGCAGCTTCCCCGGCTGGCCGGGGGCCGGCGTGACCAGCACGCGGTCCGGCGTGATGTCCTCGATCCGCCACGAGCTGGCGCCGAGCACGAACACGTCGCCGACCCGCGACTCGTACACCATCTCCTCGTCGAGTTCCCCGACCCGCCGCGGCTGCCGGCCAGAGTCTGCAGAGCCGCCCGTGCCGGTGGCCAGGAACACGCCGAAGAGCCCCCGGTCCGGGATCGTGCCGCCATTGGTCACGGCCAGCCGCTGCGCGCCGGGCCGGGCCCTGATGGTTCCCGCCACCCGGTCCCAGACGATGCGCGGTCGCAGCCCGGCGAACTCCTCACTGGGATAGCGCCCGGCCAGCATGTCCAGTACCGCTTCGAGGATCCCCCTGGTCAGCCCGCCGAACGGAGCGGCCTTGCGGACCATCTGCTCAAGCTCGTCGACCACCCAGTCGTCGACGGCCGTCATCGCGACGATCTGCTGAGCCAGCACGTCGAGCGGGTTATGCGGGATCTTCAGCTCTTCGATCTCGCCGGCCCGCATGCGTTCGGCGACGACGGCGGACTGGACCAGGTCGCCTTGGTACTTGGGGAAGATGATGCCGCGTGAGATGTCGCCGACGTTGTGCCCGGCCCGGCCGACCCGCTGCAGGCCGCTGGCCACCGAGGGGGGCGCCTCGACCTGGATAACCAGGTCCACCGCGCCCATGTCGATGCCGAGTTCGAGGCTGGACGTCGCGACGACGGCCGGCAGCCGGCCGGCCTTGAGCGCTTCTTCGATCTCGGCGCGTTCCAGCCGCGAGACCGAGCCGTGGTGCGCCCGGGCGACTTCGGCCGGCGCGCCTGCCGCCACGCCTGCCTGTGCCATCAGCTCGGCTGGCGCCCGGCCGCCCCTCGGGCCCTCCGCACTGACGCGGGCCGCTCGGGCTTCCTCGGCCGCTTCTGCCCGTTCTGCTGCCAGCTCGTTCAGCCGGCCGCACAGGCGCTCGGCGAGCCGCCGCGAGTTCGCGAACACGATCGTGGACTTGTGCTGCTCGATCAGGTCGAGCACCCGCTCCTCGACGTGCGGCCAGATGGAGCGCCGGGGCGCCGGGTCGCCGAGGCCATCGCCGTCGCCTCCGGTGCTGCGGCCCGGACCGGTGTCCAGCTCCGTCATGTCCTCGACCGGGACCACGACCTGCAGCTCGATACGCTTGGGGCTGGGCGGCTGCACGACGGTGACCGGGTGGCTGCCGCCGAGGAAGGTGGCGACCTCTTCGGCCGGCCGCACCGTCGCGGACAGGCCCACCCGCTGGGCGGCGCGGATGCTGTCCCCCCCGGTCGCGTTCCCCGCCTGGCTGCGCCGTGCCGTCTCACCCAGGGCGTCCAGGCGTTCCAGGGACAGGGCCAGGTGCGCGCCGCGCTTGTTGCCCGCGACGGCGTGCACCTCGTCGACGATGACCGTTTCCACCCCGCGCAGGGTTTCCCTCGCTTGCGAGGTGAGCAGCAAGAACAACGACTCCGGCGTGGTGATGAGGATGTCAGGCGGCTTGCTGGCCAGCTTCCTGCGCTCTTCCGCGGCGGTGTCGCCGGTGCGGACGGCCACCCTGATGTCTGGCTCCTCCAGGCCCAGCCGGTGCGCGGCCTGCCTGATCCCGGTCAGCGGCGCCCGCAGGTTCCGCTCGATGTCCACCGCCAGCGCTTTCAGCGGGGAGACGTAGAGCACCCGGGTACGTCGCTTCGGGTCGGCGGGCGGCGGCAGCGCCGCCAGCTTGTCGATCGCCCACAGGAACGCAGCCAGGGTCTTGCCCGATCCGGTCGGCGCGACGACCAGCGTGTCCTCGCCCTTGCCGATCGCTCGCCACGCACCCGCCTGAGCGAGCGTGGGTTCGGCGAACGCGCCCTCGAACCAGGCCCGGGTCGCGGGTGAGAACCCGTCCAGGGCATCTGTGCCCGTCATGTGACGCTGCCCTCCGGAACCACCCACCGGGTGAGCTGGCCGGTGATCGTCGCGACGCGCTCGTAGTCGGCGTCGTAGTGCAGCACGCAGACGCGGTGCCGTTCGGCGACGGCCGCGATGATCAGGTCCGCCAGCGACACCGCGCCAAGCTGGCCGCGAGCGGTGAACTCGGCCTGGACGCTGAGTGCACGCCGCAGGTCGCCGTCCTCGGTCGGCAGCCATTCGTAGGCATGCCGCCGGTCCGCCGCGACCTGGTCGCAGTCAGCCCGGACGCGCGCGCTGAACAGCACCACCAGTTCGGTGATCCCGCAGGTCGCGATCAGCCCGTGCTCGACGAGCGGGGCCAGCACCGTTCGCACCGGCGGATGGTGCCACCGGGCCAGGGCGCTCTTATCCGCCAGATAACGGGCTATCGCCACGCCTGTTCCATCACCGTCGGGTTGCCGAGACCGGCGTAGACGCCGAGGTCCAGCCGCTCGACCTCGCGCTTGCGGGCCACCGACGCGACGGCCTCAGCCAGCGCCCGGTTCACCGTCTCCCGCTTGGTCCGGGCACCCAGTGCGGCCTGCGCCTGGTCGAGCAGGTCATCATCCACGTCAATGAGCGTCTTGGACATCGGCGGCCTCCTATCGTATATACATATCCTACTTCAACGGATATACCCGACGATCAGACGGATGGTGGGCCGCAGGTCAGGCCGATACTGGCGAGAATCTGTTCTCATGGATCCATAGTGCCTTGTCCCTCTGACATTTCGGTCCGCCGGTCTGCCTCCCCGGTGGTGCAGTAGTCTCGGCTGCACTCGGGACGGGAACGCGAACGTGGCGGGTGACAGCATGAAGTGGTCCCGGCCGGCTCCGCTGGCGGCGATCGTCGTCGCGGCTCTGCTGGCAGGAGGCGGGCTAGCCGGGTGCGGCAGTGCCGCGGCTCCCGCACCGCAAACGGCGACGAGGCCCAGCGCGGGCGGGACCAGCGCGGGCGGGACCAGCTCGCTCTCGACGCGGCCGCCGTCGGATCCGCCGCCTCGCGCCACCCCGGCGATCCATCACACCGGGCCGCCAACCGCCCTGCCGGTAGCGCCCGGCGCGGGCGCCGAGCCGCAGACCCGCACCCTGCCCAGCACGGACTCGGTGGCCTTCCGCCACGCGATGACCGATCTGTGGCTGGCCGTGACCACGGGGAACTCTCGCCTCGGACTGCCCGCCTTCTTCCCGTTGGGGGCGTACCAGCAGCTGAAGGCGCTCTATGATCCCGCCGCGGACTGGCACGAACGGCTGTGGTACGACTTCACCCTCGATGTCGGCGCGGCCCACGGCATGGTGGGCTCCGGCGCGCGGCTGGTCCGGGTGATCGTGCCGGTCGACGACGAGGTCTGGGTCTACCCGGGTGAGTGCGATAACACGCTGGGCTACTGGCACGTTCCCGGCGCCCGGGTCGTCTACGAGCAGCACGGTCAGGAGCGCTCGTTCGGCATCGCGTCCCTGATCTCCTGGCGCGGGGTGTGGTACGTGGTGCACTTCGGCGCCGTGCTGCGGGACGTGGTGACCGGCATCGTCGATCAGCCCGAGGTCGGCCCGGGCATCCCGGGACCGCCCGGCGGCTGCTGACCACGGTCCCTTGGCCACGGTCCCTTCGCGCAGTATCGCGCAGCCGGTATGAGTAAACTGCGCGTTATCGTGCCGATCGCTGCATCGCCCGATCGCTGCATCGCGGCTCGCACGTCGCCGGGGAGGTAAGCCGCGTGACCAGGTACCAGCGCTGGAATTCGCTGCTTGACCTGCTGCCCGCCGACGGGCAGCTCACCGTGGCGCAGGCCGCCAGGCAACTCGGCGTGTCGCAGGCCACCATCCGCCGTGATCTGGACCAGCTGGCCCAGCAACAGCTGGTGACCAGGACCCGCGGCGGCGCGGTGGCCGGGCATGTGTTCTACGACCTGCCGCTGCGGTACAAGACCGCGCGGCACGCCCCGGAGAAACAGCGCATCGGCCGGGCTGCGGCCGCCCTGGTGGCCCCGGGCGCGGCGGTCGCGCTAAATGGCGGCACCACCACCAGCGAGGTCGCGCGCGCCCTCGCTACCCGCCCTGACCTGCAAGAGGGTACCGGCGCGTCCGCTGTCACGGTGGTGACGAACGCGATGAACATCGCCAACGAGCTCGCGGTCCGTCAGCACATCAAGATCGTGGTGACCGGCGGGGTCACGCGGGGCCAGTCCTATGAGCTGATCGGGCCGTTCGCCACCCTGGTGCTCGCCGAGCTGACCCTGGACTGGGCCATCCTCGGCGTCGACGCGCTCGACCCGCGAGCGGGGGCGACCGCCCACCACGAGGGCGAGGCCAGCATCAACCACCTCATGGCCGACCGCGCGAAGCAGGTCATGGTCGTCGCCGACAGCTCCAAGCTGGGTCAGCGCGCGTTCGCGCGAGTGTGCGCCGTGGACGAGATCGATGTCATCGTCACCGACCGGGGCGCCAGCCCAGCCTCACTCGCCGCCTTCGCCGAACGAGGCATCCGCATCCTCACCTCCTGATCGAGCGACGCCGCGGACCTCGCCGCCGCACCCTGTCCGGACGCGAAGTTGGCTAACGACTGTCAATTTCAGTGATCTATAATGTTCATAGAAAGCACTTTTCAATCAGAATCATGCAAAGTTTATGATCGCTTGGAGCTGCGATGAGCTATCTGTCTGACGAGATCGCCAGCCAGCCCGCGTGCTGGTCCCAGGCCATCGAGATGGCCGCCTCGGCCGCACTCGCGCTGCCCCGGCCGGGTGAACGGGTGGCTGCGATCGGCTGCGGCTCATCGCTCAACGTCGCCCGCTGCTACGCCGCCCTGCGCGAGGCCGCGGGACAGGGCGAAACGGACGCCTTCCCGGCCTCGGAGGTGGCAGGGACCCGGCAGTACGACCGGCTGGTTTACATCTCCCGCACCGGCACCACGACCGAGGTGCTCCAAGCCCTGCGGCGGGCTCCCCGCGAGGTAAGCACGGTGGCCGTGACCGCCGATCCGCACGCGCCGCTCGCCCGCGCCGCCGACCGCGCCGTGCTGCTCGACTTCGCCGACGAGCGTTCTGTGGTCTCGAGCCGGTTCATCACAAGCTCGATCGTGCTGCTCCGCGCCCACCTCGGCGAGGACGTCCGCGACCTGCCCGGCCAGGCCGCCCGCGAGCTAGCCCGACCGCTGCCGCCCGGGCTCGCCGAGCGTGGCGAGTTCACCTTCCTCGCCCACGGCTGGGCGGTCGCGGTGGCCGACGAGGCGGCGCTGAAACTACGCGAGGCCTCGCGCACCTGGGCCGAGTCCTACCCGGCGATGGAATACCGGCACGGCCCGATCAGCGTCAGCGACGAGAACACCGTGGTGTGGGCCCTGGGCCAGGTGCCGGCCGACCTGCTGGCGGACGCCGGGCGCACCGGCGCCACCGTGGTCAGCTCTGATGGCGACCCGCTCACCGGGCTGATCGGAGCGCAGCGGCTCAGCGTGCTGCTCGCCGAGCACAAGGCCATCGACCCGGACCAGCCGCGAGCACTGACGCGTTCTGTCATCCTGGCCTGATGCAAGCGGTCCCGGCCCCGTCCCGGACGCCGCGCTCCCACCGCCTGCTGGCCGGCGGCCGCGTGGTCACGCCGCAGGGGGTGCTCAGCCCCGGCTGGATCCGGCTGGCCGGGAACCTGATCGATGCCGTCGGATCTGGTCAGCCGCCAGAGCCCGGCTCCCGCGGACTTCCCGTCACGGACCTGCGCGGGGCCTGGGTGCTTCCAGGGTTTGTCGACATGCATGTGCACGGCGGTGGCGGTACCTCGTTCACAGAGGGATCAAGCGATGATGCCAGGCACGCCGCGGAGTTCCACCGCCGCCACGGCACCACCACCATGGTGGCCAGCCTGGTGACCGCGCCGCTGGGCGAACTCCAAGCCAGGGCCGCCATGCTGGCCGGCCTGGCCGGGCAGGGCGTCCTGGCCGGGATCCACCTGGAGGGGCCGTTCCTTTCCGCGGCCAGGTGCGGCGCTCAGGATCCGCGGCACCTGCTCGCTCCCGACGTGGCCGCCTTCGAGCGCCTCCGGGCGGCGGCCGCGGGATACCTGCGCGTTGTCACCATCGCACCCGAACTGCCCGGCGCGGCCGAGCTGATCAAGGCGGCGACGCGGGCCGGCGTGACGGCGGCCATCGGCCACACCGACGCGACCGCCGAGGTCGCATCAGCCGCGGTCGACCTCGGTGCGACTCACGCGACCCACCTGTTCAACGGCATGCGGCCGCTTCATCACCGCGAGCCGGGGGCCGCCGGGGCCCTGCTCGACCGGGCCGAGGTCACCTGCGAGGTGATCGCCGACGGCGTCCACCTGCACGCCGTCATCATCCGGATGGCGGCGCGCGTGGCCGGCCCGGGCCGGCTCGTCCTGATCAGCGACGCCATGGCGGCCGCGGGCATGCCGGACGGGGACTACCGGCTCGGCTCGCTGCGGGTAAACGTAGCCGGGGGAGTAGCGCGCCTGGCCGGCCGCACCCCTACCACAAGCACCACGAGCACCACGAGCACGGGCGCCATCGCCGGTTCCACTGCCACCATGGCCGGTGTCGTCCGGCAGGCGGTGGCCGCGGGCCTGCCGGTCCCTGATGTGGCCGCCGCGGCGAGCACCACTCCGGCTCGCGTGCTGGGCCTGCAGGACCGGATCGGGGCCCTGCGGCCGGGCCTGGAAGCCGACCTGGTGGTCTGCGCCGATGACTTCCGGCTGAGCGCGGTGATGGCGGCCGGGCAGTGGCTGGAACCAGCCGCGCCGGACCCCGCTGCGGTCAGCTTCCCTGGCGGACCGACCCGGTGAGCTTCCCGGTGGGCGAGCTCACCTCGCACACGACCGTGCGTTCGCCGGCCTGCCAGGCGGCCTGGTTCGGGTAGACGTACTCCTGCGCGAGGCCGGCGCTCGCGAGAGCCGGCTTCAGGTAACTGCCCAGCCGGGCCGCGCAGCCGTTGCCCGCGTTTTGCTGCACCACGGTATTACCTGGCCAGGAAGACGCGGGCAGGGTAAACGTGGCGAACACCTCCGCGTCGTGCGGGGTTCCGCAGGCCAGCACCGTGACGGCGAGCCCGTTCGGCCCCGAGTTGACGCACTCGCCGGGATGGAGCTTGAACACGGCGGCGACCCGGTAGGTGACCACGGTCTTCTTGTGGAAGCCGTGGGTGGCCACCGCGAGCACGCCGGCGGCGATCCCGACCAGCACGATGACGCCGACGACGATGCCGACCAGCGCCAGCGGACTCATATCCCGGCTTGGCGCCACCTCGGCCAGCTCCAGGCCCGCCCCACCCGGATCGGCCCCACCGGGCTCCGCCCCGCCGGCCAGCGCAGTATCCACGTGCGCCAGCGCAGTATCCACGTGCGCCAGCGCAGTATCCATCGGCTCCTGAGGAGAGTCCTCGTTTACCCCCGTCGGCGCGACCATCCGGCCTCCATCGTGCCCATGACCCGCCACGGCCGGTCCCGCATCGCCGGCCTGATCGGGCGGCGCACACTCAAGATCGCGATGTGCGCCAGTGATCTACTACTTCCCACGTATCTGATAACGACACATCAGGCCAAAAGGTCTCTGCATCTGCGGGCCCTTCCGGGTCCCGTCGCAGGGTGCGGGCTCATTGCGCCGAACGGCCCGGGCTATCCCGGCCGCGTCCCGGCAGTACTCTGGCGACGTGCGGCAGACGGAATTCTGGAGCTTGATGAGGACGCAGTTCGGCGACGTGTACGCGCAGAGCCTGGCGAAGGACTTCGTGTTCGGCAACCTGGGCGAGCGCACGGTCGAACGCGCCCTAGCCGACGGAGTGGACGCCAAGGTGGTCTGGCGAACGGTCTGCGACACGTTCAACGTGCCGGGCAACCTGCGTTAGGCGGGCATGCTTCAGGCGGGCATGCCTTAGGCCGGGGCCGCTAGCGGCCTAGCCGCCGCGGGGTGTTGATCTTGTCCGGGGCGACCTTGAGGATCACGCGGCCCTGCGGCCCGATGGGCGCGGCGTACTCCTTGCCGGTGTACTTGCGCGCCAGTTCGTCAATGTGCTGCCTGGCTTCATCGCCGGTGACGGTTTCCACCACGTGCCCCCGGACCTCAGCCCAGTCGTACGCGTTATCGCTGCTGTGGATCAGCACGGTGATGCGCGGGTCGCGGCTGACGTTCCTGGCTCGCTGCCGCTGCGGTTCTGTGTTGACCAGAACGTGCTCGTCGTCGGCGTCCACCCAGGTGAGCAGCGCCTGGGGTTGCCCGCTCGGCATCAAGGTCACCACCGTGGCCAGGTTCTTCCCCTTCGCCAGGCGGGCCACGTCCTCGTCGAGCGCCATCTGAAGTCTCCTCACGCCAGCCAGTCTCACTGCTGCCGATGCTAGCCCCCGCCCACTCCCACCCCACGCTGGCCCCGCTCTGGCCCTCCCGCGGCGACCGCCACGGCCTGGGTTTCCTGAATTTCTGGGACGCTTTCGGCGTGTCGCCCATGATCGAATACACGTTCGCCCTATAGTGGGTTGATGGCGGCGGTCTCGGCACCAGCAACCGGGACGGCGGCCACGAAATCCTCTGCGGACAGGCGCTGCGCGGCGCTCGGCAGAAATGTCGGTGGCGGCGCGTAGCGTGTCCACTGATCCGCCGGGGATGTCCGGCGGGACCATAACTCAGACGACCTGGGCGGTGCGGGAGGTGCCCGCAGGCCCTTAACCCGGCAGGGAGTCCCCATGGCAGGAAACAGCAGGCCGACCCTCGAGCGGTCTGGTGACAGGGCAAAATCCCTGGAGACCGCGCTCCTGCAGATCGAGCGGCAGTTCGGCAAGGGCTCGGTCATGCGCCTCGGCGACGAGACGCGAGTGCCGGTCGAGGTGATCCCGACTGGTTCGATCGCGCTCGACGTGGCGCTGGGCCTCGGTGGCCTGCCGCGCGGCCGCATCGTCGAGATCTACGGACCGGAAAGCAGCGGCAAGTGCCTGACAGCCGACACCTACGTGTGGTCCGATCGAGGACTGGAGACGATAGCCGAAGTCTTCGAGCGCGCGGGCATGAAGGCGAGTTGCACATCGCGCGTCACCGACATCAGCGAGTCTGATATTCGCCTCATCAACGAGAGGGGCGACCTCGAGACCGTCGTCGCGCTAACGCACAACAACCGGAAGCCGGTTCTCCGGTTGAAGCTACGGTCGGGACGGACCGTCAGCGTCACTCATAACCACCCGCTCCGTGTCGTCAGCGACCGTGGATTCATCGTGTGGCGTAAGGCCGGGGAAATGCAGGTAGGCGACACGATCGTCTCTGCCGAGTTCGGTGCTGTGGAGGCCGCGGGAGGTGACGGGCTCAGCGAGGACGAGGCCGTCCTGCTGGGTTATCTCGTAGCAGAGGGCACTCTTTGCTACGACTACTCGATCCGATTCACCAACTGGGATCCTGAGGTGAGCGGCGAATTCACCAGGATCATGGAGCACATCGCCGGAGTCCCGGTTCGCAACTATGGCAACAAGGAGTTTGCCGTCCAGGGCAAGAAAATCCGCGATCGGTTCGCGAAAGAATACGGTCTCGATTACGTTACAGCGGCAGGCAAGAAAGTCCCCGCCTGCGTACGGGTATCCGGGCACAAGGCGCAGCGCGCCTTCCTTTCAGCACTCTTCGAAGGCGATGGGTGGATTGATCCCTCATCTACGATCGGACTGGGTACTGCGTCTGAGGAACTGGCCCGGCAAGTCCAGCTGATGCTCTACGGGCTCGGAATCCCGGCGACCGTCTCGTCGAAATACAACGCGAAGTATGAGCGTGACTACTGGTCTGTGACGGTAAATCCCGCGGTAGTCGACCGGTTCCTGTCCGAAGTAGGGTTCCGCTCTGCCCGGCGAAAGGCGCAAGTCGAGAAGTGCTTCAAGTTGTCACCCCGGGACCCGCAGTTCGAGAACATCCCGAATCTGTCAGGCCTGCTCCGGGACCTGCGTGATGACTGCGGCGGCGACAGAGGATTCGACAGGGCCGCAGGCGACATCTTCCGCAAGGACATGTCTCTCTCGTGCTCTCGGCAGCGCTTGGCGAAGATCGTCGAGTGGTGTGATCGGCAGGAAGGCCGGTTCTCGGCCGGAGCCAAGACGATCGTGGAATACCTGCGGATGCTCTCAGGACTTCCTTACACCTACGAGGAGGTCGTCTCGATCGAGGACGGAGGACTTCAGCCGACCTTCGATGTAGTCCTCCCTCGTACCCACAGTTTCGTTGCCAACGGCATGCTCTCTCACAACACCACCGTGGCGCTGCACGCCGTGGCCAACGCGCAAAAGGCGGGCGGCATCGCGGCGTTCATCGACGCCGAGCACGCGCTGGACCCGGACTACGCCAAGAAGCTCGGCGTCGACACCGACGGGTTGCTGGTCTCCCAGCCGGACACGGGCGAGCAGGCGCTGGAGATCGCGGACATGCTCATCAGGTCCGGCGCCATCGATGTCGTCGTCATCGACTCGGTCGCCGCGCTCGTGCCGAAGGCAGAGATCGAGGGCGAGATGGGGGACAGCCACGTCGGGCTTCAGGCCCGGCTCATGTCCCAGGCCCTCCGCAAGATCACCGGCGCGGTGAGCCAGACCAAGACCACCGTGATCTTCATCAACCAGCTGCGGGAAAAGGTCGGTGTCATGTTCGGCAGTCCGGAGACCACCTCAGGCGGCAAGGCGCTGAAGTTCTACGCCTCTATCCGGCTGGACGTGCGCCGGATCGAAACCCTCAAGGAGGGCACGGAGGCGGTCGGCAACCGGACCCGCGTGAAGGTCGTCAAGAACAAGATGTCGCCGCCGTTCAAGGTCGCGGAGTTCGACATCATCTACGGCAGCGGGATCAGCCGGGAAGGCAGCCTGATCGACCTCGGCGTGGAGCAGGGCATCGTGCGCAAGTCTGGTGCCTGGTACACCTACAACGGCGACCAGCTCGGCCAGGGCAAGGAGAACGCCC
>OCZU010002065.1_pt1 | contig 12945 bp, 14 predicted proteins | sample 1539001 | NCBI WGS metagenome assembly OCZU01 (sample SAMEA3539306, study PRJEB22396) | soil metagenome | biome: tundra; feature: field; material: soil | place: USA | collected 2010-05 | depth 0.15 m
AAATGAACCCATCAGAAATCGAAACAGAAACAAGACAGAGTGTGTACCAACATATCTTGAAAGCTGCCAATACGAGACTAGAGCGGGCAATCCCCGGCTCAGAGGGTGCCTTTGCCCCGCTATCATTAGCCGCAGTATTGAATCTGTTGTTCCTGCTGCGAGGTGAGTGGGGTTCGATTGGCGATTATGTGACAACACAAAGAGCCATTCGAGCACTTGTCGGTGACGAATTGCTGTGGGCTGAACCTCAGAAAGCGACACCTGCTCCGATTGAATTGGTGCAGTAGCCGGGAGGTTGACCGAATGGCAAACATTTGGAGCGATGAAACACCGGAGCAACGGGAGAGCCGCCTCGCCATGTGCGTTTGCATGAACGCCGATGTGGCATTTCGCGGGGTTCGGGACGGATTGTGCTATTTCGAGGTGTGCTTCACGGACGACAACGATGGGCCAAGTGCCGTTCTTGCGCTCCCGACTGATGGGCTGACCGCTGAGAAAATAGCCAATCATGCCGCAGAGGCGGACGGGAGCAGGCGGAGGGCAAAGTGAACTCAGGGACAATCACTACGGCGATCCCCGCGACCACTGATCCCGAACTGGGCGAACCGCGCTGCCCCAATGGGCATGACTCAGGAATCCCCCCGCGATGTCCTGCGCTAATGTTTGCGACTTGTCATCATTATCGGACAGATGCCACTTGGAACGAGTTCTGCATCACGTGCGGCGTCCGCCATGCGCCGTTCAAGATTTATTGGCACTCCTTTCGCATGGATGACAAAGCGGTCGGCTGGAAGAACTACTGCGGATACTGCGGGGCCAAGATGATCAGCGGCAGGGCATCGAGATGAGAACTAATTCGCCAGCACCTTACTGCCTGAGATCGCCACAACACGTGCAGCACTGTGGAAGCTGCGCGAATATTGTTTTGGCAAGCAACTGAGTATTGCGACTCTGGCAGCGGTTCGTCGATCTGAGAGCGTAATCGTAAAGGCCCTTCAGAGAAATTCTTGATCGCTAACGCTGAAGTGTCGTTTCAAAGCGAAGGAAGTGCGCCGCGTTCAACGCTACAGGACGAAGAAGAAAGCGGAGAAGAAGGCCGCGCGTCACGCCGTGTTGATGGCTGAGAAGGCTGCACGCGATGCGAGGCGCGTTGCTCGACAAGAGAAGAAGGCACTCGACCTAAGGAAACACTCGACTCAGCGCCAAGGTTTTTGTGACGGCTACAACTCTGCTGCGCCGAAGTCTGAGGCCGAACTCAAGGCCCAGTCGTGGGCAAAGCGATACCGTGAGGGATACGCCAAAGGCCGCGCCGAGAAGCAGCGGGTTGATGCTCTCCTGACTCAACAGCAAGCAAGACCCACACCAACAGCAGCACCAGTGACAATCCAACCGTAGGAACCATGCCCCAAGGCCCAGCGCAGATCACCGCGTTCGCTTTGGGGCTTTCTTTGTTTCTGGCCCAGCGTCCCAACAACTGGCATTCTACCCCTTCACTGGCACGCTTTTGAACGTGCGTAGCCTCCGCCCCATGCACTCGGCGGATCACGTCTCGCAATTCTTCAATGTACTTTCCCATTACAGGCGGTCTTTCTCTCTTGCTGTCACTGCTGTACCGCCGAAAATGTGCCAGCCTGTCCAGCGCAGAAGGATGTTAGCTGTGTGTCGCATGACCATGTGCCGCTTGCCATGCCCTTGCTCACCAGCGTCCCCGTGCCTGCGAACACCGAATACACACCAGCCCCTCGCCCTTGGGTAAGTGAAAAACTCATGGTAGAGCCAGCCGGGGCAGGATTCTGCTGTACTCCTACCAAGAACACAAGGGCTTCCCCGTTGCTGCCGCAGGAACTATCGCAGATTAGGTCGCCCCTGTTGTCGTCAAAGGCGTCTGCTATGAAACATGTTCCTTCCGGCACAGAACTCATCGGTATGGTGCCGAATGGCCCATTGCAGGGTATGGCAACTAAACTGGCTGACAGACCAAGCCCACTGGCTGGCGAACCGATTCCCACAATGATGTTCCAATGTCCCAACATAGACGTTGAGTTTGCGCCTGTGGAAGATGGCTGATTCCCGCTCCCGCAGGCGAACAGCACCAGCAAGCCTAGTAGCGCCAATATATTTTTAATCATGATTTGCTCGGTTCCGTGACCTCAAGAGGCAAGCAGACTTCTCATCGCATGATCTGTGAATCGACTTTGTACTTGTAAGTCTTGAAGTTTTGGTCACGTATTTCCAGAATGCGAATGCCCCACTTGGAATCATAGACTCTGGCATCGACATGAGCACCAGTATTAAACGTTCGACAGAATCCATTCGATGAGACATTGTAAACAACGTAATCGTTTGCTGATCTCGTTCTCGACCACGTACAACTGCGGATCGCTGGGGCTGCTCACGTCGATGAGGTAGGCGTCAGGAACGCTCTGCTTTCCGTCTTTCGCCCCGATCCGACGCTTGCAGTCGAGATAAATCCGCCGTTCCCCAAAAATGTCGTTCACGTGGGCGACGATGGCTCGCTCGAACTCCTGCTCGGTATCGTACTGGATTAGATTGAACGTGCCGTAAGGTGTGACGAGATGGCTCATACTTAACCTCTCAACAAATCTTTCGCCAGCGGCCATAGAAAGGCGCGAAGCACCGACCTCGTCAGGATGACTTACCAGAGCCATCGCGCTGGTCAAACTTCCAGTCATCTTCGTCCATCATGCTGATGGCACCCTGTTGAGCATCGGCCATTGATAAACCCCCTGCTTCAGCGAACTCAACGAGTGCATCACGGCTGGCCACAGTTAGCTTTTTGGCAATTCCTCTGAGAAACTCGGCAGCTTTCAACACATCTGAAATGCCCACCGTAATTCCGTAGTCGAATACCTTTGAAGGTATTTCATGGGGCGGGAAGTTCTGGTAGGCGTATTTGAGAGTGTATGCTCCACCGTGATGGACTATCAAATTCCGATCATTTACCAATCGCGAGTACACAATTGCTTCATCAGCCGAAAAGGGAGTCCGATTAACCAAGTCACCGAAAAGTCCATTTATCTGCTTCGCTGACCCGAAGTCGTATTCGTCAGCCAGCACAGAACCCAATCGGTACTCCAACTGTTCCGTTACGTGGAGGAAATCCTTCACTTTTATGCTGACATCAGAGCGTCGTTGAACGAAGTTTCTAAGGGTGCTCGGGCAAATGTTATGAGCGATGCGAAATGTGCCTTGCAAAATGCTTCGAAATACGCGATTAGACCGATGACACATAGTTGCGGCACAATATCTGCCGCATTTTTGGACTTCTGAGGGTTTTGAACAATTTCCTCAAGGTTCTCTACGTAAATGCGAAAGATGATAAATGGCGGTACCCAACCGGGAAAGAACGCGAATGCATCAGGCGAAAGAGGGGATGTCATTTTCTCCTACTCAGTGTGTGGCCGACACGACTCGGCCTTCGAGGTGAAGGCGCACTCTCCGTAACTTCTTTTCCGCGTATGGTAAACGTTCTCGCGGCTTTTATCCTCTCCAGCAACACCGACGCAGGTTCATACTCCCGGCCTTCGCGTCGAGCCAGTTCAGCCTCGGTGGGGACGAGTTCGCCACGGAAGGCTTTGGCAAGGATGGACTGGGTAAGTTTGTCGCAGCTTCTGCTGGCCAGATTCGCGTGACGTTCGACGCTGCTGGCGAACGTGAGCAAAGCATCCAACCTCCTCACAATTTCTTCCTGTTCGTCCAAAGGAGCCAACGGCACCACGAAGTTGTTGATTTCATCGAGGCCCAAATCGGGTACGCCAATTGATTTGGCCTGTTGCCTCGCCTTTGCTAACACAACACCGCTGTCCAAGTACCTCATCAGATATTTTGGGTTGATTATGAGCGGACGAACGATACAACACGAGTACGAAGCTAGAAACCTTTCATCTGTTTCTACTAGCCTTGCTTTTCCTAATCGTGCTCCGATACGTGAATAGATTATGTCGTTGCGCTGTGGTTTCGCCTTTCTGGACAATCGAACATAATCAGCTTCCGAAATCAGCTTGATATCGCGTGTGAGGTTTAGTGAGCCGTCATCCAGCAAGTCTTTAGCAGAGATAAATTTGACGCCCTGCGGGGCGACAGCTTTTGGCATCTTATGGTCAATGTCAGCGATCTGAGAGCACAAGTTGCCCAGCCTTTCGTAAACCCAAGTGTCTGGCAGTTCGCAAGGTTTTTCGTCGCAGTCAACCGAAGGCAGTATGCGTTGCCGCACCCTTTCTGACTTGGTTGATAACCTCGTTTCCGAGATTCTCTTCGCAAGGGCGGTCCCATTTTCAGCCACGTTGCTATGGGCATCCCTCCAATCTTCCGTCAGCCTCCCCGACCATGCCGACGCGAGTGCAGATTGGCGAAAACGTTTGAGGATCGCGGGGAGTGGGGAGAGTCGGTCTCTTAGTGCAACCACACCCGAAAGACATCCCTCGACTTTGTGAACAATCCGCCGTTGTTCGTCAGGAGGGGGTGCGAGAATGCACATCAGCTTTATATCTTTTTGGAAGAGATGGGGAGTAGCCGAACCAGTGATCCGTTCATTCGCAAGTCGTTGAAATGCTGGCCCTTTCAAATAATAGAAAAGATACTTACTCGTCAGGAGATCACTCTGTGGTCGAACAACGAGCAACGAAGAGTTAACGGTAGCTTCACCGGGCAGCCTCTCGACATACCCCAACTTGCCAATGCCAGCACCGTCCTTCACTAGGATGGTGTCGCCTTCCTTCAACTTGATCTCAGGACTCTCTTCATAACGAACCCGAGAGATGTGGTTCACTCTTTGGAAATCGACCGCATCGCCATAGTTAAGATTGGGTACAGAGAGAAGGAGTGGCCCGGAAGGGGTGTATTCTTCGGCCTTTAGTCCCCTCCACCCGATACGGCCTGCAATATACACGTGGTCACCAAGTGTGCATCTGACCCACCCTTCAGGCAGGTCTGCATCAACCAGTTCAGGCTGCGGTTCTAGAACGATTTGTGTTCCAGACTCAATGGGTGTGGGCATTGGGAACCAGTGTGATAGTTCGCTTATTCGGATTGCACTTCAAGCATTGACATTAAGGTCTTAAGTTCTCCTATAGCGACTTCGAGAACCGTAAGGGCATCGGTGACTAGTTCTTCCGGCTCGGCCAAGCCGTCGCTATCGTCCAACGACTCATCTTTGAGCCACCTGAGGCCGTCGATCTTGTAATCGTGCTTCTTTACTTCGTCAATATCGAAGCTGCGCCAGCGGTCTTCCTTCGAGTCGCCCGATTTGCGTTTCGCACCACCATTTGGATCGGCTCCGTAGCACTTCTCAAACGAATAAAAATGTTCTGCTTCGAGTGGACGATCCTTCTTCGTGATGTGGGGCACATTGCTGCGCCCGTCGTAGAGCCACGTCGTTTCCGTTTTGTAGCCCTTGGTGAAGAAGATCACGTTTGTCTTTGTGCCGGGACTGTAGGGAGTGAAGGTGCCATTCGGAAGCCGGAGCACGGTGTGAAGATTGCAATCTTCGGTCAGAATCTTGAAGACTTCGCCAGCTTGATCCGCAAAGAGACAGTTGTCCGGCACAATAACAGCAGCGCGGCCTCCCGGCTTCAGGATCGTCATAACGTGCTGGATAAAGTTCAGTTGTTTGTTGCTCGTGGAGATTGTGAAATCGTCTCGGGTGGGTGCTTGATTCGCCCCCTTGGTTCCGAAAGGCGGGTTGGTCATCACCACATCGAAGCGGTCGCCCGGAGGAATCGTATAGATGGAATCTCCGACAGCGATGTGTGGCTCCAGACCATGCAGGTAAAGGTTCATCAAGGTCAGGCGACGAGGCCGCTCCACCAGTTCCTGTCCGAAGTACGTCTTGGACTTGACCCGCTTCGCCAGATCACGCTCCAGTGCGCCCTTGGTCTGCTCGATTAACCACTCGTAAGAAGAGACAATGAACCCGCCTGTCCCGCAGGCTGGATCGCAGATCGTGAACTCTTTGTTGATGCGAGGATCGGGCTTCATGCAGCGCACGATGGCCTTGATCAGCAGACGCGGTGTGAAGTATTGCCCCGCGCCCTTCTTGCCCTCGCTGGCTGCTTTCTCCAGTAGTCCCTCGAAGGCCGCTGCCTTGATGTCGATCCCGAGTGCTGTCCATTCCGTCTCGTCAATGACACTCAGCAGCTTCTTCAGGTTGACCGGATTGTTGAAGCGCGATTGCGCCCCGGCGAAGATGTCGCCCAGCAAACCACGCTGTTTACCTAGCGTACGAAGAATGTCGATGTAGTCGTCGCGCAGGTCCGTGCCAGACTTGCTGATGAGCGTTGGCCAGTCGCAGCCCTTCGGCAACTCGATGCTGCGCTCATCGGCCATCTTGAGGAAGAGCAGGTAGGTCAACTGCTCGATGTAGTCGCCGTAGTCGATTCCATCGTGACGCAGGGTATGGCAGAAACCCCAAAGGGTCTGGACAACATCGCTCATGATGCAATGGCCTCGTTGAGTTGTGTGATCATCTGTGGCAGTTTACCGTCGAACACTCGATTCGCACGACCCCAACCCCCGGCGAGATTGAAAACGGGCACTGCATCGAAGTCTTCCTGCTCGATGGTCAGATTTTCGACCAAGTGGGCTTCAATCCGGTCCAGCCATTGAATCTGTTCTGGAGTGAATGGCTTTCCCGTCGTCATTTTGGCCATGGCCAGCTTCACTCGGTCGCCAGCGGTGTAGAGCGGCTCCTGCTCGTTTGCCGCGTGCTTGACCATCGAAATGATGTCTACGAGAGCCTTGCGGTATTGAATCTCGTGGGCCTTACGAAGATTTTCAAGAGTGAACCGCTGTGGTGTTGCGGCCAACTTCTGTCGAAGTTCCGTGAGGGCAGTGGTGTTCCAGTCCCTCGGGCGATTCAGAAGAATGCGAATGGCCTCGACCTGAGCAGGATTCTCTCGAACAAATCTGGCAAAGACGGACAAATAATCCTCGGGTTTGTATTCCTTGCCATCAGTTCCGCGCACGAGCCATGAGGAACTCACCGTGTCCACGCTGTCCGTCGCTACCAAGAAAACCCTTTGCCGCCGAGGATAGTTGACCAGCAGGTCTTGGAAAGTTTTCTCCCGCAGCAACTTCATCGCCTCCGTGAAATCAGTCCTCAACTGCCGAGGAAGATCGTTCGCGTACTTCGCCATATCGCCCTGCGCGATGTAGGCAGAAAAGTCTTCCCGCGCCTCTCCCGACATCTCCTTGTCGATCCGCTGGAGGCGCTTCACGAGGCGGCGAATGTTGTAGTCACGATCTCTGTTATTCCAAATGTCCTCGATGATCTCGGTGATCGTGCGGACTTCGTGCTCAGGTGGTTCTGCCGTAATCGCTGTGGCGTTCTTGAAATATTCCAACAGCGTACCGTCAAAGCAGTCGAACACTACAAAATGAGATTTGTCAGGAAAGTGTTCTCCCTTGCGAGTGCCGCGCCCCAACATCTGCTCGAACAGGATTCTGGATTTTACTGGCCGCAGGAAAACAATCCCCTCAAGGTCGGGGATGTCCACGCCTGTTGTGAGGAGGTCAACGCTCACCACGACGCTGGGCTGTGGGCGGTTACGAAACTCGCGGATGTGCTGTAGGGGCCTGTCAACCTTCCCGGTGATCTTCTGCACAAACGAATCACCTCGCCCAAAGACATCGCGCCCAATCTCCACCAGATGATCTGCGTGAGAGGTGTGTGACAGATCATTGACTGCAAAGATTAACGTCTTTGGGAAGCGTCCGTAGTGTTGCTCGTGTTCAACCGCCCACTTCTTCACTTCTTCAAGAATCTTCCGGTTGGAGTCAGGCGACGTGATCTCCCGTTCGACCTTGCTACTGTCAAACTGGCGTTCGTCCTCCAATAGATCGAGTTGTTTGGCTCCTGATTCTGGATTAACGACCTCGACCTGTTCTCCCTCTTGCAGGAAGACCCCGTTCATTCGGACATTCGACTTGACCGCAACCACGTCGTAATCGACGAGGAAGCCTTCGCGCACAGCGCGCTCGTATTCGTACCGATAGACGATGTCTTTGAAGTACGCCGTCGTATGGGCCGCAGGTGTAGCAGTGAGACCTACCTTAACGGTATCGAAATGGTCGAGCGTCCTGCGCCAGATGGCTCCTTCGGACGAGGTGTAGCCTCTGTGACACTCGTCGGCAATAACCAGATCAAAGGCATGGATCGGGATGTCCAGCTTCGTGGCGTCCTCATCGAGTTCTTCGTCCCCCGCAGCAAAAATGGCATCTCGACCAAACAGGTTAATGGTCATCCGCTGAATCGTGCTGACGTACACGAAGGCGTGACTTGCATTAGGGTTCGTTAGGTAAGCCTCCGGCAGCACCTTCGGATCGTACTTCTGATCCTCGTCGAAGTCGCCACGCTGAAACCGCTGGCTGTAGACCTCATAGATTTTGTCGAACTTCAGCCCCGGCTCCGGCTCAAATGAAGCGAATGCCAGTACAGCCTGTGCCGCTAGCGCCCGACGGTCCACCAAAAACAGAATGCGTCTGGCCACTTTTGACTTCATCAGCCGATAGACTTCATTGACCATCGTGAAGGTCTTTCCCGTCCCCGTCGCCATAGCTACCAGCATTTGCCGTTTGTGTTCAGAGATCGCATTCTCAATGGCAGCGTTTGCGTCACGCTGAAACGGATGCGGCCTTGGGTGATCGTTCGGCGTTTGAGAGAGCGTTTGGCAGCAAGCGTCGAAGTCCTTCTGTAGGCGCTCTGTCAACGCTTCAGGTGTGTGAAACTGCGTGATGATGTGAGACCGAGACAGTTCATGCCGGATGTCGTGATGCCAGATGACCTCGCCATTGGTTGAATACAGGAACGGAACACGGAAGCCTCGGTAGTTGAATGGGCTGTTACCGATTCCTTTGCAGTACCTTTCAGCCTGTGTGAGGACGCTCTGTGGGCCTAGGGTTAGCTTCTTCGCTTCGACAATCCCGAGAATCTGTCCGTCCACGCAGAGGGCATAGTCGGCAGGGCCATTAGTAGTCTCGAACTCAGTAATAGCGCAATTCCGGTGGTTGTTAAGCGACATGCCGGGAGAAAACGGAATGATGTCCCATCCCGCAGCTTTCAGCTTAGGATCGATGAGACGCTTGCGCGTAAGCCACTCGGAGTTTTGTTCTGAAGGTTTCACGGGCACCAAGGGGGAGCACAGCATTATAACTATTCGTGTGCGTTATTACCGTACGAGAAATCGGAGTTTCTTTTCCCGGCCTGAGCCTCGTAGAATCGAAACCCAGCAGCCTTTGTGTTGTCCGCCCTTGCGAGGGTGAGCCTTGATTCACGGATCGCATCAATCGCAACAAATGCCCAACATGCGGTGAGACAATCGCGCCATGAAAAACCTCTGGCTGTTTGCCTTGCTGTTCTTTCTGCTGACATCACGGGTGTTCGCCAACATCAACTTGTATCATGTCAGTTGGCATTTTATTGTTTGGAACAAACTGACCCGCGATGTGTGCAGCAGCGAAGCACTCGAAAGCCTTCTTTCCAGAATCATCGAGTAGAGTGGCATGCTGCGTCGCTTCATCCCACGTCCCTAGCACACTCACATGCACCCCCGGCCACGGCCCGGTGAGGACCACTCTGACGGGAAGCCTGCTCTCATTTTTCCACCCAGCAGACGAGAGTACTTCAGACCAGTCCTGCGCGTACCTGTAGGTCTCGTTGTTGGTTGACATCGCCTCAACCATGAACTTTCCCGGCTTCGTTTGTAAGCATGAGACCAGCACGTTGCGCTGTTCATCTGACAACCGTCGATTTGGGGGCGCGAAGTTGTTGACGACAGGGTTAATGATGGTGCCTTCGTTGCCAACAATAGCCATGCCATTCGGAGCACTCACATTCGGGCTGTTCGTTCCCGTGCTGGCTTGATTCACTTGGCTGTTGCTCGTTCCCGCCACGCTGTTCTTCGTGATGTTGTGTCGAGTCCCCTTCGTCTGCTGATCGGTGTGGGTTGTAGGCTTCGGAACGTCAGCCATGGGCTGTTGGAAAGGTGTGGATTGGGCCTTCTCCTGCACCACAGTTTGGGTGGGAGTTGGTTTCTCAAGATGGACGGCCCGTCTCACGTCCGAACTAAACAACGAAAAAACTGCAATGATGATGGGAGTAGCTATGCTGCCCCAGAGAGTTAACTTGTCTTTCCTGCTCCACGTTTTCTTCATGTGTGGTGGGCACAGGGTTTGAACCTGCTTCTTCCAGCCCACATATTTCCGATGCTATCACTGTGACTACACATTGGTTCGTGATCTGGTGGACCGTGGGACGGGGAAGTGGCAGCAGCATCCACAGCGCATTCGCAGCAGCCGGACGTGACCTCTTGAAGCAGCCGAGACTCGAACGGAAGAGGATCACAGCCTTCACCGCGAAGTGTTCCGTTGGCACGGCTCCCGATCAGGCGTGAAACGAAGCAAGAAGTTACGGAGCCGAACCGCAAGGTTCAAATGAGCGTGGTTGGGGACGCCAACCACTTAATTTATTCTCAACGACTTAGCATCCGAGTTCGCCGCAGAACGCCGCAAAAACACATCCGTTGTACGTTCTACCGCCGCTCTTTGGTCTTGCGGAACGACGTGCGCATACCGCGCCAACATTCGCATGTCGGCGTGACCGAGCTGCTGCTGTACAACGCGCGCGTTCGCGCCAGCCTGCATCAATGCGGTGCCCAAGCCATGTCGGAAAGCATGGAATGCCCCGCGTGGAATCCCCAGCCGCTCGCGGATCGGGTGCAGGATGTCCCGACGCACGTAGCAACTGGTGATGGGCTGACCCTTCGCGTTTGCGAACAGCAACCCGAACGCATTGGGCCGCCACCTGGGCCGGTATTCCTGCAGCATGTTCACCAGCACAGGTGGCAAAGGCAGATCACGAACGCTAGCTTTCGACTTCACCGTGAGCAGCTTCCCGCGCCAGTTGCTTTGACGCACCATCAGAACGCCACTGCTCAGGTCTATGTGCTTCCATGCAATGCCCACCGCCTCACTCGTACGCACGCCCAAGTAGGCCATGAACGCGAAACAGATACTCCACGGCTCTGGGGCTGCGTCGATGATTCGCTGGGATTCGTCGGGAATAAAGAACCGTTGTGGCTTCTCCAATTCCTCAACCGGCAGCCGCAACTTCCGCCAATCGAGTTCGGGTGAAAGATAGTTCCAGTCCCGCGCCGCACCTAGCATGCTGGCAAGCGTGCTGAGCGCGTTCAGGATGGTCTTGCGACTCAAGCCACGGCGCCGTAGATCATTCACCAGCAATTGCGGCACTTCGCCCTTGACCTGATCTAGCCGGTAGTGGCCTAGAACCGGTTCTATGTAAATCCGGCACAGGGAGCGTGCGGATTCGCAGGATGAAGGCTTAAACGTCGGACAGACGTTCGCACAGTACACCTCTGAGAATTCCTGCACGGTGGCCACCTTCCCCGGCATGTAATTCGGCTGGTTGACGTGCTCGATCATGCGATCTGCAACCCGCCGCGCTAGGGCTTTGGTCGGCAGGTCTTTCGTTGCGCCTACTCGCGCTCGACGCTCGACCCGTACAACCTCACCCGCCTTGTTCAGTACATCTTCGCGCCAACGCAGAATCCAAAGATTTCCTTCTCTGCGTAGCGCACCACGCTGGTACCGTTTTCGAGCCAAGTCACCTCCCAGACTTGGCCCGCTGATTCCAGTCGGGATATTACACGGGATTGGGGCTGTGCAAATCATTTGTCACTCTAAAATCACTGCTCTGGCGCGATGATGCGCACTCCAGCGCGATGCGCGCACGGATTGGCGTGAGAGCATGAGCCGACGTACGTTCCGCTTGTTGCCGCTCGTGGAGCGCCCTGTTGTCCGCCAGTTGTTGGGCACCTGCTGTGCCGGCTCCTGGCGTTCGCGCGCTACGGGGCGAAAATCACTCCCACGAATCAGAGTAAGGGCGCGGGTTCTCCCGGCTCTTCGCGGCGAGTCGACAATCTCATCCGTCAGGAAGGAAAGGGGGTTCGTTTGGTTGTGCTTTCCCGTGGCGGTTACGAATAATTTGCCGACCATAATCTGGTCCCCCTAATTCTTGGGCTCCAAAGAAAAAACCTCCAGGCAAGTCACGCTGCTTCTAGCGTGCTGCCCGGAGGTCGGGTTGTCCGATAGTTCCGGTTAGTAAAGCGAGTTTTGAAAACGCGAACTGTCTATGGCGGCCCGTGCCAGAGCTTCGACCTTATCTCTGCACTCTCAATCAAAGCCCCCAAGGCAATTCTGCGGTAGAAGGCAAGCCAAGTCGAGAACAAAATGCACGGTAGCTTAAAATAAACTACCCTAGCCTGACCGCGAACCTCGCGCACTCCTCGCGTGCATTTCGCGCACTCTGACCGTGTTCCTCGCGTGACTTTCCGAACATTTACTGCGCTCCTCGTATCAGGGATGAAATTCGGCCCGTGCCCAGTGCTTACCTGATCAACATTCTAGCTCGAGAGAGATGAAACCCCTTCGAGTGCAGACCGAGGCCGTGCATTCAACTCCTCGCCAGAGGGCTAGATTTAAGGGCGAATGCGACCAACAAGCCCTAAACGGCATGGGATTCGCCCGAAATCGGTGTCCTGAAACGCCGATTCACGCGCAAATCATTGTGGAAAATGCAGAAGTAAGTCGAGGACAAAAACACCGTTAGGCTAAACTATCCTAGCGTAGCAGTAGCCCCTTCGAAGGGCGTCCAAGGGCGTTCCTAGCCCCTTCGAAGTCCGTTCCTAGCCCACGAACGCACCAGAGCATGACTTCCGCCCCACTTTCAGCCTCCTCGTCGACCGGAGTGCCAGGGGTGCTGATCGTTGAGAACGGCATTTCGGAGATAACTGTCCACAACAGGACTTTTACACTCTTTGAGAATCAGAACCGATCAGGTCAACGAGTGATATGGCGATTTATCACCAGTTGACCGTGGGATAGCCACACCAATGTTGAGCGCAAAGATGC
>OCZU010002066.1_pt1 | contig 12939 bp, 14 predicted proteins | sample 1539001 | NCBI WGS metagenome assembly OCZU01 (sample SAMEA3539306, study PRJEB22396) | soil metagenome | biome: tundra; feature: field; material: soil | place: USA | collected 2010-05 | depth 0.15 m
AAGCTTACAGGCGGTGAACGATTCGGGTGCGAGGCCGCCGAGCCACGTTCGAAAAAACCCGGTTGTTGCATCGTCTGCCAGGTCGCCCAATACAAGTCCAACTTTGCGATACCCGCGCTGATATTGCACAGCTTTCCGGGCTGGTTCGTGGGCGTCGCCTTCGCGGCCATCGCCATCGGCGGGCTCGTGCCCGCCGCGATCATGTCGATCGCGGCCTCCAACCTTTTCACTCGCAACGTATACCGCCAGTTCATACGTCCTGATTGCACGCCGAAGCAGGAGGCGCAGAACGCGAAGATCATGTCGCTGGTCGTCAAGTTCGGCGCTCTCGTATTCATCATCTTTCTGCCGTTGCAATACGCGATACAGCTGCAACTCCTCGGCGGCATCTGGATCAGCCAGACGATCCCAGCGGTCATCGTCGGGCTCTACACGCGCTGGTTCAACCCCTGGGCGCTGCTTGCCGGCTGGGCCTGCGGCCTCGTGTCGGGGACCTGGATGGCTGCGTCGCTCAACTTCCAGTCAGCGGTCTTTCCGCTGGCCATCGATGGGTTCACCGTGCCGGGCTATGCGGCGCTCTACGCGCTGCCCATCAATTTTGCAGTGAGCATCGTACTGAGTCTGGTGCTGAACCGGAACCAGGCCAATCGCGGCACCGACCAGACGGTCGCTGCGGACTATCAATACGTTCCCGGGGAAACCGCGTAGCGGACGGGACCAACCCGAAGCATGCCCTCGACGCGAGCCACGTGCCGCCGGACTTCCGCTTTCAACGCGGCGGTCTCCTCAAGCGGCGCGCACCTCGTCGGTCCACACCGTGAAGCTCGCCAGCGTGTTCGGGCCGAAGGTATTGCTGATGGCGACGTCCGCCGCATCGCGGCCCCGGGCGATGAGCACCCTGCCGATGCGCGGCACGTTGTTGCGCGGGTCAAACGTGTACCAATGGCCGTCGAGAAAGGCCTCGAACCAGGCGGCGAAATCCATCGGGCCGTAGGGCGGCGGCACGCCGATATCGCCGAGATAGCCGGTGCAATAGCGCGCGGGGATGTTCATGCAGCGGCAGAAGGCAACCGCGAGGTGCGCGTAATCGCGGCAGACGCCGGTTTTGTCGTGAAACGCCTCCAGCGCGGTCCGCGTCATCCGCGCATGCTCATAGCCGAAAGTGATATGCCGGTTGACGTAGTCGCAGATGGCCTGCACGCGACCCCACCCCGTGGGCGTCTGGCCGAAAAGATTCCACGCGGTCTCCGACAGGCGATCGGTTTCGCAATACCGGCTGCCCAGTAGAAAGAGGAGGGTCTCCTCCGGCAGGTCCGGCACAGGCAGCTGTCGCGCTTGAGGGACGACCGGATCGGGTGCACCGGTATCGTTGACGATCACGTCCCCGCGGACGCGCGTGCGACCCGTCGGCGCAACGATGCGCGTGCACCAGTTGCCGAAACTGTCGCGATAGGCCGTCATCGGGATCGGCGGATCGAACATCAGATCGTCGCGGCCGACAAGATCCGAGGCACGCGTGAAGTGCACGTTCAGCGTGAATAGCATGGGCGTGGGTTGCGGGCACTCGTAGATCATTTCGAAGCCAACGCGAATCTGCATGGTGGAACTCCGTTATTCGCCGGCTTGGTTGCGCATGCCGGCGGCGTAGCTTGTGGAAGCGATTGTTGCCGTATTGTCCGATGAATGACTTGCGGCAGCTAAGCTCTCAGGCGGCGCACGCCGTGCGCAAGGATTCTACAATCGCGCGCCGCAACGCGATCCAGCGGCTCCCGGCGGCCAGGACAATGCTCTGATTGAGCTCCAACTCAATTCCGACGTAGGTGCGCGGCGAGAAGTGTCGCCGCAAGTACGAGGTCAGTCCGTCCCCTTTGCCGGCATAGGGATAGTTGCGGCGGACGCGAAGCTCTGGAGCAGATGCCGCGAGTGACGCTTTCCAACGAGCGCACAGTGCAGTCTCTCCGTGCCGGCGCGGGTCGTAGAGCAGTCCGACGTCGGCATGTCGCACCTTGCCGTCCAGCTCCGGCGTGAAGCTGTGCGATGAAATGTGGATCACGCGACGGCCGCGCGAGACCGATTCCCCGACAAGACGCTCGACTTCCATGCGGTAGGGCACGTAGTGCCGCTCGACGATCTTCGCCCGGAGCGGCGCCGCCGCGCCGTGGGTCGCCGCCGAGAATACCCGCGGATGACCGATCGATCGATTGAGGTCGACAAGAAGGCGGCTGACGGTCGAAGTCACAAGCGGCGCGCCGAAGGCTCTCGCCAGCGCCTTCGCCATGACCAGGGCCCCCGCATCGTATCCGCGATGCGTCGCGAGCAACGCGCGATGCTCGCGAAAGTGCGAGCGATAGGCCGCCGGGATCCGGTTTCCTCCGTGCTCACAGGTGAAGACGAAGGCGTCGACTAGGCCGCCTCGCCGGCTCACCAGATCAACTCGGGCAATTGGCGAAACACCTGGCGCGTTCCTTCACCCCATTCGTTGCTCAGCGCGGTGAAATACGGGTCTCCGTCGTCGAAGCGGCGTCTCTTGCTGACCTCGAGGCTGTCCCGCTCGTAGCAAATCAGGTCGATCGGCATGCCTACCGACAGATTGCTGCGCATGGTCGAATCGAATGACACCAGGACGCACTTCGTTGCGTCCGCGAGGGGCATGGACCGCGTGATCACGCGCTCGATGATCGGTTTGCCGTACTTCGTCTCGCCGGTCTGGAAGTACGGTGTGTCGAGCCCGGCCTCGATGAAATTGCCCTCGGCGTAAATCCGGAACAGCCGTATCGGCTCGCCGTCGATCTGGCCGCCGACAATGAACGAGGCATTGAACCCGACTTCGTTCTCCTGCAGGTACTCGCCGTCGCGCCGCTCGATGTCGCGCATCGCGTCCGCGACCAGCATGGCGACCTCGAACATCGTTTTCGCGCTCCAGAGGTTGGCGACCGCGGCGCCGGCATCGCAGCGCTGATTGAGCACTCCGATCACTGCCTGCGTTCCGGCAAGGTTTCCCGAGCTCAACAGGACGATGACACGGTCGCCGCGCCGCTCGTAAACGCTCATCTTGCAGAACTTGGCGATGCTGTCCATGCCGGCGTTGGTGCGCGAGTCCGACGCGAAAATCATCCCCTTGTCGAGCATTACGCCAATACAGTAGGTCATGCCTCACACTTTCTGCTCAACGGATATCCCGCCTCGATGATGCCTCCTCCGCCGCCGACTGGCTGATGTGCAGGTAGCTCATCGCATATGAGAACAGCAGCGACATGCCGATGATGAACATCAGCATCGTCGACTCGCGCACGGTCGAGGAGAGGATCGGCTTGTTGCGCGCGGCATCATTAATATTGCGAAAGTCGCGTCCGAAGGGCTGGACGCCTCACCTCCAGCCGATATGCTACCCGTTCCGGCAAGGAGTGCCGGAAACGGGTCCCGCCAGCATACGAAAAAAGCGACGGCGTAACAAATCAGGCGAGCGCCACGCGCTTCGCGAGGCCGGTGCCGGCGAGTCGAGCCGCTCCCGTCACTGCTCGGCTTTTCGTCGAGCTTATTCGGCGCCGCGCGGTATCGCACTCTGCGTCGTTTTGGCGCGGCTATCGCGATGCTTTGCGGCGACGACGGGCGCGAGGCCGCGCGAGCGGCGGCCGGTGAGAATGTGCAGGACCAGAATCGGTGCCAATGCAAGTCCCAACACCCAATGCAACACCGAGACCGGGGCATGGGTGCTATCGCTGACGAGATAGTACAAGGCGTAGCCGGAGATTGTCAGCAGGGTGAACTCGGCGACTAGCACCGACCCCATGATGCGATTGCGCTTCAAGGCCCAGCCGCGGCGCACGTGATAAGCGCTCACCGCTCCCAATGCGAAGAGCGTTGCGAACGCAGTCGCACCATGCACTTTGAGCGCCAGCGCCTCTTGCGCGAGGCGAGAAAAGTCGTCGGACCTCGCCACGAAAACGTTCGCGGCGTAGTGGACACCGAGCCACCAGACACCGCTGCCGGTCAGCGCGGCGATCGTCGCGTAGAGTGCGCGCCGCGCCGGTGCGCCGAGGCGCACGCGTTCGGCGAGCAGGCGGTAGGCGCGTTCGTGGGCACGGGACATTTTGGCGAGGGGATCACTTGCAATGTTTCACGCGGTTGCCGGCATTTGCGACATGACGGGCCGCACAGACGCGGGATTCGAATGCGGCAACCGCGCGCAGCGCCAACGTCCGGCGGCCGGCGAGAGCACAGTCGCGCTCGCGCCGTACGCCGCCAGCATGCCAGCCGCTGTGCTGCCACGCAAGGCGACGACCTTGGTCAGCGCGTCGGCCACCATGCAGGTGGGCGCCACCACGGAAACGGTTCGCGTGCTCATCATCGGCAATCCGCTTCTCGGCTCGATCAGCGGCGTTGCCCACCGGCGACCGACACGGCGCCGTTGTCCACCGTACGCGCTCGTTGCGACGGCTCCGTCGGCGAGCTCGACGAGCGGCAGAAGAATGCCTTGGGGCCCGCCGGTCCGCACGTGCACACGCTCGCTTTGAAGTCCGAAGATGCGCAAGTCGCCGCCGGCATTGACGCGTCCCGCGGAAACGCCATGGCCTCGCAGCGCATCGACCGCGCAGTCGACGGCATAGCCTTTGGCGATGCCGCCGAAGTCGAGCACCAGCGGTTGCGCAAAGCGCACGCCGCGCGCCGTGAGCTCGACGTCGCGCCAACTGACCCCGCGCTCCGAGGGTGCTTGTGGCGGCAGAAATCCCAGCGCCGCGACGCGGCCGCCGACAGTCGGGTCGAACGAGCCGCGCGAGCGCGCCCCCAGCTCGAGCGCGCAGCTCAACACCGCACGCAGATCTGCAGAGATGGCCCGGACGCCGTACGGCGCGTCGCGATTCACTTGCGAAAGCTCGCTTGCCGGATCATGCAGCGACAGCGCGCGATGCACGCGGGCAATGGCCGCGAATGCCGCGGCGATGCCGGCTTCCGGCGGTTCGCTCGGCGGCGCTTCGACCCCGATCTCGACCACCGTGCCGAGCCACAACTCGACGTGTCGTGTCACGCATCGATCCTCAGCCATGCGCCAGGGCTTTCTCATAGACCAGCAACAGCCGGTGAACGCCTTCGGTGACGTGACGGCAGGAGAGCGTTGCACCGGAGATGTTGCGGATGTCGGCGTCGATTTTCACCGGATCGCTCGCGCGCTTGCCGTCGAACTGCGCGCGCCACGACGCGAGACGGATCGCGTCGCCATGCGATTCGCGATAGGCGAGAACGTCGAGCGACTTGACGGCGCCGGTCGTATCCAGAGCTAGCGCGTATGTGATCAATTCCACCTTGCCGATCACTTCGTCGACCATGAACCAGCCGATCGTGTCGCCGCCGGAAAGCACCCGCCACACCCGGGGGTCGACCGGGAAACGCCCCGCGTCGCGGGCGATCGCCGCCTTGACCTCCGCCGCGACCAGCACCGGCTCGAAGGCGCTGGCGCTTGGAAACGCCGCGCGCTGCGCCGCATCGATGCTCAGATACTCGGTGGCAGAGGCGAGCTGCGCCGAAGGCGCGAATGCGGAAGCGACTGCTGCCGTCAGAAGCCATTCATGACGCATCGCAGTTGGATCTCAGAAGTTCAGGCCGAAGCCGAGCTGCCAACTGTTGCGCGCCGAATCGTCCTTATATCGCTGGTAGTCCGCCTTGAAAACGATATTGGGTGACATGTAAAGATCCGCGCCGACGGTCCAGATCTGCTCGGTGGGCGTGGGATCGACGCCGAGTCCCTGCGGCACGGCCTCGTACGACGCTGCAGTGTTGACCCATTCGTAGCGCGTGAAGGGCGCCAGCGAATAGTCCTGGTAGGTCCATGCATTGCGCCACGCGCCCTGCACGTAGCCACCGTAGAAGGTCTTCGGCACGGGCGTTGGCTGGCCGATGAAGGTGAGATTGAGCGCCTCAGTGTCGCTGATCGTGCCGCGTGAATAGAGCGCGGAGAGATCGAACGGTCCCGGTTGCCAGCGCGCATGCGCCTCCCAGAGCGTGATCCGGGCGTTGGGCGCCGCAAAGTCCGTCGTTCCCTGGGCTGCCTTGCCGGTGAATACCGTGCCGCCCAGCAGCCATCCGGGTACGCCGTCGTAGCTGACCGACAGCCATTGGGAGAGATCGCGCGCCTGCGCAAGCTGGAGCTCCTGATGAATGCTGCCCAGCGGCGATATGCGGCCCTCGTCGGACGACGCATCCCATTTGGCGAGATTGAAGCCCGTCGTGAGGCCGACGTTCCAGTGAAAGCCCGATTCCGTGCCGCCATAGACCGCCAAGCCGCCTTCGCGCCACGTCGTCGGAATGATAGCGGTCTCGACCAGATTACGGAACACGCTGTAGTACTGCGTGGGCTCGTGATGCTCGTTGGTGAGGCCGATGGGCACCAGCATGAGCCCGGCGCGACCGCCGACATGATGGGTGAATTGTCGTTCGACGTAGAACTGCTCGATTTCCGCCTCGCCGGCATCGTCGGACGAGGAGACTGCATGTTCGACTTCGAACTCGGCCGCCATTCGCGTGCGATCGTCGAAGCGGTGTGTCCAGCCCAGCACCGCGCGGGCGAGATCGGCCTGCGTTTGATTGGCCGCGTGAGTCGGATGGTTGTAGGTGACTTCACCGTAGCCGAAAAGTCCGGTTTCGCTGCTCGTCTCCGCGTGCGCAGCTACGCTTTGCTCGAGTCGATCGACGCGAGCGGCGAGGGCCGCCTGCTGCGGTGCAGTCGACGGCGCGGTTGACGACGCTGCAGTTGACGCTGAAGATGGCTGCGCCGGCGCTGTCGCAGCCATCGCTGCGGTCGCTGGCGGCGCCGCCTTGTTTTGCGCGGCGAGTTCCTTCATCTGCGCTTTCATTTCGGCGATCTGTGCGCGCAGGTCCGCAATCTCCGCCTGCAATGACGCTTCATCGGCCCACGCAGCGGGGGCCGCGAGAGCTGCTGCGACGGCCAGCGCAAGCGGCAGGCGGCGCATGCCAGACGGAGCGCGCAAACGGAATGGTTCGTCAGGCGTTCGGCAAAGCGAGCTCAGGGCGTGCAGCATGGTGATGCTCCCGGATCGGTGATGAATGGAAACGCGAAGGGATGAACTCGACGCCGCTGTGCCGCCACCGTCATCGTTTTGCTGCCGGCGCAATCTGGTAGCCGTCGGTAAGCGTGTTCAGGAAGGTTTCGAGGTCTGCGAGCTCCGCTTCGGTGAGTCGCAGGGCCTCGCCCGGCAATCGGTCATAAGGCACTTCCTCGGTGTTGACGTTGCCGTGCAGCGCGGGCGGCAAGTCGTTGAATTTCTCCGCCATGCCATCTGCAGCAATCGGGTAGAACTGCTCAGGATTGGTGTCGCGGCGAACGTAAAAACGCAGCGCGTCGCGCAGCGTCTTGAATTGGCCGTTGTGGAAGAAGACTTTCCGCGTGGCGACGTTGCGCAGGCTCGGCACCTTGAATGCGCCGCAGAGGTCTTTCCGGTCGGCGAGGTCGGTGCGCTCGGGTCCGCACAGACCCATGTCGTCATAGCCCGGGTCGGCATTCGCAGGGATGTCCGTATTGCGCGGCACGCCGAGGTTGTCGTAGGTGAAATCGGTGAACATCGGCGGCGAGTTGTCCGGCCCTCGCGCGTTCGGATGGCACGCCGCACAGCCGCCCTTGTCGGCGCGGTTGAACAGCGCGAGCCCGCGCAATTCCGCCGGCTCAAGCCGCAACTTGCCGGCGAGAAAGTAGTCGTACTTGGAATCGAAGGGACGGAAATCGGGGTCGAGCTTCTGATACTGCGCGAGCGCGAATGTCACGGCCAGGACCGTGCCTTGCTCATCGTCGAAGATGTTCTGACCGAATACCTGCCGGAACTCGCCGGCGTAGGGAGCACTCGCGGGTCGCGCCACCAGGTCGGCCGGAGTCGCATTGGCCATTTCGTGCGCCGCGAACAGCGGGCGGAGCGCCTGCACCAGTAGATCCTTCGCGCGGCCATCGCGGTTGAATCCTCCAATCGGCGTCCCGTCGTCGGCGAAGAAAAAGGCAGGCATGAGGCTGATGTATTGCAGCGACGGCACGGCGCGGAATCCCGGCACGTCGAGGTTGGCGCCGCCGAGTTGCACCGGGAGGTCGTTGCTTTGCGCATGGGCGCGCTGAGGATCGTGGCAGGTCGCGCACGCCATCGCTCCCGACGCGGAGAGGCTCACATCGGCGAAGATCTTCTCGCCGAGGGTGACGGGGTTGGGGCCGGCAGGGTTGGTCGCTAGGGCAAACACCGGCGCGCGCAGGATCGGCGTCGCCAGCGCGCAGAGCAAAGCGATCGTGGTCAGCGCGACGGGACGGAACAAGCGCTTGCTCGCGACGCGAGCCGTTGCCGGAGGATTTTGGTTCATGGTCAGCCTGTTGCCTCGCCCGTACATGATCGGCACCGGAATGCGATTCCGGCGACATGCAACAAGGCTGGCTTGCCGATCGGTGCCTCAAGCACCGTTGGCTGGCTGGCGAACGACTTTACCTGGTCACTACTTGGTCAGAATCAGCTTGCCGAAGCGCGTCTGACGCAAAAAATAAACGGTTTCGTTATGCAGAATGGCCAACTGCGACGCACCCTCGAGCAACGTGCCGCTCTGGACGATCCGTGGCGAACCGGGACCCGCGTTTCGGTTCGTGCCGCATGCCCCGGACTCCGGGGCGACGCTACCGGTGCTCATGGCTGGCTCCTTGCTCAGCGTACGCATCGACCGCACAGGTAAATTGGGGCAGTCCGAAGAGTCATGGCGTGTGAGTCATGGCGGGTTTGCGAACAGGGGAATCGTATCAAAGCACTAATACAAATGCAAATCATTCTTATTTACAGAAAGCCCCATTCTTGGTACTCTCACATTAATGCCCCGCATAGGGCCGCATAAGGTCACGTCCGGCCACGTCAGGCCATATAAGGCTGTGGAGTCGATCATCACCACCAGGTTCATCCGCTGCACCGGTGACCCGCACCGCATGTTGCCGGCATTTGCGCTCGCCTTTGCCCTCTCACTCGCTGCATCGGCGGCGTTTGCACTCGAGACCCCGATCGGCAAGCCCCAGATCCAGGCAGGCATGGAGATCGCCGCGGTCTATTTGCAGCCAGTCCCGATGGAGCCTTTGGGCATGATGAAAAGCGTGGCCGAGTCGGACATCCACCTCGAGGCCGACATCCACGCGCAAAGCGACAACCGCAACGGATTTCCCGACGGCGCGTGGATTCCCTACCTCGGTGTCAACTATGAGATCACCAAGCAAGGCGGCAGTCAGAAGGTCACCGGCGAGCTGATGCCGATGGTGGCCAACGATGGACCGCACTACGGCGACAACGTGAAGCTTGGAGGTCCCGGCAAATACACCCTGAAGCTGTCGATCTCGCCGCCAGGCGGGTCGACAAGCAGCCATTTCGGACGTCATACCGACAAGGAAACCGGTGTTGGTCCATGGTTCAAGCCGTTTACCGTGCAGTACGACTTTACGTACGCAGGCATCGGCAAGAAGGGTGGCTACTGACGTGCAGGCATGGAATTGCGCCGCAACGCCTGAGCGCGCCGATTCCAGCGGGCGGCTCGTCGCGACATTCGGTGCCGCCGTTCTGGCCTCCATGGCTTTGTGCGCGCAGGTGCACGGTGAGGAGCTGACCGTTTTCAAGCTCGTCGCGCGCGACGGGTCGTTCGAGCCCCTGAAGCTCGAAGTGCCTGCCGGACAACGATTCAAGATCGAGATCAGCAACGAGGGCAAGGGGCCGATGGAGTTCGAGAGCCGCGACCTGAAGCAGGAGAAGGTGCTCGCGTCCGGGGCGAAATCGTCGGTCGTCATCAACGGGCTCAAGCCGGGCAGCTACGTCTTCTTCGACGACTACCATCCCGACGCGCCCAAGGGCCAGATCGTCGCGAAATGAATCCGAACCGCGGCACGCAAAACATTCATGGGTAACGCTCTTTTCATCATCTGGCGCGAATCCGCCGAGGCGATGCTGGTCGTGGGGATCCTCTATGCGTGGCTGCGCAAGCATCCGGACGTGAAACGCGGGATGCGCTTCCTCTGGGCAGGCGTCGGCGCCGGCGTTGGCCTCGCGCTCGTCCTCGCGGCGGTGATGCTGGGCATCGCGACGATGCTCTCGGACGAGGGTCTCGAATACTTCCAGTTGGCGATGATGCTTGTCGCCGGCGGACTCATCGTGCAGATGGTGTTCTGGATGCGTAAGAACGGCCGCACCCTCAAGCGCGACCTGGAGACGAACATGCAGAGCAACGCCGCCCGCGCGAACTGGTGGGGCCTGCTCGTCGTCGTCGCGCTGGCGGTCGGACGGGAGAGCGCAGAGACGGTCGTGTTTCTCTACGGATTGGGCGTGCAGTACGCAAGCATATGGAATTTTCTCGGCATCCTCGCTCTCGGCGTGGGCGCCGCTTGGCTCACCTTTTGGGCGCTGCAGCAGGGCGGGCGGTTTCTCTCATGGCGAATCTTCTTTCGCGTCAGCGAAATCGTGCTGCTGCTGCTGGCCGGTGCGCTGTTCGTCTCGGGAATCGAAAAGCTGATTTCGCTCGACGTCCTGCCGCCGCTGATCGATCGTCTCTGGGATACATCCGCAGTGGTCGACGATTCGGGGCGCATCGGCGGCCTGCTGGCTGCCTTGACGGGCTATCGTGCGCGGCCCGCGCTGCTGCCGCTGCTGTTGCTTGCCTCCTATTGGGCGGTCGTCGGCGTGCTCTTGCGGCGATCGCCGCGTTGATCGGATGAAGTCGGCGCCATGAGCGACGCGCAAGGCGCCGTCGCTCCCTTGAGCCGGCCGCCCGGCACCGTTGCGGCGGCCCTCGCGGCGCTCGGCGAATGGCTGCGGTTGCACGCCCGCCTCATCGGCGCGATGCAGTGGAGCATCGTCGCCGCATACGCGTTCTTCGTCGCCGTTCCCGCGTTCCTGCCGTTGCCCGCCGATGACGCGCATTGGTACAACAGCCTGGCGGTGGCCGCGCAGTGGCTATTCTGGGGCATCTGGTGGCCCTCGGTCATTCTGTCGATGTTCGTCCTCGGGCGCACGTGGTGCGGTCTTTTTTGTCCCGAGGGCACTTTGACCGAAGCGGCGAGCCGGCACGGGCTTGGACGAGCCGTGCCGCGTTGGCTCAAATGGGCTGGCTGGCCGTTTGTAGCGTTCGCGCTGACGACCATCTTCGGCCAGTTGGTCAGCGTTTATCAGTATCCGGCGGCGACGATGCTGGTGCTCGGCGGCTCGACCCTCGCCGCGATCGGTGTCGGTTTCATCTATGGCCGCGGAAAACGCGTCTGGTGCCGGCATTTGTGCCCGGTCAACGGCGTATTCGCGGTTCTCACGCGCCTGTCGCCGCTGCATTTTCGAGTCGATACCGATGCGTGGGCCGCGAACGTCGCGCGCATTCCCGTGCATCCGGTCAATTGCGCACCGTTGGTGAGGATCCGTCGCATGACCGGACCATCCGAATGCCACATGTGCGGGCGTTGCAGCGGATTGCACGGAGCGATTGCGCTTGCTCCGCGTCCGCCGAACCGCGAGGTTGCGACACTGGATCCCAGCCACGCCAGCGGCTGGGACGCGGCGCTCATCGTCTTCGGCATGATCGGACTGGCGCTGGGCGCGTTCGAGTGGAGTGCGCTGCCGGCGTTCGTTTCCTTGCGTACCGCCGCCGCGACCTGGGTGATCGATCACGGTGCCGCATGGCTGCTCGCCGACAATGCGCCGTGGTGGCTCCTGACCAACTATCCGGAAGCGCACGACGTCTTCACCTGGCTCGACGGCGCGTTGATCGTTGGCTGGATCGTCTCCACCGCGCTCCTGATCGGAGCCTGGCTTTGCCTTTGGCTTGCGGTCGCGGCGCGCGCGCTGCCGGGATCGTGGCGCGCCAATGCGTTCACGCTGTCGTATGCGCTGATCCCGCTTGCCGGGGCTGGACTTTTAGTTGGCTTGAGCGGGCTGCCGGCGGCGCTTGCCCACGGCGAGGGTCTGCGTCTGACCTGGCTGCCGTTTGCGCGCGCGGCGCTGCTTGGATCGAGTGCGTGCTGGAGTCTCTGGCTTGCCTATCGCCAGCTCGCGGCGCGCGTCGGGGTCGCACGACGTGTGCTTTCTCTGGCGGCGATGATGCTCGCCGTGGGCGGCGTGCTCGCCGCCTGGACTCCGTTCGTTTTTCACGGCCTCTAAGCCGGGAGTTTGCAGACGCTCAGCGTTTGCGAGACGACCCAGGTTCTCGAAGCGGGAAACCGATCGATGGCCGCAGGAGTGGAACGCGAAGCGGCCTTGCATCCGCGGTCGCTTCGCCTTCGCATGCGGCAGGTATTATCCGCGGCGGTGTCCGTGCGAGCCGCCAAAGGAATTGCCGAGGTCACCAAAAATGGCCTCGCGATCGGTCCTGAGCTGTGTTTCCGCGGCAGCGACGGCGGCCTGATCCGTTTGCACGGCGCTCACATTGTTTGTGTGCTGGGCGGAATATAGCTGCGTCAGCGCGGTCGTGAGCGCAGCCTGGTCAGGTTGCAGGATCGGTTGCGCGTCCTGGTGAAGCTGACCGAAATCCTGCCCGGTTTTCATGCGCGCGAGGCGCAATGCCGTGCGGTCGGCCGCCACCGCGGCGGAGTTGCCGGCGGCTTCGTCGGTTCTGTGTTGCTGCACAATGCTCTGTACGAGTGTCTGGTCCTGCTGGATCGTCGCGCGATCGGCCTGCAGGTTCGCAGGGAGCGTCGTCTGGGCCGCGGCCTGTAGTGCAACGAGGGATGCCGCGAGAGCGACGACTGAAAGCGAAAGGAATTTCGAAGTCATGGTGATCTCCGGGGTCGAGTGTGCTCCGTATCGGAACACTTGATTCGACACGCGTCGTCCTCCGACGTTTCCGACCAAAATGTATGCGTGTGTTTCAATGGGCGCGGAGCGAAACATTTGGTGACTGCGCATGAAAATGCAAAATGAAACACGCTAAAGGACGCGCGAAGGCCGAAATCCA
>OCZU010002067.1_pt1 | contig 12936 bp, 11 predicted proteins | sample 1539001 | NCBI WGS metagenome assembly OCZU01 (sample SAMEA3539306, study PRJEB22396) | soil metagenome | biome: tundra; feature: field; material: soil | place: USA | collected 2010-05 | depth 0.15 m
ACCAACGTGCTGTTGTTCGCGCCGTGGCACGTGCGCGTGCTGCAGCACGCATTGCTGCTGCCTGCCCTGTTGGCATCGTACTGGGCTTCGCTGATCGTGAATTGGCGTCCCCTGTGGCTGGGGATCGCGTTTCAAGTCACGCTCGGCGCCGCCTTTGCGGCGATGGCGTACCCGGCGATGGAGCTGTCCGAGTTGCTGCTCGGCCACAGCATGCACGACATGGCTCAAACGGCGGGCATGCCGAGTATGTGGAATGACGCGGCGATGCCCTCGTTGTGGTTTGCAAGCTTCATGGCTTTTCTCGTGTCCTACGGTTTCGGCCTCGCGCTGGTCCGGGGGGTGATCATCTACAAGCGCTTTCGCGATGCCGAATTGCAAGTCGCGGCGCTGGAGCGCGAATCGCACGTCGCGCGCCTCGCGGCGCTGCGCATGCAGTTGTCGCCGCACACGCTGTTCAATCTGCTGCACACGATCCGCGGCAACATCGAGTGGGACCCACGCGGCGCCCAGGCGATGGTCGTGCAGCTCGCGGATCTGCTGCGGCGGCTTCTGAAGGCCGGAGAGCGCGATTACTCGCGGCTCGCCGACGAATTGCAATTCGCGGGACTCTACCTGGAGCTGCATCAGCGGCGCTTCGAGGATCGCATCAGCGTCGTGCTGCCCGACCCGGCCAAGATCCCACCGGTCTGGGTACCGAGTTTGATCCTGCAGCCGATTGTCGAAAATGCGATCGTGCATGGGCTTGCGGGTCATCAAGACCCGATCACGATCCACCTCAGCGTCGAGATCGCCGGCGAGGCGCTGATGCTGCGCGTGACCAACACCGTTGCACCTCAATCGACCAAGGGGCAGGATGGGATCGGCCTCAATAACGTCCGCGAGCGCCTCGCCGTCCAGTTCGGCGATGCCGGCGCGCTGAGTTACGGCCGGGAGCGAGACCTATGGTCGGTCGAAATCCGCATGCCGCTGATCTATGCGATAGAGGATGCATGATCGAGGTGATCATCGTCGATGACGAGCCCGCGGGGCGGCGCACGCTACGCGAGTACTGCGCGCAGGAGACGGATCTGTGCGTCGTCGGCGAATACGGCGATAGCGAGAGCGCCATCGTGGCGATCCGGGCGCAACAGCCGCGGCTATTGTTCCTCGATGTGCAGATGGAACCGCTCAACGGCATCGAATTGGCACGCGCACTGGATCCGGCCGCGTTGCCGTCGATCGTGTTCGTCACGGCCCATGACGACTACGCCGTCGAGGCGTTTGAACTCAATGCGGTCGATTATCTGCTCAAGCCGTTCGACCAGGACCGCTTCCGCAAAACCCTGGCGCGTGTACGGCCAAACGCCCACGCCGCGACCGCGGGCGATGCGCAGGCGGCGCTCGTCGAATTATTGGCGCAGCTCGAGCGCAAGCACTTGCTGCGCGAAGACGAGCGGCCGCGGATCCTCGCGGAGTTCGGCGGGCATTTGCACGTCCTCGACGCCGCCAAGGTCGAAATGATCGAGTCGGACCGCAACTACATCTCGATCCGTGTGGGACGCGACAGCTACCACGCGCGCGGCACGCTGCAGCAAGCCGAACAGTCGCTGCGCGCGCAGCCGATGCTGCGCATCAGCCGCTCGTGCATCGTGAACATGAACTTCGTGCGGGAGGTGAACCGCACGCTGCGCGGCGACTTCATTCTCGTTCTCGCGGGCGGCGCCACGGTCACGAGCAGCGAGGGATTCCGCGCCAAGGTCAAAGAATATTTGCGCGGCCTGAAATTCGCGGAGTCATAGCAGCTCTTCCGGCGCGAACGGCGTCAACAGCTTGAGCACGAAACGCTGCAGCCGCGTGGCCTCCGGATCCCGGTGCCAGATGTGCTCCGCGCCCGGCGGACCGCTGAGCCATTCGATATGATTGCTGTGATCCTCCAATTCGAGTTTGTAGCTGCCGTCCTCGCTGATGTCGTCGAGCAGGCTCGTCACCTGGCGGGCGATCTCGCCGCTTTGGATCACGAGACCCAATTCGCTGTTGGTGCGCGCTGAGCGCGCGTCCATGTTGAGAGAACCGATGAACACGGTCTTCTCGTCGATGACGACCGCCTTTGCGTGCAGACACGCGGCGCCCGAGCGAAACGGGTGAAATCGCGGCCTTGCGGTGCCGAGCTTCGGTCGCACCTCGCTCAGTTCGATTCCCAGATGCAGCAACTCGACGCGGTAGTGCGAGTAGCCGATGTGCACCAGCGGTGAATCGGTGGCCGCGAGCGAATTGGTCAGGACGCGGATGTGCACGCCGCGCCGCACGAGGCCGCGCAGCAGCGCAATGCCGTCGATGCCGGGCACGAAATACGGCGAAATGATGATGACTTCCCGGCTTGCCGAGCCGATCAGCGCGGAGAGGTCGTTGGCGATGGTCACCTCTTGGTCCGGAGAACTCTCGCTCGCGATTTTCACCGGCCGGTCGGCGAGCACCGTGGCCGGCACCCAGGCGAGGTGCAGTTGTCCGGCATCGATCTCGCGCGCGAGGAAATCCGGGTCGCTCGAAGATGCCTCATCGACGGCTGTGGCCTCCTCGAGCCATGGTGGTTCCGGTTCGAGCGGCACCGGCGCGGCCACGGAGGCAATCGGATAGGCATACTTGCTGTTCCAAAAGGCGTCGAAGGACGCCGATAGTTGCGGCACGATGGTGCCGGCCGCGACGACGTCGAGGTCGATGAAATTGCTGTCCTTGTCTCGTGTGAAATACTGATCGCCGATGTTCCTTCCGCCGGTGATCGCGAGCGCATTGTCGGCGACGAACAGCTTGTTGTGCATGCGATGGTTGATGCGCGGCAACTCCGAGAATGAGGCGAGCAATCGCGTCCATAACGCGGACCGCCCGCCTGGGAACGGATTGAACACGCGCACCTCGATATTGGCGTTCTGTCCCAAATGCATGAAGCGCCGGTCCTGCCCCGCGGTGTTGAAATCATCGACGAGAATCCGGACCCGGACGCCGCGCTCGGCCGCGCGGCGCACGTGCTGCAGCAAAATTCGCGCCGATTCGTCCTGCGTGATGATGTAGTACTGGATGTCGAGCGTGCGTTCGGCGCGATCGGCGAGCGCGATGAGGCTTGCCAGTGCTTCGTCGCCCGAGGCCAGCAGTCGGATACCCGAGAGCTTGGCCGGCTCGGCGTCGCCGGCGACGAGCCGGCCGAGCGTCGTGCTGCCGGTATCGCGTATCGCCTCGCTGCGCTCTTTATGCACGTGGTGCGGCAGGCTGGCGCAACCAACCGCCGCGAAGCAGAGCATCGCCACCGCCAGCGCGGGCGCGACACCGGACCAGGACTTACGCATTCGCCGATCATATCAGGCACACTTTGCAGCCATGTTATCGCACCGGCCCATTCGCAGTTTCGTGTTACGCGCCGGACGCATCACGGCCGCGCAAGACCGGGCATTGCGCGAGCTGTGGCCGAGCTTCGGGCTCGAATTCGCGCTTGGCGGGGCGCCGCTCGATTTGGATGCGATTTTCGGTCGCGCCGCGCCGCGCTGCCTGGAGATCGGCTTCGGCACCGGAGAGGTTCTCGGATCGCTGGCGATCGCCAATCCGCAGCTGGACTATCTCGGCATCGAGGTGCACCGCTCGGGAGTCGGACGCGTATTGCTGCAAGCGCAGCAAGCCGGGCTCAAGAACCTACGGGTGATCTGCCACGACGCGGTCGAGGTGTTGGCGGCGGGAATACGCGATGGCGCACTTGCCGAAGTGTTGGTGTTCTTTCCCGATCCTTGGCACAAAAAGCGCCACCACAAGCGCCGCCTCATAGATCCCGAGTTCGTCGCGACGATTGCCCGAAAACTGCAGACCGGCGGCGTGCTGCGCCTCGCCACCGATTGGCAGCCCTATGCGGAGCAAATGCTCGAGGTCTGCAATGCGAACCGGGATCTCGCCTCGCTGAGCGAGGACGGGACTTATGTGGCGCGACCGGATTTTCGCCCTGCGACCCGCTTCGAGCGGCGCGGCGAGCGTCTCGGCCATGGCGTCTGGGATCTTGCCTACCGGAGGCGCGAGCGCTGATTCCGGCATTTCGTTCGCCTCAGCCCGAAGCCGCGCTCGCCTTCTCGCGGGCTTCCAAGTCACGCACGCGCCCGCGCAGCAGCAGCAGCAGGACGAGTCCCGGTATCGACGTCAAAAACGTCACGGCGAAGAAATTCGCCCAGCCGACCGTCGCGACGACCTGCCCCGCGACCCAGCCCATGACGACGCGCGGAACCGCCGCCAACGCGGACAGCAAGGCATATTGTGTGGCGCTGTAACTCGTGTCGCACAGAGCCATGAGGAACGCGACGGCGGCGGCCTGGCCCATGCCGCCGGCGAGGGTGTCGATGCTGGTCGCAAAGACCAGCAGCCAGAGATGCTTGCCGGCGAGCGCGAGCCACATGAACAGCAGCAGCGTCAGTGCCTGCAGCACGCCGAAGACCAGCAGCGACCGGTAGAGACCCCAGCGCATGTAAATCCAGCCGCCGAGCGCTGTGCCGATCATCGTCGAGATCGTCATATTGAGTTTGCCGCCGATCGCGAGCTCCTTGAGCGAAAAGCCGACACCTTTGATCATGAACGCGCTGTAGAGGCTCAGGGCGAACGCATCGCCGACCTTGTAGAGCGGGACGAGCAGCAGAAAACCCCAGGCGCCGGGTTGCGCGAGCAGATGGCGCACTGGGTCGACGACCGCATCCCAGAGAGTGAGCGGCGGATGGCCCGGCGCCGTTGGCTCTGGCGCCCAGATCGTCGCAAAAATCGTCAGCGACATCATGACGGCGACGATGCCGTAGGCGATGTGGAAGCCGACGAACGAGGCAATGAACACGATGACGGTGCTAGCGAACATCGAGGCGCTGCGGAAGCCGAAGCCCGTGACCGCCGACGCGAGCCCGCGCTCCTGCGGCGGAATCACGTCGACGCGGTAGGCATCGATGACGATGTCCTGCGAGGCGGAGAGAAAGGCGACGATGAGCGCGATGAGTCCCAAGGCAGCCGGCATCTTCGCCGGTTCGCTCAAACTCATGACGCCGATCGCGAACGCCAATGCCAGCTGAAACAGCACGATCCATCCGCGGCGACGTCCCAGTAGCGGCGGCATATAGCGGTCGAGCAGCGGCGCCCACAGCGGTTTGAACAGGTAGGGCAGCGTGACAAGCCCGAATATGCCGATCGTCTTGATGTCGACGCCGGCATCCGCGAGCCAGGCCTGCAGCGTCGACAGCGTCAAATTGAACGGCAGGCCCGAGGCAATGCCGAGCAGCAGGATCGCGGCCATGCGCCGCTGCCTCAGGGCTTGCAGCAGCGTTTCCTTGGGTTCCAGGTCCACGCGCTAGAACTCGAACTCGTAGTCGATGATCAGCGGCGCGTGATCCGAGAAGCGCTGATCTTTGAAGATCTGGGCGCTCTTGGCCTTGCCGCGCATCGCCGCCGTTGCGATGTGGTAATCGATGCGCCAGCCGACGTTCTTGGCATAAGCCTGGCCGCGGTTCGACCACCACGTGTACTGCTCGGCCGCGGTGTTCGTTTCACGGAATGCATCGACGAATCGGCCGCGCCCGAACAGCTCGTCGAGCCACAGACGCTCCTCGGGCAAGAAGCCGGAATTCTTCTGATTGGATTTCCAATTCTTGAGATCGATGGGCTTGTGCGCGATGTTCCAATCTCCGCAGAGAATGCACGGAGTCTTGCGCCTTTGCAGCTTGCGCAAATGCGGCATGAAGGCCTCGAGAAACCGAAATTTCGAGGCTTGGCGCTCGGGTCCAGAGGATCCGGACGGCAGATACAGCGACGCGACGGTCAAACCCCCGAAGCGCGCCTCCAGATAGCGGCCTTCCCGATCGAATTCGGGCACGCCGAAGCCTCGGCTGACTTGCGTGGGCTGTTTGCGCGCGTACAGCGCGGTGCCGGCATAGCCCTTCTTCTCGGCATCGAAATAGTGGCAATGGTAGCCCTCGGGCCAGAACACGGAATCGGTGAGCTGCGCGGCTTGCGCCTTGGTCTCCTGGACGCAGACCACATCGGCATTCAGGGCGGGGAGCCACTTGAAAAGCCCTTTGCTCGCGGCGGAGCGGATTCCGTTCGCATTCAAGGTCACGATTCGCATGGCGCGCGATGATACCAGCACGGCTCCGCTTGCGGAGGCGCGCGTCCCTTGCGAGACTTCGGCGTCTATGACCAGTGCCTATAAAAACGAGTTCATCGAGTTGTGCATACGTCTCGGCGTCTTGAAGTTCGGTAGCTTCAAGCTCAAATCGGGCCGGGAGAGTCCGTATTTCTTCAATGCGGGACTGTTCAACACCGGCGAGGCGATCGCGGCCGTAGGCCGTGCCTATGCGGCCGCCGTGGCCGATTCGGGCTTGGCCGTCGACATGCTGTTCGGCCCCGCCTATAAGGGCATCCCGCTCGCGACCGCAACCGCCGCGGCGCTGGCCGATCACCACGGCCGCGACCTGCCCTTTGCGTTCAATCGCAAGGAAGCCAAGGACCACGGCGAAGGCGGCCTAATCGTCGGCGGTCCGCTGACCGGCCGCGTCCTGATCGTCGACGACGTCATCACCGCGGGCACCGCGATACGCGAGTCGATCGAAATCATTCGTGCGGCGCACGCAACGCCTGCGGGCGTGCTGCTGGCGCTGGATCGGCAGGAGCGTGGAGCGGCAAGCGCCCTGTCGGCAGTTCAGGAGGTCGGCGCACAATTCGGCATTCCCGTTGTTGCGATCCTCACGCTGGCCGATCTGATCGGGCATATGGGGGCGCGAGGGGCAGCCTTAGAACTTTCCGGCATGCTGGCCTATCGGGACCGGTACGGTTCGGCAGTCTGAAGACTGCGCCCTGGAAAACCGACGCGCCGCCCTTCACAATGGAGCTTACCTCAGGGGGAGGCATGCTGTTGAGAAATACTGCCTTGATCGTTGCCGTCGTCGTGCTGCTCGTGGGTGCGGGATGGGCGCTTGCGGATAATATCCCTTCCAGCCGGCGCCTCTATAAATGGGTCGATGAACAGGGTGTCTCCCATTACGGCGATCAGATCCCGCCGGAATACGCGGCTCAGGAACACGAAGTGTTCAATTCGAAGGGAGTCAAGGTCGATCACCTCGATGCGCAAAAAACGCCCGAGCAAGCCGCCGCCGATGATCTGCAGAAGGCGGCCGCGCAAGACCTCAAGAATCGCGATAAAAATCTGCTGAGTACCTACGTCTCGGTGCAGGAGATCGAGCGCTTGCGCGACCAGCGTTTGGCGCTGCTCACGGATCAAATGCGGGTCACGAGCCAATTCTTGGACCAGCTAACCGGCAAAATGCACAAGCTCGAGAAATCCACGATGCTCTACAAGCCGTATAGCGGCGATCCGCAGGGCGCTCAAATGCCCGATCAGGTCGCCGAGGATCTGGTGCACATGGCCAACGACATCCACACGCAAGAACAGAATTTATTGGAAAAGCAACGCGAAGACGCCATGATGCGCGCCCAGTTCGAAAGCGACATCACTCGCTTCAAGGAATTGAAGGTCAGCCATTGACGCCGAGGAAGCGCATTCTGCTGGGCGTGACGGGCGGGATTGCCGCTTACAAGAGTCCAGACCTCGTCCGGCGCCTCATTGAACGTGGCGCGGACGTGCAGGTCGTCATGACGGCGGCAGCGCAAAAATTCGTCTCGGCAATGAGCTTCCAAGCCGTGTCCGGCAGGCCGACGCGCAGCGATCTTTGGGACAGCGCGGCCGAAGCGGCGATGGGTCACATCGAATTGGCGCGCTGGGCCGAGATCGTGTTGATCGCGCCGGCGAGCGCCGACTTCATTGCGCGGCTTGCGGGCGGCCGCGCCGATGACCTGCTCGCGACACTGTGCGTTGCCACCGAAGCGCCGATATCCATCGCACCCGCGATGAATCGCGTCATGTGGGCAAATAAGGCGACGCAGGCCAATATCCGCACGCTGCTAGGACGCGGCGTGCGCATCTTGGGGCCGGGCGAAGGCGATCAGGCTTGCGGCGAAACCGGACCGGGGCGCATGTGGGAGCCGGTCAGACTCGCCGAGAGTCTGCTCGAGCCGCCGCCGAACGAGGGCATCCTCGCCGGACTCAACGTCTTGATCACTGCGGGCCCGACGCGCGAGCGGCTCGATCCTGTGCGCTATTTGACCAATCGCAGTTCGGGCAAAATGGGCTTCGCCGTGGCGGCGGCGGCGCGCGAAGCCGGCGCGCACGTGACGCTGGTCGCGGGACCCGTGAATCTGCCGACGCCGGCCGGAGTCACGCGCCTCGACGTCGAGAGCGCGCGCGACATGCACGCGGCCGTTCACCGCCATGTGGCCAAAGCCGACGTGTTCATCGCGGCGGCAGCCGTCGCCGATTTTCAGCCGGCGAGCGTGTCCCAAGAGAAGATCAAGAAGAAGGGCGTCGCCGTCAATCTCGAGCTCGAGCCCGCGCCGGACATCATCAAATCGGTCGCCGATATGGCCAAGCGGCCGTTCGTGGTCGGCTTCGCGGCCGAAACCAACGACGTCGAGGCCAACGCCCGCAGCAAACTGAAGCGCAAGAAACTCGACATGATCGCCGCCAACAAAGTCGGCGACGGCATTGCGTTCGATTGCGATGACAACGCGCTGACCGTCATTTGGCCCGGCGGCAAGGTCGAAGTGGCGCGCGGTCCCAAACTCGACGTGGCGCGCGAATTGATCGCACTCATCGCAAAGCGCCTGCCGCCGCCGACCGCCGGCGGCCCGCGGCGTGCGGCGCGGAATCGTCGTGCGATAGCCTCCGCCGCACCGCCGCGCAATCGCGTGCGCAGCCGCCGCGCGCGGCGCTGAGCACCGGTTCCGTATACGCCGTGAAGCGTCGCATCAAGCTGCGAATCCTGGATCCGCGTCTCGGCACGGAGTTTCCGTTGCCGACGCACGCGACGCCGGGGTCGGCCGGCATGGATTTGCGCGCCTGCCTGCAGGGGCCGCTGGTTCTCGCCGCGGGCAGAGCGGAATTGATACCGACCGGCTTGTCGATCTACGTCGAGGATCCGGGACTCGCCGCGATGCTGCTGCCGCGCTCCGGATTGGGCCATAAGAGCGGCATCGTGCTCGGCAATCTCGTTGGGCTCATCGACTCGGATTACCAGGGGCCGCTGATGGTCTCCTGTTGGAATCGCGGCGATGCGCCGTTTACGATCAACCCCGGCGATCGAATTGCACAACTCGTGATCGTGCCGGTGGTCCAGGTCGAATTCGAAGTCGTCGAGGATTTCGACTCGACGCTGCGCGGCGCGCAAGGCTTCGGCAGCTCCGGACACCGCTGAGGCGAATCTCCGCGCTCAGCGGCGAAATGCGACTGGTCCCTCGCCCGACGCCTCGTCATGCTGCCTGCCATGGCAATTCGGGACTGGCCAATCGACGAGCGGCCGCGCGAGAAATTACTCGCGCGCGGCGCCGAGGCGCTGTCCGACGCCGAATTGCTGGCGATCCTGCTGCGCAATGGCCGGCGCGGCCGCTCCGCCGTGCAGCTCGCGCGCGAGATTCTCGAGAACTTCAGTTCGCTGCGTAAATTGATCGCCGCCGATCGCGCGCGCTTTTGCGCCGAGCCCGGACTAGGTCCCGCACGCTTCGCGGAGCTGCGCGCCGCGGTGGAGATTGCACGCCGGCAACTGGCCGAGGCCCTGCGCAACGGCCCGTCACTAGCGAGTCCGCGCGCCACGCGCGATTTCCTGATCGCGCGCCTGCGCGACCTCGAACACGAGGTGTTTTGCTGCCTCTATTTGGACAATCGCCACCGGCTGATCCACTTCGAGGAATTGTTTCGCGGCACGATCGACGGCGCGAGCGTGTTCCCGCGCGAAATCGTCAAACAGGCGTTGCAATGGAACTCGGCGGCCGTAATCATCGCGCACAACCATCCATTATGTTGCATCGCGGTGTCACCACCCGGGGTTGCTGTCAACGCGGGTAAGGTATGGTGCGGGCCCACCGCGGGGCTGGCCCGATGAGCGCGCCCACCCAATGCCGGCTGCCGCTGCCCGGATCGATGCGGGAAAGTGACACATTGGAGTTCGGCAATGTCGCAGACAACTCGGAAGCGGGCCGGCTCCTCATCCGCGGCGACTACGACGAATTGCGGGCGGCGACAACCGCCGAGATCATTGCGGCCGCACGACGCGCGATGACCCGCCGCGTCCATCGAGGGACCGCCATGAGTTCACCTCGCGCAGTGCGAGAATTTCTCGCGGTCAAACTAGGCACCCTCGACCACGAAATCTTTGCGGTACTATTGCTCGACACACGCCACCGACTCATCGATTACGTGGAGCTGTTTCGCGGCACGATCAACGGGGCGAGCGTACATCCCCGGGAGGTGGTGAAACTGGCACTTGCCCGCAACGCCGCAGCGTTGGTGCTAGCCCATCCCCATCCCTCGGGTTCGCCCGAACCGAGCCAAGCGGATGAACTCATTACACAGAGGCTCAAAGAAGCGTTGGCGCTGGTCGATATCGCGGTACTTGATCACATCATCGTCGCCGGCGGAGAAACAGTCTCGTTTGCGGAGCGTGGAATGCTGTGAAATCTCAGTCCGCGTTCTCCTCCACGCCAGATCTGACTTGCACTTTCGGCCAAAAGCGGTACTAGGGCACATTCGAATGCTTGCCAGCATGCTGCCATTCGCGGCCTGCGGTAATCTACCCCCTGATTACGGCCAAGCGAGTGCCCAGTGGATCTGCCGAAGTGCTTCCCGTTTACACATCTGCGCATTCCTCAGGGCGAGCAGGTTCTATGGAACGGCCACAATCCAACTTTCCATCGCTTTCTGAACTATGAGTTGGTTATCACCCGCAGCGCGATCTACCTATGCCGACGCAGTTGGTGGCGCATCGCTCGTTGGACGCGGATCTCGCTTGACGATGTTGTTGATGCTGAACTCGTTGGCAACCACATCCGTCCGGGACTTAAGATTCAAAGGGCGGCTGGCACGATCAGTTTTCATACGCCGTTTGACTATTACCAAGATGAGATGGATTTCGACCGAAAGATACTTGAGCAGGCAATTGAGATAGTTAGGGCGACGAAGGCTGGCATCCTGCTTTCAGAGAGGCATTTGGGTGAGTAAGGTGCCCAAGGCGCTTGGATCTGTCTTAGTCACGACAGTGGTTAGTGCAGGAGCATTAGTCGCGGAGAGTATTTATATCCAAGATCCCGAATTGCGTTATCCAATTGTCCTTATCACGAAGATAATGGGAGCAGTTCTCGTTCTCATTTTTATATCTCGTGTGCTGTTACTAATCGTGCACGGAAAATTACTCACGATCGCTCCGCAGGCCGACAAAGAAATTCGGAATCTCGGAAGAGTATTGTTTTGCACAGTGGCGTCGTTGGCGGGTTTTGTTTTCGGCGTTTCGCTGCTGATAAATAAATCCGGTTCTATCGAGTACGGGCCACTAGGTCTTGTGCTGATATTTGGCGGCCTAGGCGCTCTTGGATCGCGTTATCTGTGGCGCGAATGGCGTGGGTGGCAGATGTATAAACGTTTACGCGGCAAGCAGAATCGAATGTCATAGGACGTTCCTAGACGTGGCTTGCACCACGAGTAAGTGTGGCGTTGTGCTGCCAGAAAGCTGCCGTTGATGACGGTCAACAATGGGTCGCTTGGAGACACTCACCGCTTGACGAGTCTAACCGGCTTTGAATCGAGTCGCTGTCGCAGCTCCGCGAGTTCTTGTTCCCGTCGGGTGAGAAGCGCTTGGGCCTCCCGGTACGCGGAATAATAATGATCGACCAAAGCAACGAGCTTGGGGATTTGAAGACGCAAGGACACGAGTTCCTCGTGTTGAGGATAGAACTTATTGTGCGAGCGCGACGCGGCGTCGCCCCGGTCACTCGCTCTTTGGTGTTTGCGAAGCTCTTGCAGCACGTCCGGATGGTATCGGTACAGTGAGTTTCTGGAGACATTTGCCAGCTCGCACAAAGCACTGACTGTCACAGGTTCTGTGCTCCTCGAAGAGGACGCCTTAAGCGTGGCCAGAGCCTGTTTGAGTTGGTCAGCGACCGACATGCCCGCCGCCCGGAATTGCGTCGATCGAACGAATCATCGTAAGGGCCTCTTGCAGCCGTGCCCGTGCAATCTTCAAAGTCTGCGTCGGGAGCGTTGGTTCGTTCAGCAGCGCCTCGTTGCGCCGTGCTTGCTCGAGCCAATACGATCGATGCGGTGTCGACACGGCGAAGTTCTTGCACCGCGCGCAAGTGGAAGGCTCACGGCGCAGTGGGTTGGGCGCGGTGGCGCTGCCGAGGCAGGCACTGTGTTCCTGGCGATAGACACAGAAACCCCAGTCGCATACACCCAATGTCAGGCCAGAATCTACCAGCATGCGCGCGTACTGCGCGATACTTTGCTTCATCCTCGCGCCACGGAAACGAGGTCGCTTGGCGAGAATCTCCTCGCCCGCTCGGCCGCCCAGGTGCGGGGAGCTCAGCATGTGCTCCCAGGCGGAAACCGACTGTTCGAGAATAGCCGCATCGATCTCGAGATTTAGCCTGTAATCTGTTCCCGAGTAGCCACGATCTGTAGTCCCGCGTTCACGATGACCTAAGTGCTGCGCCAGCGCGAACAACGCAGAACGATCCCGAAGGGCCGCAAAGCGAACGAATGTCTTACGGCCCTGGTGGGTCGACAGTCGCCAGAGCTTGCCATCGTGGAGCGGCAACTCGAACCATGTACTGCAGCGTCGAAGGAGCAGGCTCATCTGCCCAGTGCTCATGACATGCAGTTCGCTGGAGCACGAGCGTCGCCACTCCGTTGCTCCGAATCGGTAGCCGCCACGACTTCGCAACCAGAGTTCGCGTCGGCCGGAACGGGCACGATGCGGCGCCGACAGTGCCTCGAGCACGGTGATTGCGTGGGCGGCCGGTGGGGGCGTCATCCACTGGTGTCGCCGGCCGTGATAGGCCGCCTCGCGCTTGAAG
>OCZU010002068.1_pt1 | contig 12935 bp, 14 predicted proteins | sample 1539001 | NCBI WGS metagenome assembly OCZU01 (sample SAMEA3539306, study PRJEB22396) | soil metagenome | biome: tundra; feature: field; material: soil | place: USA | collected 2010-05 | depth 0.15 m
GCTAGACAATATCATCGGCTCCAGTCCGGCGATGGAGAAATTAAAACAGACGGTGCGTACTGTCGCTTCCACCGCGAGCACTGTCCTGATTCACGGCGAGAGCGGTACCGGTAAAGAGCTGGTAGCCCGCGCCGTCCACATTTGTTCCCCACGCGCCACCGAGCCGTTCGTGTCGGTGAACTGCGGAGCTTTCCCGGAGACTCTGCTGGAAAGCGAACTCTTCGGCTATTTGAAGGGAGCCTTTACCGGCGCCAACCAGAACAAACGCGGACTTTTTGAAGTCGCCGGCGGCGGTACCATCTTTCTCGACGAAATCAGCGAAATGACTCTGGCCATGCAGGTGAAGCTGTTACGCGTATTGCAGGAACGCACGGTGCGGCCGGTCGGCGGAACCGCCGAAATTCCCATTGATGTGCGGGTCATCGCAGCTACCAATCGGGACCTCGACAAAGCCGTTGCCGAAAACCTATTCCGCGAAGATCTCTACTACCGTCTGAACGTCATTCCCATCCGCGTCCCGAACCTGCGTGAGCGCCGCGAAGACATTCCGCTGCTGGCCAATCACTTTCTGAAGAAATACGCCGCAGCCGCCAACCGAAGCATCCTGCGCGTTAACAAAGATTCGCTCGACGCTCTCTGTGGCTACGAATGGCCGGGCAATGTCCGCCAGTTGGAGAACACCGTCGAGCGTGCGGTTGCCCTGGAAATGACAGACGAGCTCCACGTCGAGTTGCCGGCGGAACGTCCCAAAGCCCGCGCTGCGGCAGCAGGTGTTGGTGGAGGAATGTCCGAGGTAGCTCCGGGTGCGGTGCTTCCCGAAGGCGTGGGGATGGAAGGCTACGTCGCAAACATCGAACGCACGCTGCTCCAGAGTGCTCTGGACCGCTCCAACGGCGTGCAGACCAAAGCCGCCGACCTGCTCGGCATCTCCTACCGCTCGTTCCGGCACTTGATGAAGAAGTACGAGCTGTAGCTCTCACTTAACTTTTCTTCAACTGCTGCTTCCATCCCAAAACCCGCGCCTTCGCGCCCTCAGCCTCGGCTTCGGGAATCATCCCCTTCTTCTGATAAAGCACCGACAAGCTGGTATGGGCAAGCACGTCATCCGGATCGAGTTCCGTAATCTGCTGCGCCACGCCGATCGCCTCATCGTAGCGCTGCAGATCCTGCAGGGCGCGCGCCAGGCCATGCATGGACTCAGTAAAGGCAGGATCAACCGCCAACGACTCCCGGAAAGCCGCAACAGCCTCCTCCAGCTTTCCATCCGCCATCAAGTCAAGCGCCGCATAGTAGTGGTCTTCGGCCTTCTGGCGGGCGTCTGCATCGGACATGAAAGGAAATTCCTGGCGGAGACAGGATTCTAACACGCACGTCACTGCGAAAAGTCTATTTCAATGCCGGTTGCGAACCCACCCTGCGCATAGTCGAAGAGCGCTGCTTATGGTTATCATGCTTCCATGCGCTATACGCTTCGCTTTATGTTGAACGCCACCAAAGGCCACCGTCTGGCTCCGTGGCGGAGCCCCTATCTGCTATGGCGCATCGAGACCTACTGCGGCGTCAAAATGACGCAGATCGGCTTTCTGGAGTTTTGGGAGTTTCTGTGGCGCGAACGCGCCAGTCTCTGGCGTTTTCTCAAGTGGACGGCTGAGATGGAGCGCTACGCCCACCCCAAGCCCAAGCACCTGTAGGAATCGGCTACGCGCCTTTGCCGGCAGCGGCGCCCTCACCGAGGATGATGCTCACTTCATTTCCCTTGCTGGCTCCGGTCAGCTGGGCCGCGGCTCCTCGGTTGGCGGCAATCTCCAGGAAACCCATGCTTCCGAGAATTCCGAAAACCTCTCCCGGAGCGCCTTCGGCGTAGGTATTACGGATTTTAGTGATTTCGCGGCTACCCACGACGATCTTGAACCCCGTGGCTTCGGCTCCGAAAAGTGCAGGAGCATCTTGCGGAGTGATGTTGGTGACGAGGTTCCCAAACCGGTCCACTTTCAGTACAACCCCGCGCAGGCGATTTTCATCGGCGGCTTTCGGTTTTGGGGCATTAAATCGAACATAGTCTTCGATCTCTTCCCCAAACTTCAGCGTGTCAACCTCTTTGGCCAGGTAAGCCGCCACGGGAGAGAAAATGTCGCGTGCGTGGAACGTGTTGCTCACCGGTTGCAGGAAGTAGTGCTCGGAAGTGATGTGCCGCACATGCATGCGCTCTTCGCGGGCGTAAACCAACGAAAGCACGCCATTGTCGGGCGCCACGAAATGATATTTGTCACAAGAAGCCAGGATCGGCCGCCGTGCCGTGCCCACGCCGGGATCCACGATCACCAGGTGTATGGTCCGGGTAGGAAAGTAGGAATACGCCTGCGAAATGGTGAGCGCCCCATCCAGCACATCAAAGGCCTGCACGGAGTGACAGATATCGACAATCTGCGCCTCCGGCACGATATTCAGAATGACGCCCTTCATGACGCCCACAAAATGGTCGTTGTTGCCGAAGTCAGTAGTCAGAGTGATGATCGGACAGTAGGCCAAAGTTTCCTCGCAGATGGGAGACGCAGTATTACTGATAATCGAAAGTAATTGCTGGTAGCGGCGGAGTCAAGGCACGTAGGTAATAAGTGAAGAAAGAGGCCAGAGATCGGTGATCAGTGGCCAGTGATCAGTGGCCAGAAAATCGCACGACGGCTAACTTACCACTAATCACTGACCACTGCTACTCGATATGAATGTCGCCCGATCCCGTTCGCAGGCTGAGCAAGGGGCCACCGCCGCGCACTTTCCCGACAATCTGCTTGTGCGTCTCCTGCACCCGCCCCTGCACCGTCATCGTGATCGGCGCATCGATGTCCAGCGTGCCCGAACTGGTAGAAATATTCGCGTCGAAGGCTGCGTTTGCCGGCAACCGCACACGCACATTGCCGGAACCAGTGCGGATCTCCCACGCGCCAGTCTGCGCGCCTTCGGCCGTAATGTCGCCACTCCCTGCATCGCCGCGAAATGCACCCTGAATGCCGCGAGCCGTAATGTTGCCGGAACCCGTGTGCAGATCGATATCACCCGATCCGGTTTCCTCCAACTCGATATCGCCGCTGCCCGCGCCTCCGCGCACCGGGCCTGAGATCGCGCGTGCCCGCACATTTCCTGACCCCGTCTGCACCCGAATCTCTCCCGTAAGCCGCGACAGCCTCATGTCTCCCGATCCGCTCTGCAGCTCCGCGTTGCCGCGAATGTCTTCGATGGTCTGATCTCCCGACCCAGTATGGGCGTGAAGCGTAGTGTCAGCGGGCACGGTGATTTCGTAGTCCACGGAAATGTTGCGGACGTTCACGTAGTCAATGTGAATGCTGTTCCCCTCCTGCCGCACTGGAGGGTGTTGTTCAATCTCACTGACGGCTTCCTTCCGTCCGCCGCCGATTTCAACCCCAGGCAAGATGTTCCAACGGTCGCTGACGTAGATTTTGCCGCGCACCACAATCGAGCCCGCCGGGCCGCTCCGCACAATAATGTCGCCGGAGTGGGTTTGCACCTCCAGATCAACAGGCCCGCTGACCTGCAAGGTCTGCTCGAAGTGTCCCTGCGGTGTGGAAGCGGCCGCAAAGGTGGCAAACAGCACGACCGAAGCGATCGCCAGAAATGAGGATCGCGCACGAGAAATCGGAAGGTGTCGATGATTCATATCGAAGCAACTCCACGCAAGAAGTTGTAGAAGCCGAAGCCCGCCTTACTGCAGCACTACCTGATCGCCTTCCTTTAACCCGCCCAGCACTTCCGTTTTCGCGCCGTTCGAGATCCCAATGTTGACCGCGATCTTGTCCTTGCCTTCCTTGCCCTTCGGGTCAGGAATCTCCACCGAGGCTTTCTTGTCCTTGTCATAAAGGATCGCGCCTTCCGGAATCTGCAGCACGTTCTTGTGTTCTTCCAGGATGATTTCCGCGTTGGCGGTCATCTCGGCCTTGAGTTCGCCGCCCGGATTCTGAATCGAAACCCGCACTTCAAACGTGGTGACGTTATCCTTCTCCACGCCCATCGGCGAAATCTTGGTGACTTTGCCGGTAAACGTCTTGTCCTTGAACGATTCCACCTTGATCCGCGCCGGCTGGCCCAGATAAACCTTGCCGATGTCGCTCTCGTCCACTTTGCCCTTCACATAGACTTCGCTCGTATCGCCCAGCGTCATCACCAGCGTAGCCGAAGAGCCCAGCACCAGGATTGAACTCACCGCGTCTCCCATCTCTACGTCGCGCGAGAGCACAATGCCATCGATCGGAGAAACAATGTCGGTATAGCTGAGCTGCTCCTCCAACTGCGTAAGGTTGGCCCGATCCTGCGCAACCTGCGCCCTGGATTGTGCAATCTTCGCCTTCAGCACCGTCACCTGCGCCTTGGAAACGTTCTGCTTGTTCAGCGCCATTTCATAATTCTTCTCAGCATCGTCAAGCGCGGATGCGGAAACCACGCCGTCTTTCGCCATGCCCTCCGCACGGTCATAAGCACGCTTCAGCAACGGCACATCCGGCCCCTCCGCGTCCACCTTGGCCCGCTCGAAGTCGGCCTCGGAGCTGCTAAGGTTAGCCTCGGCAGCGTCCAAAGCCGCACGGGATTGCGCCACCTGCGCCTCGATCTCCACCTTGTCGAGCTGCGCCAGCAACTGCCCCTTCTTGACGTTATCACCGTAGTCCACCAGCAACTTCTTCACGATGCCGCTGGCTTTGGACTTCACCTCAACCTTCGTGATGGGCGTCACCTTGCCGGTCGCTACCACGCTCTTGGCCAGATCGCCTTTTTCCACCTTCGCCAGCTTCGTGGGGTCAATCTTGGTGCCGCCGCGCGTCGCCGCAAACACACCGCCCGCGATCAGCAGGACAAGCGCCAGCCCAATTCCGCCATAAATAAACAGTCTGCGCCGCTTCTTCTTATTATTTCCGTTTCCGTTCACAACCGCCTCCTGCCATGCTGAAGTGCTTGCTGAAATGCCTACTGAAATAAGAGCCGACCCGCGCCCTCATTACGTTGTACGCAGCCAGAGTCGCCTTTGTTCCAGAGATTTCGATCCAAGCCAGAATGAGCGTTGGTGCTCTCAACGACCAGCCACCTGCCAGTTAGACCGCCCTCACAGAAAAAAGGTAGCCCCGTACCCAAAAGATTGCCCTGTGTTCCTCTGTGTCCTCTGTGGTGAAGGTTTTTTAGAACGCCGGCGCAACCCCGTTCCCTGGCGCGCCTAGCCCTTTGGAATGTTAGAATTACCCCATCCATGATCGCCTTTGTGCTGCTCCGGGTCCTCCTGATCCTTCTCCTGGTGGCGGCAAATGCGTTTTTCGCGGCGGCAGAGTTCGCCCTAGTCAGCGTTCGCGATACCCGCATCCAGCAGCTCATCGAATCCGGCCGCACCGGCGCCCGCATCGTCCAACGCCTCCATCAGCATCTCGATGAAGTAGTCAACGGCGTGCAACTCGGCATCACCATGGTCAGCCTGACCCTGGGCTGGATCGGCGAGCCCATGGTCGCCCGCCTCGTGGAATCTCTCCGCTTCGTCCACGAAGTACCGCACGCCGCGGTCTACGCCCATGGCATCGCCATCGTGATCGCCTTCACGGTAATCACCTACCTCCACGTCTTGCTCGGCGAACTCGTCCCGAAGACGCTGGCCCTGCAGCGCGCCGAGCACATCGCCCTGGCCGTGGCCGCTCCCATGGAAGCGTTCCTAACACTTACCCGCCCAGTGCTGTTTTTCATGCGCCGTTCCGGCGGCCTGGTACTGCGGCTTTTTGGCGCGCGCGACGCCCGCCGCGGCGGCGCCGTCCACTCCCCCGACGAACTCAAGCTCATCGTCACTGCCAGCCGCCAGTTCGGCCAGATCCCCGAGTCCCAGGAAGAGATGATCCACAACGCCATCGAACTCGACAGCATCACCGTCCGCGAAGTCATGGTCGCCCGCCCCGATATTTTTTCTTTGCCCTCCGATCTCCCCCTGGACGAAGCCCTGAACCGCGTGGTCGAAGGCCAGCACTCGCGCATCCCTGTCTATGACCCGCAGCGCGGCCCCGAGCACATCGTCGGTGTCCTTTACTACAAAGAGCTCGTGCGCTGGGTGCGGCTTCGGCTCATCAATCTTGGAACCCCTCTGGCCTCGCGCATCGCGCGCACCCAGATTGGCCAGATCATGCACGACGTGCTTGTCGTCCCCGAAACCAAGGTTCTGGCCGAGCTCCTGGCCGAATTCAAACAGCGCCGCCGTCACCTGGCGGTGGTAGTCGACGAGTTCGGTTCGACAGCAGGTGTAATCACGGTAGAAGACATCCTTGAGCAACTAGTAGGCGACATCGAAGATGAATTCGACGTCTCCCCGCCCGAGCCAGCGTTGGTCGACGAGTCCGTCCTGGTGGTGGAAGGCTCGGTAAACATCCGCGACCTCGAGACCCAGCACGGCCTGCTCCTGCCCCGCGACGCCGGGTTCGAAACCCTCGCCGGATTCGTCCTGGCCCGCCTGCAGCGTATCCCGTACCTGGGCGAGTCTTTTGAATACGAAGACCGCCGCTACACCATCGAAGAGATGGAAGGCCATCGCATCGCAAAAGTAAAGATCGAAAAAGTAGAAAACATCGAGTCCAAAGCGGAAAGCGCGAAGCACTCCGGAGATTGAGGGCCGTGGGGTAGTACTGTGTGGGGACAGCCGCCCTCGGCTGTCCATTCGAGCGAAGCTCGAAGCGCTTTCGCTTGGAGTGCCACGCTTGCTGTACCCTCTTAATGGAATTGTCATCCCGACCGCAGCATCTCATTCCCGGAGGGAATGAGATGCGGAGTGGAGGGACCTGCTGTTTTGGCCACTGACCACTGATCACTGACCACTGATCACCGGCCACTGACTCCATGCCCAAAGCCCTCCTCCAACGCGTCCTCTACACCCTCCCAGTAATCTGGCTGGTGGTAAGCCTCGTCTTCCTCCTGATCCACCTGGTCCCCGGAGACCCCATCCAGCAGATGCTAGGCGAAGGCGCCCCGCCAGCCGACATCCAAGCCACCCGCCACGCCTACGGCCTGGACGCGCCGCTAGGCGAACAGTACATCCACTACTGGAAAGGAGTCCTCCACGGCGACCTGGGCCCGTCGTTCCGCTACAACCAAAGCGTGACGCGCCTGCTAACCGAGCGCTACCCCTACACCCTGCAACTAACGCTGGCGGCGCTTTTCGTGGCGATAATCCTCTCCATCCCCGCCGGCGTTCGCAGCGCCCAGCGCCGCAACCGCTGGGACGACCGCCTGCTAAGCGTAGTCAGCCTCTTCGGCCTCTCATTCCCCAACTTCGCGCTAGGCCCAATCCTCATTCTCCTCTTCGCTATCAAGCTAGGATGGCTCCCGGTCTCCGGCGCTGGTTCCTTCGCGAATCTTGTGCTCCCGGCCATCACCATGGGCGGAGCCCTAGCCGCAATCCTGACCCGCATGGTCCGCACCTCCATGCTCGAAGAGCTAAGCCAGGACTACATCCGAACCGCCCGTGCCAAAGGATTACCGGAGCGCACAGTGGTCTATAGACACGCGCTACGCAACGCCATGATCCCCATCATCACCGTACTTGGCCTGCAATTCGGAGCGTTACTAGCAGGCGCAATCGTCACCGAAACCATCTTCTCCTGGCCCGGCATCGGCCGCCTGACAATCCAAGCCATCTCAAACCGCGATTACTATCTAGTCCAGGGCTGCATCCTCGCGATTGGGCTGACGTACGTCGCGGTGAATTTTCTTACAGACGTGCTGTATTCAGTGGCCAACCCGAGGATTAGGCAGTAAAGCAAACGACCAGGTGCTGGCCCACGCTTTCCCGATCATCCCTGCTTGGATTTTGAATTCGTGGTCGCACTTTTGTGCACCAAAGTGGTGTATAATGATGCCATGCCAACCACAAAACATGTCCGGCGGAGCGTATCCCTCCCCACTCCCATCGCCAAACAGGTAGAGCGCATGGCAAAGAGCCAGCGCTTGAGTGACAACCGCATTCTGGTGGAGCTCATTGAGCTCGGCATCGAAGCGCGGAAACAGAAAGAAAAGGCTTTTTTCGAGCTTGCCGAACGCTTTCGCGCCGCGAGCGATCCCCAACAGGCCAAGCGCCTGGGCGACGAGTTGGGCCGCCTGGTTTTCGGTGAATAATGCCCCAGATCGAAACCTGGCCGCGCGCATCCCCGCAGCCATTCGCGACCATCCGGTCGAGCGCATGCGCGCGGCCACAACGGCCTGGACGACCTCAACCGTCTTCGAATTTGGCTGGAGACAAGACCGGATGCCCCGAAGGGCCGTGGTTCAAAGATTTTGGCTCATTCAAACTCTGCGGTGAGGGCAAATATCCCAAGACATTTCTTCTTGCTGGCCAGGCTGCGATGGGCGAAAAACTCTAACTCCCAACCGTGTGCCTCGTACCCATTTCTCGCGTTTTCTGCGAGAAGTGGGCTGGCCCACGATGCTCTTCGGGCGATTCCCAAATCCGGCCCCAAGTTCAAATTCGTTCCGCGACAAGTGTTAAGCCACAGGCTACACCCCGCCGATGACTACCCTGATGACTACCATGAAGACAGAGGGTTAAACGTTATCCCATACAGAACCCGCCCCACCCCGGAGGTTTCATTCGCACCGAGATCATCTAGCCCGCGGGCCTGTCGGTGACCGCGGCCGCCGCGGCGCTTAAGGTTTCCCGGCTCGCTCTGTCCAGTCTGCTGAACGGTAAGGCCGACCTCTCCGGCGACATGGCCCTCCGCATCGAAAAAGCGTTCGGAGTGAAGATGGACACGCTCAGGCGCATGCAATCCTCACTACGACATCGCCCGCACCCGTCTGCGGGACGCCAAATCCGCGTCCGCCGGATTCCGCAGCTCGCGCTGAAGCAATTCAAAGAATTGATGAGGCAGAACTCTGGCAAACTCAAATTTGCCCGATACGATGAGTGACGTCGCGTTTGTCAACAACCCAGCTGTGACATCTAACCTTGTCATATATTCGCAACTAGCCCATCATGGTCAAGGCGGAGGCATTAGAGCCCGCGGGAAACAAAACGGACCTAAGTCCTATGTTCTCTAGATTTTGACCTATAAGCTCTTTGCCATCAAGATTTTGCAGACACTTTTTGCAAACCCCACGCCCAGCAAGCCTTTCAAAGGGTAGGGCGAAGGGGGTACCTCCGAAGCGAGCGAAAATCGCATCACCTCCGCCTCGCCCGGAAGCAGCTTCGAGCAGAATTATTGACGAGTAGAATTCCACAGACTGACTTGTCCACTGCCGCCATCTCGCTCCGCCGCAAGGTCGTCGGAAATGCCCGCCACAATCCGCTGGCGGCCATAGGGGTCGTATTGGTGATCATCTTCGTGATCTTCGCCCTGTTCGCTCCCTGGATCGCGCCGCAAGATCCCGCTGCTATCAACTTGCCCGCGCGCCTCGACACTCCATCGCCCGCCCACTGGTTTGGCACCGACGAACTCGGCCGCGACATTCTCTCCCGCATCATCTACGGCGCGCGCATCTCGATGCTGGTGGGAAGCTGCGTCGTCCTCGCCTCGCTCGCCCTCGGCCTCATCATCGGCTCCATCGCCGGTTACTACGGCGGAGCCGTCGACCGCTTCGTCAACGTAGTCCTGATGAACGCATTCCTCTCATTCCCTGGAATCCTGCTAGCCATCGCGTTCGTAGCCTTCCGCGGTCCCGGCATCTTCAATCTCGTTCTCGCGCTCTCGCTCGGAGGTTGGGTCGGCTACGCCCGCTTAGTTCGAGGGCAAGTCCTCGCCGCCCGCGAGCGCGAATTCGTCGAAGCCGCCCGCGCTCTCGGAGCCAGCGACCTGCGCATCATCGTCCGCCACATTCTGCCGAATATCATTCAGCCAGTGATCGTGCAGGCCGCGATCGGCATGGCCGGAGCCATCCTCGCCGAAGCAACGATGAGCTTTCTAGGACTCGGCGTGCCTCCCCCGACGGCAAGCTGGGGAACGATGCTCAATGACGGCCGCGCTCACCTGTTCGACGCGCCACACCTCGTGCTCGTCCCCGCGCTCGCCGTAATGCTGGCCGTGCTCTCGTTCAACTTCATCGGCGACGCCCTGCGCGACTACCTCGACCCCCGCTCCCGCATTGAAGCAGGTTTGTAGCATTCGCGGGGTTCCTCCCAAAACCCGCTCCAGTCGCGCCATCTGCCCGTAAGCCATTCATGCCAAACCACATAAGAAGTTCGCAACATTTCTTTACACAAAGGGTTTCTCTCCGGTGTGGGCCACAACGTTTGGAATTAAAAACAAATCAGCGAACAGGGAGAGTTCCATGAAGAACCAAGCGAAGTTCATTTTGGGTGCAGCTCTTGCAATTTGTACGCTGCCAGTTGTGGCGCAGAGCACCGACGCAACCACAAACGGCCAGGTCACCAGCCAGACCATCAATCAACGCAAAGAGAACCAGCAGGACCGCATTGCGAACGGCGTAAACAGCGGTGAACTCACTGCCCAAGAAACTTCGAACCTGGAGAAGAAGGAATCGAACCTGAACCAGGAAGAGCACGATATGCGTAGCCTGGACAACGGTCATCTGACTTCGGCCGACAAGACCACTCTGAACCAGCAGCAGAATAAGCTCTCGAATCAGATCTACGACGACAAGCACAACGCGGCCACGCAAAAAACCGACCCGAAAAGCGAAGTCGGCAAGCGCGCTGAGAACCAGCAGGACCGCATCGCGAACGGCGTGAAGAGCGGCCAGCTGACCGCCGGGGAAACCGCTCACCTGGAGAAGAACGAAGCCAAGATCAACAAGGAAGTGCGCAACGATCGCGCGGCCAACGGTGGCCAGCTGACCGCCGCAGAAAAGGCAAAGGTCAACCGCCAGCAGAACCGCGAGTCGCGCCAGATCTACAAGGACAAGCACAACGGCCGCAGGCAGTAAGAAAGCAGATGATGTAGAAGACTCAAGAAGGGAAGGTCAGCAGCGCTCCTGGGCCAGCCAGGGGCGCTTTTCTTTGCGCCAGCCCCGTTGTTGGCAATCATCATTCCGTAAGTCATTCAAAACATGTCTCATCCATTTCTTGACATGAATCGCAAATTGCAATATAAATATCTCGATCTGAGATATGAAACTGGGGGAGAAAATTCGTTACCTGCGCGAGGTGGAAGGCTCGCTGCGTGGCCTGGGACGGCCTATGACTCAGCAAGAGATGGTGAAGGCTGTTCGTCAGGAACTGCGCAAGAGCATCAGCCAGTCGTACCTGTCGCAGATTGAAAATGGCGCCCGCCCGCACATGACGCAGTCGTCGCGTGCGCTGCTGGCGAAGTTCTTCAAGGTGCATCCTGGGTTCTTGGTGGATGATCCCGAGGGGTACCACACGGAGCTGACCTCGGATCTGCGGACGACGGAAGGTCAGCTTGACGTCTGGCTGCTGCAGGGGTCGGAGCGTTTTGTCAGCGATCCGGAAGTGAGCGATGTGCTGATCAAAGCTGCGCGGGAGAAAGACACGAGGCGTTGCCTACTGCTGCTGGGCGCGATTCTCGACACACCGGGGTTGGCCGAACGCCTGCTGGAGGCGCTAAAACCGGAATTGATGGCAGGGGGAAATCATCATCGCGAGCGCGGCCGCGCCGCGAGCGCAGACGGGAGGAGAATCCGATGACCTATTCCATGACCTGGGCGGCCTTCTACTTGATCTGTTTCGCGGTGGGCTTCTGCTTTAGTTTCTTTTCTTTTCTGTTTGGAGGCTCGCGCACGGGCCGACTGCACCTGCCGCATTTTCACGGGCACGCCGGTGCCCCACATTTGCCTTCGGCCGGTGCTTCGGCGGCGCACGGGCCAGTCGCGGCTGGTCATGCGCCGGGTACGGGGGACGCGCGAGGCACCGCAACGAGTGCGCATACGCAGCACGACGGTGGGGTCTCTCCGTTTAATTTCGTCACGCTAACGGCGTTCCTGGCCTGGTTTGGCGGCACGGGATATCTGCTCACGCGCTACTCCGGACTCTGGGTTGGCTTTGGGCTGCTGGCTTCAGTTACCAGCGGATTGGTTGGCGGTGGGATTGTGTTCCTGTTCCTGAGCAGAGTATTGATCTCCGACGAAGAAAATATGGACCCTGCGGACTACGAAATGGTGGGAGTCTTGGGGCGAGTCTCCAGTTCAATCCGCGAAGGCGGAACGGGCGAAATTGTCTATACGCAAATGGGGACACGCCGCGTGTGCGGCGGACGCAGTGACGACGGCAGCGCCATCGCCAAAGGAACTGAGGTTGTGGTCACGCGATACGAGAAGGGAATTGCTTACGTGCGGTTGTGGAGCGAGATGTCCGGGGACGAGTAGCGGACCGTTGTTGTGGTTGGATCCGCGGCAGGTCACGGGGCTGGAAATTCTATGGAGCGAAAACCATTTCAAATCGTGGCCGGATTGACGTGGCTGGCGCTGCCGCTGACCGCGCTGAACTACTGGAGAGCGTGGGATCGCTTACCGATGCGTGTGGCGGTGCACTTCGACGTCAACTGGCAACCCAATGGCTGGACCTCAAGGGAAGGGGCTCTCATGCTTGCTTTGGGAACCACGACCTTTCTGCTGGTGATCTTCACGGTCGCTTTTTATGTGATGCGCAATGCGGCCATTTCGAGTTTGTCCAGATGGGCGGTGGTTGCGGTTTTTTGCATCGTGCTGGGTTTTGTTTATTTTGTAAACAACTGGATCGTGGATCGGAATCTGAAAGGACAACAACCCGCACGACTTGGCGAGTGGATGGTTCCGCGCAATCTGGACGCGGCTTCCACACAGGAGCTAAAGCCTGCAATCGTGGTGATCGCTAGCGGCGCGGCTGGAAGCCGCACCCCTTCAAAACGGAGTTTCTAAGACTGCATTCGTAAGAGGAGGCGTTATGCCAGAGATGTCACGGATGGTTGAGATTTGGATTTTCGCGGGGCTGGGAGTGATGGTCCTTCTGTTCCTGATGAGCG
>OCZU010002069.1_pt1 | contig 12933 bp, 11 predicted proteins | sample 1539001 | NCBI WGS metagenome assembly OCZU01 (sample SAMEA3539306, study PRJEB22396) | soil metagenome | biome: tundra; feature: field; material: soil | place: USA | collected 2010-05 | depth 0.15 m
AACAGCTCTGGCTCCTCGACAATTTATGGGACGCGTCATCGCTGTTGCCAATCAGAAGGGCGGCGTGGGCAAGACTACGACTGCCATCAACCTAGCCGCGTCGTTCGCGGCGGCTGAAGTGAACACACTGCTCATTGATTGTGATCCGCAATCGAATGCTACCAGCGGGCTGGGCCTGGTGAAAGATCCGGAACGTGTGTCCACCTACCACCTGCTGCTGGGCGCAGCCTCAGGCGAGGAGGCGCTCGCGACTACCGAGCTGGAACAGCTCTGGCTCATACCCTCGCACAAGAATCTGATCGGGGCAAACCTTGAGCTGGTCGAGGCAGAGCGGCGCGAGTTCCGCTTGCGGGACGCAATCGCGCCACTGCGCGATCGCTTTCAGTACATCGTGCTGGATTGTCCGCCAGCTCTGGATCTGCTGACGCTGAACGCGCTGGTGGCGGCTGACTCAGTTTTGATTCCTATGCAAGCGGAATACTTTGCCCTTGAAGGCATCAGCGAGCTGCTCGACACGGTGGAGCGGATCCGGGTGGAGTTGAACCCAGGGCTTGAGATTGAAGGCGTGGTGCTGACCATGCTGGATGAGCGGACCAACCTGGCGCAGCAGGTGATGGCAGAGTTGAAAAAGTTTTTTGGGGAGAAGGTATGTGCCGCAACCATCCCGCGGAACATACGGCTGGCGGAGGCGCCGAGCCATGGCAAGCCGGCTCTGGTGTACGATCCGCGGTCGAGAGGGGCGGAGAGTTACATCCGGCTGGCGAAGGAGCTTCTGGGGCGGCATCTGGCTGCCGCCGGCGATGCGCCTGCGGCGATCAGCGCTTGAAGTATATTGATATACATCGATATATTAGATTGATGAACGTCGATATATTGATTGACTTAGTTTTAGTGGCGGCGCAGAGAGAGGTAGCCCGCGTGGGTTGTAATGAGGGAAGGAACAGCAGGTTCCTCGACTCGCTTTCGCCGCGTTCCGCGGCTACAAGCGGCTCGGAATGACGAGCCTTAGGTGCTTGCGCTCTTGCGCAAGCATATGCTTCGGTCAGGATGACAGGATTGGGAAGGGAATATCTGATGACTACGACTACGGCGGCGGAGAATTTGGCGGGGCATCCGGTGATGGAGAAGAAAGAGGAGAAGGTGAAGAACCGGCGGGCTTTGGGTCGGGGATTGGAGTCGTTGCTGCCGGGGCCGCGGGTTGTGGCGGCGGCGGGCAGTGGTGGTGGTTCCATCCAGGGCAGTGGTGACGGCGGCGAGAAGCAGGTTCCTCACTTTGTTCGGAATGACAAGGCTTTTGGGGGGCGGGATGAGAGGAGCGACGGGGCGGTGGTGGGCACTTTGGAACCGCCGGCTTCGGCGGCGATCGAGGCAGGGCGGACAGCAGCGTCCGCCCCACACGAGCCTGCAATCCCCGAGCCAATGCCACACGAGCAGATGCCCGAAGTTATCTCGATTCGGGCTGAGGCTATGCCAGCCAACATGGTGGCGAATATTGCCATTGAGTTGATTGAGAAGAATCCTTACCAGACTCGGTATGTGTTTGATGAGGAGATGTTGCAGGAGCTTCGGGACTCGATTAAGGAACATGGGGTGGTGCAGCCAGTGGTGGTGCGTCCGGGAGAAGAGAAAGGGCGTTACATCCTTGTTCTCGGCGAGCGGCGGTTGCGGGCTTCGAAGATGGCGGGGAAGGACACGATCCCAGCGCTGGTGCGTCGGCTTTCGCCGCAGCAGGCGGCGGAGATGACGGTGCTGGAGAACGTGGCGCGGGAGGATCTGAACTGCATCGAGCAGGCGGAGGCGTTCCGGGTGTTGAGCACGGAGTTTCACCTGACGCAGGCGCAGATTGCGGACCGGATCGGAGTGTCGCGGGAAACGGTTGCGAATTACATGCGGCTGCTGCGGCTTCCAGAGAAGGTGATGAGCTACATGCTGGAGGACCGGCTTAGCTTTAGCGATGCTCGAGAGATTTTGAGGCTGGAGAACGAAGAGCACATCGAGCAAGTTGCGGAAGAAGTGGTCACCAAGCACCTGAAGTGGGATGAGATTGAAGACCGGGTGATGCGGCTGAACGGGTCTTTTCCGATGCTGCCGGGGCAGACCGTTCCGGGAGCGCCCAAGAAGGAGGCGCGAGGGGCGCGCTGGATGGATCCGAACGTGCGGGCGGCACAGACGGATATGGAGCGGGCCTTGGGGATGCGGGTTCGGATTAAGGATCGGCATGGGAAGGGGAAAATTGTGATTGAATACGCTTCAGTCGACGATTATGAGCGGCTCTCTGAGATACTTCGGGGGAAGAAGTAGTAGCACAGTAGCTAGTACCGAGTTCTTGAGGGCGGCCTTCGGCCGCCTTCTTTGTTTTTTGGACCGGGCAGGAATCCGAGTGGTAATAGTGGGATCGGAGGAGGTATTTTTCGTCTTGGCAGGGGGCTTGTCGTGGTTTGCCCAGGTTTCTTCTGCGTCGGTGGGACAAGTGCGCTTAACTAGTTTGGTTCGAGGATAGCGGGATGTTTCGGGAAGGCCTACAGGTCTTGGCGGCACCTGGCATTCTTGCGCCGCTTCGCGGCTGGCCGGGTCAGAGACCGGGCCCTACACGAGCTTCGTGGCAGGCCCAGAAGGCCTGCTCCACCCGATTGGCCTCTTATCCGAAATTCAGTTCCGGCCTTTTTCTCCCACCACGTTGGCTCCACAGGCGGGGACTTGCGCCTTGAGCAGCACAGGCGGCCTAGGCGGTGGTCGGGACGCTCCACTATTACTAGGTGGTTTCGCGTCGGATTCAAGTATGCTCAACTTTCAGAGATCCCACTTTCATCCAATGAATGGCAGGTCGGCCTATGATCGGAGGGCTGGGAAGCCTAGTCGCTCCCACTTGTTATCCACCCAGATTCGTAACGACCCAGATTCCCTTGTGCACTCTAGGATCTCTGGGGATAAGCGCTTTTTCTGGACAAGAAACAAGGGCGACTCGAAGGCCGCCCTCAAGAGACCGTGACTGAGACCTATCTGCCTTCCTATCCTCCGGCCGCGGCTCCCGCTGCCGCCGGCGTCATGCCAGCAATTTTCATGCCTTCAATGCGCGCCAGCACGTTCTCGTCGCTGGCCCCTGTATCGGTGCAGGCATCGACGTAAGGGTGGCGGCTTCCATCGGCGTGCATGACCAGCACGCTGGCATGGGCCTGTGCCTTCTTCACCATATAGGGCAGATGATGGCGGTCATTCCGACTTAAGGTGGGTCCTAGTACGACCAGGTCGAAACCGCCCTTGCCGATGGCCGCCTCCACGGCCTTTCGACCGACGGCCTTTTCTACCGTGTGTCCGGCCTTCTCAAAAGACGCTGCCGTCGCTGCCTGTGCCTCCGCATCCCCTTCACCATAAAGAATCTTCAGCTTCGCTGCCTTCGCCATGAGTGTTCATCCTCGCTCGGTACGAGGCATTGCCTGCCCGGTACTCGCCACTCACGGTAGCAACGACCCCACCCGCTGAGTACGTCACCGAAGACCAATGACGAAAGGGGCCCGGTCGTTCCCGCGCAGATCGTTCCGGCGCAGATCGTTCCCTGCCGGTCGTTCTTAGGCCGATCCCGCCCACGCAACAAATGAGTGTTTCAAATCTTCTTTCCCTTCGCCCTCTTCGGCGCTACACTCTTGCCCCGGAGGGGTTTCTCATGTTCCGCGCTCGCCTCGTCGTCGCCATCCTTTTCCTGCCCACTCTAGCTGCCGTCTGCCCGGCACAATCCGAGCCATCGTCTACAGCAACATGTACGCTCAACGACGACCGGCAGGTTTACGTCCGCTACAACGCTGTCAGCACCAAGAACGAAAAGGTCCCCAACGGCAAGCCCTGGGCTCCTGGCGGCGCTCCCATGACTCTGTTTACGGAAGCGCAACTCACTTTTGGAGGCTCCACCATCCCCCTCGGCGCTTACACGGTGTATCCCATTCCCGGCAGAGATAAGTGGACTCTGGTGGTGAACAGGAACGTAACTCCTGGCTCGCCATACGACGAAAAGCAGGACATCGCCCGTGCCCAGATGGAGACCGACCAGGTCGACCAAGTTCAGAATTCCCTCGAAGTCGCCTTCGCCCACGTCGGCGATAAATGCACACTGCGCATCTATTTCGGCAAAACCGCTTCCTTCGCTCCCTTCACCGCGAAGTAGCGACTGGCGCTGTCCCGGCACGACTCCAAAGGCTGCGAAAAAACTCTTCGTGGAATGCGACCACTGGGGCGGAAGCTCGGATTGATTTTGGGGCTCTACGCGGCGCTGAAGCTTCGCTGCTCCACGGTACGCGCACGATATCGCAATGCACGCGGTACTATACACATACTCGATGCGGCACTCGGTATACGTGCAGATGCACCCATCGCGCACTATTTTCTGCCACAATCTGTCATGCGCAAGTCTGTGTTCATTCAATCTGTGTGCATTCTCCTTCTTGGCGCCGCTGCTCTGGCCCAGACCGCGGGGCAAACTCACATCTCACACACCACCGAAGGGCTTCGCGGCGTTAGCGCTGTCTCGCGCGACATTGCGTGGGCCTCGGGCACGCACGGCACCTACATTCGCACCACGGACAGCCACACCTGGATCGCCGCTCAGGTTCCGGACGCCGCCGGGCTCGACTTCCGCGGCGTCGTTGCCTTCTCCGCGAGCGAAGCATTTCTCATGTCCTCTGGTTCCGGCGACCTGTCGCGCATCTATCACACTGCCGACGCCGGCCAGCACTGGCAGCTCCAATTCACCAATACAAATCCCAAAGGCTTTTTCGACTCCATGGTCTTCTGGGACCGAACTCACGGCATAGTCCTCGGCGATCCCATCCCGGACGAAAGCGGCAAGCTAAGATTCGAACTCCTCCTCACCGACGACGGACAGACTTGGACTCAAATTCCTCCGGCTCAGCTGCCGCCCGCAGTGGAAGGCGAAGGCGCTTTCGCGGCCAGCAATTCCTGCCTCGCGATCCTGTCGAAGGGCGAGGCTTCAACCCTTGACCCCAATATCTGGTTCGCCACTGGTGGCAAAGTGGCCCGCATGTTCCACTCCTCCGACCGCGGCCAGACCTGGCAAGTCTTCGATACGCCCATCCTGCACGGTCCCGACTCGGCTGGAATCTTCTCCATTGCTTTTCGTGACCCAACTCACGGTGTAATCGCCGGAGGCGACTACAAACATCCCGATCAAGACGGCCCCGACCTTGCCTTCACCAACGACGGAGGCAAGACTTGGACGCTCTCCCAGATTTTCCCTCAGGCCTTTTACTCCGCCGTTGCCTACGACCGTAGAAGCAAAGACGTGACTCTAACCCGCCTTTTCATCGTTGGTCCCAAGTTCATCTATGATTTCCGCCTGCCGCAAAATCCCACTCGAATCAGCCCGCCCAGGAAATCCGAGTTCCGGTTCAACGCCCTAAGCCCGTACCCCAGCGGCGGTGTGCTCGCGGTTGGGCCCAAAGGTACCGTCGCCACCGTACCCTAATCAGCTCGTGGCGACAGGCGCAACGGTAACCAAAGTCCCATCCCGGCTTAGTCCTTCCTGTCCTTGTTCATCCCGCGATCTTCGGCGAAGATTAGATCTTAATTAGGAAGTTAAGCTGCCAAGCGTCTCCCCCAGACTGAGAATCTCGTGAAAAACCTGACTCTAGCGATTTTCCTTGCCGCCGCCCTTGCGTCCGGACAAACCGCGCCGTCTGCGCAGACGGCGCAAACCCCAGTTCCCACGACCGCGGCATCGGCCGCGCCCACGGTTTCCCGGACCACTAAAGCGGTGCACTACCGGCTGCAGGGTGGCTCGACCAAAGTGGATTTTGAGGGAACCGAGTTGCTGCAGGGCGCCTCCGGCGAAGCCCGCGTAGAAGGCAAGAAGACCAACTTCCAGATCGAAGTGAAATTCCAGAACCTGGAAGATGCCACCAAGTTCGGACTCGAGTACTTAACCTACGTCCTGTGGGCCGTGTCTCCGCAGGGGCGTCCGGTGAATCTGGGCGAAGTCAGTCTTGACCACAACAGCGCGCACCTGAAAGCCACGACCGACCTGCAAACTTTCGGCATGATCGTCACGGCCGAGCCCTATTTCGCGGTGACCGCGCCGGGCAATATGGTGGTCATGGAAAGTGCGCCAGTCACTGCCGCAGGAACCGAGAACATCGAGGCCAAGTACGATCTGGTGAGCCGAGGCACTTATTCCTCGACCAACACTCACATTCAGGACGCCATTTTTGGCATCGACAGCAAGACTCCCCTAGAACTGTTTGAAGCCCGCAACGCGCTGCGCATTGCGCGCATCGCCGCCGCCGACAAGTACGCGGCGTTCATTATTTCCAAGGCCGGCCAGCAGTTGATGCACGCCGAAGACGCTTACCGCCAGAAGCAGAACAAAGCCGCCGTCGAAGCCGCCGCGAAGGAGGCCGTCGAAACTGCGGAAGAAGCTCGCCTGATGGCCGTGAAGCAAAGGGCCGAGGATGAGGCCCAGGCTGCGGCCGCCGCCCGCGAAGCCAAAGCCCGCGCCGATGCTGACGCCGAAGCTAAACGCCGTGCCGACGCCGAAGCTGCGCGCGCTCAAGCCGAGGCTGCCCGCGCCGATGCCGAACAAGCCAAGGCCGAAGCCCTGAAAATGAAGCAGGAAGCCGAGGCAGCCGCTCAGGAAGCTGCCCGTCAGAAGGTTGAAGCTGAAAAAGCCACGGCCGAAGCTGTGGCCCAGCAGCAGGTATTGGCCGCCGAAACCGACAAGGCTCGACAGGCCGCGGCCCAATCAGAAAATCTTCGCCAGCAGGCGGAAAACGAAAAGCAGGAATTGCGCGCCCGTCTGTTGCAGCAGCTCAACAGCATTCTGGCTACGCGCGACTCCGCGCGCGGGTTGATCGCCAACATGTCTGACGTTTTATTCCGCAGCGGCAGCTTCGAGCTGCTTCCTGGAGCCCGCGAACGGCTGGCCAAAGTTTCCGGCATTGTGCTGGCGTATCCCAGTCTTTATGTGGCCGTGGAAGGCCATACGGACAGCGTGGGCAGCGACGACTACAATCAGCAACTCTCGGAGCGCCGGGCCCAGGCGGTTCGGGACTACTTTGTGCAGCAGGGGATTTCCTCCGGCAACGTTGAAGCCCACGGATTCGGGAAGACCGAACCCATCGCCAGCAATGACACGGCCGAGGGGCGGCAGCAAAATCGGCGCGTGGAACTGATCCTGTCGGGCGACGCCATCGGCGGCGCGGCTGATGCGGGCCAGCCCCAGACCGCCAGCAGTCAACGCTAGTAGTCGCGGAAATGGGAGGGTTGGGGGAATAGGGGACTTTGGCCCCCAAAAGTCCATACTCCCAATGTGATCCCGGAAAAAGCAATCCCCCCTTGTGCCCTCACCCGAAACGCATTACCCTTACGTCTGGTATTGGTAATGTTTACCCCCCACCCAAATCTGGCCGATGACGTCAACAGCGCCATCATCCAATCGGAAATCGAAGGCGGAGTCTTTCTGCACGAGCTGCCACCTTCTACGGTTCTCGAAATCCAAACGATGCACCATTGCTACACGGCTGTTCTCCTCGGAGGCAGTGACGCACTTATTTCGGGGCATCCGGAATTCTGTCCGAACCCGGTTCAGGTCGCGATCGCCGGTTCCACCTGGGGAGGCTCCATGCTTAAGCTCCAGTATGTGGGACGGGGAATGCATCTGGAATTTCACCATCCCGAATACGACACCCCCATTGTGACGTCTCCCATCCAGGAAATCCGGGACTCGCAACCCATCCCTGCCGTCCCGAGCGCCGTCGACTCGCTGAGCTACTAACCAGACTAACCAGGACTAACCAGCGCAGGCATTGACTTGTCGAGCGCGGCACTCTAACATTCCCGCCAAGGCTGAAGACCGAAATACTGTAAGACCGAAGACCGGGCTGCCATGACTCTCACCACGCGCGAAGTCAGCCACGTAACCATCGTCGACATCACGGGACGGATCATCCTGGGCGACGAAACCGGACAGCTTCGCGACACCATCCACCAGCTCATTGCCGCGGACAAGAAGAAGATTATCCTGAACCTAGCGAACGTAGACTACATTGACTCCTCCGGCGTGGGCGAACTGGTGAGCAGCTTCACCACCGTGCGCAACGCCGGCGGTGAACTCAAGCTGCTCAGCCTTACGAAGAAGGTTCGCGATACCCTCTGGGTCACCAAGCTCTACACCATCTTCGACATCAAGGACGACGAATTCACCGCGGTAAAGTCGTTCGACTACTTCTTCGCCAAGTGATGTAAGAGGCCCTGCAGGTCTGGTTCTACGACTTCCTGAACTTTTGCGAAGCGAATCGGTTGCTGGCACATCCAAAACGATGTGCGACGGGCGTCGTATATATTGCGCTCGCTTCGCTTGCTGGACAGCCGAGGCGGCTGTCCCCGCATCAGTTGTTTTGCTTCCGAGAAACTCTTGGAGGATTTTATGGGGGTTAGTGCGGAGTTGTTGCCGGAGTTTGATCTTGAGATGGCGGCGGCGCGGCGGACTTTGGAGCGGATTCCGGAGGACAAGCTGGCTTGGAAGCCGCATGAGAAGTCGATGACGCTGGGGCGGCTGGCGGGACACATTGCGGAACTGCCGGGGATGGGAGTGAGCGTGATGAGAGATGATGCGCTGGATTTCGCCAACCGTCCGGCCGGAGAGCTTGCACGCAAGCCAACTGTGGCGGAGTCGCAGAAGCATGTACTGGAATTGTTCGATAAAAATGTTGCGGCGGTACGGGCAGGGATTGCGGCCGCCAGTGACGAGCATTGGGCCAAGAACTGGAAGCTCTCGATGGGGCAGACAACGTTTTACAAAGGGTCGCGCATGGGGGCGATGCGGCGGATGGTGATGAACCACATCATTCATCATCGGGCGCAGTTGGGAGTTTATTTGCGGTTGACGGGAGTGGCGGTGCCGTCGGTGTACGGACCTTCGGCGGACGAAGGGAAGTAAGAGCGGATCGCTTCCCCCTTCAAACATTGTGCAGGCTACACCCCGAACCTGCGCCGGTAGGCGCTGGGGGAAACCCCGGTGTGGCGCTGGAAGAGTGCCCGGAAGAAGGCGACCTCCTGATAACCGACGGCGTCACCGATCTCCTGCGATCCCATGCGGCACGGGAGAACGCCTTGGGGGGCTGGCGATGGCGCGTGCGGGTAAGGGGTCCCCTTCGTCGCCCAGGGCAGGCTTTCGACTGCGTGGCCGGTTCGCTAGCGCGAACCAGCCACTTCGCTTAGGATGACAGGTCCGACTCTAGTGCAGAGACACCTTCATATCCAGGTTGTGGGCCAGGAAGGACCAGGTGTCGGCGGTTTCGTCGATTAATTTCGTGATGGATTTGCCGGCGCCGTGGCCTGCTTTGGTCTCGATGCGAATCAGGACTGGGGATGGTCCGGCTTGATCGGCTTGCATGGTGGCGGCGAATTTGAAGCTGTGGCCAGGGACTACGCGGTCGTCGTGGTCGGAGGTGGCGATTAATGTTGGTGGATATTTTGAACCCGGTTTCAGGTTGTGCAGCGGGGAATAGGCGTAGAGAGCTTTGAAGTCTTCGGGATTATCGGAGGAGCCGTAGTCGGAGGTCCAGGCCCAGCCGATGGTGAATTTGTGGAAGCGCAGCATGTCCATGACGCCAACTTCGGGCAACGCCGCGCCGAAGAGGTCGGGACGCTGAGTTACGCAGGCGCCGATGAGCAGGCCGCCGTTGCTGCCGCCGCGAATTGCCAGCTTCGGCGTCGAAGTGTACTTGTTGGCGATTAGCCATTCGGCGGCGGCGATGAAGTCGTCGAAGACATTTTGTTTCTTCAGTTTCATGCCCGCCTGGTGCCACTCCTCGCCGTATTCGCCGCCGCCGCGCAGGTTGGGCTGGGCGTAGACGCCACCCATCTCCAACCAGACCAGGTTGGGGACCGAGAAAAACGGGGTTAGGGAGATATCGAATCCGCCGTAGGCGTAGAGGAGGACGGGGTTCTGTCCGTCGAGCTTGATTCCTTTCTTATAGGTCAGGAACATGGGGACACGGGTGCCGTCTTTGCTGTTGTAGAAAACCTGTTTGGTTTCGTAGCGGCGGGGGTCGAAGTCTACTTTGGGCTGGCGGAAGATTGCGCTCTTGCCGGCTTCAGGATCGTAGCGATAGACCGTTGCTGGAGCAATGAAGCTGGTGAAGGCGTAGAAAGTTTCCTTGTCCTTGCGTTTGCCGCCGAAACCTCCGGCGGTACCGATGCCGGGCAGGTCGACGTTACGCAGGAACTTGCCGTTCAGGTCGTGAACGCGGACTTCAGTGCGCGCGTCTTTCAGATATCCCAGGAGAAAGGAATTGTCCACGACATTGGCGAACTCGAGCTTGTCGGTGCCCTGGGGGACTACGGTCTTCCAGTTAGCGCGCTCAGGATGGCGGGTGTCGATCGCGATCAGGCGTCCGCGGGGAGCATCGAGATCGGTCTGGAACCAGAAGACGGGACCGTCGTTGTCAATAAACAGGTATTGCGCGTCGAAGTCGTCGAGCAACTTTACCACGGGGGAATCTGGCTGAGTGAGGTCTTTGTAATAGAGGCGGTTCTTGGGCGACGTGCCTTGCGAAACGTGGATGATCAGATAGTGGCCATCATCGGTGACGCCGCCGCCAAACAACATCTCTTTGTTGTCGGGGCGCTCGTAGATTAGCTTGTCCTCGGATTGAGCCGAGCCGAGGCTGTGGTAGTAGAGCTTGTGGAAATAGTTGGTGTCGCGCATCGCAGCGCCCTTGGGCTCGTCGTAGCGGCTGTAGTAGAAGCCCTTGTTGTCTTTGGTCCAGGATGCGCCGGAGAATTTCACCCACTTGATGTCGTCGGGAAGATCTTTTCCGGTGTCGACTTCGCGGACGTGCCATTCGGTCCAGTCGGAGCCGGAGGTAGCGAGACCGTATGCCATCAGTTTGCCATCGTCTGCTATGGCGGTGCCGGCCAGCGCGACTGTGCCGTCGGTGGAGAGCGTGTTGGGGTCTATCAGCACCCGCGGTTCGGCGTTAAGGGACTCGGCGACGAGAAGGACGTTCTGGTTTTGAAGTCCGTCGTTGTGCTCGAAGAAGTAGCGTCCGCCGTGCTGGCCCGGAGTGGTGAAACGCTCGTAGTTCCAGAGTTGGGTGAGGCGGTCGTGAATGGCCTGGCGGTAGGGGAGTTGATCGAGGTAGCCGAAGGTCAGTTTGTTTTCGGCCTCGACCCAGGTGTGGGTTTCGGAGGAGTCCGTGTCTTCGAGCCAGCGGTAGGGATCGGCAACCTTGGTGCCGTGGTAGTCATCGACCTGGTCGCCGCGGCGGGCCTGGGGATAAACGAGGGGAGAGGACTGGGCCAGGGAGAGCATAGGAAGTACGAGCGAGAGCAGGAGTGTTGCATAGCGCTCTAGATGCATGGGGCCTCTTGGGAGTGGAGCGGTGGAGCGATCTATTTTGCCTGTGTTCGTGGGGAAGAAGCAAGGTGGAGGCGGTGGTGGCTGGGCTCGCGGGAGTCACTGAAGAAGCGGCCGGGCTTCGCCCGGGCCGGACAGCCGAGGCGGCTGTCCCGACATTCGTAGGGATCCTTCGACCTCGCTCAGGATGACAGGGCTTTCGCGGATTCCCTAGGGGACGGTGCGGCGGGCTGGCTTTCCGGCGGCGGGTTTATAGTCGGCGGGGTAGAGGACTACGCAGCGGTTGAAGCCTTCGCCGTCGCTTTCGGTGCGGAGGTCGGTTTGGTCGCGCAGAGCCAGGTGGACGATGCGGCGTTCGCGCGAAGACATGGGAGCGAAATGGAAAGGAGTTGCGGTCTGGCGAACTTTTTCGGCGGCGACGGTGGCGGCCATGCGGAGTTCCTGGAGGCGGATGGAGCGCTGGTTCTTGCAGTCGAAAGAAATCTTTTCATGCTCGCCGGAAGGCAGGTGCAGGATTTCGAAGGCCAGCAGTTCGAGGGCGCGGAGAAGTTCGCCTCCGCGGTCGAGGAGCAGGGCGGAGTCGGGACCGGAGAAGTCGACGAAGATCTCGGGTTTCTCCCAGTCAGTTGGCGCAGGGGGATCGACCACGATGCGGTACTTGAGGTGGAGTCCGCCGTTGGTAACGACGGATTGCAGAAATTCGTTGATTCGGTTGGCGGCGGCGATTTTGTCCATAGAGGAGCTCTTAGCTATTGGCTATTGGCTCTTAGCCTTCAACTTTAAAACCTAAAACCCTTTAACCACAGGGGACACAGAGGTTCACGGGGTAAACCTTCCCGTTGAACCAAAATCTTATCGCAAACCGGCGGCTCCTGCCCTTCAAGTTAAAGGCTAAGAGCTAAAAGCTGTTTCACTTATCTTTTTTGCGGGCGCGTTTTTCCATCATTTCGCGCATTTCGCGGCCCAGCTTGGTGCGGTTCATGATGGCCTGCTGGGCGATCGAAATCAAATTGGTTTCGGCGTAGTACAGGTTCAATCCGGCTGGAAGGTTGAAGAAGATGAAGCCCATCATGAGGGGCATCATCCACATCATCATTTTTTGTTGCGCGGGATCGACGCCGGCTTGGGGCGTCATACGCTGCATGGCAAACATGCTGATGACCATTCCGATGGGCAACAGGAAATAAGGGTCGCGGGCGGACAGATCGGTGATCCAGAGCCAGTGCGCATGGCGGAGATCGAGAGCGACGCCCAACATGCGGTAGTAAGCGATGAGGAATGGGAACTGGATTAAAAGAGGCAGACAGCCGCCGGCGGGATTTACGCCCTCTTTCTTATATAGTGAGCTGATTTCTTCGTTCATGGCAGCCTTGCGCGGATCGCGGAGGCTGTACTTCTTGTATTTCTCCTGGATGTTCTTGATCTGGGGCTGGATGCGCTGCATCTTGAGCATCGACTTCATCTGAGTGATGCGCAGAGGGAGCAGCGCGATGGTGATGATCAGGGTTTGAACGACGATGGCCCATCCCCAGTTGGGAACGATGTGTTTGTAGGTCCACTTGAGCCAG
>OCZU010002071.1_pt1 | contig 12933 bp, 13 predicted proteins | sample 1539001 | NCBI WGS metagenome assembly OCZU01 (sample SAMEA3539306, study PRJEB22396) | soil metagenome | biome: tundra; feature: field; material: soil | place: USA | collected 2010-05 | depth 0.15 m
GCCCATGATCCGGCGATCGGACGCGCCCCGTTCCCGTCCAGACGACCACCAGGACAGGTTGCTCACACAGATGTTCACCTCCCCCGTGGGCGTGCGCGATGTCAATCTCCGCGAGGCGCGGGCGTAAGCAATGCCGCGAGGCATCAGCCGGCGTGTTGGTTCTCGCCAGCTGCCGGTCACGTCGTACGTCGTGCTCGGCCTGATCGGACACAAACCGGGCGGCGGGTACAGCCTCGCCACTTTCGCGGCACGCAGCATCTCCCATATGTGGCCGATCACGCGCAGCCAGGTGTACGCCGAACTTCCGCGCCTCGAGAGTCTCGGTCTCATTGCGGGAACCAATGTCATGCAGGAGAAACTGCCGGACAAGTGCACCTACGAACTCACCGACGCTGGCACGGACGCTTTGCTCAGGTGCGCGCGTGAGCGTCAGCATCACTTCCAAGAGCTCGTTGACCGCCTCGCCGATCGGCCGGACTCGTTCTTTCCCCGGCTCACCGCTCTCCACGCCGTCCGTCGCGCCGAGGCTGAGGAAGCGTGGGCAACGGAGGCACGCGGACTGCTCGCCGCACGACAGTCCGCGGCCGTTAAGGAGATCTGATGCTCTGGCGCTACGCCGGCTTCATCGCCCGTCATGCCCGCTCCGTGCTCTTCGGCACGGCTGTCGCCTTCATCGTTTTCGCGTTCTTGGGCGTCCAGGTGTTCGGCAAGCTCGAAAGCCAAGGGTTCAACGATCCGGCGTCGGGCTCCTCCCAGGCGGCCAGCCTTCTCGCCAGCCAGTTCCCCGGGCAGCCGAACCTCGTGCTTGTGGCCAGCGCTCGGGACGGGCAGAGTGCCGGCGCAACGCTGGTGGTGCGTGCGGGCCGCGACCTCGCTCAGCGGCTCTCGCTGCTGACCGGCGTGTCGGCCGTAACGTCGTGGTGGACGACCCAGGCGCCAGAGATGCGCAGCCGTGACGGCCGGCAGGTGCTCATCGCCGCTCATGTGAGCTCAAGTGGAGCAAGGTCAGCGGACGACAACACGAAGGCGATCATCACCGCGCTCGGTGACGGCACCACCGTTCTGAACGTGGCTGTCGGCGGATCCCAGGGTGTGAACAACGACATCGGGACCCAGGTCGGCAAGGACCTGGCGTTTGCGGAGAGCCTCGCTGTGCCCATCACGCTGGTGCTGCTCCTCATCGCCTTCGGGAGCATCGTCGCGGCTCCTCTTCCCCTGGCCATCGGCGTCGTCGCAGTCTTCGGGGCGTTCGCCGAGCTGTTCCTGATGAGCCAGGTGACCGACGTCTCGATCTTCGCCATCAACCTCGCGACAGCGCTCGGCCTCGGCCTCGGCATCGACTACGCACTTCTGATCGTCAACCGCTTTCGCGAGGAGATGGATGCCCACGACAACATCACGGACGCGCTGGTACGGACGGTTTCAACGGCCGGGCGGACGGTCATCTTCTCCTCGCTTACCGTCGCGGTGGCCCTGTCCCCACTGCTGGTGTTCCCGCTGTACTTCCTGCGATCGTTCGCCTACGCCGGGATCGGCGTCGTGGTCATCGCGCTGCTCGGCGCCCTGATCACACTACCCGCGATCCTCGCGGTGCTCGGTCCCCGAGTGAACTCGGGGCGGCTGCGACGCTCGCGACCGGTTCGAGCCGCGTCCGCAAGCTCCACGTTCTGGAGGCGGCTTGCCACCGCGGTCATGCGCCGTCCCGCAGTCTTCGCGCTTCCCGTGGTGGTTCTCTTGATCGTGGCCGGACTCCCATTCCTTCACGCCAGCTTTGGCATCCCCGATGACCGCGTGCTTCCGACCACGGCGGAGAGCCGCCAGGTGGGAGACGCGCTGCGGGCCAACTTCATTGGTGGTCCAAGCACCGCGCTGACCGCGGTGATCGACGGGCGCCCTACCTCCACGGCGGTTGCCGCCTACGCGCGCACTGTGTCCCAGCTTCCCTCCGTGCAGCGCGTCAACAGTTCCGTCGGGACAATGGTGTCGGGCCAACCCGCAGATGCCGCGCAAGCGTCCGACGCGCGCTTCGTCAGCGCCAACGCGCAGTACCTGACCGTGATCGGCCCTCCCGACACCCAATCCGACGCCTCCCAACAGCTGGTGCACGACGTTCGCGCAGTGAGCCCACCGCCCGGAACGACGAGCGCCGTCGGCGGCCCGGCAGCTGAGCTCGTCGACGGCAACGACGCAATCGGCAGTCACCTGTGGACTGCGGTCGCGATCATTGCGATCAGCACTTTCATCCTGCTGTTTCTGTTCACGGGCAGCGTCCTACTTCCCATCAAGGCGCTCGTGCTCAACCTGCTGAGCCTGACGGGGGTGTTCGGGGCCATGGTGTGGATCTTCCAGGATGGTCACGGCTCCACCCTGCTCGGCTTCACGCCGGGCGTGGTCAACACATCCATGCCGGTACTGCTGTTCTGTATCGCGTTCGGGCTCTCGATGGACTACGAGGTATTTCTGCTGTCGCGCATCAAGGAGTTTCATGACAACGGGTCGACGAACCACGACGCCGTCGTCAGCGGACTGGCTCACACCGGGCGGATCATCACCACCGCCGCCGCACTTCTCTCCGTCACGTTCCTGGCCTTTGTCACCAGCAAGGTCAGCTTCATGCAGCTGTTTGGGCTGGGAACGACGATCGCCATCGTGGCCGACGCCACGCTGATCCGTGGGGTTCTCGTCCCCGCGTTCATGAGCGTCGCGGGCGACGCCAACTGGTGGGCTCCAGGACCGCTCCGGCGGCTCCATCGCAGGATCGGGCTCGCGGAGCGCGTGAGCGTGGCTGGTGAACTCTAGGTTCCAAGCCGGCCTCTGAGGACATAGATGAAGACGCTGGGCATAGACCTCGCCTCGCAGCACACGGGAACCGCCGCCTGCCGGATTCTCTGGGAAGGGAAGGTGGCGCGCATCGAGGAGGTGGAGGACGCTAGCGTGGCGAGGGTCGCGAGCCAGCGCAAGCTACCGTCGACAGCTGCACTGGCGAAGGGCTAGGCGGTGATGTCGCGGAACCAGAAGCTGGCCCCTGCGACTGCTGCCATTCCGAAGGCGTAGACGGCCGCGATCAGCAGCGCAGTGGTGTACGAGACTTCCGCCGAAGCCGCATTGCTCAGGGCGGAGGCTTGGCCGCCCGTCAGCACAACCGAGAGAATCCGCCCTGGCAGGTACTGGCCGACCGTGGACCAGACCTGGTTGGCCAGGCCCTCGATCACGAATAGCCAGGCGATCGACGCGCCGACCGCGCCTGCGGGGTTGCGTACCAGCACCGCAACCAGTGCACCGAAGACGGTCCAGCCCACGACGGCGAGGACCAGGTTGCCGAGGAACGCGAGGTAGTCGCCGGTGCCGGTCGAATCCCACCACGTCGCGGTGTTCACCCCTTCATGTGGCGCGACCAACATGGCCACCAGGGTGCCGACACCCACGGTGAGCACGGCTGAGACGATCATGTAGACAAGCAGCGCCAGGACTCTCCCGGATAGAAGGCGGACCCGCCGCGGCTCTTGGACCAGGAGGTTTCTCCACGTCCCCTGAGTCCAGTCCGCGCCCAGCACAGCCGCGATTGTGATGAGCACGATCACCGATACCAGGGTCGCACTCGGTTGAAGGACGCCGGTCAAGCCAACATCGGTATTGATCAGTATCTGTTGCTCCAAGGAGCGTCTATGGATTCGCGCCAGGGTCACGCCGACGGCGAGCGCCGTGAGACCGACCATCGCGACGAGCGCCAGGAGGATGCTGCGGCGGCGAATCTTCGGCCACTCGGCGAGAAATGCAGCAAGCATCAGTTGGTGCTGCCGATGATCTGCAGGAAACTCTCCTCGAGGGTGGTCTGGACCTGGTGCAGCTCGGCCAGGGTTGCGCCCGCCTGCATGGCGAGTCGATTGAGCTCACCCGCAAACGACGGCGGAGCCGTGATGCGCGCGCCGCCATGTTCCACCACAACCTGGTAGCCGCGATCGCGGGCGATTCTCACAACGACATCCAGTTGCGCCGGTGACTCGGTCGCGACAAGTATTTCCGACGATTGGCGCCCGGGCAGGCCGGCCGCAGCGCCGCAGTACACCGCCTTTCCGGCCACCAGCACGATGAGCCAGTCGGCGATCTGGTCCACCTCGGCCAAGAGGTGGCTGCTCACGAGGAGCGTCTTACCGCCATCTCGCAGGCGCCTCATCAATTCGCGCATCTCGATGATTCCCGGCGGATCGAGGCCATTGGCCGGCTCATCGAGGATCAGCAACTCGGGATCGGATAGCAGAGCAGCCGCGATTCCGAGTCGCTGCTTCATACCGAGCGAGTAGGAACGGAACATGTCGCGCCCGCGATCTGCGAGACCAACGGTCTCCAGCAGCCCGGCGATGTCCGCATCGCGATGCCGACCGAGCGTGGCGAGCGTGGACAGATTGGTTCGCCCCGAGAGGGTCGGGTAGAACGCCGGCCCCTCAATCAGAGCACCAACTCTGTGCATGAAGGCGCGCGGCTGATGAATCGACTGACCCAAGACAGCCGCGTCGCCCCCTGTCGGGCGAAGCAACCCCAGCAACAGCCGCAGCGTCGTCGTCTTTCCCGCACCGTTGGGCCCTACCAGGCCGGCGATCACGCCCCGTGGCACCTGGATCGACAGTGAGTCCACCGCACGGCGGGCTCCGAAGTGCTTGGTCAGTTCGTGAGTCTCGATCGCAGCCGAGTGCGGAGATGCCGCGACGCTCGTGGGGGCGACGTGTGTTCCCTGGGTGGTCACAGGCGGATGACGGACTTGCCGCGGACACCACCGCCAATCGGAAGGTCGTGGATCGCGGGCGCTTCGCCGAAGCTCATGACCGCGAATGCGCGCATGTGTACTCCTCAACGCGGCGGCCTTGCATTCGCCTCCGCAGATTCTCTGGCGTCGCCTCACACGATACCCGCCAGTGCATCCAGACGCACTCGCATCGTTCGATATTTCGCACAGTGTCAGTCTGGGTCTCTGGTGACCGGCGCGATGGTCTCGGGAAGGAGTTGACCTCCATTGTTCGCGAGCCACCCACGATGCCGCGCGGAACGTACCCGAACCGCTCGTACAGCCGCATGGCGTGGAGATTGCTCACATCAACACTGAGGCTGAGCCGCGAGACCCCGAGGTCAAGCGCTGCTGCATGCAGGTTCTCGAGCAGCTTGCGTCCGAGGCGCGCACCGCAGGCAGACATCGAAGCCGCTGGCCGCGTGGGCAGTCAGATTGCTATGTCATCATAACCTTACGTGTGATGTAACATCGGCGGCGTGAAGAAACGGGACGAACTGCTCGGCCGCCTCGAGGAGCTCGGCCCGGCTCTTCGCCACCGGATCGGAGAGTCCGAGCGCCATGAGAGCTTTCTCAGCCGTTTCGGCGGGGTGACGCTTCACCAGTTGGGCGCCCTACGACACCTGGTCAAACGCGGCCCACTGACCATGCATGAGCTCGCCGCACTGATGGGCATCAGCCCAAGCTCGGCAACCCAACTGGTGGATCGGCTGGTGCAGCACGGCCTGGTTGATCGCGTGGCGGACCCCGCCGACCGCCGGGTGCACCGCCTTGCTGTGGCCGGCGCTGCCGCCGAGGCCGTTCGCGGTTTCGAAAAGGACAGGAGGCGCCAACTCGCAAAGCTGCTCGCGCCGCTCTCCGAGGAGGAGTTGGAGGTTGTTGTGTCGATCGCGCAGCGCCTCGCCGGCGCCGAATTGCAACAGGGCGCGATGCCAGCGACTGTCTCGGCCACTCGCCAGTCTCATGACGAGGGACTCCACCAATGACGAGACTCTTCATCGGCCTCGGCCGGTTTTGCGTGCGCTTCCGCTGGGTCCTGCTGGTCGGCTGGATCGTCATCACCGTCTTCTCAGTCAAGACGTTCCCTTCCCTCGCGTCGGTCGCCAAGGACACCACCAGCGGGTTCCTCCCCGCGAACTCTGCGGCGATGCATGCCACGCAGCTGGCGGCGCCGTTTCAGAACAGCAACCAGGCAACCATGACGTTGGTTGCCGCAAGCAGCAGCGCGACGCCGCTGACCAGCGCCAGCACGGCGTCGATCGCGGGCCTCGAGTCGCAGGTCCGCACCATGCCGCACGTCACCCTGGTTCGCGACTTTGGCCTCTCACCCGATCGCCAGGCAGAGCAGGCGCTGGTGCAGACCGATTTGCCGCCCTACTCCCAGTCCACCGATGCCAAGGCCCTGGTGGCGGCCATCCGCGGGTTGTTCCCGGCTGGCGGCTCCGTCCAGTTCCACCTGGCGGGAAGCCTTCCCACGGTGATCGACTCACAGAGCCAATCGGGCAACTCGCGCAACAGCATCCAGTCGCTGTCGCTGCTGCTCATCGTGGTGCTCCTGCTTGTTGCCTTCCGCGCACTGCTCGCGCCGCTGGTCACGCTCTTTCCCCCGCTCATCGTGCTGCTGCTGTCGTCCCCGGTGATCGCCGGGGCAACCCAGATCGGCGTTCAGGCCTCGAGCATCACCCAGTTCATCCTCATCGTGCTGGTCCTCGGCGCGGGCACGGACTACGGACTGTTCCTGGTCTTCCGGATGCGCGAGGAGCTGCGCAGGGGCGCGGAACCCAAGGACGCGGTGCGCACGGCCGTGAGGACCGTCGGTGAGTCGATCACCTTCTCCGCGCTCACCGTGATGGCCGCGCTGATGAGCCTGGTGGTCGCGCAGTTCGGGCTGTACCAGAGTCTCGGCCCGGCGCTGGCCATCGGCATCGGACTGATGCTGCTCGCCGGGCTCACGCTGCTGCCGGCGCTCCTCGCCATCTTTGGACGGGCGGTCTTCTGGCCGTCACGGACGCGCCCCGAAGCCCAGCCGCGAGCGACCCTCTATGGACGCATCGCCGCTGGAGTGGTGCGCAAGCCGCGAGTCGTTGCCATCGTCGGCCTGCTCTTCTTCGCGGCCCTGGCGTTGGGCCAGGTCGGCGCTCCCGCGGCCGGTTTCGCGGACCAATCGAGCCCCTCCGGCACCGATTCGGCGGCAGGGGCGGCCGTGCTCACCGCGCACTTCGGCAGCGGCGGCGCCAACACCAATGACGTGCTGTTCACCTTCGATCAATCCATCTACGGCCACCCGGCGGATCTGGTCGCTCTCGAAAGCGACCTCCATGCCACCGGCCGGTTCGCCACCATCTCCGGCCCGGTCGAGGTCGTTCAGGCGGCGGGCGGCCTGCCCGCCCTACAAGCAGCGGTCACCAGCGGCTCAAGCCGCGCGCAACAGCCCCTGCTGCGCTCGCTGTCCCGGTTCGTCAGCGCAGACGGCCGCACCGTGCAGGTTCAGGCGCTGTTCGTCAACAGCAACAGCAGCGACCCGGCCGCGATCGCGGCTGTTCCCGCCGTTCGCGCTGCGGTGACGGACGTGGCTCGGCAGGTGCACGCCACCGACTCAGGGGTCTTCGGCATCTTGCCCTTCGCGTACGACGTCAACGCCGTGTCGGCAAGCGATCTCGTCCACATCCTGCCGCTGGTCGCCGTGCTCATAGCGATCCTGCTGGCCATCGTCCTGCGCAGCCTCGTGGCGCCCCTGTACCTGGTGAGCTCGGTCGTGCTGTCGTACCTCTCCGCCATCGGCATCACCGCACTCATCTTCGTCCACCTCGGTGGCCAGAGCGGCATCAATTTCGTGCTGCCCTTCCTGATGTTCGTGTTCCTCATGGCGCTGGGCTCGGACTACAACATCCTGGTGATGACGCGCATCCGTGAGGAGGCACAGCGGCTCCCGCTGATGGCGGCGATTCGACATGCCGTTGCCGCGACTGGGACCACCGTGACCACAGCCGGGGTCATCCTCGGCGGGACGTTTGCGGTTCTCGCCGTGGCCGGCGGAAGCACCTCGGGGGGCGACCAGATCAAGCAGATCGGCTACGGCATCGCTGCAGGTGTGCTCATGGACACATTCCTGGTACGCACGATCCTGGTCCCCTCGTTCGTCGCAATCCTGGGTCGCTGGAACTGGTGGCCTTCCTCTCTGTTTCGCACCGCGCCCGCCGAGGAGCCGACCACGACGCCGTGAGCTGCGCTTACGCCAGCGTCTGTAGGCCGGGTCTCCAGCCGCTGCGTCAGAGCGCTCTCGCGCTCAGGCACCGATCGATGTGACCGCCACTCCCTCATCCACGGGCCTGCGAGCCGCCTTCTTTTCGTCAGGCCGCAGCGCGGAAACGGCCGCGCCGGCGAGCGAGACGATGGCGAGGATCCACAGTGCCAGGTGCATGTTGTTGATGAAGGGATCCAGCTGGTGAGCGGAGAGACCGCTCGTCACGCCGGAGAAGATGGCGAAGAGGATCGGCTTGGGAACCGCGGCGGTGATCACCGCAAGGACGAAGGCGATCGAGATGACCGCCCCCGAGTTGGTGATCAGCGTGCGAGCGCCCGCAGCCACGCCGCGCCGCTGCGGCGACACGGCGCCCATCATGGCCGACGTGTTCGGTGAGCTGAACACGCCAGAGCCGATCCCCACCGCAAAGAGCCAGAGCGCTGCCTGCCAGTACGGGGAGTCCACCACGAGTGTGGTCATCAGTGCCAGGCCGGCCGCGGTCAGGAGCATCCCGGCAGTGGCCAGGCCGCGCGACCCGTGGCGATCCGCCAGCACACCGGCGATCGGGGACGCGATGAGCATTCCCAGTGCGAGGGGGATCAGCTTGAGGCCGGCCACAATCGCGCTGTCACCCTCAGGTCCCTGGAAGTAGAAGACGAAGACGAACATCAGCGCAAAGCGCGACAGGCCGTTGAGGAAGGCGGCGCCGCACGCGGCCGTGAACAGGCGACTGCGGAACATCGTCAGGTCGAGCATCGGCGCCCGCTGATGGGCCTCGATCCAGACGAAGAGCGGTAGCAGGATGACCGCCGCAGCAAATCCGGCAAAGACCGGCACGTCGTTCCACCCCGAGAGCCCACCCCGCGAGATCGCAAAGACGAACCCGGTCAGGCCGATCAGAAAGGTCAACGATCCCGCCAGGTCAAGCCCGCGTTGCGTGTCGCGTCGACCCAGCTCGTGCAGGACGAGCAGCGCCCACACGGCGCCAACGATGCTCAGCGGCACGTTGAACCAGAAGACCCACTGCCACGAGATGGCGACCAGCGCTCCACCGAGCACCGGACCGAGGACAAGGCCCACCGCGGCGATCATGGTGTTCGTCCCCATTGCCAAACCCAGCTGGCGACTCGGGAACGCATCGGTGACGATGGCCGGCGCGTTGGCGAAAAGCAGCGCACCGCCCACACCCTGGACCAGCCGCCAGGCGATCAGCTCAGTCGCGGAACCTGAGAATCCAGCGCCGACGGACGCGGCACCGAAAAGCGCGAAGCCGCCGATGTACGCGCGCTTGCGCCCGAACAGGTCGGACAGGCGGCCCGCGCTGAGAACCAGCACAGTCGAGGCGATCATGTACGAGAGGATCACCCACACCAGTTCCAGCAGGGTTGTGTGGAGACTTCGTTCCAGGGCCGGCAGCGCGATGATCAGCGTCCCGGAGTTGATGGTGGCGATGAGCATGCCCAGGCTGGTGCACGAGAGAGCCCACCACTTGTAGTTGTCGTGGCCGGCGCTGACTCCGATGCGCCTCCTGGTGCCGGTGGTGCCCGCATGCTTCACGGCCTGCGAGCGCGAGGGCGCGTCGACGGTGACACGGGGACGGGACGCCACTACTGCCCGGCGAAGGTGCGTGTCAGAACTTCCATCCCGGCAAGCATATACTTTCGTTGTGCCAAGCAAATCTGCGGGTCAATTGTCGCCACCCGTCAGGCAACGCCCTGGTGATGCTCTGTGTGACGCGCCCCTGGACAGCGACGCCGCCCGCCTGCGGATGGCGCTCGCGCGTCTGACTCGACGGCTCCGCCGTCCCGGGTTGGGTGAGTTGACACCATCGCAGCTGTCGGCCCTGGCGACGATTTCCCAGCGGATGCCCGTGCGCCTTTGCGACCTGGCGGCGCGCGAGGGCGTGTCAGCGTCGACACTCTCCCGGCTGGTTGATCACCTCGAGGAGCGGGGAATGGTGAGCCGCGTGCGCGACTCTCGTGACGCGCGCTCGTCGCAGGTCTCAGTGACCGCTGAGGGGGCGCGCCTGCTGGAGGATCTGCGCCGCAACGGCACCAACCTCATCCTGCACGCACTGCAGTCTCTCCCCGGCGCGGAGCGTACCGCGGTGCTCGCGGCGCTGCCCGCGCTCGAGAAGCTCGCAGACAAGGCGGAGAGCACGGACGGCGACGGCCCGGGCGAGCCGCCGAGAAAGCGATGAGAGCCGCGGCAGTGTGTGAGCAGGGCGAATGGGCGTGGTCTCGCTGATGCAGTCGCCGCTGATTCAGCCGACCCAGGTGAAGACTCCTCACGCTGCCACGCTGCGGCTGCCGACGTTGCTGCGTCGAATCAGCATGGGGTTCGTCGGCCTGGCGGCGACGGCGGGGGTGGTCCTCTTCCTCAATCCGTCGCATGTGGCCAGCGCGCTCGCGGGCTTTCACCTTGCACTGATCGCCCCGATCCTGGCGCTCTCCGTCTTGACCTATGTGCTGCAGGGCTTTCGCTGGCATTTCCTCCTCAAGGCCGTGGGAACGCACCTGCGTCTGCGCGACACGATGCTGCTCAACATGGCGGGTCAGACCATCAGTGCCATCCTGCCTCTTGGCGATCTGACACGCGCCGCCTTCGCGAGCGACGCGGCCGGCACCGACTTCGGCGTTGTGGCCGCCACCGTCACCGTGCAGGAGCTCTCGTACACGCTCCTGCTCATCCTCTCCGCATTGCCGGCAATCCTGGCGCTGGGGTATGGACTGGCCGCTGCCGTACCGGTGGCATTGGGGATCGCGGCGATCGTCGCCGTCCTCACGATCTCGCCGCTGTTCTGCCTGATGCACGACCTGATCGCCCGCATCCCGTTCCTCAACCGGCTGCTGCCGGCGATCGACGAGTTGCAGCGCGAGACGGCAGCGCTGCTGCGCCGCGTCAGCACGCTGGCCCTGTCGATACTGGACGCTGCGCGAGTGGTGGTTGCAGTCACCGCGTTGTGGCTGGTTCTCGAGGGCCTCGCCCCCGGGCACATCGGCTGGTGGCAGGCCGCGTTCGTGCTGGCACTCTCCACCGTCGGCGGAGCGGTGAGCCTGATTCCCGGTGGCATCGGAGCGAATGAGGCCAGCGTCGCCGCGCTGCTGGTATTCCTGGGTGTCGACTACGGAGCCGCCGGGGCCGCCGCGGTCATCCAACGCACTCTGGCGACCGGACTGTCGCTGGCACTCGGTGCAAGCGCGTACGCCGCGATCCACAAACGCCTCCACCTGGCCGGTATCTTTCAACTGATCGCGCGCAAACGGACCACACCGGCAACCTGAACCGCGACTCGAGACGACGGGAGGCCACACGGGGTGGGTTGGCGCGTCGCCTCCGCGCCCAGCGACCTTCTCGGCGAGTGGTAACCTCGCCGTCGCATCGCGCGTCAACTCGAGGAGGAACCTTCATGGCATATGGCGTCGTGCATTTTTTCCCGGGCGGCACCAAAGAGCAGTACGAGGCATCGATCGCCGCGGTTCACCCGAGCGATGGCAGCCTACCCGACGGTCAGACCTTCCACGCCGCAGGCCCTTCGGAAGGCGGGTGGACGATCATGGCCGTCCACGATTCGAAAGAGAGCTGGGAGCAGTTCCGGGACGGCACCCTGATGCCAAGGATGCAGCAGGGTATCGATGGTGGTTTCACGTCGCCTCCCACGGAGACCGGCGTCGACCTGTACAAGGTGTTCCCGTAGCGAATCGATTGCTCACTACACTACGAGCGTTGGGACTCAGAGAGCAACACCCCCACTGAGGGTGGGGCCAGCACTATCGACGCGGTGCTCGCATCGCTCCTACCTTGGCCTCACTCATCAGGCACGAGTGGCCGGGCGATGCCCGGCAGGAGAGAACGGCCGTGAACGAGTTCGAATTGACCATCACGATCGAGCGCCCGATCGAGGCCGTGTGGACCTATTCCCAGGACCTCAGCAGGTACCCCGAATGGAACCCTGGCGTGATCGCTGCGCGGCAGACCAGTCCCGGACCGATGCAAGTGGGCGCCACCCTCGCGTTCACCGGCAAACTGCTGGGGCGGAGCTACGAGTCTCAGGCGGAGTGCACCGCTTACATCCCGATGGAGCGGTTCACGAGCCGGTCGACGTCGGGTCCGTTCCTTCTCGAGGTCGACACCAGGCTCGAGCCAGTCGACGGCGGAACCAAGATGACAAGCACGTACCGTGGCGAGAGTCGGGGCTTCATGAAGCTTGCCGAACCGGTGGCCGTTCGTGTGGCACGGAAGCAATTCGAAGCCGCCAATGAGAATCTCAAGGCGTTGCTCGAGTCCGAGCCGGTCCCGGAGTGACACCTGAGCCCTGCGTACGGGCTCGTGACCCGCGCCGCGCCTGCTTTGGGCGCGGGGTACGCTGACAGATGGTAACGGAGCGCAATAGCTCCGCCGCGAGCACAAATGCGCTGGTGGCCTGACTCTGGAAACCCGCGCAGCCTCGGCATGCAGGCCACCAGCGTCGCCAGAGGCTCACATGGGATCTCCCCCGCGACCACCCGTAACAACGCCGACCACGACGGCGTTTTCACGAATGTGAGGTTGCGTCCGCTATTCGCGCTCGCCGCACTGTCGCTGGTCGCGGGCTGTAGCCCCGCGACCACGCCATCGACGAGGCCAACGTCGCCCTCTGACTCCGTTGGCGACGGCAGCGTCCGCCCATCCGGGTCACCTGCTGGCACCGCCGCGCCCCTGCCGGCCACTCCGGTGCCGGCCGGCTTCATCGTCGAAGATCTCTCGTTCGCCGGCGCGAGAGACTTCGCACTGGGAACCGCGCACGGCACGTTGATGCTCGCCGGCAGCGATGACTCGGGAAGGACATGGCGCCTCATCGGCGATGTGCCCCAGGGTGCCTGCCCTGTCCAAACCCGACCGTGCGTCAGCCGGATTCGGTTTGGCAGTG
>OCZU010002072.1_pt1 | contig 12929 bp, 13 predicted proteins | sample 1539001 | NCBI WGS metagenome assembly OCZU01 (sample SAMEA3539306, study PRJEB22396) | soil metagenome | biome: tundra; feature: field; material: soil | place: USA | collected 2010-05 | depth 0.15 m
GACCACGATCGGCGGCGGCGTCGCCTGGAACGCGGCCTTCGCCGCGATCGGGGTCGGCCTCGGCGCGCTGATCCGCAACCTCGCCGCCGCCATCGCCGCCGCCCTCGCGTGGATCGCGCTGGTCGAGGGGATTGTGGCCCAGCTGATCGGCAATCTTGCCCGCTGGCTGCCGTTCTACGCCGGCCAGTCCCTCGGCGCCGGCGGCAAGGCCATGCTGCCCGAGCCGCTGCTGCCTCGCTGGGGCGCTGCCCTCGTCCTCGCGGCCTATGCCGCGGCGTTCGCCGCGAGCGCCATCACGACCAGCATCCGCCGCGACGTCTCGTAAAGGTCAAGACCGTCATCCCGAACGAGTGCGCGGCTCCGTCCTCCGGCACATCATGACCTCTGTCCCTGGTCGGCGGCCGGAGCGGTCGGCCCGTCGCCCAGCAGCACCTTGGGCTGGTTGATCAGCGCGCGAGCGATGGCCGGCAGGTCCCGGCGAGCTGGCCGGGCAGCGGGCTGCCTGGGCAGTGCTGGTGTTCGCTTAGGCCGCTCTGGCAGGATGGGACGGTGCCTTGGCGAGGTGCGAGGAGCCAATGAGAGGTCGTATGCGACAGGTATGGACCGCCGGATGTCCTGCGGATCGAAGAAGTCCCGCGACCGGTACCCAAGCCGGATGAGTTGCTCGTTAGGGTCAGTGCAACAACCGTCAACCGGACAGACTGCGGAGTCCGCGCTGGGGAGCCAGCCGTCAGCCGCTTGATCAGCGGTTTCCGGCGACCCAAGTGGAGAATCCTGGGTACTGAGCTGGTCGGCACGGTCGAGGCGACGGGCACGGCTGTCACCCAGTTCGCCGTCGGCGACGAGGTCTTTGGCGTCAACGCGTGGCACTTCGGCGCGCATGCCGAGTTCGTGTGCATGCGGGAGCGCGGCCCGCTCGCACGTAAGCCGAACGGCACGAGCTTCGGGGATGCCGCGGCGGTCTGCGACGGGGCGATCCTGGCCTTGGGCTGCCTGCGACCAGCACTGGTCCGGAAGGGCCGGGCCGTCCTCATCTACGGCGCGTCCGGCTCTATCGGCACTGCGGCGGTTCAGCTCGCCAAGTACTTTGAGGCCGACGTCACCGCCGTGTGCGGCACCAAGAACGTCGATCTCGTCGGGTCGCTCGGAGCGGACCGCGTCATCGACTACACGCGTGAAGATTTCACGAAGAACAGCCGGACCTACGACGTCATCTTCGACGCGGTCGGCATGCAGTCATTCGGGCGCTGCCGAGGATCATTGAACACGGGTGGGGCATACCTGGCAACCGACCATCTGGAGAATGTGCCATTGGCGCTGTGGACCTCGCGGGTCGGCGACAAGAAGGTGGTGTTTCCGATACCTCCCCGGTACACCAAGCAAGACGTCCTGTTCCTCAAGCAACTCATCGAGGAAGGGAAGTACCGCGCTGTCATCGACCGGTCCTATCCGCTGGAGGACGTAGTCGATGCCACGAGATACGTCGAGACGAAGCAGAAGACCGGGAACGTCCTCCTGGCCATCGACTGACCACCGACGACGAGGGAGAGGACGACCGGTCATGTCCGGTGGCGGCGCCTCGGGACTTCATGCTCTTCTGGGGCGCTGGTCAGCGTGTCGGGGCAGCGATGGCGCGGAAGTCGGCGGCGAGCAGCCAGATGCCGAAGGGGATCAAGTCAGAGAGCCTATCTAGCAGGCTCGGGAATTGGGGTTCCCCCCGCCGCTCCCCGCTGGACCACTCAATAGGCGTCGATCGATGCAGTGGCTGCGCCCGCGGCGAAGCCACCGCGGTCGCCGTGAAAGCGGCGGAGCGATTCCGGCCTTCTTCAGGATCTCCCAGGCCGTCGATGCGCTATTTCACTCCCACGGGGATAGAAGTGCCTAGGACGGAGATGAGGGTCCGGGTGAGCCAGGCGGCGGCGGCTTCGGGGGAGTCGGGGGCACTGGCGTGGCGAGCGGCGACGTAGAGGTCGGGGCGGACAAGCAGGACGCCGCCGTCGGAGATCTCGCGCAGCTCGGCCCAGGTGCCGTAGGGATCCTCGATAGGCTCGCGGGGGCCGATCGAGACTCCGGTGATCGGCAGGCCGGTCCGGTCGGTGAAGGCCACCGCGGCGTCGAGCCAGGCCCGGCCGCCGATGCCGGTCCAGACGCTGAAGGCGCCGTGGCCGGCTAGGTCCAGCGTCGAGATGCGGTGCCCGGCGCGCGTGACCCAGGTGTGCGGGAGCTTGGCGCCGGGCCACGTCGTGGGCTGGGCGTAGAGCTCGGGGTCGCGGGTGAAGGCGGGCATGGCGGTGCCGTCCGGGATGACGGCCGACGAAGCGTAGCGGTGGTTGTGCTCCACGCCGTGCGCGTCGAACTCGTAGGCCTTGTAGGCGATGGCCTCGCGGAGGTTCTCCCGGATCTTCTCGCCCTCCGGGCCGGGGGCGACGCGCAGCGTGAGCTGCTGGTTCAGCTTGGCGACGTCTGAGGTGTCGTCGACGTCCAGGGCCGCGACGATGCGCCCGGTGTCGGTGATGCTCTGGTTGGCCCGCTCGACGACCTGGCGGGCGACCGGGGCCCGTTCGGCGTCGTAGGACTCAAGCAGCGACGGTGCCGCCCAGCCCTGGACGACGGCGTGCAGCTTCCAGGCCAGGTTGTAGGAGTCCTGAATGGAGGTGTTGGACCCCAGGCCGTTGGTCGGCGGGTGCCGGTGCACAGCGTCGCCGGCGCAGAAGACCCGGCCGCGGGCGATGATGGTCGCGAAGTGGTGGTTCACCGTCCAGGGCAGCCGGGAGGTGACCCGCATCTCGAAGTCGTCGGTCCCGACCAGCTTCACGGCCAGCTCGCGCGCGAACTCGTCGGTGATCTCGGGCGGCCCGGCCGCCGCCTCGTAGCCCCACATGAGCATCCACTCATGCCACGGCTTGATCATCCGCAGTACGCCAAGCCCGACGCCTTCCTTCTCGGCGCCCGGCTGCAGCATCCAGTAAAGGACCGACGGGCGGTGCGCGACGAAGCGGCTCAGGTCGGCCTCGAAGATGATATGCAGGGCGCCGCCGACGGCGCCGGGCCCCTCGAAGGGCAGCCCAAGATCGGCCGCCACAATGCTGCGCGACCCGTCGGCGCCGACGAGGTATTTCGACCGGATCGCGTAGACCGCCCCGGTCAGCCGGTCCTTGACCTGGGTAGTCACCCCGGACTCGTCCTGCACGTGCGAGAGGTACTCCGTGTCGAAGCGCACCTTGGCGCCGCGGGCCTGGGCCGCCTGCATCATCACCGGCTCGGTGATGGTCTGCGGCGCGTCCAGCATCGTGCACGGGCTCTGCAGCTCGTAGTCGGCGTGCCGCCGGGTGTCGGTGCCCCACGACGGGATCCGGCCGAGCTCGTCCCCGGACAGGCTGGTGCAGAAGGTCGTATTGCCCATGTACTCCCAGGGCGTGGCCTCACGCATCAGCCGCTGCTCCAGGCCCATGTCCCGCAGCGTCTCCATGGTGCGCTGGTTGGTGATGTGCGCGCGGGGCGTGTCCGACAGCTGCCCGTACTTGGTGACGACCAGGGTCTTGGTGCCGTAGGTGGCCAGGAAGAGCGCGGCTCCGGCGCCGGCGGGCCCAGACCCGGCGACGAGGACGTCGGTGTCCACCGCGGGTTCGTGGTTGCTCATGGTGTACCCCCTAGCGGGTCAGGTGCTGATGTCGGGATGGGGCGGCGCTACGTGGGCGAGCTTCGAGGCGTAGTCGAGCTGCATCGCCAGCGGCTCGGCGTGTCCCTAGCATGCCGCCGCTCCGCCGTGCCGACGAGACGCGCCCAGCTATCGCGGACGAGTGTACGCATAGCGGCGTTGGGAGTAGAATGCCGGTGTGACCTGCGCCTGTCAAGGCATGCGCGCCGTTGTAATCGGCCGTATCCTGAGGCGGGAAGCCAGACTAGCATGGCGGGTCGCGGCGAGGGGCCCGAGTCTCGTGGAGTCGCTGGCCCGCGGACTGGACGGGGTGCTTGCAGTGCTTCGGCGCGCAGCGGCCCGGATGAACCCGAGCGCGGCGAAGGCGGCGCGGCGGGCAAGACTGCTCGGACAGATGTCCGTATGGCGGTCAGGAGTGAGCGTGAGCTAGCACGGAATCCGGAAATCACTTGATGACACCCCAGGTCTCACCTGCGCGACTGACAGTGCCAGCACGCCTAGCCGTCCTGGCCTGCGCTGGTCACCACGCGGTCGAGCCAGCTGTTCAGCGCGGCGATGACCTCGGCCCGGTTGGTCTCGTTCAGGATCTCGTGCCGGGCGCCTGGATAGATGCGGACCGTCATGTCGGTCAGGCCCGCGGCCTGGTACCGGTCGGTCAGCGGGGTCAGCAGCGCCAGGCCGTCGTTGACCGGGTCGGCTTCACCGACCGCGATATAGACCGGCAGGCCGGACCTCATCGCGGCCAGCTGGGCCGGGTCGGCGAGCCGCCGCGCGCCGAGGAACATGTCCTTGGCCGACTCGGTGTCGATCCCGAAGCCGCAGCCCGGATCGGAGATATAGGCGTCCACCATGGCCTCGTCGCGTGAGAGCCAGTCATAGTCCGTGCGCGCGGGCTGGAACGCCGCGTTGAACATGGCCAGGTCCAGCGGCTGGTCCAGGTCCAGGGCGGGCTCGAGCAGGTCGATCGCCGCGGTCCCGGTCAGCACCACGGCGTCGACGTCGGCGCTGTGATCGAGCAGGTACTGCTGCACGGCGAACGACCCCATGCTGTGCCCGAGCAGGATGAGCGGCAGATCCGGGTGGTCCGCACGGATCTTGGCCGAAAGCAGGCCGATGTCGTCGACCAGGGCGGCCCAGCTGCCTGGGCCCAGGTCACCGTACGCGTCCGGGTCCCCGCTGGCGCCGTGACCGCGGTGATCCTGGGCGTAGACCACGTAACCGGCGTCGTTCAGGGCCCGCGCCACGTGATCGTAGCGCTGGGCGTGCTCGCCCATCCCGTGGGTCAGCTGGACCGCGGCCCGCGGCTCGCCATTCTCCGGCTCCCACCGGTAGGCGACGATCTTCGTGCCGTCAGCCGATTTGTAACTGAGCTCGCTCATGGGCATGGTGGCAGTCCTCTCGTGACGCGCGCGAGCCCGGACACCAGCGGCCGGTGACGGCAACCTCGCGTGGGATAACTTAAGTTAAAAAACCTCCGGTGACAAGGGCAGATAGGGACCGAACGGACCGCCGTTCGTGCCCAGGACGAGGCAAGATCAGCAGGCCCGAGTAAACGAGGGTCCGGCCGCTCCTGGTCCCTGGGGAGTCGTGGACAGCGAATTCGCCGAGGTGAAGGTCACGGTCGACACCAGCGCGAACGGGCCGCGGCTGCGATTGGAGGACCGCCGGACGGGGCGGGTGCGGTTCCTGGACGCGCTTGAGCTTGAGACGATCATCTGGCTGCCCGACGGGCACCTGACTCAGCTGCCCGACCCGTCAGCTGACCGCTGGCGCGACGCCTGATATCCGGCCGAACGGAAGGTCCCGCACGTGCCTGCCATACCGGTTTACCCGTCGTACTTCCAGTTCGACCAGCAGGGCGTCGTGTTCAACATGTGGTATTTCGCCTGGTTCGACGACGCCATGACCCAGTTCCTCGGCGAAGCCGGCTACCCCTACCAGACGATGCTCGCCGACGGCCTGGACGTCCATCTGGTTCATACCGAGGCCGACTGGCGCGCAGGCGTCCGCTACGGGGAACCGGTGCTGGTCGACGTGGTCACCGAGAAGATGGGGTCGACCAGTTTCACGCTGTCGTTCACCGTGCGGGTCGGATCGCAGGTGCGCTCGACGGCCCGCACCGTCTACGTGGTGGTAGGCACGGACGGCTCGGGCAAGCAGCCCATACCGCCGAAGCTCCGCGCCGCTCTGCAGTCCGCGCGCTGACGCGGGCCGCGCGCCCTCAGGGAGGGGTTTCATGGGAGGTTCCGCACTCAGCGGTAAGCGCGCGGTCGTGACCGGGTCGACCCGCGGGCTGGGCTTCGCCTTCGCGCGGGAACTCGCGGAGCAAGGGGCCAGCGTCGTGATCAACGGCCGGGACGCGGTGACCTGCGCCGACGCCGAAGCGCAGCTGTCCGCCATCGGCGCGGCGGTCGCCTCGGTGCCCGGGTCAGTGGCTGACGAGCAGGTCGCCGAGCAGCTGGTCGCGACGTGCGTGGATCGCTTCGGCGGCGTGGACCTGCTGGTCAATAACGCCGGCACACCTGCGACCGGACGCTGCTTAACATGCCGTCCGAAGGCTTCGACGAGGTGCTGGCGGTGCACCTGCGCGGGGCCTGGGCGGCCAGCCGGAGCGCCGCGCGGGCCATGCGGGCCGGCTCGATCGTCAACGTGGTGTCGGGCAGCGCCCTGTACGGCCTGGTCGGCCAGTGCAGCTACGCCGCGGCCAAGGGCGGCATGCTCGCCCTGACGCGGGCAGATACGCCGTCCGCTCGATCGAGGTCACCCGCGCCGACCACCCTATGACCCGACAAGATCAGCCCATACAGTCCGCTGCGCCAGTTCTGCGGCCCGCTGTCCGTTACCTGGCACCGGAAAATGGCGCGAGAGGCACGCGACCCAGCCCGCCAAGCCCGTCAGCCGGACATGGGCCGCCGGACGCGGGATTTGCGCGTCGCGGATCCGGGAGCCCCGGCTGCGCCTTCCGCCCCGGCATGGCCCAGGTTGTGCCCGGCGCCGAGCCCGTGCCTGACCAGGGACTGCGCGGTTCGCACCACCACCTCCAGCGAACCCCGGCGCGGATTCCACCATTCAGCGGCCCAGTTGAGGGCGCCGAGCACCAGCATCCGCGCCGCCCTCGGATCCAGGTCCGGACGGAGCAGCCCGGCGTTGTCCGCGTCCTGCAGCAGCTTGCGCCAGGTTTCGCCGTACTGAGAGGCCTCAGCGGCGTACCTGATGGCGATGCTCTCCGGGACCTGCCCCGCGTTGCGGATCGACGCGGTCGTGTAGTCGGAGATTTCCAGCGAGTACCGCAGGTGCGCCTCGACCGCGGCGTCGATGCGATCGAGCGGGCCGGCCCCGGGCGGCAGCGCGGCCAGGATGCTGGTGATGTGCTCGCGCATGTGCGCGATGCCCGACCACATCACCTCTTCGATCAGGTCATCGCGTGAGGGAAAGTAGTAGTAGATGGCCGGCGCCTGGATCTCGGCCTGGTCGGCCACGTCGCTCAGCCGGGTGCCCGCGTATCCCTTCCGGCTGAGCACGTACGCGGCGGCGTCGAGGATCCGCTCCCTGGTCCTCGCCGACTTCGAGCCGGTTTCTTCCGCCACCGCCACATCCGATTTTCTAGGCACGAGTCAATTATAGGTTCCCGGCGTACCGCGGCCCGGACCCGCTGACCCGGTCAGCGATCCAGGCCGCCGCGGGCTATCAGCTGTGCCGCGATGACGTTGCGCTGGATCTCGTTGGTCCCCTCGCCGACGATCATGAGCGGCGCGTCGCGGAAGTACCGTTCGACGTCATACTCGGTCGAGTAGCCGTACCCGCCGTGGATCCGGACCGCGTTGAGCGCGATCTCCATCGCGGTCTCCGAGGCGAACAGCTTCGCCATCCCGGCCTCCATGTCACACCGCTCGCCGCCGTCGTACCGCGTGGCGGCGTACCGCACTAGCTGCCTGGCCGCGGTGAGCTTGGTCGCCATGTCGGCCAGGTAGTCGCCGATCGCCTGATGCTTCCAGATCGGCACGCCGAAGGTCTCCCGTTGCCGGGCGTACCGCAGCGCGTCGTCGAAGGCCGCCTGCGCCACCCCGACCGCCCGCGAGGCGACCTGGATCCGGCCGATCTCCAGGCCCTTCATCATCTGGGCGAAGCCGTGCCCCGGGTCGGCGCCGAGCACCGCGCCGGCCGGCGCGTGGTAGCCGGCGAACGACAGCTCGCAGCTTTCCACCCCCTTGTAGCCGAGCTTGGGCAGGTCGCGCGAGACGACAAGCCCGTCGCCGTGCTCGACCAGCAAGATGCTGATGCCCCGGTGCCGCGGCTGCGCGGCGGGGTCGGTCTTGCACAACAGCGCGATCAGCTGGGACCGGCGGGCGTTGGTAATCCAGGTCTTGGTGCCGTCGATGAGGTACCCGTCGCCGTGCGGCCGTGCCGTCGTCGTTATGGCTTGCAGGTCAGAGCCGCCGCCCGGCTCGGTCAGCGCCATCGTGGCCCGCACCTCGCCGGTCGCCATGGCCGGCAGGTAACGCTGCTTCTGCTCCTCGGTGCCGAACTGGAGCAGCAGCTTGGCGACCACCGTGTGCCCGCCCATCGCCCCGGCCAGGCTCATCCAGCCCCGGGCCAGCTCGGCGGTGACCTCGGCGTAGCACGGTGTCGACACCGGCGCGTCACCGTAGGGCTCGGGGATCGCCAGCCCGAAGATGCCCATGGCCTTCATCTGGTTGATCAGCTTCTCGGGGTAGGAGTTAGCGTGCTCAAGTTCGCGCACGACCGGCCTGACCTCCCGGTCGACGAACTCCGCCACCGTGGCGACGACCGCTCGCTCCTCCGCGGAAAGATTGCTCACGGCTGCTCCCTGGAGACTGACCTTAATCTTCTGTCTAACATTAATTAAAAGTTTCTCCAAGGGGCCTGTGGCTCAGGGAGCGTGATCGATGCAGTTTCCGGCCGTCGAGGGTCCGTACTTTGACGAGCTGGCCGTCGGCCAGGAGTTCGGCCGTGCGCCCGGCCTGACGCTGACGCCGGGGCTGGCCGCCGCGCATCAGGCCATCACCGGGGACCGGCTCGCGCTCGTCCTTGACCATGAGCTGGGCCATCAGGTCACCGGCGGCGGCCCGCTGGCGTCGCCCGGCCTGGTCTGGGACGTCGCGATCGGCCAGTCGACGCTGGTCACCCAGCACGTCAAGGCGAACCTGTTCTACCGCGGGCTGGCCTTCCGCCGCACCCCGCGGCTCGGCGACACGCTCCGGACCTCCACCCGGGTAGTGGCGCTGCGGCAGAACCGGCCGCGGGAAGGCCGCGCGCCCACCGGGCTCGCGGTGCTGCGGATCACGACCGTGGACCAGCAGCGGCGGCCGGTGCTTGACTTCTGGCGCTGCGCCATGCTGCCGCTGCGCGACCAGACCAGGCAGACCGGGCATGCCGACGAGCTCGAATCCGTCGGTCATCCGGCCGACCCGGCCGGCCTGAAGGCGCTCGTTGGCGGCTGGCGGCTCGACCGGTTCGCCCGGCACGCGGGCGGCCCCCGCTTTTCCGAGCTGCGTCCGGGGCAGTCCTGGCTGGTGGCCGGCGGCGACGTGGTCTCCAGCGCGACCGAGCTGGCCCGGCTGACCCTCAACGTCGCGGCGGTGCATCATGACGCGGCCGCCGCGGGCGGCCAGCGCCTGGTCTACGGCGGGCACGCCATCGGGCTGGCGCTGGCCCAGGCGGCCCGTTCGCTGCCCTCCATCGTCACCGTGGCGGCCTGGCATGGCTGCGACCACCTCGGCCCGGTGCACGAAGGCGACACGCTGCGCAGCACGGTCTCCGTCGAGCAGGTCGACGAGGTCCCGGGCGGCGGCCTGGTGCACCTGCGCTCCCTGGTCCGGGCCGAAGGGCCATCGGCTGAGCCCGGCGAGGCTAACGGGGTCAAGCCGCGCGACGTCCTCGACTGGCGCTACGTGGCCGTCGTCGCCTGACCCCTAGTTACGGGTCCGCACCACTCTGGACGCCGCCAGGTAGAGCAGCCAGATCTCCGGCGGCGCGGCGGCCCTGCTCATCGCCTCGGAGCAGGCGGTGCGGACGCACGGCCTGACGCCCCGGGCCAGGATCCATCACGTCTCCGCCCGCGGTGCCGATCCGTCTGGGTTGTGCGAGGCCGGCGGGATGGCGAACACCCCGGATCGGAACGCGCGGGGCATGCCGCGCCGGTCAGGTAGTGACTGGCCCGGGGCGGCATGCTGGCGTGTGTGCTGGGTGCTAGTCAGGGACGCTGCTGGACCGCGGCCTGGGCGCTGCTGGTGAGCAGTTTCGTCTTGGTCGAACGTGACCCGGCCGGAGCGGAAGCCGCCATGCGCGTCCGCCGGCTCGGCCGGGGCGATCAGATCCGGACGGTCCCGTCCTCACCGAGGGTCCAGCCGGGATTGTGGGCGACCTCCCACACATAGCCGTCGGGATCGGCGAAGGCCCCGGTCGTACCGCCCCAGGTCGCAGGCGCCGAAGGTCGCACGATGGTGCCACCCGCTCGTTCGGCCTCGGCCAGCACCGCGCTGACCTCCTCAGGCGAGCGGACGTTGTGGGCGAGCTCGATCCCGGGGGCGCCGTGCCCGCCGAGCGCCGTCCACAGGCCGAAGACCATCCCGCCGGCCTGAAAGAAGCACACCTCGTCGTCGGGCTGCTGCGCCTCCCCCCAGCCGAGCGCTTCGTAGAAAGAACGGGCCCGGGTGAGGTCGGTGACGCCCAGGGTCACCAGGCTGATGCGCTGATCCATGCCCAGATCATCGCAGGCCTGGCCGCGAGCATGGTTGCGACCGTGCCGTCAGGTGAGTGTGGCAGCGCCTACGCGAGCTGCTCGGGGGTGGTGCCGTCGCTGATGGTGAGCTGGTCGAGCCACCCGCATCGCGGGTCTCCGGGCGGCCGGTCGAAGCGGGTGACGTACGGCTTGAGGTCGACCACGGGAGTGCCGTCCAGGAGATCCACGCCCGCGAACACGACCGCCTGGCCGGTCACCTCGAGGACCTGGATGAGGCTGAGCCCGATGGGGTTGACCCGCCGCGGTCCGCGGGTGGCGAAGATGCCCATCCTGCGCTGCTGGCGGCGGAGCAGGTACGGGACCTGGCGCAGCGGTGCGTCTCCGCCAGGGTCGCGCGGGCGGTCCAGCCAGCTGAGCAGCCAGGCGTAGTCAAACCCTGCGAGGCCGTCCAGGCCATCCCGGTACGGCTCGGCGATCTCGATGGTGCCGTGCTCGGCGTGGTTGAGACCGGCCTGGATCGGCGTGGTCTCCAGCTCCTGGTGACTGCTGCGGACAACTCCGATAACGGGCATACGGACAGTCAGTTCCATGTTCGGCATGCTGTCACCGAGTCGGACGATGCTGGAGGACAGATGGCTGACGCCGCGCCTGTCGTGCTCATCACCGGTGCCACGTCCGGGCTCGGCCGGTACCTGGCGCCGGTGCCCTCGAGCAGGCCGCCGACGGTCAACGTGCCGGTCAACGCAGCGAGGAGGACCGGGACGCGGACGCGGCGGCCAGGATTTCGCGGGCCGCGCGGGCACCGGAGGCCAGCGCGCCCTGCACCGAACCGGTGGCCCGGTGGTCACCGCAGACGTAGCGACCCGGGCCGACGCGGCTGCCCCGGGTGAGGGGATACGGCGCCGCCATGACCGGAAGCGCGCCCTCCACGGTGTAGCTGGCCAGGTGTTCCCAGCCCGAAGTGTCGGTCTGGTACATGATGGCCAGCCTGCCGCGCACGGCGGCCTCCAGGCCTCCCGGTCCCTCCACGCGGGTATCAAGGACCGACGTGTCGCCGGTGCCCAGCACTGAGGTGGAGACGAGCGCGCGGCCGTCGCTGGCGTAGCCGGGCGTGACTTCGCTCAGCACGCTGGTGTTCAGGATCTCCCGTTCGCTGTCCACCAGGAGGGTCGGCTCGGTCAGGGGCGATGCCGGCGCCGCGTGGTAGAGCGTGGTGACGGTCCTGGTGGCGGGCACGTTCAGGCCGGGCAGCAAGCGGGCGGCGGTAGCGGCGCCGGTCGCGACGACCACCGTGCCGGCGGGCCGCTCGCTTCCGTCGCCGAGCAGCACCCCCTCGCCGGTCAGCTGGCTGACCGGCGTCTCCAGCCGGATCGTACCCGGCGGCAGGGCCGCGGCCAGCTGCTCGGGGACCGCCTGGATGCCGTGCCGCGGCAGGCACAGAGTGCCGCGGAGCATGCTCCGCCAGACCAGGTGGAAGAACCGGCTCGAGGTCTCCAGCTCATCCTCAAGGAACACCCCGGCCAGGAACGGCCGGAACATCTGATCGATCAGGGCGCCCGAGATGCCAGCTCGCCTCAGCGCGGCCAAGGTGGACTGGTCCCGTCCGCGCTTGATCCGGCTGACCGGGCCGAACATGTCGCGGGCCGTGAGCAGCGTCAGCGCGGCTAGGTCGCGGGGTCCGGCCAGGCGGCCGGTGAGGATATCGGCGGCCTGGCGGGGCTGCCGGGTGGGGTCGGTGAACCGCACGCGTCCCCGGCTGGTGTGCAGCAGCATTCCGGGGGTGAAGGCGCGCAGCTGCAGCGCCCGCAGGTCCATCCGTCGCTTGACCTGCGGGTAGGACGTATTGAACACCTGGAAGCCGCGGTCGAGCAGGAAACCCGCCTGCCGGTCCGTGCGCATCCGGCCGCCGACCGCGTCTCCGGCCTCGAGCACCCGGACCGTGGCGCCGGCCGCGGCCAGGTCAGACGCGCACGCCAGGCCGGCCAGCCCGGCTCCGACCACCACGACCCGCAATCCGTTTTTGCCTGCCATCGAAGGATGCACCGCCCCGTTCAGCCGTACTGACCTGTCTCCCTATGATCATCATCCGCCTTCCCAGCCCGCAGAGCCCCCTGACCACGGGCGGGGCAGAATGCTGTAATGGCTTCGTATTCCGTGAACCCGGAGGCCGTGGCGCAGGCCGAACAGCTCATCGACAGCCGCCAGTACGTCCTCGACAGCGATTGGGGAAGCGTCCAGCCGAAGGCGAGCGAGCAGAACGCCTTCCTGGAGCGGCATTCCTGGGAAGAGTACGCCCGGTGGCATCTCGGGCTCACCGACGGTGCCGCTGACCACACCAAGGCCAGGTATGCGTTCGTCTACGGAGATTTCCGGCGCGTCCACCGGATGGGCATCATCGCCTGCATGTACCGGGCGGCCGAGTGGCGGCACAAGGAGGTCGAGCTCGCCGCCCACGAGCTCCTACAGCGCCTGGATAAGCTCACCTCTTGACATCCTCCCCCGCCTGATGAAGGCGGGGGATTCCAGCTACTACGCCGATGGGAGCAGCAGCTGAGGTTCGCGGTTCAC
>OCZU010002073.1_pt1 | contig 12918 bp, 12 predicted proteins | sample 1539001 | NCBI WGS metagenome assembly OCZU01 (sample SAMEA3539306, study PRJEB22396) | soil metagenome | biome: tundra; feature: field; material: soil | place: USA | collected 2010-05 | depth 0.15 m
CATGAGCACGACACGGTCCCCAAGGCGCACGGCCTCACGGACGTTGTGGGTTACGAAGATGATCGTCTTGCCGGTCTCCTGCCAGATGCGGTTCAGGTCGTCGTGCAGCGAATCACGGGTCAGCGCATCGAGCGCTGCGAACGGCTCATCCATGAGCAGCAACTCGGACTCCTGTGCAAGCGCGCGTGCGAGCGCACAGCGCTGGCGCATGCCACCAGAGAGCTGATGCGGCCGGTGATCCGCGAAGTCGATCAGCCCGACCATGGAGAGCAGGCGGTTGACCGTCTGATTCCGCTCGTCCGGGTCGATGTTGTGGATGCGCATCGGCAGCTCGACGTTGCGTCGAACCGTCAGCCAGGGAAGCAGCGCGGGCTCCTGGAACATCACCGCAGGGCGGCCGTCGGCAATCTCGATTGTTCCCGAGGTCACCTTGTCCAGGCCGGCGATCAATGAGAGCAGGGTCGATTTACCGCATCCCGAGGCGCCCAGGATGCAGACGAACTCTCCTCGTGCCATCTCCAGGGACACGTTCTCCAGGGCGGTCATGGCGCGCTTGCCGTGGCCGAACACCTTCGTGACCCCGTCCAGGGTCACGAAGGGCGCTGCCTCGAGCGCGACCACAGATGGGCGCGGCGCGAGCGCGACGTTCATCAGCCGAGAGCCCCGGCGCTGACTGTCGGGTCACCGGCTGCAGTGAGGATCGCATTGAGCGGGCCGAGGTCGAGGATGCCCTTGACGCCGGCTGTCTTGTTGAAGGCGAGCTGGTCGGCGTTGTTCGCGTCAGTCTGGAGGTCGGCCGCGAACGGATCGAGCACGAAGCTCAGATGAGTCCAGGCAAGCGCCAGGACGCTCGACTTCAGGAGCTTGCCGCCGGTGCTCGCCGCCAGTGCGGTGTTGACCGCCGCAGGCGCCGCCGACTCGTTGGCGTTGATCCAGTTCACCGACTTCACGAGACCCTTGAGGAGGTCGCTGACGATGTCCGGGTGGTTCTGGAGGAGGCTCTGGGTCACCACGAGCACCGTGGTCGGGAACTGCCCGTTCGGCCAGAGCGACGCCTCATCGACCGCGAGCATGCCCTTGCCCTGGAGGATGAACTCAGACTCGTAGGGCTCGGGAACCCAGCCGCCCGCGATCTTGCCGGCTTCGAAGTTCTGCAGGCTCACCGAGTTGCCCGATGTCGAGTCGATGGTCACCTGACCGCCGCCGTTGACGCTGGTGGCCAGGCCCTTCGTGGCCAGCCAGGTGCGCAGGGCGATGTCCTGCGTGTTGCCGAGCTGGGGCGAGGAGAGCGTCTTCCCTGCGAGATCCGCCGGGAAGTTGCCCTCGGCGATGGACTTGCTCACGACCAGACCCGCACCGCCCGAAGCGGTCCCGGCCACGATGAGGACCTTGCCTTTGGTCTTGATGAAGGCGTTGATCGCCGGGCCCGGGCCGACGAAGGCGGCATCGAGCGTGCCGCCGAGCAGGGCCTCGCTCTCAGCGGGTCCCGCGCTGAACGTTGTCGTTTTGACCGTGGTGCCTTTGGGCATCGACCCCTGGAAGAACCCTTGCGACACACCGATGAGTGCCGGGGCGTGCGTCAGGTTGACGAGATACCCGAGGTTGACCGTGGACGGATCGGGCTTCGGGCTCGAGCCGCTCCCGGTGGTGCCCGAGCCGCAGGCGCCGACCACCACAGCAGTAGCCAGCAGCGCCACCGAGGTTGCAGCGCCTCGGGTGCCCCGGCGCCTCGCCGAGGATCGTAGAAGTGTTTCCCCAAACATGAATATGTCTCCCCTTTACCGATTTCTCTTCCTGAGGCCCCCTCTCGATCGGCCTCGTTCACTCGAACAGATGTCGCTTGCCCAGTTGGGTCCCGTCATCTCGTCGAGATGACTCTCCATTCAAACCCATCATTAAGCAATGAGCATGATTTGAACGGAATGATCTCTCCATCCAAACGTTAGTCTGCCCCGACACGCGCCCGTGAGCCACGCTTTCGTGCTCCGCGTTGCGCGTCGCCTTGACCGACTCGGTCAGCCACCTCCCCCAGCTCTCTCTGATGCGATCGCTCCATTCTGCGGACGGACGGATCCTCGCGTCAATGAGGATCATTCAATAGGAATGATCTCTTTCTACGATGGATCCTTCCGCTCGCCCGAGAGCCACATACAACCTTCGCACAGGTGCCCTGTCCGGGGGCGCTAACCCTCGAGCAGGCGGGCGCAGCGGAGCGCGAGCCAGAGTTGATGGCGTTGCTCAGGGTCGTCCGAGTCGATGCCGAGCTGACGCAGCCGGCCCACCCGATACACCACGGTGTGGCGGTGGACGCCGAGACGTTCGGCCGCCTCGCCGATGCTCCGGCTGTCGAGCAGCGCCTCGAGGGTCGCCACCAGCTCGAGCCTCCGAGTGGGGGTACCGACGGCGAGCGGACCGAGCACCCGGTCGACGAACGTGCGCATGGCGTCGTGATCGTCGGCGAGCGCGGCGAAGACGCCGACCTCAGCGTCGGTATGCACCGAACGCTCCGGGTAGAGCCGGCGACCGACCTCCAGCGCCCGCCGAGCCTGCTGCGCCGACGAGGCGACCGCATCCAATGTCGTGGCCACCGGGCCCACCCCGAAGACGACCGGGCCGACCGCCGCACAGAGCTTTGCGAGGTCCCTGCCCTCGGGGAGAAGGGCGATCCAGAGCCCCGGCTCGTCGCCGATCAGATGAGCCCCATCGGCACGCCACGTCTCCTCGAGCTCGTGTTCCGCCTCCAACGTCGGCGCCGAGCACGCCACCACGGTGTAGGGCGGAAGGAGTGTGAGCTCGGCCGACACCGCCGTACGCCGAAGCTCAGCGGATGCATCGCCGGCCAGCAGCCTCTGGAGAATCCGATCGCGATCCCGGTCACGCTGGCGGAGCAGTCGCTCCCGGGTCTCGAGGTAGGCACCGCCTACAGCCGCGCTGATCTCGTCGAAGTACTCGAGCACGGTGCTCGTGAGCCCGATCACGGTGCTCGGCGACACGTCGTTGAGCAGCGCCGGCTGGCCGATCACCTCGTCCCAGAGCACCCTCGCGGCAAGGCGGTATGCACCGAAGACGAGTTCGAGCGGCACCTCCAACTCGGCCTGCTGCGCGCCCATCGATCCGAGGCGCTCCAGGTCGCCGGCCCGAAGCCCGCGCCCGTCGCGGAGCAGTCGGACGAAGGTCCGCAGCGCGTCGCGGCATGCCGCCGTCACCGTCCGGAAGTACCCGAGCGTGCGGAAGCGGCTGTCGGGCAGGGAGATGCCGGAGACGATGTGCCGCGTCATCCGGCGCGCGATCACGTCGACCTCCGACAGGAGCCGGACGGTCACTTCGGGCGGCAGACTGGCCGCGACGGACAAGCGGAGGTCAGGTGTCTTGGTCAATTGGGCCATATTGTCCCTCATGCACAAATCTTGGCCTATACGCCGGATGACATTGCCCACCCTTTGTGCCCGACGAAGAAAGTATGCTGTTTCGCAATGCTCTACGACGACATGTTCATTCGCCTCGAGCGCGCCCGCTGGACGCTCAGCTCCGACATCCCCTTCGACGACATCGATCCGAGCCTCGTGAGCCCTCAATGGATCAGCGATCTCCGGAACATCTGCCTGACGGAGCTCTCCGCGCTCTACGCCACGGAGATGTTCATCCGGGATTTCTACACCGACATCGATTTCTGCAGCTTCGTCTCGATCTGGTTCTACGAGGAGATGAAGCATCACCTCACCTTGCGCAAGTACCTGGAGCGATGCGGAGAGACGTTTGACGAGGCCAAGCTTCCAGAGCTGCGGCTCACGTTCGCGCCCGGACCGGCGATCGAGACGCTCACCATGCATTTCTGCGGTGAGCAGCGCCTGGCGCACTGGTACACGGCGTTCAGCGAGCAGGGCCCCGAGCCTGTGATCCGCAAGATCTTCAAGATCCTCGCCGCGGACGAACTGCGTCATGCGGCGTGCTACGCGAAGTACATGCGCCGGGCCGTCGCCAACAAGCCGGAGGTGCTGCCGGACATCCTGAAGATGTCGCTCTGGATGATGCGCACGACCAATGACGCGCCCAAGCATCCGACGACGATCACGGAACCGTCGGTGGTGAGCAAGCTCGAGGACCCCGAATACGTCTCGCGGATGCTCAACTGGTATCTCCCCGGCCGCGATCACGAGGCACCCGTGCAACGTCGCATCCTCGCCCTGCTCAGCGAGCTGAGCGGCGTTGAGCTCAAGAACCTTCGCGAGATCCCGCCGCTGGTCCGCAAGCTCACCGGGAGCAAGCAGCTCTCCCCAGCAGCTGCCTGAGCCGGCGAAGCCGCCGCACCTATAATCGGGCGGCGATGGGTCCAGAGGTGGTGCGCGTCCGCGCCGTTGTGCACGGCAGGGTGCAGATGGTCGGGTTTCGCGCCTTCGTCATCCGGCACGCGGGTGACGCGGGCCTGTCCGGCACGGTGAGGAACGCGCCCGACGGGACAGTCGAGACCGTGCTCGAGGGGCCCCGCCCGGCGGTGGAGCGAATGCTCGACCGGCTGCGCGAGGGGCCGAGCCACGCACGCGTGGATCGGGTCGACCTCGAGTACTCCAACCCGACCGGCAGCCTTCCCGCCATGATGGTGGCGTCATGACCATACGCTTTGCCGATCGCCTGTCTCGTCTCGGTACCGAGAGCGCCTTCGAGGTGCTCGCCCACGCACGGCTCCTCGAGGCAGAGGGGCGGAGCATCGTCCATCTCGAGATCGGCGAGCCAGATTTTGCCACTCCTGACAACATCATCGACGCCGCCGTCCGGGCGATGCGCGAGGGGGCGACCCACTACACCGCGGCGAGCGGCATCCGCGAGGTGCGCGAGAAGACCGCGGCCTACGTCACCCGGCACACCGGGGTGCCGACCCAGTTCGAGAATATCGTGCTGACACCGGGCTCGAAGAACCTTCTCCTTTTCGCCCTGCTCTCGCTGATCGAGGAAGGCGACGAGGTCATCGTCCCGGATCCCGGCTACCCGATCTATCGATCGCTCGTTGAGTTCATCGGCGGCAAGGCGGTCTCGCTGCCGCTCCGCCAGGAGAACGACTTCCGCGCTGACGTCGACGAACTGGCCCGTCTCATCACACCGCGGACGCGGGTGCTCGTGGTCAACTCGCCGCAGAACCCGACCGGCGGCATCCTCACCCGGGACGACTGCGAGGCGATCGCGCGGCTTGCGATCGAGCACGACCTGGTCGTCATCAGCGATGAGATCTACAACCGCCTCAGCTACGACGGCGCCCATGTCTCGCTCTACGGCATCGATGGCATGGCCGAGCGGACCATCTACATGGACGGTCTGTCCAAGGCGTGGGCAATGTGCGGCTGGCGCCTGGGCTTCGGCGCGATGCCCGTGGAGATCGCTCGAAAGATGGACACGCTGATGATCAACAGCTCGTCGTGTGCGGCGGCCTTCACGCAGTGGGCGGCCGTGGAAGCGTTCGACTCGCCGGAGTCGGACGCGGCGGTCGACCGCATGGTCGCCGAGTTCAGCCACCGCCGCGACCGGATCGTCGACCTGTTGAATGCGATTCCCGGCTTCAAGTGCCACCGCCCGGCGGGCGCGTTCTATGTCTTCCCGGACATCACCGCGACCGGGTTCGGTGCCCGCGAGCTGGCGAGTGCGCTGCTCGACGAGGTGGGCGTCGCCGTCCTGCCCGGTCAATCGTTCGGACCGGAGGGGGCCGGGCACATCCGCCTGAGCTACGCGGCATCGATCGCCAACCTCGAGGAGGCGGCGCGCCGCATCGCGCAGTACGTCGGCGCTGCGGTTCCGGGATGACCCCTCCATGGCGCAGCACCGATGAACCAGCCGCGTCCCGGCATCGAGGAAGCGCGGCGCCGCCTCACTGACCACGACGTCGTCGCGGTCGTGGTTGAGTTGCCGATCGGCGACGCGACCCCTGTTGCGGCGATGCGAGCGCTCAGCACGGAGTCGAGTTGCTTCCTGCTCGAGTCGGTTGAAGGAAGCGGTGTCGTGGCCCGCTGGTCGATGCTCGGCCACGGCCCGTCGCGCGTGATCCGCGACGCCGGAGGCGGCGACGACCCGCTCGCCGCTCTCGAACGTGATGTCGCATCGATCAGCGCAGCCTGCGCCCCCGGCATGGCTGCGCCGCTCCTCGGCGGCGCCGTGGGCTTCTTGACGTACGAGGCCGCGGACAGGTACGAGCGCCTCCCGGTGGCCGCCGAGGATCCACTCCAGTTGCCGCGCCAGTGGTTCGCAATCTTCGACACCGTCGCTGTCTTCGACCACGCGCAGCACCGGTTGCTGCTCTCTAGTTGCGTACACCGAGGTGACCCGGCCGGATTCGACGCCGCCTATGCGCGAGCGCTCACGCGTATCGACCACCTGCACGACTCCATCTGCGCGGCGGTTCCGGAGCCGGCGGCACCGCTTGCCGGAATACCCGTCGACATCAGCTCGCACGACCACGAGGCCAATCTCTCGAGGGAGGAGTTCCAGGATCGGGTGCGGCGGGCACTCGACTACATCGTCGCGGGCGACATCTTTCAGGTCCAGGTGTCCAGGCGTTTCGCACTGCCGCTGCATGCGGATCCGTTCGACGTCTACGTCGCGCTTCGAGCCATCAACCCGAGCCCGTACATGATCTACATCGCCACGCCGGAGTGCACCCTGGTTGGAGCGTCGCCTGAGATGCTCGTCCAGGTCACCGGGAAGGACGTCCGGTATCACCCGATCGCGGGAACACGACGCCGCGGGCGGACACCCGAGGACGACGACAGGATGGAGCGCGAGCTCCGAGCCAGCGACAAGGAGGCCGCGGAGCACCTCATGCTGATCGACCTCGGGCGCAACGATCTCGGCCGGGTCTGCGCGACCGGCAGTGTGCGTGTCACCCAGCACATGGAGGTCGAGCGCTACTCGCACGTGATGCACCTGGTGAGCAGTATTCAAGGGACCCTCGAGGATGGGTGCGGCTCGCTCGATGCGCTCCGCTCGTGCTTTCCAGCCGGAACCGTCACCGGGGCGCCGAAGATCCGTGCGATGGAGATCATCGCCGAGCTGGAGCCCGAGGCTCGCGGCGCGTACGCGGGCGCGATCGGATATGTGGGCTACGGGGGGGATCTCGACACGGCGATCGCCTTGCGCACCATCGTGGTGCGCGACGGCATCGCGTATGTGCAGGCTGCGGCCGGCATCGTCGCCGACTCGTCTGTGCACGAGGAGACGCTGGAGATCGACAACAAGGTCGCAGCGCAGATCCTCGCTGTGGAGGAGGCGAACGCGTGGGCTCGACGCTGAGTGGTCAGGTGCTCGTCATCGACAACTACGACTCGTTCACCTTCAACCTGGTGCAATACCTGCGGGAGCTCGGCGCCGCCGTGGTCGTGGAGCGAAACGACTCGCTCACTGTTGACGACATCGCGCGCGCGCACCCCGCCGCCATCGTCATGTCACCGGGCCCGCGGATTCCCGAGGAGGCCGGCGTCTGCGTCCAACTGGTTCGAACCCTCGGCGCTCGCATTCCCATGCTCGGCGTGTGCCTCGGCCATCAGGCGATCGGTGTCGCCTACGGCGCGCAGGTGGTGCGGGCACCGGCGGTGGTTCATGGCAAGGTCGGCGCGGTGCATCACAACGGCGCAGGAGTGCTCCACGGCCTCGACGATCCCTTCATGGCGACCCGCTATCACTCGCTGGTCGTCGCGACGGTGGGGCTACCCGATGTCCTGGAGACGACCGCCTGGAGCGACGATGGCCTGATCATGGCCATGCGCCACCGGGCGTTTCACGTCGAAGGCGTGCAGTTCCACCCGGAGTCCGTCGGAACGCCCGTGGGCCATGCGCTGCTGCGCAACTTCCTCCAGACCGCCGGGGTTCCAACCGCCGGAGTCAGCGCATGAGCGCAGCCGGCGACGCACTCAATGCCATCGCCGGGCGCAAGCGCCTGGAAGTGGAACAACTGCGGTGCGCGGAGGCCGCACTCTGGGCGAAGGCCGAGTCGCTGCCGCCGGCACGCGGGCTGGTGGATGCGCTGCGCGGCGGCGCGCTCATCGCCGAGATGAAGCGGCGTTCACCCAGTGGCGGCGTGCTCCGCCCCGACCTCGATCCGCTCACGCTGGGCAGGGACTACGCGGCGTGCGGCGCCGCCGCGATCTCGGTGCTCACCGACGGGCCCGGCTTCGGGGGCTCGCTGGATGACCTCGCCAATGTCCGCGCCGCACTCGATATTCCATTGCTGCGCAAGGACTTCACCCTCGACCCCGTGCAGATCGCCGAGGCCCGCGTCGCCGGTGCGGACTGGGTGCTGCTGATCGTCGCGCTGCTCGACAGTGACGCGCTCGACCTCTGTCTTGCGGGCGTCGCGCGGAGCAACGCACACGCGATCGTCGAGGTGCACGACGCCGATGAGGCCCGCGCCGCCGCCGCCGCGGGAGCCGAATGCATCGGCATCAACAACCGCGACCTGCGCACGCTGGCCACCGACCTCACCACCTTCGCGCAGGTGCGCCGGGTGGTGCCGACCGGCGTCGTGTGCGTCGCCGAGTCGGGTGTGCGCAGCCCCGATGATGTGGCCCGGCTGGTCAACGAGGGAGCGGACGCGGTGCTCGTCGGCGAGGCGCTGATGCGCGCTGCGTCGCCGGCGGATGCCTGCGCGGCAATGGTCGCAGCCGCCCGCGAGGCGGGAGGGTCGTGATCGTCAAGGTCTGCGGCGTGCGCACAGCCGAGGTCGCCGACGCCGCGATCGACGCGGGTGCGGACTGGATCGGCCTGATGCTGGTGCCGAACAGCCCGCGCTGGGCCGACGACGCTGCGGCGGTCGCGGTGATGCGCGCTGTCCGCGACCGCGCCGACCTCATCGGTGTCTTCGTCGAGCCCAGCGCCACCGAGTGCGATCAGGCAGCGTCCCGATACCGCCTCGCCGGGGTCCAGGTGCACGGGAGCTTCGACGCGGACCTGGTGACCAGCTGCTCGGTTCCCGTCATTCCTGTCTTCAACGTCGACGGTCCGGCCGCGTGCACGCTCGACTGGCCGCCCGACACGCTGGTGATGCTCGACGGGATGCCCGAACGCGGGGCGTTGCCGGGTGGTACCGGCCACCACGTCCCCCTGAAGTGGGCCGCGGACGTCGCCCGCCACCGCAGGATCGTGCTCGCGGGTGGCCTCGGGCCCGACGACGTCGCCGGCGTCGTCGCCGCGGTGCGTCCCGCCGGTGTCGATGCGTCGAGCAGGCTCGAGCGAGGTCCGGGCGAGAAGGATCCCGAGCTGGTTCGACGATTCGTCGTCGCGGCGAGGTCGGCCGGGGCGCAAGCGGGCTACGCGCCACGATGAGCGCGGCGGTCAACGGTCGCTTCGACGGCTATGGCGGCGCCTATGTCCCCGAAACGCTCGTACCGGCGCTCGAGGAGCTCTCGACCGAGATGGACAGCGCCTTCGCCGACCCGTCCTTCACATCCGAACTGGATCGGTGGCTCGCCGAGTTCGCCGGCCGTCCAACGCCCGTGACCCACGCCCGCCGTCTCACCGATGCGTACTCGGGGGCACAGATCTGGCTCAAACGCGAGGACCTGCTCCACACGGGAGCCCACAAGCTGAATAACGCCCTCGGCCAGGTGCTGCTCGCCCAGCGCATGGGCAAGCGCCGCATCATCGCTGAGACGGGTGCAGGGCAACACGGCGTTGCGACCGCGACCGCATGCGCCGCGCTCGGCCTTGAGTGCGTCGTGTACATGGGCCGTGAGGACATGCGCCGGCAAGCGCTCAACGTCTACAAGATGGGTCTCCTCGGCGCCGAGGTCGTGCCCGTGGACAGCGGCTCGGCGACCCTCAAGGACGCGACCAACGAGGCGATTCGCGACTGGGTGGCACACGTGCGAGGCACCCACTATGTGATCGGCAGCGTTGTCGGGCCGCATCCGTATCCATCGTTGGTGCGACGCCTGCAACGGGTCATCGGCGACGAGGCGCGCGAGCAGATGCTGTCCCGTCTGCGGCGGCTTCCCTCAATCGTCGTGGCCTGTGTCGGCGGGGGCAGCAACGCGATCGGCATGTTCGCCGCGTTCCTCGACGACGACGTGCGCCTGGTCGGCGTCGAGGCCGCCGGCCGAGGACTCGACAGCGGCGAGCACGCTGCGCCCCTGTCGCGAGGACGTCCAGGGGTGCTCCACGGATCGCTGAGCTACCTGATGCAGGATGCCGGTGGACAGGTGCTCGCAACCCACTCGATCAGCGCCGGGCTCGACTACCCGGGGGTGGGTCCCGAGCACAGCGCGCTGCGCGACAGCGGACGTGTTGAGTACCTGGCCGCCTCCGACTCCGAAGCCCTCGCCGCGTTTCACCAACTCTGCATGCTGGAGGGGATCATCCCCGCACTCGAGTCGTCGCACGCCCTGCACGTTGCCGCAGCGCTCGCGCTCAACCGCCCCGCCGACGACCTGATCCTCGTCTGTCTCAGCGGCCGGGGTGACAAGGACGTCAACACCGTGCGCGAGTACGGCCGACGATGACGGCCGCGCCCCCGGACACACGCTTCCGGGCTGCCTTCGCTGCGCGAGGGGACGGTGAACCGCCCGGTCTCATCCCGTATTTCACCGCCGGGTATCCGGCGCTCGGCAGCCTCTCTGCCCTGTTGCTCTGCGCTCAGCGAACCGGCTGTATCGCCGCGGAGGTGGGCATCCCGTTCAGCGATCCACTCGCCGACGGGCCAACCATCCAGCGCACCGGTCAAGTGGCGCTGCGCAACGGGATGACGCTGGCGCAAGCCCTCGCGCAGGTGCGCGAAGCGCGTGCAGGGGGCGTGACGATCCCGCTCGCGGTGATGACATACGTCAACCCGGTGCTCAGTTTCGGGGTTGACGCGCTCGCTCACGAGGCGTCGTCGGCCGGCGTCGACGGGGTGATCGTGCCGGACCTGCCGCTCGACGAGGCGGCGGGTGTCCGCAGCGCCATGCATGGCGCCGGTGTCGCCGTGATTCCGCTCGTGGCTCCGACGACCACGCCGGATCGCCTGGAGCGCATCTGCTCGACGGCCGCCGGCTTCGTCTATTGCGTCGGCGTCACCGGTGTCACCGGCGCGCGGCGGACAATCGCGGGCGACGCGATCACCCTGCTCGACTCGGTCCGCGGGCTCACGTCGCTGCCGCGTGCCCTGGGCTTCGGGCTCTCGACGCATGAGCATCTGACGGCGCTGCAGGGGCATGCGGAGGCAGCGGTTGTCGGGTCGGCGCTGCTCGACAGCATCGGCCTGGATCCGGAGCATCCGGTCGCCGGCGCCGAGCGATTCCTCAGCACGATGATCGGCAACGAGGCCGCGCGCCCGGGGTGACCGAGGAACGCATCGCTCCCGCGGCCCGGATCGACGGAGAGGTCACGGTTCCCGGCGACAAGTCCATCAGCCATCGAGCCCTCATCCTCGCTGCGCTCGCAAAGGGGCGCACCTACATCGGGAATGCGTCGCCGGCGGCGGACGTCCTCGCGACGGCCGCCTGCCTTCGCGCGTGCGGCGTCTGGGTGCGCGACTTTCCACCATCCCGGTATGCGCTCGACGGTGCCGGAGTCGGCGTCAGCCTGCGCAGCCCGGACGGGGTGCTCGACTGTGGCAACTCGGGCACGACCATGCGTCTCCTGGCAGGCGCGCTCGCGGGCAGCGAATCCGATGCCACGCTCGATGGCGATGAGTCGCTTCGGCGGCGCCCGATGCTGCGCGTCGTCGATCCGCTGCGGGCCATGGGTGCCGCCCTCGACGCGTCACCGCAGGGGACCGCACCACTCCGCGTCCAGGGCAGGCGGGTGCTCGAGGGGTTGACGTGGCGATCACCGGTCGCGAGTGCGCAGGTGAAGTCGGCGATCCTGCTCGCCGGCCTTTCAGCGAATGCGCCGACCACGGTCATCGAGCCGGTTCCCACCCGGGATCACACCGAGCGGATGCTCGCCATGTGCGGCGTCGCGGTGGAGTCGAACGGAGCCCAGGTGACGGTCCATCCCGGACAGCTCGAGCCCTTCGGCTTGCGGGTCCCCGGTGATCTCAGCTCAGCCGCCTTCTTCCTGTCGCTCGCTGCGTCGCGGCCGGGCTGGCGAGTCCGCTGCCCCGGGGTCGGTGTGAACCCCGGCCGGACCGGCATCCTCACTGTGCTGGAGGCGATGGGGGCCGCGGTGACCCTGGACGCACGCGATCCGGCCGGCGGGGTGGAGCCGGTCGCCGACGTGGAGGTGCGCGGCACCAAGCTCCATGGAGTCACGATATCCGGGTCGCTGACCGTGCGCTGCATCGACGAGCTGCCGATCATCGCGGTGCTCGCCAGCCAGGCCGAGGGCATCACCGAGATCCGCGATGCCGGCGAGCTTCGCAACAAGGAGACCGACCGCATCGCGATGCTCGAGGCGGGACTTCGCCTCCTCGGCGTCGCCTGTGAGAGCACTCCGGACACCCTCACCGTCCAGGGCCCGGTGCGGCTTCGGGCTGCCCGCCTCGATGCGGCCGGAGACCACCGCTTCGCCATGGCCTGGGCGATCGCTGGCGCTCTGGTCCCGGAAGGGGGCGGGAACACGGTCATCGACGGCGCCGACGCCGCGGCGGTGTCCTACCCCGGGTTCTTCAGCGATCTCGGGACCCTGCTCGGCTCGTAGCCCTCAGGGGTCAAAGGCGAGCAGCAGGTGCGGGCCGTCGCGCGCTTCGACGACCTTGAGCCAGCGCACACCGATCGTGACCGGCAGCACGTCAGGGCCCTCGACGTACGCCTCCGCGCCCGCGGCGTGATCGATGAGACGGCGAGCCACGTCTGTCCGCTGCGCCGGGTCGTCGACGATCGAAGCGATGCCGCCACCCTGAATCCAGCGCGACGCGTTGCCTGGCGAGCACATGAACGCCACCCGTGGGTCAGCGGAAAGCTCGCGGTGCAGTCGCGAGCCGCCTCGGGTCGCGATCAGCAGCCGGATTCCAGCGTCGATGCG
>OCZU010002074.1_pt1 | contig 12917 bp, 1 predicted proteins | sample 1539001 | NCBI WGS metagenome assembly OCZU01 (sample SAMEA3539306, study PRJEB22396) | soil metagenome | biome: tundra; feature: field; material: soil | place: USA | collected 2010-05 | depth 0.15 m
GCCAACTCCGAAATCGCCATCGTCGGCATGGCCGGCCGCTTCCCCGGCGCCAACAATATCGCTGAATTCTGGCGCAACATCAGGGACGGGATTGAGTCAGTGCACCGCTTGTCTGATGAAGAACTGAAGCAAGCAGGAGTTCCTTCGGAATTGTTTAGCAATCCCAACTACGTTAAGGCCAGGCCTATCATGGCCCACACTGACATGTTCGATGCCAGCTTCTTCAATTATAGCCCGCGGGAAGCGGAGTTCACTGACCCACAGCACCGCGTTCTGCTGGAGATAGCCTGGGAGGCTCTGGAAAGCGCCGGCTACGATTCGCAGAGATATGACGGTCGGATTGGTGTTTTCGCTGGTTCGAACAGCTCCCACTATGCCGCTCGCATAATGGCAGATCCAGAAGCTGCGGCATCATTTGATCGTCCTGAAATCGCACTTGCTAACGATCGTGACTCTTTGACCACGGCTATATCGTACAAGCTGAATCTGAGAGGCCCCAGCCTGTGCGTGCAAACTTCCTGCTCTACTTCTCTGGTTGCCACGCATCTTGCCTGCCAGAGCATCCTGGCTGGCGAATGCGAAATGGCCCTTGGCGGCGGTATCTCCTTGCGAGTACCTCAAAAGTCAGGATATCTGTACGAGAACAATGGTCAGGATTCACCCGATGGACACAGCAGAACCTTCGATGCAAAGGCAAATGGTACCGTTTTTGGCGAAGGCGCCGGCATGGTGCTTTTAAAGCGTTTAGACGACGCGCTGGCGGATGGCGACAGCATTCATGCCGTCATCAAAGGATCGGCGATTAATAATGATGGGTCATTAAAGGCCGGATATGCAGCGCCTAGTATAGATGGGCAAGCCGAAGTAATGATGATGGCCCTTGCCAATGCCGCTGTGGATGCCAGTACTGTTCACTACGTGGAAGCTAGTGGAACGGCATCGGAACTTGGCGACCCGATCGAAGTTGCCTCCCTGACCAAGGCATTCCGGGCATTCACAGATGCGAAAAACTACTGTGCCATAGGATCCGTCAAACCAAACATAGGACATCCGGACCGGGCCGCAGGTGTTATAGGGCTCATTAAGACGGTTGAAACCCTCAAGCACAAGATGATCCCTCCCAACCTATTCTTCGAGACACCAAACCCCTACATTGATTTTGAAAACAGCCCGTTTTTCGTCAACACGAAATTGGCGGAATGGAACAGGAATGGTACACCACGGCGGGCGGGAGTCAATTCGGTCGGAACGGGGGGTACCAATGCTCATGTCATCGTGGAAGAAGCGCCTGCCCAGCCCCCTTCCGGACCTTCGAGATCATGGAAATTGATGCTGCTTTCTGCTCGGACAAGTTCTGCCCTGGAGAAGGTGACCGCGAACCTGTGCGACTATCTTGAAAGTAATCCGGATTCAAACCTCGCTGACATTGCCTTCACACTCCAGGTGGGGCGTCGGCGGTTTGCCCATCGCCGGGCGTTTTTGTGTCAGGACCATGAGGATGCAAAAGCTGGGCTGCAGGGCCGCAAATCAGTGGGAAGCCTCACGCATTATGAGGAACGGCGCAATCGGTCCACAGCATTTTTGTTCCCAGACGCGGGAGATCACTACGATGGTATGGCTTCAGGTCTGTACTTGGCGGAAGCTGAATTCCGCGAAGAAGTGGATCGTTGCTGCAATCTGCTGAATCCTATTCTGGGGGTTGATCTTCGCGAAACGGTCTTCTCCGCTCCTGAAAAAGATGCCCATAGGATTAAGTCCGGTGATGGTGTAGGCCCGCCTGGCAGTAGCAATCACTACAACCAGGTAAATAGGCCGCATCACGACCAAGTGCAAGCGGAAAACCAGGTGCATCGTTGCTATCTGTCCCACCCTGCGGTGTTTGTAACTGAGTATGCGCTTGCCCGGCTCCTTATGAGCTGGGGTATCATCCCGCAGGGCCAGATCGGCTACGGCGTGGGTGAATTCGTTGCGGCTGTGCTGGCCGGCTCTCTCTCATTAGAGGATGCGCTGCGCCTGGTCTGCGCCCGTGCGAAGCTGATCGATAGACTTGCCTCAGATACTTGTCTGGAGCCACCGCTGGCCCCTCCGATTCCGCGTCCGGATAGCGAAGAGTTTGTTCAACTGCTGCGGTTCGTGGATATGAAAGCGCCGCAGATTCCCTACATATCGAATGTAACCGGCACTTGGATTACGGCTGAAGAAGTAGCCGATCCGCAGCACTGGACAAGACAGCGCCGTCAGACGAGTTGCTCCGACGGGGCTCTGGAAAGTCTGTTCCAGAGGAAGGATGCGCTCGTACTTGAGGTCGGTCCGGGTCGAGCCATTAGTTCCCGGACAAGGCCGCGCTGGAACGGCGAAGGCTCTAAGTCGTGCTCGGTTCTGCCCGCGCTGAAGTCACATGAGGAGCAACAATCGGACGAGGCTTTCCTGCTCACTACTCTTGCCAAGCTGTGGCTTTCGGGAGTGGAAGTAGACTGGAGCGGGTTCCACTCCGGAGAAGAGCGACGCCGGGTTCCTTTGCCAACCTATCCTTTCGAACGCCAGCGGTACTGGATCGACATTGACGGACAGTCGCGGCGGGTCGGCAAATCTAAACAAACAACGGACCCGGGTAGGAAAGAGCCAGATATCTCAGATTGGTTTTATGTTCCAGGATGGAAGCAGTCCGCACCCCGTATTTCGCAGGATAGAGGCATCAAAGGCGCGGCAGGATTACGGTGGTTGGTCTTGGCTGATGATTCACCGCTCGTGGTAAGGATCGTCTCCGAACTCAAACTGCGCAGTGAAAATGTCACTTGCGTCTCCAAGGGCGACGCCTTCTCAAGGGAAGGCACCGGTTCTTATGTTATCAACCCCCGGATCCGTGACCACTATGATCTCCTATTCAGTGAATTGTCTTTAGAAGGGCATCTCCCCAACCGCATCGTCCACTTATGGGCTTTAAACCCGCTCGAGGTGAACCGTGCGGCGTCCGAGAGAGTGGATACCATCACGGAGCATGGAATGATTCCATTGCTCCACCTGTCCTGCGCTCTAGCGGGAAAAAATTCGGAGAAAACTCAAATTCTGGTGGTCTCCAATGGTGCGCAGAAGATTGCGGGGGAAGAGGCGTTGATCCCGGAGAGCGCCATTCTGGTTGGCTCTTGCCGGGCCCTCAACCAGGAGTATGCAAATGTTTCGTGTCGTGGAATAGACATTGTTCTCCCGCAGCCCGGTAGTGTGCAGGAGGATGATCTGCTAGAAGGCTTCCTCGTCGATCTGGTGCAGGACTCCGCCGACTCCATCGTTGCCTATCGCGGTGGCCAGCGATGGGTGCAAACCTTTGACCGGCTGAAGTTGGCAGCGATCGACGGCAATTCTACGAGATTGCGGCAGGGCGGAGTCTATGTGATAACCGGCGGTCTCGGCAGAGTTGGATTGGCCATCGCTGAACATCTTGCACGAATAGTCCAGGCGAAATTGGTCCTCATAGGACGATCTGGGCTGCCTCCAGCGGAACACTGGAACGGATTGCTTAGAGACGACGAGCTCAATCAGAGCGAACTCGCCAGGACGATATGGCAAATCTTGGCGATCAAGGAAATGGGTTCTGAAGTGCTTCTGGTAAGCGCCGATGTGTCAAACGTTGAAAATATGCGGGAGGCGATTGCCCAAACCCTGGAGCGATTCGGAACGATCAACGGGGTCTTTCATGCAGCTCGTCTACCCAGAGTTGAATACGCTCACCAAGAAGCCGCGGAGGCGGCAAGGAGTGCTTTCGCGCCGAAAATTGCGGGCCTTATCGTGCTGGAAGAAGTACTGAAGGATGTCTCTCTGGATTTTTTGTTGCTGATCTCTTCGATCACCGCAGTTACGGGTCGTGGCCCCGGGCAAGTGGAGATTTGTTCCGCCAATGCTTATCTGGATGCTTATGCGCACGCCCGATATTCGCGCAAGCGACCGGTGCTCTCTATCAACTGGGGAGAGTGGAATTGGGGCGCTGGGGACACTCTGTCTGAGGGAGTCAGCCCGGCAGCGCAGGAACAGCTTCGGAAAAAGCGGGAAAGATACGGAATTCGATGCGAAGAAGGCATGGATGCACTGTCGCGGATACTAGAGTCGGGGTTGCCGCAGGTGGTGGTTTCCACGCAAGACCTGCACGTACATTGTGAAAGTGCCAAGTCTCGTTTCGTCCCCGTGGTTTGCGAACCGGCCAAGAAATCGAGAACAGGTCTGCCGCTGCATCCCAGGCCGGAACTGGGGACTTCTTATGTCGTGCCTACTAACGATCTGGAACGAAAAGTAGCTGAAATCTGGCAGGACTTGCTAGGCATCGATGAGATCGGGACACACGATAACTTCTTTGAGCTAGGTGGACACTCACTGCTGGCGACCCGGCTTTTTGCCAGAATTCGAAAAGAGTTCCAGATATCGCTTTCGCTTCGCAGCATCTTTGAGATGCCCACTATTGCCAGCCAATCAGAGATGATATCGGCCCTCGTTTGGATGGATAAAGACTTGGAGTTGCACATTGCTGGCGGAAATATCATCGAAGGCGAAATCGCATGACGACACTCCAGTTTCTGCATCGCCTGCGGAGTCTCGGACTAAGAGTCTGGATCGAGGGCGAAAAGCTGCGTTTCAAGGCACCCGAAAAGTCAATGACACCCGAACTGTGGGTTGAGCTTGCAGAGCGCAAGCCTGAAATCGTTGGATTCCTGAAACGGGTCAGGGACGAACCGCGTGCCGAAACTCCTGCAATACGGCGCGCCCCGCGCGACAGAAGCCTGCCGTTATCTTTCTCCCAGCAACGGTTGTGGTTTCTGGACCAATTGGATCCGGGTGTGCCGGTGTACAGCATTTATGACGCAACCGAGATCAAGAAAGCTATAGATATTGAAGCGTTGCAGCGTGCTTTGACCGAGGTGGTGCGGCGGCACGAGATATTGCGCACCACTTTTCAAAGTATCGAGGGTGTTCCCGTGCAGGTTATCGCATCACCTTCGACTTTCCCTCTCGCGGTCATTGACCTCACTCACCTTCCGCAATCCTACCAACGAGAAGAGGCGCAGCGATTGCGAACGGAAGAGGCAAAGCTGCCATTTGATTTAGCAAACGGGCCTTTGTTGAGGGTCAAGCTCGTGCGCTTCCAGAATGACCATTATCTCTGGCTACTCACGATACACCACATTATTACCGATGACTGGTCGAAGAAACTCTTCGATCAGGAAGTAGATGCAATATACACAGCCTTCTGCCTTGGGTTGCCTTCGCCTTTAGCCGAGTTACCGATTCAGTATGCTGATTTTGCAGTGTGGCAACGCGAATGGTTGCAAGGCAAAGTCCTGGAATCCCACATTGATTATTGGGCCGAGCAGCTTAAGGGGGATCTGCCCATTCTCGATATGCCTACGGACCGGCCGCGACGCCAGTCGTCGAACGGCACGACTGGGAAATTCGCCTTCCCCCGCTCGCTTACGCTGGCGATCAAAGCGCTGAGCGATCGCGAAGGCGTCACGCCGTTTATGACACTCATCGCGGCATACAGTGCATTGCTCTCTCGTTACACGGGCCAGGAAGACGTTATGATCGGGTCTTCTATCTCAGATCGCAATCAGGTGGAAACGGAACAACTCATTGGGTTCCTCCTCAACACCATCGTGCTTCGCAGCAGTCTGACCGGCGATCCGACCTTTCGTGAATTCCTAAGGCAAGTTCGGGAGGTGTGCCTCGGAGCACATGCGCACCAGGAGGTTCCTTACGAGGCATTGCTGCAGCGCTTACATCCCAATCGGGACCTCAGCGGGAGCCCTCTTGTCCAAACCATGCTTGGTCTGCTGAATACTCCCTCCATCACCAAGAGTTCCAACGGATTGTGGGGTTCTGACTCACCTGGGAGCAATGGGAGCGCAAAAACCGATTTGCCATTCACCGACGTGGGGACCTATACACTCGATGGGAACAATGGCACCACAAAATTTGACTTGTCCATCAGCCTGGTGGAGGACAATCAAGTCTATCGTGGCACCACCGAGTACAACACGGATCTGTTCGACCATCAGACGATAGCTTGCCTCCTACAGCGTTTTCAGACGTTGCTGGAATCTGCGGCAGACAACCCCGGACAGCGCAACTCGGAATTGCCTCTAATGACGCAAGTGGAGCGGCGTCAATTACTGGCATACTCGAATGGGCCAGCTGAGGCATTCCCGGAAGAGTTGTGTATCCATCAACTCTTCGAAGCTCAGGCGGAGCGGAGCCCAGAAGCAATCGCCCTGGAAGTTAACGGGGAAAGGCTAACCTATGCCATGCTGAATTCCCGCGCCAACCAATGGGCTCGTTTTCTTCAGAAGTTAGGTGCCGGGCCAGAAGTAATGGTAGGTATTTACCTCGAGCGCTCCGCGGAGATGTTATTGGCTATGCTGGCCACGCTCAAAGCAGGAGCCGCGTATCTGCCGCTGGACCCCACTTATCCCAATCAACGAATAGCGTTTATGTTGCAAGATGCTCAAGTGAGTATTCTGCTGACCAGACAGCGGTTACTTCCAAGTTTGCCACAGCATTCAGCGTCCACCATCTGCGTGGACACTCAATCGGAACAAATCGCTGCCGAGAGTAGGAACAATCTCCTTTGTCTCGCATCTGCCGGGGGCCAAGTATGCGTCCTCTATACGTCTGGATCAACGGGTCGGCCCAAGGGAGTTATGATCACTCACCGCGCTCTCGTTAACTACGCGTTGAGCGCAGTCAAAGATTATGGGCTAGTCCGTGGAGATCGGGTCTTGCAGTTTGCGTCCATGAGCTTTGACGCCGCCCTGGAAGAGATCTACCCCTGCTTGTCGCAAGGTGCAACGCTGGTTCTGCGCACCGACCAGATGCTGGATTCTATTCCGGCGTTTTTGACAACTTGCACGCAAATGGAAATCACGCTGATAATTCTGCCCACGGCCTACTGGCACGAGATTGTTTCGCAATTGCAGATGGGGAAGAGTGTAATGCCGCCCAACTTGCGGCTGCTCATCATCGGAGGTGAAAGAGCGCTGCCGGAGAAGCTGTTGCCTTGGCAACAAGTTATTGGTAGCCGCGTAGCACTAGTGAATACCTACGGTCCTACCGAGGGAACAATCGCTGTTACCAGATACAAACTGCCAGGGATAGCTATGGAACAATCCTCAGGGAGGGAAGTCCCCATCGGCTACCCCATCGAGAATGCCAGAGTCTATTTACTGGACCGCTGGATGCAACCTGTGGCTGTTGGTATTCCCGGAGAGTTGTATATAGGTGGCGAGGCCCTTTCCAGAGGCTACTTGCACCGACCGGATCTTACGGCAGAGAAGTTTGTGCCTGATCCTTTCAGCGCCAATGCGGGGGACCGTCTATATAGAACCGGCGACCTAGTGCGGTTCCTGTCTGAGGGAAATCTCGAGTACCGGGGCCGCACCGATCATCAAGTGAAAATCCGAGGGTTTCGAATTGAGCCTGGCGAAATCGAGTCCGTGCTTGAGCAGCACGAGGCAGTCAAGGACGCGGTGATCTTGGCGCGGGAGGATGATCCGGGGCTAAAGAAATTGGTTGCATATATTGTTCCCCGGGGCGAGGCTAACCCAAAGGTCGATAGTCTTCGCGGTTTCCTGAAGCAACACCTTCCGGAGTACATGGTGCCTTCAGTTTTTTTGTTTCTCCAAAGGCTGCCGCTGAACTCGAGTGGGAAGATCGACTATCGTGCGTTGCCCAAGCCAGACCAAAGTCGTGCCGATTTCGAGGTAGAACTCGTCGGACCGCGCACACCTACAGAAGAGGTCTTGATGTCCATTTGGGCGGAGATCCTAAGGCTAGATAGAATCGGCGTCCATGAAAATTTCTTCGACCTTGGCGGTCATTCCCTGTTGGCTACCCAGGTGATATCCCGCATCGATGATGCTTTTCACATCGATATGCCGTTGCGTCGCTTGTTTGAGCAGCAAACAATTGCCGAACTGTCATTTGCCGTGGAAGAGTTGGCACAGAAGGGTACGGGCGAAAAGCTCCACATCGTGTCGGTACGAGGATTGATCAATGAGCAAATCCGTACGGAATCGATTCAAGTCACGAATAACACTTCAGACGTCGTTCTTCAGAAGGAACTTGCTGCGATGTCCATCCCTGACCCAAGTATGGGACAGATGTTGGCGGGATTAGAAGGGCTTTCCGAGCAGGAGATATACGCCCTCCTCGGAGAGGAAGACAAGAACTGAACCTGCCGGATAGATAACGACTGCGGAAAGCAACCCACCACCTTATCCTGCGACAGGTTGTCGTTCCCATGTTTACCACTACCGGATTGTCCTGTATGTGACTTCATGAATTGGACACTTATATGAATGATCGAGCTCTATTGCGAATGCCTATCGCTGCCGAATCTAAAGCGCGGAAGTTAACCGAACCGGGTCAGCGCGGGTCGATTTTGCCATGGAACAGATTGGAGATGGATTATCCGGGGGAGAAGTGTGTGCAGGAGTTGTTTGAAGAGCAAGTGGCGCGGACGCCGGAGGCGTTGGCGGTGGTGGATGGGGAGCGGAGGCTCAGCTACGGGGAACTGAACGAGAAGGCGGAGCGGCTAGCGCGCTATCTGGTAGAGGGAGGGGCGGGATTAGAGACAAGGATAGGGATTTATCTGCGGCGGTCGCTGGAGATGATGGTTGGGATATTGGGAGTGCTGAAGGCAGGGGGAACCTATGTGCCACTGGAGCCTGGGCTGCCGAATGAGCGCGTGAGGTACATGGCGGAGGATGCGGGGATCGAGTGGTTGTTAGTGGACTCGAAGTGGATGGAGACCTTGCCCGGCGTACGCGTAGTGCTGATGGACGGAGCGGGAACAAAAAATGGGTGGCTGGAGGAGGCAGGGGGGAGTGGGCTGGACGAGGAAGTGGAAGGTGTACAGAAGATGCAGGGAGTAGAGGGAGCCCGGAGGAAAGTGAGTGGAGAGAACCTGGCTTACATTCTGTATACGTCGGGATCGACGGGGAAACCGAAGGGAGTGATGGTGCCGCACCGCGGATTGTCGAACTACCTAGCGCATGCCCTAGCTATGTACCTGGGAGAAGAGATTAAGGGGTCGGTGGTAAGTTCGCCGCTGAGTTTTGATGCGACGCTGACGACATTGCTGCCGCCGCTGCTGGTGGGTAAGTGGGTGGATTTGCTGCCGGACGATGAGACGACGCTGAGCCGGCTGGCGGAGCGGCTGTTCGTGGGAGAGGGAGAATGTTTGTTCAAGGTGACGCCGGCGCACTTAGAGGCGCTGGAGTATGAGGAGCGGGGGGTAGCGGTAAGTGTGGCGCGGCACCGCATTGTGGTGGGGGGAGAGCAATTGGGAGCGCAGCGGCTGCGGAAGTGGAAGGAGAAGCTGCTGCCAAACGCGACTTTTGTGAACGAGTACGGACCGACGGAAGCGGTGGTGGGATGCAGTGTGTGGACCCTATCGGATGGAAAGGGATTGGAGGAGTTGGCGGGATTGGCGGCGGCGCCTATCGGGCGCGCGATCGGGAACACGCAGTTGTATGTGTTGGGGGAGGAGCAGCAGTTGCAACCGGTGAACAGTGTGGGGGAATTGTACATCGGAGGAGAGGGATTGGCGCGGGGTTATGTGAACCAACCGGAGATGACGGCGGAGAAGTTTGTGCCCAACCCGTTCAGCAGTGTGGGAGGAGAGCGGCTCTACCGGACCGGGGACAGGGTGAAGTGGTGTGAAGATGGGAACCTGGAGTTTCTGGGACGTGTGGACCATCAGGTGAAGCTGCGCGGCTATCGCATCGAGTTGGGAGAGATCGAGAATGCGTTAGAGAGCCACCAACAGGTGCAGCGGGCAGTGGTGCTGATGCGGGAAGACCAGCCTGAGGTAAAGCGGCTGGTGGGCTATGTAGTGCAGAAAGCGCAGTCCCCAGAGTTGACCGTCAGCAACCTGCGGGGCCATCTTAAACAGCGGTTGCCGGAATACATGATTCCCGCGGCCTTTGTATTTTTGGAGAGAATGCCCCTGACCCTGAATGGCAAGGTTGATCGCCACAGGCTACCTGTGCCCGCGGATGGGCGGCGCGAGTTGGCAGAGGAATACTCAGCTCCGGGGACACCCGTTCAGCAACGGCTCGCTGATATTTGGTCTGAACTTCTGGGCGTTGAGAGAGTCGGGATTTACGATAATTTTTTTGAGCTGGGAGGAGATTCGCTGAGTGCAAGCCGCGTGCTTTCGCGAGTTGTATCCGAATATCAGATTGAGCTAAGCCTCCACAATTTGTTTGAAGCGCCCACCGTTGAAGCACTCTCCAGGAAACTTGAGGCCGGAGAAGCGCAGAGAGCGTTGAGCGGGCGATCCCTACTGAGGGTTCTGCGCGATCAAACCATGCCCGTCTCGTATGCGCAGCAGCGGATGTGGCTCTTTGACCAACTGCATCCAGGAAGTGTCTGTTATAACGTCGCGGAGGCAGTGCGGATTCGCGGCCCCTTGGATCCGGCAAAGTTGCGGGAGGCACTGATTAGGCTGGTGCGACGGCACGAGATGTTGCGGACCCGGTTTGTGCTGCATGATGGAGAACCAAGGCAACAGATCGACTTGCCCGGCGATGTTTCCCTGCGAGTGGTTGACCTGACCTCCCTGGCGCAATCGCATAGGGAAGAACAAGCCTGGAAGCTGCTGGCGGGAGAAGCGCGGAGTCCCTTTGACCTCAGCAAAGGGCCTTTGTTCCGGCCGCTGTTGCTGCAGATCGATGCGGCAGAATATTTTTTCCTCGTGAACGCTCACCATATCGTCACAGATGGCTGGTCCCAAGGCGTGCTATGGCGAGATCTGGGGGCGTTGTATTCGGAAGTTGGTGATGACAGACCTGGGTTGCCCGATCTGCCGGTCCAGTATGCGGATTATGCGGTGTGGCAGCGGAAATGGCTGAGTGATGACCTTCTGCGGGAGCAATTTTCCTATTGGAAGCGGCAATTGACGGGTGCGCCAGCGATTCTCGATCTCCCGATCGACCACATGCGGCCGGTGGCACAGACCTTTCGAGGTGCGCAGGAAAGCGTCGAACTGGATGCCCACTTGACCCGGTCCTTGAAGGACCTCAGCCGAGCTAAGAAGGTGACCTTGTTCATGGTGCTGCTGGCTGCCTTTAAGACCCTGCTGTACCGGTACACCGGTCAGGAAGACATTGTTATCGGAACGCCGATAGCGGGACGCCGCCAGCCCGAAGCCGAAGAGCTCATTGGTTTCTTCATCAATACGCTGGTGTTGCGCACAGACCTTTCGGGGAACCCGAGCTTTGGCGAGCTGTTGGAACGTATCCGAAATGTGGCTCTGGAAGCCCACGACCATCAGGATTGCCCCTTTGAGAAACTCGTGGAAGAGTTGCGTCCGGAGCGGAATCTGAGCAGCAACCCGATCTTTCAGGTGATGTTTGTGCTACAGAACGCGCCGTCGATGGTCTTGGACATTCCTGGAGTTGAAGTCAACGTCGAATCGATCGAGACCGGTACGTCGATGTTCGATCTAACGCTCTCGCTGATGGAGGTTGGAGAAGAGGTACGAGGATCGATTGAATACAGCACAGATCTGTTCGAGAGTCCAACAATCCAGCGAATGGTTGTGAGCTATGGAACGCTACTCCAGGGAGTGATCGCGGATCCCGAGACCCAGATTGGTAATTTGGTTTTGTTATCCGGCAGCGAGCGCAGCCAAGTGCTGGAGGAGTGGAACCGGACGGAGCGGGAGTATCCGCGGGAGCAGGTGGTGCAGGAGTTGTTTGAAGCGCAAGTGGAGCGGACGCCGGCGGCGGTGGCGGTGGTGTACGAGGAGGAGAAACTCACCTACGCCGAGTTGAATCGACGGGCCAACCAGTTGGCCTGGTACTTGAAGGGGGAGGGAGTCGGGCCGGAAGTAAGGGTTGGAATCTGCGTGGAGCGCTCGCTGGAGATGATTGTTGGTGTGTTGGGAATTCTTAAAGCGGGTGGAGCCTACGTGCCGCTCGACCCGGAGTATCCGGCGGAACGGCTCAAGTTCATGGCTGACGACGCGAACCTGGCGGTTTTGCTGGTCCATGACCGGTCGGCGGAAGCAGCACCGGAGTGCGCGGCCAGGATCGTGAATCTAAACCGCGAGTGGGCAGAGATTGTCCACGCCGATGATCACAATCTTCCAGTCAGCAGCCATCCAGATAATCTGGTCTACGTGATGTACACCTCAGGTTCCACTGGGAGACCCAAAGGCGTGGCCGTCACTCATGGCGCGGTATGCAATCAGTTAAGGTGGGCGACTCAGGCATTCCAGATCTCCAATGCCGATCGTTTCTTACAGAAAAACTCGCTCAGTTTTGACGTGTCCGTAGAGGAAATTTTTGCCCCGCTCACAGTCGGTGCACAACTTGTTGCAGCCCGCTCGGGAGGTGAACGGGAAGTCGACTATCTGGTGGAATTGGTCGAGCAGAAAGCAATAACCTGCGTTGATCTTCCCCCAACATTGCTGCAAGCTGTGCTCGAGAACCTCAAGGCTGGGCAGTGGAGTTCGGTTCGCCTCGTACTCTCCGGAGGAGAGGTGCTGAAGCCGGAACTGGTTAGGTCTTTCCACAGTCGTATGTCTGCAAGCCTGCTGAATCTCTACGGGCCAACCGAAACAACCGTGCAATCCACATTTGCTGAAAATCTGGCGGAACAAGAGATTGTTTCTATCGGAAAGCCCATCGCGAATACTCAGGTGTACGTGCTGGATCAGCACATGGGACCGGTGCCGGTGGGAGTAGGGGGAGAGTTATATCTGGGGGGAACAGGGCTGGCGCGTGGCTATATGAACCAGCCCGAACTGACGGCAGAGAAGTTTGTGCCGAATCCGTTCAGTGAGTCGGGGGGGAAGAGGTTGTACCGCACGGGGGACCAAGTGCGCTGGAGTGCAGCGGGGAACCTGGAGTTTCTGGGGCGAGTGG
>OCZU010002075.1_pt1 | contig 12917 bp, 12 predicted proteins | sample 1539001 | NCBI WGS metagenome assembly OCZU01 (sample SAMEA3539306, study PRJEB22396) | soil metagenome | biome: tundra; feature: field; material: soil | place: USA | collected 2010-05 | depth 0.15 m
CCGCATTGCGAATGAGCTCGGTTTTCCACTCCGCGATATGGCCGCTGTAGCGCAGCGAGATCTCTTCAATCGAGCCTTCAGAAATCTGCGCGAGGAACGCTCCCATCCGCTCCGCCAGAACGATGTAGGGCTGCATTTCGGCGTACTCTTCCGCCGAAACCGAGGGCACGTTCACCGCATTCTGTATGACGCCATGCTTCAGATATTCTCTGACCTGCTGCGCAATCTGCACCCCCACAGCTTCCTGCGCCTCGTAGGTTGCCCCGCCGATGTGAGGCGTGAGAATCACGTTCTCCATCGCCAGCAGCGGCGACTGCTTCAAAGGTTCCTCGGCGAAAACGTCGAGCGCGGCGGCGGCAACATGACCTTGCTTCAGCGCCTCCACCAGATCGGCCTCGTGCACCAGTTCTCCGCGCGCACAATTTACCAGGCGGACGCCTTTCTTCATCTTCTTGATTGCAGCCTCGTTAATCATCCCAGCGGTCTGTGGCGTCAGTCCAACATGGAGAGTGATATAGTCCGCGGCTGCATAAAGCTCATCCAGGCTCGCGAGACGGATCCCCTGCTCCTTGGCCACACTGACGGAAACAAACGGATCATGCCCGACGAGCTCCATCCCGAATGCGCGTGCCCGCCTCGCAACTTCCATGCCGATGCGGCCAAGGCCGGCGATTCCGAGCGTCTTGCCCCGTAGCTCCGTGCCTTGCAGAGATTTCTTTTCCCACCGGCCGGCATGCATCAATGCGTCGGCGCGGCAGAGATGGCGAGCCATGGCCAGCATCATGCCGAGCGTCTGTTCCGCCACGGCTACTGCATTTGCCCCGGGCGTGTTCATCACCGCGATGCCCTGGCGCGTGGCCGCATCCAGATCGATGTTGTCCACACCCACGCCGGCCCGGCCAATCACGCGCAGTTTCTTTGCATGCGACAGCAACGCAGCGTCCGCCTGCACCGCTGAGCGCACAATCAGCGCATCCGCGGACTCCAGATGCTCCGAAAGCTTGCCACCCAGTTGGTCTGCGGTAAGGACAGTCCAGTCCGGTTCTCTTAATTGCTCGACCGCAGCGGCCGAGATTTTCTCAGCAATGACGATTTTCAATGGCGAATATCCTTTTGAATGAAGGCGTTTTGACCTGACAAAACCTTGACACGAAAATGACACCCCGCTGACACCCCTGCCGCGGCCCCGTCCTAAGCTTCCCTCAATCGGGCCCCATCGCCCCGGTGAGGAGAACAGTTATGAAGATTGCGACAACAATATTGCTGGCGGCGCTTCTCGCGGTTGGCCTGGCATGCGGCGGCTACAGCTCGAAACCAACCACCCCCCCGGTAGCCGGAACGATGCCTAACATTAGCGCACTCGCCCCCGATAACACGAATTCAGGCGGCGCGGCCTTTGTGCTGACGGTCAACGGCACCAACTTTAACAGCAATGCAACCATCAATTGGGCCGGAGCGGCACAGACCACCAGTTATGTGAGCGGAGGTCAACTGACGGCGACCATTCCCGCCACGGCCATCGCAACTGCAGCGACGGTGTCGGTTACAGTAACGAATTCTGGCACCTCCGGCGGCATCTACGGCGGCGGCACCTCGGCGGAAACTTCCAATAGCATGACTTTCACCATCAACTAGCTTGAGGAGCGCATCGCCGCGCTCCTCACGCTCCAACTAGTTGTCGCTTGCCAGACAGGCCGCGCGCGTACGCTTCCTGCGCCGCGCGCACCGCCGCTCCGTACTCGACGGGTTTCCCGGTCACGCGTCCCAGCACGTGCTCCAGCGCCCCTAGGATGCCGATCGTGTCCAGGTAATCGTAATAGCCGATGTGCGCGATGCGGAAGATCTGGCCTTTCATCTCACTCTGTCCGTTCGCCACCACCGCATCGAACGACTCGCGGAATTCCTTCACGATCTTCCCTGAATCGATCCCATCCGGCGAGCAGATCGCGGTGAGCGCGGCTCCCGGCGAAGCTGCATACAACTTCAATCCCACGGCCTGCGCCCCTGCCCGCGTCATCTCCGCGCAGAGTTCGGCGTTGTCGACCAGCGCGCCGCGTCCTTTGGCCAAGTCGCCGCTTCCCATCGCCCGGACAAATTCCAATGCTGCTCCCAGCGCCGCAAAAAGCGACGTCGCCGGCGTGTAAGCAGACTCACCCTTGGCCGCCGACTTCCGCTCCTTGCGCAAATCGAAGTAGTAACGCGGAGAGGTAGCCGTCTCCATCCGCCGCCACGCTCGCTCGCTCACCCCGCAATATGCGAGACCGGGAGGCATCATCAGCGCTTTCTGCGATCCGCCGATCATCACATCGACGCCCCAGCCGTCCACGTCGAAATGGGTGGTGCCCAATCCGGTGATCGCATCCACTACCAGCAGCGTGTCGCCGCCGTTGGCGCGGACCATCTTCGCGATGCCTTCCACATCATGCCGCGCGCCGGTCGAACTCTCCGTCGCCTGCACGAATACCGCGCGCACATCGGAAGTGAGCTTTGCGCGAATGTCATTCAGCGAGAACGTTCCGCCATAGGGCGCGCTGTGTACTTCGACGTTGCAGCCGAACGCCTTGGCCAGCCCCGTCCAGCGCTCGCCGAACTTTCCAGCCGTGAGCACCAAAACCTTGTCGCCCGGCGATGTCAGATTTGAAACCGAGGCCTCCATCACACCCGTACCCGAACAAGCCAAAACCAGAACGTCATTCTGCGTGCCGATGAATTGCTTCATGTCCGCCAGTACACGCTGAAACAACGCCCGGAAGTCGGCGGTGCGGTGATGCGCCGTAAAGGAAGCCATAGCCGTTTGCGCCGCCGGCAGCAGTGGCGTCGGCCCAGGAGTAAAAAGACGATTCTTGCGCAGCATAGGAAGAGTCCTTATGAATAGAGATAGTCTATTAGTTTACCGAAAGTCCGCGTCTGATGCTGTGTTCAACATAGAGACGTAGCTTGCTACGTCTCTTGCCGACGCCGAAGAAGCTCCGTCGGAGCGCGGCCAACGCCTGCGGAATCGCAGCCTCCACCGTCTATAATCCCCTCATGAGCCTAGTCGAACAAATCCAGAAAGACATCACTGCCGCCATGAAAGCGCGCGAGGAGCAGCGCCTCTCCACCCTGCGCATGGTCAAAAGCGCTCTCCAGAATCGCCAGATCGAGAAAATGGCACCGCTCGATGACAAAGAATCCCAGGCCGTCCTCACCACTCTGATCAAGCAGCGCAAGGAGTCCGTCGAGCAGTTCACCAAAGGCGGACGCCAGGAAATGGCCGACAAAGAAGCCGCCGAAATCGTCCTGATCGAAACCTACCTGCCCAAAGCCGCGGGTGAGGCCGAGATTGTCGCTGGAGTGAAAGCCGCGATCGCTGAGATGAGCTCTCCCACCATGAAAGACATGGGTACGGTGATGAAGAACGCCATGGCTCGGTTCTCGGGAGCGGGTATGCGCGTGGATGGGAAGATGGTCAGCGAGGCTGTGAAGCGGGAGTTGGCGGGGAGGTAGCAACCCTCGTGTGGGGACAGCCGCCTCGGCTGTCCGCCCGAGCGCAGCTAGGCGCTTGTATTCAGCTCGGTCACTTGGCTCGCTGCAACTCCCGGTACGCCTCGCTCTTTGAAATCCCCCGCTCCTTCGCTACCTTCTTCAGCGCAGCCTTCTCGTCCAGCTTCTCTTCCGCCATGATCTGCTCAACCCTCCGACGAACGCTCAAACGGGGCGCTGCCACAACCTGCGCTTTCGCTTCCTCAGCTTTCCCAATCAGCAGCGTGATCTCGCCCTTGACTCCGTCGCGCCCCTTCAACGTTTCCAGCACCTCGCCTGCGCGTCCGCGCAAAAACTCCTCATGCAGTTTGGTCACTTCGCGAGCAATCACCACATGCCGGTCTTTCCCCAGAGTTTCGACAACATCCGAAAGCGCCTCGACGATCCGGTGCGGAGCCTCGTAGAAAACCTGCGTGCGCGGCGAAGTCCCGATTGCTTCCAGCGCCGCCCGCCGCTCGCCACGCTTTGCGGGAAGAAATCCGCTGAAGCGGAACGAATCCGTCGGCAGACCGCTGGCCACCAGCGCCGCCAGAAACGCCGATGCCCCCGGAATCGGCACCACCGGCACATGATGCCGGATGGCCAGCGAAATCAGCCGGAATCCCGGATCAGAAATTCCTGGCATCCCCGCATCCGTCACCAGCGCAACGCTCGCCCCCTCCTGCATCTCTTTCCCCAGTTCCGCCGCGCGTGTCATCTCGTTGTGCTCGTGGTAGCTGATCGTGCGCGTCGTGATGCCGTAGTGGTTGAGTAGTTTCTGCGTCTGCCGCGTGTCTTCGCAGGCGATGACGTCCACTTCCTTCAACACGCGCACAGCCCGCAGCGTGATATCTTCCAGATTCCCGATCGGCGTAGCGACGAGATACAGCGCCGGGCCCGCAGCATGGGAAGAGTTCTGCGAGACGACGGCAGTCTGGGCGGGCTCGTGACCGGAGTCCTTCATGGCCGAAGTCTAGCACCGGAGCGACCGTAACCTGGAAGGCTACTCAGCCGTTTATGCTAGCGTACCCACATCTGGAGAGCGCACCGTGACCGCTAACGACTTTCGCCGCTTGGCTCTGTCCTTCCCCGAGGCCGAAGAACACGCGCACATGAACCACCCCGACTTTCGTGTCGGCGGAAAGATCTTCGCCACGCTCGGATACCCCGACAAATCCCATGGGATGGTGAAGCTGTCGCCGGAGCAGCAGCACTACCTCTCCAAGGACTACCCTGATGTGTTCGTACCCGTGAAAGGCGTCTGGGGCCGTCGCGGCGCCACCAGCGTTCATCTGAAAGCCGTCGATAAGAAAACGCTGCACAAGGCGATCTCCGCGGCCTGGCACAACACCGCCCCCAAGCGCCTCGCGGTTGCAACCAGGAATTAACAATCAACACAGGGTGCACATGCTCTCGCACTCGGATAAAATCACCAGGCACATCCTGGAAGCGGTCTCGACCGCTCTGAGTCCGGAAAACATCCTATGCCGGCACGCAAGATTCTGCTCACGCCCGTGACTGCCACAGTCGGGGCCGTGCTTCTGGCCTTCTTAGGCGGCCTTTTCTGGCTCGTGTTGGGCAGACTGGGTGCCCGTTCAAGGATCAGTTAGGACAACATCATTCTCAGGCTGAGCCAACACGATTGGAGAGGGTTTGGCTCCCGCGCTGGCAGAAGAATTTCTCAAACAGCAGGGCGCTACGGAAATCAAAACCCTCCCCGGGGATCGAGATGACGAAGTGCGTGTGCAGGGAGTCCTGCCCGGTGAGCGCGCTCCCAAAGCAATTGAGATTCATGCCCACGGCTCGGCTAAAGCATTTGAAGACCTGGCCAATGGCCAAGCTGATATCGGAATGGCTTCTCGAAGAATCAAAACTGAAGAAGTGGCGCAATTAGCCGGTCTCGGAGACATGACGTCTCCGGCGTGCGAACACACCCTCGGATTGGACGGGATTGCTGTTATCGTCAGCAGAAAGAATCCGGTGCGGTCGCTGGCGAAAGATCAGATCGCGCAAATCTTCAAGGGCGAGATCGGGAATTGGCTGCAAGTGGGCGGGTTAAACGGCGCGATCAACCTGTATGCTGGCGACGACAAGTCGGGAACCTACGACACATTCAGGACCCTTGTGCTCGGCAATGCTACCTTGGCTCCCTCTGCGAGGCGTATCGAGGACAGCCGCAGACTTTCCGACTCCGTCGCCAAGGATCCCAGCGGAATCGGTTTCATCAGCCTGACTTACGTCCAGGAGGCGCGAGCCATCGCCGTTTACGAGAATGGCGCCGCCGCTCTATTGCCTACTCCCTTTACCGTGGCCACCGAGGACTACGCTCTTTCGCGGCGCTTGTTCCTTTATATGCCGGAGCACCCCCGACAGGAACTGACTCAAAGATTTGTGGACTTTGCCCTCTCCAGCTTGGGGCAAAACGTCGTAGCGGAAAGCGGCTTCGTGGGCCAGAACCTCTTGGCTGCAGCAGCCGCGGCCACCGCTGGCTCGAACGCCGTGCCTGCAGACTATCGCCGCCTCACCGGCGGCTCTGATCGGTTGTCGCTAGATTTTCGTTTCCGTGAGGGCAGCTCACAGCTCGACAATAAAGCACTTGCCGATCTCACTCGTGTCGTTACCCTCGTGACCGACCTGCACTATAGCGGCGACAACTTGGTACTCCTGGGTTTCGACGATAGCAAGGAAGCCACCGATAAGCTGTCGAAAGATCGTGCCGATGCCGTGGCGAAACAGTTTGAGCAGCGGGGCGTGAAGGCCGCCACGGTGGTGGGATTCGGTTCGCAAATTGCCGTGGCCTCGAACGACACTCCAGAGGGACGGCAAAAGAATCGAAGAGTGGAAATCTGGTTGAGAAGGTAAGAACATCACAACGATGTATCGGGGTTCAATCGGAAATCAACACCCTCATCTGAATTGACGCAAACGAACCCCCGCCCCTAGAATCAACGTGAAAGTGATTTTTCCTCACAACCGTCTCAAAACCCATGCCTCTTTACGAATACGAGTGCGAGAAGTGCGGTCACCGCTTTGAGAAAATCCAGAAATTCTCCGACAAGATGGTCAAGAAGTGCCCCGAGTGTGGGGGCAAGGTTGAGCAGATGATCTCCGCGCCCGCCGTGCAGTTCAAGGGATCGGGCTGGTACGTCACCGACTACGCGAACAAGTCCCACGCGCCCTCTTCCGATGGCGGCAAGGATTCGAAGAAGGAAGACAAACCCAAGTCAGATAGTTCAGCCAAGGAGGGCTCGTCGAAGGACGGTTCCTCAAAAGACGGTTCCTCGAAAGAAAGCGCATCGAAGGAGAGTTCCAGCAGAGAAAGCACGACCAGAGTAAGTTCGTCCCGCAAGCCCGACAAGCGCAAATAAGGTTCGACCTATTTCAGCTCCCGCTCAAAGTGCTCCTCGATCATGTGGAACAGGTGATCCCGCGCGTCGCTCCCCGCGATACTGTGCGTCTTGTTGGGATAAATCATCAACCGGAATTGTCTGCCCGCCTTGATCAGCGCATCAATCATCTGGATGCTGTTCTGGAAGTGCACGTTATCGTCGCCGGTACCGTGAGCCAGCAATAGCGCTCCATGCAGATCGGCAGCCGATTTGGTCACATCAGATTCGGCGTAACCCGCCGCGTCGTCCTTGAGCTGTCCCATATAACGCTCGGTGTAAATGGTGTCGTAGTTGACCTGATCGGTCACGGGCGCCACGGCAACACCCGCGCGGAAGCGGTCGGAGTGCGTCATCGCATAGAGAGTCATCGAGCCGCCGTTTGACCATCCCCAGATCGCCATACGGTCCTTATCCAGTTGCGGGTACTGTGCGAAAAGCTGATCGAGCGCCGCAAGCTGATCTTTCAACTCGATCGCTCCGAACTCATGGCGAATCGCGGTCTGGAACTTGCGGTCGCGTCCCGGAGTCCCGCGATTGTCCACGGAAAGGATCGCGAAGCCTTTGCGCGCCAGGATCTCATCGAATGGATCCGTCGGTTCTTTCAGAACCATCTGCGCCGCAGGGCCTCCGTAGATATGTACGATCAGCGGAATTTTCCCACTATTCGGTGTCTCCGGAGGAAGCAACAAACGTCCGTAAAGCGTGGTGCCGTCCTCGGCCTTGAACTCCAGGAACTTAGGAGCCCGCAGGCCATATTCCGCGACTTCATCACGTGCCTGCCAAATCGCAGCGCAAGCCCCGCCCACCGCGCATAGCGTCATCCGCGGCGCTGTCGTGGGGCCTGAAAATGTCTGCTCGTAGTGCTTCCCATCCTCGGAGAACATGCCGGAATAGAGCCCCTCCTCACGGGTAAGCTGTTGCAAGCCAGTTCCATCCAGTTTGATCGAGAAAAGATGCCGCTGCCTGGGGTCGTCTTTGTTGGAAGAGAAAAACACCGTACCCGCGGCTTCATCCACTCCCTCGATTCCCAACACCTCAAAATCGCCCTGCGTGAGTTGCCGCTCCAGCTTTGCCTCAGCTCCCATCGGATTCTGCTTATCGAAGCTGTAGAAATAGAGATGCATGTTCCCGTCGCGCCAGCTTGGCCACAGGAATCCGCCAGCGGACTTCAGAAAACGAACCTCCACTTGATCGAAGTCGATCCAGGCGCCGGGAGTGGCTTCTGTCAGAACGATCCGCGACCTTCCCGACTTCGCATCCACGAAATACAAATTCATCTTGTCCTGGTTCCGGTTGAGAACCTCCGCCCATAACACTCCATCGCGGAGCCAGCCAAAACGAGGAATGTAAGCATCCTCGTCTTCGGTCAGGGAAATCCAGCGAACTCTACCTCCGTCGGCGTCCACCACCCCCAGCTTCACCCCCGGGTTTGCATCCCCCACTTTCGGATACTTTTCGTTGTCCACCGTCGGGTGCGTGGGGATCCAGTTGGTGAGGGGATAGGTTGACACCTTGGTTTCGTCCATGTGCAGGAATACGATCTGCTTGCTGTCAGGCGACCAGAAATAGTTGCTACGAACGGCCAACTCCTCGGCATAGACCCAATCAATGTCGCCGTTGAATAGGTTTTCCCCTGAGTCCTTGGTGAGCTGCCTTTCGCCCTTACCGCTCACGGGCCGAACGTAAAGGTTGTGCAGGCGTGTGTAGGAGACGTGGCTCCCATCCGGAGAGAACTTTGGGTCGCCACTAGGGTCGGGCGCTGAGGTAAACAGCACGGCTGTATTTGTCGCTAAATCAAAAAGCCAGAGTTGTCCCTGGGAGTCAAAGATCAGGTGCTTCGAGTCTGGCGCCCAGAGGTAGGCTGCCACGTGATAACGAGTAAGGCGTTCCCTTTCTCGCTCGTCCTTCACTTTGCTGGTGTCTGGGGCGAGTGAGGCAAGCTTGGCGGCACTGACCAGGACCTTCCTCTCGCCAGTAGCCGCATCCACGTACCACAGTTCGCCGTGTTCTCCCGCGTCATCGCGCTGTACGAATGAAAGCTTGGTCCCATCGGGACTCCACTCCGTAGTTTCTGGACCGCGCCCAGTCAGGCCCCCCGGAGCGAAGATCGCCTCAATGGTAAGCGGTTTAACCGGGGAAGATGATTGCCCCCAAAGGGACGCCAGCATGCCGAAGAAAGTAAAAGTAGCAAGTGCGGAGAGCACGATCTTCCTTTTCACATTTTTCACAATGAGACCCCAGAAACAAGAAGTAAGGGCGAACAGTCCCGGCGAACGAAAGAGTTTACACCCGCAAAGGGCTTCCCGCACCGCTGCCCGGCCCCGCCCACCAGGAAGAAAGCCGTGTTTCCGCGTGTTAGAATTAAGACTGAGTTACCTCTGGATGCTTCTAGAAATAGAAAACCTGTTGCGGCTGCAAGAAGCGGACAAGGAAATTCGCCGCCTGCAGGATGAAATCGCCGAACTCCCCAAACGCGTTGCTGCTATCGAACACAAGCTCGCCGATACCAAAGCTCAACTGGAAAAAGCCCAGGCAGCCGTGAAAGCCGACGAAGCCGCCCGCCGCAAGTACGACACTGCCATCACAGATCTCCGCGGCAAGATCTCCAAGTACCGCGACCAGTCTCTCGATGTAAAAACCAACGAGCAGTATAAGGCACTGTTGCACGAGATCCAGTTCGCGGAAAAGGAGATCGCCGCTACCGAAGACAAGATCCTTGAGTTGATGGTGAATGCGGACGCGCGCGACAAGGAAGTAAAAGCCGCCCAGGCCGAACTGAAAGAGGAAGCCGCCGAGATCGAAAAAGAGAAGACGGAAGCCCGCGAGCGCACCGCCGCGGACGAAAAGCAGCTCGCCGAATGGCGCGCCAAGCGCGATCAGATGCGGGCCGGCGTCAATGAAGACCTCCTGCGGCACTACGAGCGCGTGTCCAAGTTTCGCGGCAGCGGCATTTCCGAAGTCCTCGATCACAAATGCATGGGTTGTCAGGTCATGCTACGGCCGCAGACCTACAACGACGTGCGCACCGGGCAGCAAACCGTCGTCTGCGATTCCTGCCAGCGTGTCCTCTACTTCAATCCCGCGGACGAAATGCAGGCTCTCGAGCCCGAACACAAGCGCTCGCGCCGACATCATCCCAAAATCGATGCTCCCCAGGCCTGGTACTACCGTCAGGAATTCGGGGAAGCGGGCGAAGTCTTCCTGTGTTTGACTAACGCCTTAGGTCAGGCCACCCGCCGCGTTTTCGACATGCATACCGGACGCCTCGTCGGCGACGTCCTCATCCGCGAAGGGGACTTCCGTCAGGCCTTCCCGGAAGATATCACCGGCGCTATCCGCCTGAACGGAACCTGGACCGAGCATGAAATGGAAAACTGGGGCACCGAAATGCCCATGACGGCCCTTGATTCCCTTCACGTCGATCTGGAGGCAGCACAGTACGAGATGAAGTCCCGCACCTCTGCCAAGTCCGACAAACCCGCAGGCGTTTCCACCGAGCAAGCCGCCAGCTAGCAAGATGTAATGTGGGGACAGCCGCCCTCGGCTGTTCGGTCGAGCGAAACTCGACCTCTGTGGAGCGCATCCGCCACTCCCGATATTCATTTGTGTGGTTTAAGATTCCTCCACTCCTCAGGTGGCATTGATGCGCGCAGCAGTCGATTCCTACAGCGTGACCGCCAAGTACTATGACGGCGCTTACGCCGCAAAGCAGGATCTCGTTGACCTGCCCTTCTACCTTGACCTCGCGGAACGGTCCGTGGGTCCAATCCTGGAAATTGCGTGCGGCACCGGCCGCGTCCTTCTGCCCATTGCACGCAAGGGGATCGAGATCCACGGAGTCGACAACTCTCCGCCCATGCTCAGGATTTTGAACGAGAGCCTGGCTCGCGAATCCCACGATGTCCGCCACAGAGTTACGCTTCAGGAAGGGGACATGCGCGACTTCCGGCTGGAGGCACAATACCCTCTGGTGATCATTCCTTTCCGCCCCATGCAACACATGTATACGGTTCGAGATCAGGTAAGCGCTCTCAGCACGGCCGCGCTGCACCTCACCGACACTGGAATCCTCGCGCTTGACGTCTTCTATCCAGAATTTGAAATGCTCACCGGATGGAACGGACAGCAATCGGTGGAGATGGAGTGGACGCCAGGTTCCGATCCCGCCACGATCGTGCGTCGCTACTTCAGAAAAGAGTCGGTCGACAAGATCAATCAGATATTCAGCTTCACGTTCATCTACCGCACTTTTCGTAACGGCGAGTTGATCCTTGAGGAGACCGAGGCTTTCAAGTTGTCCTACTTCACCTACCCGCATCTGCGGGCACTGTTCCTGCTGGCAGGCGTGGAGCCCGTCGCTGAGTACGGCTCTTTCACCAAAGCCCCTCTCGACAATAACGCCGATCAGATGATCTTCCTCCTGCGCAAGGCTCGCTCGTAGGTCATCGCAACCACGCTGATGATCCTTTGGCGTTGTCGGTTAACATCGGAAGCATGGTCCGAAAGCCACCGGCTTCTGATTCCACCTTCAAAGTCACCATCTCTCCGCGCGGCGCATCTCGCCTGAAGGACGGTCACGTCTGGGTCTACCGCTCCGACATTGTTTCTGCCGAGGGCGTTCCCGCAGGCTCCCTGGTCAGCGTTGTGGATCATCGCGGCCAGCCCCTCGGCACCGCGCTCTATTCCAGCTCGTCGCAGATCGCTATCCGCCTGATCTCGCACGAGCCCGTCGCCGACTTCGCGCCGCTGCTCCGCCAGCGCGTCGCCGACGCCATCACCTTTCGCGAGCCCATCATCCACGACACCAATGCCTACCGCATAATCTTCAGCGAAGCTGATTTCTTGCCCGGTCTCATTGTCGACCGCTACAACGACATTCTCTCGATGCAGATTCTCACCCAGGCTATGGATTCGGAAGCGGTACGCAATGCCCTTATTTCCGAGCTGACCCAGCGGCTTCATCCAGCTTCCATCGTCGAGCGCGTGGACCCGCGCGTCCGCCAACTCGAGGATCTGCCGCCGCTCCCATCCGGCCTCCTCCAGGGCGAAACAATCTCCACGATCTTCACCATGAACGCCGTCCAGTTCCACTTCGATGCGCTCGAAGGCCAGAAGACCGGAGCGTTCCTTGACCAGCGTGAGAATTACGCTGCCGCTGCCCAATACGCCCACGGCGAAGCCCTTGACGTCTTCTGCTACCAGGGAGGTTTTGCTCTCCATCTGGCCCCGCGCTGCTCGCATGTCACGGGAGTCGACAGCTCCCGGCCCGCGCTCGAAGGCGCCGACCAAAATGCCACGCTCAACCACCTGCAACTCAAGGACAAAGAAATCGAATGGATCGAAGCCAACGCCTTCGATCTGCTCAAGGACTATTCCTCTTCCGGCCAGCACTACGACACCATTGTTCTCGATCCGCCCGCCTTCGCCAAAACCAAGCGCGACCTCGATGCCGCCCTCCGCGGCTATAAAGAACTCAATCTCCGAGCGCTGAAGATGCTGCGCCCCGGCGGAATTCTGGTCACCTGCTCCTGCTCCTATCACGTCAGCCAGGCCGATTTCCTCGGAATGCTCTCCGACGCCGCCCGCGACGCCCACCGAACTCTCCGCTTGGCCGAGGTTCGCAGACAGGCCAGGGACCACCCCATCCTCCTGAACATCCCGGAAACTGCTTACTTGAAGTGCGTAATTGTAATTGTAAGTTGATGAAAATAATATATATTGTTATATTGACAATAACGCGCTCATATTTTATGCTTCCTTTGTGCTGAATATACATCCAAGCTTATGAACGGCACTGCCGAATTCCTGAGAAACCAGCACAGAAGGAGATTATTACCATGACCGTACTTACCCGTTTTGAGCCTTTCCGCGAGTTTTCCAACCTGCAGGACCGCATCAACCGCGTGTTCCGCGAGTCCTACGGGCCCGCCAGCCAGGACGAATCCCTGACCACCTCGAGCTTTGCTCCCGCAGTCGACGTCTACGAAGACGAGCACAACGTCACGTTGAAGATCGAAGTCCCGGGCA